>Ga0209738_10000267_pt1 | contig 11150 bp, 13 predicted proteins | sample TergutNc150P5_FD_187289 | JGI IMG/M metagenome (GOLD analysis project Ga0209738, IMG submission 187289) | Nasutitermes corniger P5 segment gut microbial community from laboratory colony in Florida, USA - Nc150 P5 (SPAdes) (version 2) | ecosystem: Host-associated > Arthropoda: Insects >...
TGATGGTTACCGTTCGCAAGCGACCGGAAACGGTAATCGGATGTTTGGGAATGGGTGAAATAATCAGCTCGTTGAAAATATTATCCGGTGAAATAAATTTATTAAAGGTCAATGTAAAGGTTTTTGCATTGAAATTAAGCGACGAATCGGGCGGCGTAGCGCCCAAAAACACAGGCGGAATGCTGTCTCTCGGACCGCCGGTGGGCGGCACCATTACGGCGCAACCTGTCGGAATAAACCGACAAAACATACACATTATTCCGATGAATAAAACTGTTTTCTTCGTCAAAAATTTCGGCTGATACATTCGTACAAAATTATTATTTCGCCGTTAGAATAATAGCGTTTTAAAGAAATTTTATTTCCATTATCCGCAAAATTCTTATCTTGAACCATATTTTTTAAAATGGATAAGAAGAAAAACAATTTAAATTCCTACATGATTTATACCACTTACGGCATTCAATTAGCCGTAGCGGTGGGGCTTGGGCTGTGGCTGGGCGATTATATTGATAAAAAAATCGGTACCAGAATTCCTTTACTGATATGGATATTGCCCTTGATTTTATTGGTAGCTATGCTGGTGCAAATAGTAAGAGATTTTTCGGACAAACAAAAGTAAAATGCGCATTACTTACTAAGTTTGCAGTATGAAAAAATTCAGGCTCGATAAAAATTATATCATTCTACTGTTGCTGTTTTTGGTAATCAATACGCTTTGTCTTATATACCGCGACGGCAGTATTCATGCGCCTTTTTACATTGATATAAATGTGGTAGTGGTTGCCAATGCATTGTTGTTTATCCTTGCCGTTATTGGTATGTATTTGCATATCAAATCGGCGCATAATCCCAATCCGCGCGTATTTGTACGCAATATTATGCTGATGTCGTTTTTAAAATTTTTCATTCTGGGCATTGCAGCGGTTGCATATGTTTTATTTGCAAAAGCCGATAGAAACATTCCCGGCGTTATCATCGGGATGATTTTATACGTTGTGTACGCCGTTGTTGAAGTGCGCGGCGCGTATAAACTGAACAAAAACGGTAATCAAAAAAATGGCTAAGGAACGGCATCCTTTGGCGGATTTGGCGGCGTATTTGCCTGAAAATAGTTTTGATGATGTAGCGGCGTATTTGCAAAAATACAGTGTTCATCTTACCATAGCGCGGCGCAGAGCCAGCGTTTTGGGCGATTACAGAAATGCGTTTCACGAACAAAATCACCGAATATCGGTTAATGGCAATCTCAACAAATATGCTTTCCTCATCACATTGTTGCACGAGCTGGCGCATTTGCTCACCTTTGAACAATACAAAAATCAGGTAGCGCCGCATGGAAAAGAATGGAAAAACAGGTATGCACAACTGCTGTTTATTTTTTTACAGAAAAATATTTTCCCCGATGATATTGCCGTTGCATTGCGTTCATCGTTGCATAATCCAAGCGCAAGTACGGCTTCGGAACAAGCGCTGACACGGGTTTTGCGCCAATACGATTTGCCGCGTCAGGATATAATAACCGTAGAGCAATTGAACATGAATGAATATTTTATGACGCTTGACAAAAAAATTTATCAACGAAAGGAAAAACGCAGAACGCGATATTTGTGCATCGAAGCAACCACGCAAAAGCCTTATCTCATCAGCGGTTTGTGCGAAGTAAAAAAAATGCAGCTTTAAATTTTTGCTGTTTATATTTCAAGATAAGACGAAAAAGTTTCCCGCAAAGCAGAAAATGACGCGAAGCCTTTTTATAATACCTCCAATTGCTACTTAACTTTAATTTTGAAGGATTGCTCTTATAGTAAATAATAACAACTATCGATAATTTTTGTGAAAAAAGTTTTTTCTAAATTTTTCACAAATTAATTTACAATAAGTCTTTCTAAAAATTCTGATTTAGATGCATTACAGATATCAAACCTATTTTATGAAACAGGACTTTTTGAATTTTCTGAGCCGAATTTCGTTATCTAAAATGCGTTTTATTCTAACGATCCATATTTCGGACAACAATGGGGTTTAAAAAATACGGGACAATATAGCGGAACCTCTGGCGTAGATATTAAAGCAGAACAAGCATGGTCAATAACACAGGGTAATTCTAATATACGAGTTGCGCTTGTTGATATGGGTGTTGATCTAACACATCCTGATTTACAGGCTAACCTTCTACCCGGATATGACGCTTCGGGCAATAATTCTGGTGGTGCTCCGGTATGGAGCACAGATAATCATGGAACAGCTTGTGCAGGTATTGTAGGAGCAATAAAAGATAATAATTTAGGAATTAGTGGCGTAGCGCCTAGTTGTAAAATAATTCCTATCCATATGAGTAATTCTTCTGGAGCCTCTCAAATGATGTAGCTGCAGATGCAATTGAATGGGCTTGGCAAAATGGAGCAGACGTTATTAGTAATTCATGGGGTACTACTCCTTATACACCTCTTACAAATGCCATAAACAACGCTGTAACACAAGGTAGAGGAGGTAAAGGTTGTATAGTAGTTTTTGCGGTAGGTAATGATAATTCTTCAACTATCCAATATCCGGCAAGTTTGGCAAATGTTATTGCGGTAGGAGCAATTTCTCCTTGTGGGCAAAGAAAATCGCTAACTTCTTGCGATGGAGAAACTTGTTGGGGTAGTAATTATGGAACAAATCTGAGTGTTGTAGCTCCGGGAGTATTTGTACCGACAACTGATGTGCAAGGTACAGCTGGATATAATCCTACCGACCTTAATTCACCACCTTGTGGAAGCAACGGCGGTAAAATATTGAATGACTATCCAGATCAAAATTATATCATTTGGTTTAATGGCACTTCTGCCGCAACTCCTCATGTAGCTGGAGTAGCTGCTCTTATTTTATCAGTGAATCCTTCTCTAACGGGACAACAAGTGCGCAATGTTATTGAGGGTACAGCCCAAAAAGTAGGAGGATATAATTATCAGACTACATCGGGCTATCCCAATGGTACATGGAACAATGAAGTTGGTTACGGTTTAGTAAATGCTTATGCTGCGGTAGCTGCAGTATTAAGTTCATCAATTTCCGGCGCCACCGACCTATGTACCACTAATCCTTATAGCTATTCCATAGCTAACTTGCCCTCAACAGCTAAGGTTACATGGAAAATAACGTCAAACAGGGTTATCTTAACGCAAGTTGGAAATGTTGCTTATTTACAGAAGAACACTAATGATACGGCACAAATTATCCCGGGCATAGACGATGGTAAAATTACATTGCAGGCTACCATTACAAGCCTTGACGGTGTAACGCCGGTTTCAATACCAACGTTATACTATACCGTGTATATTTATTATCCGCCTGCAAACTTAATTGCGAACGTTGATAATAGTGGTACGTATATATCTTTCTTACTGTTATACAATACTACTCAATACCAAGTTCAATACAAAGATTTGGATAATTTGAATGTGCAGGGTTACACAGCTTTTACACTTCCCGCAGCGCCTGTTGCTTCCGTGAGTTATGGTTCGGGCAACCTCCAACTCGCAGCAATAAAGGCATATGATAGATTCCAATTTCGAGTAGCAGGATCTTCTCCCTGCGGAATGACTGACTATTCCAATTGGTACACTTATACGCCGCCGGCAACGATAACAAAGCCAACAACGCCAACAACAACGCCCGGCATTGCTTGGTCGACAACTACTGTTGCAGCAAGTATGTCTATAACATATCCTTGTCCTGCATCATCCTGCGGAGTAGAGCAGTTTAATTTTCCGCAAATAGCGAATGCCGCCTTATACGAAATAACCTATACGGTTATTAATGCAGGTAATATTTATACTACCGGAACATTTCAAACATCAAGTCCGCCACCTTACACAGGTTATGTCGGCGGTTCTAACACAAGTACTCAAATGTCTGTGGTATTTAAACTTAGAGTTCAATTTACCGACGGTTCGTGGAGCGATTATGCAACATCCAGTCAATATACCTATTGATAAAAGAGTAAATAAAATTTGCAGTTATTGGATACAAGCCCCGTTAAATGCGGGGCTTTATTTTGTAGAAAAATTTTCTACTTTCATAGGAATGAAATAAAGCATCTCATTATCGAATTGCCAAATTATCTTTGTAAAAAATTTTTGTTTTGATAGATAAGAACAACAAAGTAAGTGGCAACGAAAAAGCTGTTTTAGTTGGTGTGGTGCAGTCCATGCAAACCGATAAACAGGTAGAAGAATATCTGGACGAATTGGCATTTCTTGCCGAAACCGCCGGCGCACAAACCGTGAAGCGTTTTATGCAAAAGCTGCAAATGCCCGACAGTCGTACTTTTATAGGCAAAGGCAAATTGGAAGAAATTAAAAATTATATTGAAGGAAAAAATATTGATTTGTTGATTTTTGATGATGAATTGAATGGTTCGCAAATCAAAAACATTCAAGATATTGTCAAGATAAAAACCATCGACCGCAGTGATTTAATCTTGGATATTTTTGCTCGCCGCGCGCGAACAGCACAGGCAAAAGTGCAAGTAGAGTTGGCGCAATATCAATATTTGCTGCCGCGCTTACGCGGCATGTGGACGCATTTGGAGCGATTGGGCGCGGGCATCGGTTCGCGCGGACCGGGCGAAACGGAAATCGAAACCGACCGCCGTATTGTGAAAGATAAAATTTCCTTGCTGCGCAAACGCCTGAAAGAAATAGAAAAACAGGCATCAACGCAACGCAAAGAGCGCGGCGAATTTATCCGCGTATCGCTGGTGGGCTATACGAATGTAGGCAAAAGTACCATTATGAATTTGCTGAGTAAAAGCGATGTTTTTGCCGAAAATAAATTGTTTGCAACATTGGATACAACTACGCGCAAAGTGGTTTTTGAGCAAACTCCGTTTTTGCTGAGCGATACGGTGGGCTTCATTCGCAAGCTGCCGCATCATTTGGTTGAAAGCTTCAAAAGTACGCTGGACGAGGTGCGCGAGGCGGATATTTTGATTCATGTAGTGGACATTTCACACGAGCAACATGAAGACCAGATAAATGTGGTTAATAAAACTTTACAAGAGCTAAACGCTTATGACAAGCCTGTTATCATGGTTTTCAACAAAATGGATTTGTACGCCGAACGCTATTTTGACGAGTGGTTGAGCGATGATGTGAAGCAACAAATTTTGCAGGAGTTACACGAAAAATGGCATAATATTACCGAAGGCAACAGTATTTTTATTTCGGCAAAAGAACGCCAAAACATTGACCGGTTGCGGAATTTTATGCTTGCTCGCGTAAAGGAATTATATGCCATTCGCTATCCGTATAAGACGCAGTATTTTTAAGCGCCGGTTTTCATAAACTTCACAATAATCGCTGCGGCATTAGCGGAAGCATTACCGTTCACGGAAAGGCTGTTTCTCAACTGTTGATAATCGTTTTCAATTTGCAATTGGCGGGCTTTATCATGCAGTAAAAGCTGCAATTCGTTTTTCAAATTTTCGGTTGTCAAATCATATTGAATTAATTCTTTCACCACCGGTTTATCCATAATTAAATTGACCAACGAAATATATTTCACTTTCGCCAGCCACTTTGCTATTTGATAACTGACGGCATTCCCCCTGTAACAAACCACTTGCGGTACATGAAACAAAGCTGTTTCCAAAGTTGCCGTACCGCTTGTAACCAGCGCCGCACTTGCATTTGATAGCACTGTATAAGTTTGATTTTTCACCATGGAAATATTGGAATAATTTTTCAAAAACGGTTGATAAAAACTATCGTCCAACGATGGCGCTTGCGCCACCACAAATTGATAATCGGGAAAATATTCCGCCATTTTCAACATGATGGGCAACTGTATCGAAACTTCCTGTTTGCGGCTTCCGGGCAATAGTGCAATTATTTTTTTATCGCTTGTGTGCATTTGAAGCGGTCGTTCTTTTTTAAAATTATCCACCACCGAAACCAGCGGATTGCCTACGTAATCTACATTCCAGCCGAATTTATTTTTGTAAAAATCTTTCTCAAAAGGTAATATCACCAGCAGTTTATCAATAATTTTCCTCATTTTCAGGGCGCGATTTTCTTTCCATGCCCATACTTGCGGCGAAATATAATACACCACTTTCAGCCCGTTTTCCTTTGCCCATTCGGCAATACGCAAGTTAAATCCGGGATAATCAATCAAAATGACGACATCGGGTTTGAAGCGAAAAATATCGCTTTTGCAGAAAGCAAGATTTTTGAAAATGGTACGCAAATTCATTGCCACTTCTATAAATCCCATAAACGCCAAATCCCTGTAATGCTTTGCCAGCACAGCTCCGGCGGCTTGCATTTTGTCGCCGCCCCATGCGCGGATGTTGCTATCGGCATCCAACAACTTTAATTCTTTTATCAAATTGCTACCGTGCAAATCGCCGCTCGCCTCGCCTGCTATGATGTAATATTTCATAATTTTTATAAACAGAAATCAATTGTTCAAAAGTTTTGTTGTCATTTTCTATCGTCTTCTACCTTTTATTCAAAATATATTTTTACCGATTGATAAAACCAATTTGACGATAGGGCATTTTTACTTTCTTCGCTAAAACTTTGTAATCCGAACAAGCTTGCCATATTGCCGTGCTTAATAGACAATTCGAGCATTTCGGCAGAATTGAAGCATGCCAAATATTCTTCGTCTTCGGCGGTGCCGTAATTATCGTCAATATGGTCAATAATTTCTTTGCCGAAACTGATTTTGAATTTCCTGCCTTGCCGGTATTCTTCAAATTCCTGTTTGGAAATATTCACTACCACATTCTCGAATTTATCAATAAAAATAATTTGCGCTTCTACCGAATTGCCGTTAAAGCCGGGACGCATGGGATAGCGCTCCGTAAAATTATCAAACGGTTCGCCGAATTGTACAGCATAATTTTCCGAAATCAGTTTATCCACAGCTTCCGCCAATGCCGATAAATAGCAGATGGTATTGATTGCCGAATTTTCCTGCGGAATTATTACTTTAAAAACCTGAGCAGGTTTTTGTTTGCAAATCATGGTCAAAATACCATTGTCGGGACAAAAAATAAATTGATTGTTGTATTGAGCAATTAAAAAATGTGTGGGTTTAAACTGAAACAAATTGATAAGTACAATATGCACCGTATTTTTCGGATAATACGGAAAGGCTTTTGAACAAATATAAGCCGCTTCCGCAAAATTGTGCAACTCGTGCGAAATGTCCGCCATTTGCAGTGTTGGCTGCAACGAAAGCAACTGTCCTTTGAATGCGCCGATAATAAAATCGTGCATGCCAATATCCGTAGAAAGCGTAACAACAGCCATTCGGCAAAGTTATCTTATTTTACGAATTGTCCTTTTTTGAAGTAAAATTTATGCACTAATGCATCCGTCAATGACGGGAAAAAACGGCTGAAAAACACGGCTTGTCTGCCTTCGCTGGTGAGTATCAGCATACGCTTTTTTTTCTGCGCGGCATTGTATATATGTTGTGCGCATACTTCGGCGCTCATCAATCTGCCTTCATCCAATTTCGATTCGTCTTCCGGTTGCGCATGTTTATTCAACGCTACTTTGCGAATATTGGATGCGGTAAAACCCGGACAAACCGTAATTACCGATACACCCGTATCTTTCAATTCGGTACGAATGGTTGCCAGCCAACCGTTCATCGCCGCTTTGGAAGCCGAATAGCCGCTTCTGCCCGGCAATCCTACAAAACCCGCAACGGACGAAACGCCTACAATAATGCCTTTGGACTGTATGAGGTAAGGCAATGCCAATTTGGTACAATACACCGTACCCCAAAAATTTACATCCATCAATTTTTGCAGCGTAGCTACATTGGTATCTTTAAACAAAGCGCGCATGGAAATACCCGCATTGTTGATAAGCACATCAATAGCGCCGTAGGCTTTAATTACTTTTTGAATAAAAGATTCGCATTCGCTTTGCTTGCTAATATCTGCCGTATGCGTAAGCAGCGGTTTTCCGGCATGAAACGTTTGCAACTGATATAACTTGTCGAAATTTCTTCCGCAAGTAGCAACCCTTGCGCCTTTCTGTAAAAACAAATCAACCAGCGCCTTTCCGATACCTTCCGAACCGCCGGTAATAACAACCACTTTATTGGTAAATGAAATTTTAGACATACAAAAAACTGAATAGCAAATGTAATCAACAATTACGAATTAAGAAAGATGAATTACATTCGTTCCCGCTTTCACGGGTTAAGCGGAATTTAAGGTTATATGATTTTAATGTAAAAAGATATGTTGAGAATAGGTATTACAGGCGGTATCGGCAGCGGCAAAACAACGGTTGCACGCGTGTTTCAAACACTCGGTATTCCGGTATTTGATGCGGATACGGTTGCAAAAAACATCATGCAAAATGATGAAAATGTACGGCAGCAGCTTATTCAACATTTTGGAGAAAAAGTATTTGAAAGCGGACAATTGAACAGGCAATATTTATCATCCGTTGTTTTTACTGATGAGCATCAATTAAAGTTATTGAATGGTATTGTTCATCCGGCAACTATCCGCGCGGCAGAGGAATGGGTGAAAAAACAAAACGCACCTTATGTCATAGAAGAAGCAGCATTGCTTTTTGAGTCGGGCGCAAACAAACAATTAGATGTTGTCATTGGCGTGCAAGCTCCGCTTGAAATACGCATTCGGCGCGTTATGCAGCGCAACCGTTTTTCTCGTGAGCAAATAATGGAAAGAGTGGAAAAACAGATGAACGAAACCGAGAAAATGCAGCTTTGCAATTACGTAATTGTCAATGATGAAAAGCAATTTATAATTCCTCAGGTATTGGCATTGCATCAAAGGTTTATTTCGCTTCAATCAACGAAAAGTTAAACCTTTTTTTTGATTAATCTATTCTCTGTTTTTTCAGTCAAACGTTTAATTTTGCAATACAGAATTTTGAATTTTTTTTAGTGTAAACAAACTAAGAGGTTATGAAAAGAATAGTTTTATGGTGCATTCCGGCAATCATGGCTGTTTTAGCAGGTTGCAATACATCGCGTTTAACCACCAGTTGGGCGGCTCCGCAAGCGATGCAGAATGGGCGGCATTTCAACAAAGTGTTGGTGCTTGGATTGCTGAGCAATAGAAATCGCGCAGCAAAAGTAGATATGGAAAATGCGCTTGCACAAGACTTGCGAGCGATTAATGTAAATGCGGTTACAGCAACCGATTTGTACGGACCTATGGCATTTAGAGGAATGAACGAAAGAAAAGTTTTACGCCGTTTGCGTTCGGAAAATATTGACGGCGTTATTACCATTGCGTTGATTGATAAAAATACTTCGCGCAATTTTTCGCCCGATTATTATCCTTATTTCTGGGGATATTGGTCTTTCTATTCGCCGTATATGTGGGGCTATCCGTATGGAGGATATTACTACAATTCAACGGCTTATTCGTTTGAGACGAACTTGTACGATATGCATATGAATGATAATTGGAATAAAAATGATTTATCCAATACAGGCAATTTGCTATACTCGGCGCAATCGGAATCGGTTGATCCGAATTCGCCGGAACAGTTGGGACACGATTTTGCCAAGAGTATTGTTAGAGATTTAAAAGCAAAAAACATTTTGAGATAGAAGGTTTTTGTTAGTTGTGATTAAAGAAAAAGACGAAAGCAATGCTTTCGTCTTTTTTATTGTTTCTACTGCATGCTAACAATATTTAATTGTCATTTGTTTTGATGAATTTTCTTAAAAAAAATTATCGTATTAATTTTTTATTTTAAAAAATTGTCTATATTCGCACGCAAATAATAAACAAAAAGATGCAAAATTTCATGTTTTACGAACATGAATAAAGTTTACAAAATTAACAGCATGAATATTTTATGCAATTTTTAAAAATAAATTTTATACAGGTGAAAAAAACTAAACTATTCTGTATGTTGTTGGCAGTTTGTCTTGCTTTAACAAGTTATGCCCAACAGGAAGGTACATCATCCAACAGAAAAATTTCAGGAAATGTCGTGGATGTAAAAGGTAATGCCATACATGGAGTAACCGTACAAATAAAAGGAATTGCCGGCGGTACCATGACCGATGCAAACGGATATTACGAACTTGATAAAGTGGCAAACGGCGCTACTTTACTCTTTTCGTTTGTCGGAATGGAACCCGCATCCGTTGATGTCGGAACGCAGACCGTTATTAATGTAACCCTTAAAGAATCTTCATCCTCTAAATTGGGCGAAGTAGTGGTAGTGGCATTCGGTACGCAACAGAAATATACGATGACTTCTGCGGTTACGCAGCTGGATAACAGTGTATTGACAAATAGACCAATAACGGATCTTGCCGCAGGGTTGGAAGGTCAGGTAGCAGGTGTAAATATAAGTCAATCTTCGGGCGCGCCCGGATCGGTTGCTTCTATTGTAATTAGAGGCGCCGGTTCTATACAAAGCGGTACCAATCCGTTAATTATCATAGACGGCGTTCAAAGCACTATGACAAATTTATCCAATGTAGATCCTAACGACATCGAATCTGTCTCGGTGTTGAAAGATGCTGCCGCTTCTTCTTTGTATGGAGCAAGAGCTGCCAATGGCGTGCTTTTGGTTACCACCAAAAGTGCAAAAGCCGGCAAGGTTGCCGTTTCATATGCCGGCTATGTGGGATGGCAAAAACCTACGGAACTATTTCAAGAAGCAAATGCTTATAACTATGCAAACGCATACAATACGGCGCTGAATTATGATGCCATAACGCCTACCAATATTGATATTGCAAGTCAAGGAAAAGCGGTATATACGCAGGCACAGTTAGATGCATGGCAAAACGGAACAGCTCCCAGCACGGATTGGCGTAAAGCTTTGTTTTCCGGGAACAACGGATTGATGCAATCGCATTATTTGGATATAACGGGAGGAATCAGCAATGAGAATGTAACATTGAAGAATAATCTTTCGCTTGCTTATTTTCAGCAAAATGGAAATATAGTCAATACATCCTATAAAAGATATACCATAAGAGATAATACCGAATTGGATTGGGGAAAATTTAATGCCGGCATGTCTATCGGATTAACGGCGAACAATCAACTTCAACCCGATTCAAAAAATATTGGAGGGCTTAATAACATCATCAGCGCCATTAACAGGCAGCAACCCATGGACCCCATT
>Ga0209738_10000268_pt1 | contig 11127 bp, 9 predicted proteins | sample TergutNc150P5_FD_187289 | JGI IMG/M metagenome (GOLD analysis project Ga0209738, IMG submission 187289) | Nasutitermes corniger P5 segment gut microbial community from laboratory colony in Florida, USA - Nc150 P5 (SPAdes) (version 2) | ecosystem: Host-associated > Arthropoda: Insects > Digestive...
AATGGAAATGCATGCATAATTCCCAACTTGTATGGAATAAATTTTTCCCATTGAGTCTTTCCAGTGGCATCGTATTTGATGATCCAGTAATACTGTTTTATTTCCCGTTTTCCATTCTGTGGAATCACGGTTCCAACAGCTTGATGTACATCACCCATGACGACGAAGCCATCTCCCCATGGTGTGCAATTTACAAATTTAGAAGTCAGGTTTAAATCTTTTTCTTTATTATTTGGGGAGATAATTAATTGCTTGCTTATGGCATGTCCCCGGGCATCCAGGTGTATCAACGATGCGGTTGATAGCCGTTCCTCTAGTTCTTTTGGCCGCGGCATGGTGCCGCATAAGAAAGCGCTGCCATCGGGCATGGCGGCTATTCCCAAAAATTCTGGACGGGTAAGCAGGTCGAACTTTACCGGGATAGTAATCTTGGTCGTCCAAAGCGTTTGCCATTGCGCGTTCACCTTGGACACCCATGCTCCAAACTGTCCATCAGACGAACCACCAGCGACAAGAAAATTTCCATCGGAGGTGCGGCTCATCACGGTTGGATATATCCAGCCGTTGTGTTCTGTTTGAACCAAGAAACGTTGGACAACCGCATCGTTTGCCGCGAATGCCAGATTGGGCATTGCAGTCATTGAAAAAACCAGCCCCGCGATCACGGCTGGCGTAATGGCTAAAACACCCCAAACCTTTTGAAGCCAAGGCGCTTTCGGCCATTGCTTGGTCAGAGTCGCGTATATGTTGTTCACGACTCAACCTCTACGCGCGGCCTGACCGCCCACTTGCGCCAGCCCGCTTGCCGATGCTTCACACCCAATGCCGCACGCTGCGCATTGGCGCCCGGCATGACGTTGTTCTGACGCAACGTCACCATCCCAACCGCCCCAATTTGTCCGCCGTTGTGTTGCGTGTACCCCACACTGTTTGTGGTGTACCCCGCTGATTTCAGCCCGTGCAGACACTGGTGTGCAGCCTGGTTGCATGCGGTTGTGGGTGTGCCTACACTCTGAATCTGTAATATCTTGTAACATATTTATTTTCCTGGATTTCCTATGCTATCTAGGTTGAGTGTTGATGTCAATACAAACTAGACTTTTGATGCAAAGTTGACGGTGTGGAGGGCAAGTTTGCCCTCTGGTTGCTCATGTTGTGAGGCACGCAATGCGCGGGGTGCGGCCGCAACCACAAACACGGCTACGGCCACGGCTATTCATAGCGATGTTTCGGTGAATTTGCCCCGGGCGTGTAACGGGTAGGCCGTCTGCCCACCGGCTGCGCCTGCGCGGCCATGCGCCTGAGCTGCCACGTATCGAATCTGGAACCGGGAGTGAGCACATTGTTCACTTTTTGAGGCGATCGCTACCAGTGTGGGCATTGTCGGCGCAATTACGGCCGATGTGGCCTGGGAGAGCTGACAGCGCCGCCGGGCACTACCTCCACGGCCTTCTGAGCCGTTGCGATAAGGAGCTGGCCGAGGCCCGCGCCGCTGTCAGCTAAGGCTGAAGGGAGAAGCGTAGCGGCGCAGTTTTTGCGGGTGGCGCTGAACTGGCGGTGTCTGGCAGGTCAGCCGTAAAGATACGGCGGAAGAATTCGCTGTGCATGTATTGACAAAAGCAATACATTTTGTATGATCTTGCCGTTATGGATGTGTATTACGAACTTGGCGGTGATCTGTTCGTTTGGAATAGCGACAAGGCTATGCAGAACTGGCACAAGCATGGCGTGCGGTTCGAGGAGGCAGCTAGCGTATTTGGTGATCCGTTGTTCGTGCTTACAGATGCCACGCGAAGTGATGAGGCGCGTGAGGCGGCCATAGGCTTTGATGCAGCAGGGCGCTTGTTGTTCGTGGTGCACATCGAAGTTCAGGATACCTGTATCCGCATCATTTCCGCGCGCCGCGCGGACGCTCGAGAGGAAGCTATTTATGCTGACTGACCGTTTGAAAAACCGTTTGCACAAGGATCGGCCAATGACACCTGTGACGGTACGTATACCGGCCGACGTGATCGAGGCGATGAAAGTTATCGCGCCGCAGCGCGGCTTTACGGGTTACCAAGCTTTGCTCAAGTCGTATCTGAGCGAGGGGCTGCGCCGTGACGAGGCTCAGTTTGCCGCTGCGGCGCACGCGCGGTTGGTCAATGCGCTCAAACGCCACGGTGTATCCGGCGAGGTAATTGAGCTAGCCCAGCGCGAGGCCCAAGTGACTTGATGGAGCGCGCGGCTGATCAAAAAGCGCGTGGCGCTGCCTGGGCGTGGTAAGCGCGGCGGCGCCAGAACCCTGATTGCCACCAACAAGAGCAGCCGCTGGTTTTTTGTATTCGGTTTCGAGAAAAGCGAGCGCGAGAACATCAGCGGCGAAGAGTTGCAAGCGCTGAAGGATTACGCTGACGATTGGCTGGAGCGCACATCCGCACAACTCGATGAGGCTGTGGCGGCTCTCAGCTTATTAGCTGATTTCCGCTGGGGGCGGTTACGTAGTGGGCGGTTCCGTGTGGGTTTTGAACAGCGCCGCGACTTTGCGCCGGGGTTTGATGTTGGCCGATAAGCCCGCACGCGTCGTGCGGGATGGGGGTTGTTCCTCCCAGGCGGGCGGTTCGGCGGCTTGTTCGGGCGGTTCGTAAGGTCGGTCGAAGAACGGGTCGGTCGGTTGCGCGGCGGCGGGAATGGCGCGGCGCGCGTTGGCGCCGGGCGCGCGTTCGCTGCGGTGCGCATCGTCATCGCGGTCGCCGCGCGACCAGTGCCGCCGCCCATCGTTGAAACGTCCCTGGCGGCGGATGTCGGGCTGCTCTTGGTCGTAGATCATCGGCTCGGGTTCAATTTTTTTGCCGAGCAGTTTCTCCAGTTCGGCTACCAGCCGCTGGTTGCTGCGCGTGACCAGCGTTACCGCCAGCCCGGACGCGCCAGCGCGTCCGGTGCGTCCGATGCGGTGCACATAGTCTTCAGGGTTGAACGGCATGTCGTAGTTGAATACCGCCGGCACGTCTTTGATGTCCAGCCCGCGCGCGGCTACGTCGGTGGCGACCAGCAGATCAACTTCTCCGCGCTTGAAGGCGTCCAGCGATTTCAGGCGATCGTCTTGACTTTTGTCGCCGTGCAGCGCGGTGGTTTTTAAACCGTCTTTTTCCAGCGCGCGCGCCAGCCGCGCGCAGCCCAGTTTGCTGTTGACGAATACGAATGCTTGCCCGATCCGGCGGTTGCGGATGATCTGTTCGAGCGCGCTGCGCTTGTCCGCGTCATCGACTTGGTAGAAGTGTTGATCGACCGTGGCGGCGGCGGCATTGGGCCGAGCGACTTCGATGACCACCGGGTCATGCAGATAACTGGACGCCAGGCGTTTGATTTCCGGTGAGAAGGTGGCGGAAAACAGCAGCGTGATGCGGTTTTTCGGCAGGTGCGCGAGGATGCGCTGTAGGTCCGGCAGAAAGCCGATGTCGAGCATCCGGTCAGCTTCGTCGAGTACCACATATTCGACTTGCGTGAGTACGGCGGATTTGGCCTCGATATGGTCAAGTAAGCGCCCGGGCGTGGCTACCAGCACTTCCACGCCACGGCGCAGCGCTTCGATTTGCGGTTTGATGTCCACGCCGCCGAATACCACGGTGCTTTTGATCTGCGTGTATTTGGCGTAGAGCGCTACTTGTTGGGCCACTTGGTCGGCCAACTCGCGCGTGGGCAGCAACACCAGCGCGCGCACCGGATGGCGCGCGGGCGAGGTGGAGGTGTTTTCATGCTTGAGCAGGCGCTGCAACAACGGCAACGCAAAGGCAGCCGTTTTGCCGGTACCGGTTTGCGCCGCGCCCATTACGTCCTGACCAGCCAGCACTACGGGAATAGCTTGCGCCTGGATCGGCGTCATGGTCTCGTAGCCCAGATCGGCTACGGCGCGCTTGAGCGGTTCGGCCAGCGCGAGCGATGAATAAGAAGGTTGTGTTGCCATGTGCGGTGTAGATTGTCGCACCGCCGCATGATCGGTTCAGGCTTGGTTGGGTTGCGCTTGCTTGCGCCCGGCCTGCAAATGCAGCGCCGGCGCGTGCCTTACAAAGGCCGGCGTGCCTTACATCAGGGCCTGCGCGTGTTCTCCGCGTTCATAGACCACGTGCGCGCGGCCCACGATCAGCGGATCGAGTTTGCCGATTTGCGCCAAGTCTTTGTTGGTGTAGGGGAGTTTGTGCAACACATAGCGCATGGCGCTCAGGCGCGCGCGTTTTTTGCAGTCGCTCTTGATAACCGTCCACGGCGCGTCGGCGGTGTCGGTTTCGAAAAACATCGCTTCCTTGGCGCGGGTGTACTCGTCCCATTTGTCCAGGCTGGCCCGATCGATGGGGCTGAGCTTCCATTGTTTGAGTGGGTGGTTTTCGCGCTCCTTGAAGCGCCGGCGCTGCTCGGCCTGGCTGACGGAGAACCAGAACTTGATGAGGTGCAGACCGCTGTTGACCAAATGGCGCTCGAACTCCGGCGCCTCGCGGATGAACTCATGGTATTCCGAATCGGAGCAAAAGCCCATTACGCGCTCGACGCCCGCGCGGTTGTACCAACTGCGGTCGAACATCACGATCTCGCCGCGCGTGGGCAGGTGGTTGACGTAGCGCTGAAAGTACCACTGCCCCTGTTCGGTGGCCGAGGGTTTTTCCAGCGCTACCACGCGCGCGCCGCGCGGGTTGAGGTGTTCCGTGAACCGCTTGATGGTGCCGCCCTTGCCGGCGGCGTCGCGCCCCTCGAAGAGGATGATGACACGCTGGCCGGTCTCCTTGACCCACGCCTGGAGCTTGAGCAGTTCGATTTGCAGTTCGAACTTTTCCCGCTCGTAGGTGGAGCGGCGCAGCAGGTTCTTGTAAGGGTAGCCGCCGTCGCGCCAATCATCGGAGAGTATTTGGTCGGGATTGACTTTTTCGTGATTGGCTTTTTCGTGCACTTTGAGCGCCTTGAGCAAGGCCTTGCGGTCATCGGCGGACGCGCCTTCCAGCAGTGCGCGCAGCCCTTGTGCGCGCGCGGATGTCGTGTTGGCGTCAGCGTCATCGACCAGGCGCAAGGCTGCTTCGAGCTGGCGGTCGCGCGCTGCCACGGTGGCTTCCGAGGTGACGAATTTGGCCAGATGCTTTTCGTTGAGCGAGGGCGACGTGTCACCATCCTTGGCCGCTCGCACCGCCGTGTTCCCGGTGTTGGGATCGAGTGCCTTGGCGGCCGCAGCGGGCATCTTGTGGGTGTAGGCGCGGCGTGCGCGCGAGGGGGTGGCGGGGAGTTTCTTGGACATATGCAAATCTCCTTAGGCAGTATCAAAGAGCGAAGGGATGGGCCAAACCACACCGTTATCGTTGAGGATAGCGTCCAGTGGCAGGTCATGAGCTTCGGGCATGAGGTCTTCCACGAAGCCGTTGGCATAACCCAGGCCGACGGTGTAGGGACGGGGGCGCAGCGCGGCCAGCGTGCGGTCGTAGAACCCGCCGCCATAGCCTAGACGATACCCGCCCGGTCCGTAGCCCACGCAGGGCACGAACAGCAACGTGGGCACGATCTGTTCCGTGTCCCGGGGTTTGGGGATGCCATAGGCGTCCTCGGCCATCGGGCAGCCGGGGTACCAGGCATGGAAAGCCAATGTGCCGTGCGTTTTGTCTACTACCGGCAAGCCGATGCGTCGGCGGCGTGGTTCTTCGATCAGCTCACCGTCTTCCTTCCAGCGGTGCAGCGCCGGCAGCGGGTCGAACTCGCCCTTGATGGGCCAGTACGCACCGATCACCGTATCCTCGCGTTCCAGCAACCAAATGCGCATCACTTCTTGCAATGCATTGCTGCGCGCTAGCCGGTCGGGCATGTGCAAGCGCGTTTGCAAAAGGTGCTGGCGCAGCGTTTTTTTGTCGAATCCCATAATTGGCGTATGTGTACTCGAACTATTCTGACACCGATTTCAGCCGCCGGCGTGACATGTCTTGTGTTATTGGCGACCAGTATTGCCGGCTGCGCGGCATCTGAATCCCCAGTACAGGCTCAGGTCTTGCTCCCCAGAGGCGCTCCCGCGCCGGCTGCTCCTCCTCGTCAAGCGCCAACCTCAGTGAGCATGCCCGCCGTGCCGTCTCAGGCACAAGCGCAGCCGCAGGTTCTGAGCAGCGCATCCGCCGATTGGTCGATGAGCGCGCCGGGCAACGATGTCATCGTGGCGATGCACGACGCCTTTGAGCGCGGCGACCAGGCGCAGTTGACAGCCTTGTTGCCTATGGTGCGCGGCCATGCGTTGGAGCCGTGGGCCGCATATTGGGAGTTGAAGGCGCGTTTGGAATCGGCCACGCCCGATGAAGTGGAGGCTTTTCTGACGCGCTGGGCCGGCACGTATCAGGAAGACCGTTTGCGTAACGACTGGCTGCTGATTGCCGGCAAGCGCCGCGATTGGGCCAGCTTCGCGGCGGAATACCCCAATTTCCGGATGCGCGACGACCCGCAGGTGGCTTGCTATGCGATCGCGATGACGGCTTTGCAAGGCGGCACGCTCGATGCCAACGCCGCGGCACAGGTGCGCAAGAACTGGTTTTCCCAACGTGAGCTGGACGACGGCTGCCTGCTGGCTGCCGGCGTATTGCATCAGAACGGGCTGCTGACCGATACCGACCTGTGGCGGCGTGCCCGTGTGGCATTGGAAGCAGACCGCCCGAAACTCGCGCGCGCGGCGGTGCAACTGGTCGCGCCGCAGGCGGATGCCGATGTGGTGCAAATCAACAACAGTGCGCTGCGCTACCTGACCTTGAGCAAATCGCTCGCCAGTTGGCCGCTCGCATTACGCCAGCAGCTCGCCGCGCTGGCGCTGATCAAGATCGCCGCCCAGCAACCCGATCAGGCCGCGGCGCTCATGGCCCGCTGGGCCAGTACGCTGCCGCCGGAAACGCGCAACTGGGTTTGGGGCGCCATCGGCAAGGAAGCCGCGCTGCGCCTGTCTGACGCCGCGCCGGGCTATTACGCCAACGTCACCCAAGCGGACGATTTGAGCAACGACATGCTTCAGTGGCAGGCGCGCGCTGCGCTGCGGCAGGGCCAATGGCAGACGGTGCTGACCGCCATCGGCGCGCTGCATGGCCCGGCGCGGCAAGAACCGGTGTGGGTGTACTGGTCGGCGCGTGCGCGCTTGGCGCTCGCCCGCACCAATGCCGACCGATTGGCCGCGCGCGCGGACTTGGCGCATATTGCGGGCGTTGGCGGTTTCTACCAGGAGCTGGCGCTGGAAGAGCTGGGTAGCGCCAGCGCCGTTCCGCCGGCGCCGGCGCCGCTGACCGCGCAGGAAAAAAATGCCGCCCGCAACCACCCCGGTCTGATGCGCGCGCTGATGATGATCGGGCTTGGCATGCGCTCGGAAGGCGTGCGCGAATGGAATTACTGGACCAACCTGCACCAAAGCGGCGGCATGAGCGACCGCGAGCTGTACGCGGCGGCCGACCTTGCCTGCCAATACCAGGTTTGGGACCGCTGCATCAACGCCAGCGATCGCACGCGCAGCTTCAAGGACTTCAGCCAGCGCTTTCCCATGCCGTACCGCGACGCCGTAATGGCCGCCGCGCAACAAGCGGGCATCGACCCGGCGGCTGTCTATGGCCTGATCCGGCAGGAAAGCCGGTTCATCACTGTCGCCCGTTCGGGCGTGGGCGCGTCGGGCCTGATGCAGCTCATGCCCGCTACGGCGCGCTGGATGGCGCGGCGCATCGGTATCGACTACAGCCCCAGCCAACTGCAAGACCAGAGCACCAACTTGCTGCTGGGTACCAGCTATCTCAAACAGATCCTGAATGACTTCGAGGACTCGCTGCCGCTGGCCGCCGCCGCCTACAACGCCGGCCCGCGCCGGCCGCGCGCCTGGCGGCTCGGCCCCACGCTGGAAGGCGCAATCTGGGTCGAGAACATTCCCTTTGCCGAGACGCGCGATTACGTCAAAAAAGTGCTCGCCAACACCACCGATTACGCCGCCATCCTCACCGGCCAGCCGCAATCACTCAAAGCCCGCCTCGGCCAGATCGGTCCGTTGCCCTTGAACGCCAGCGACCCTAGCCAGGGGTTGCCGTGATTGGGATCTCAGAGCCGTGTTCTCACGGCTTGTGTTGCTCGTCCTCGCGCGCCAGTGCCAGCAGGCGCTCGACTTCCGGCCTGTGGTGGCGCAGGTTGTATTGATACCAAAGCCCGATGGCGGCCATCGCCACGGCCACTAGGCCGCCGAACATCAAGATCGCTCCGAACGCCGGCAGCCCCTGCCAGGTCGAGAGGCTGTAGAGCGCGCCCAGCGCCAGGATGGCGGCTTGCTCGTTGAAGTTTTGCACCGCGATTGAGCTGCCCGCGCTCATCAGGTTGTAGCCGCGATGCTGGAGCAGTGCGTTCATCGGCACCACGATGTAGCCGCCCAGCACGCCCAGCACGATCAGCGCGGGAATGGCCACGTGCAGCGAGCGGATCATCACCATCGACGCCAACAGCAGTCCCATGATGATGCCCGCCACGATGACGCTGGGCGCGCGATCGAGCCGCACCCGCAGCGCCGCCAGCACTGCGCCGATTGCCGATCCCAGCGTCACCACGCCCAACAGCCGCGTGGCGTGCGGCGTGGCGTAATGCAGCGCCGCCGCCGCCCAGGCCAGCACGATGTAGCGCATGTTGCCCGACACGCCCCACAGCAGCGTGGTCGCGGCCAGCGCGATTTGGCCGAGCTTGTCGCGCCACAGCCGCACGGTATCGCGGTAAAAGCCCGGCAGCAGCACCAACGGGTTGCGCGGCATCGGGTGCAAAGCCGCGCCGCTGTCGGGGATGCGCAGGTTGAACGCCGCCGCCAGCGCATAGATGAAAAACACCACGACAATGGCGGCCTCCGACGGGTGATGCAAGCCGGTATGCACGCTCTCGCGCAGCACCAGCAACTTCAGCAGATTCCAGCCCGCCAGTTGCCCGCCCAGCAGCACGCCCAAGATGACCGAGCTGATGGTCAGTCCCTCGATCCAGCCGTTGGCCTTGACCAGTTGCGAAGGCGGCAACAGTTCGGTCAGGATGCCGTATTTGGCCGGCGAATACGCCGCCGCGCCCAGCCCCACGATGGCATAGGCGAGCAATGGGTGGCCACCGACCAGCATCAGCAGGCACCCCAGCATCTTGATGGCGTTGCTGATGAACATGACCCGGCCCTTGCGTTGCGAATCGGCAAACGCGCCTACCCATGGCGCGAACAACACATAGAACAGCGCAAACAACGGCACCAGCGCCGCGCGTTGCCAATCGGGCGCGCCGTGGTCGATCAACAACTCCACCGCTGCGACGAACAGTGCGTTATCGGCCAGCGAGCTGAAAAACTGCGCCGCCATGATGGTGTAGAAACCGCGTTTCATGGAGCGAAAGCAAGGTGCGTGGCGAGCACGGCAGCACGTAAGGGGGAAAAGCGAGCGGTCAAAGCAGAACAAACAATACGGCCACGGCAGCCACGCGGCGTTATAGCACGGCGCCCCTCAGGCGCGGTGGTGCTCTTGGCCGCTGCGCCTTGCTTTGCCGCCATGGCTCGCCCGTCGCCCGATAATTCCGCCATGCTTTTTCAGCGCAGTTTTTTCCGGTCCGCTTCATGAACCTGCTTGCCTTCGATACCAGCACCGATTGCGTATCCGCCGCCGTGCAATGCGGCGCGGCGCGCTGGCGCTACACGGGCGCGGGCGGGCCGCAGGCGTCGGCGACGTTGATTGCGGCCCTGCTGGATTTGTTGGCGCAAGCGGGTTTGGCGCTGACTGACTTGGACGCGCTGGTATTTGGGCGCGGGCCGGGGTCGTTCACGGGGCTGCGCACCGCCTGCGCGGTGGCGCAGGGCCTGGCGTTCGGCGCGGCGCTGCCGGTGTTGCCGGTCGATACGCTGCTGGCGGTGGCCGAGCACGCGCGCCAAGCGCACGGCGCGGCGCGCGTGTTGGCGCTGCTGGACGCGCGCATGGACCAGGTTTACGCTGCCGCGTATGCCTGGACGGAAGGCGCCTGGCGCGCCGTCGGCGACATGACCGTGAACGCGCCCGAAGCGCTGACACTGCCCGATGGCGGCACGCCTAGCCCCGCCGATTGGGCCTTGGCGGGCAACATCTTCCAGACCTATGGCGAGCGGCTGCCGCCTGCACTCGCCGCGCTGCCGCGCATCGACATCTTGCCTACGGCAGACGCGCTGCTGGACCTTGCGCCCGCGCGCCTCGCACAAGGGCTGGCCGTGGCGGCGCGGGACGCGCTGCCGCTGTACATCCGCGACAAGGTGGCGCTCACCACGGCAGAGCGCGTCGCCGCGCATGTAGGACGGCCATGACCGCTTCCTGCGCAACCCCCGCGGTTCCGTTTGCCGTGTCGGACGCTGCTCCGGACATACCCGGCGTGCGGCTGCTGCCGATGACGGCCGCACAATTGCCCGCCGTGCTGGCTGTCGAGCAGGCCAGCCACGTCCATCCGTGGACGCAGGGCAACTTTCTGGATTCGCTGCGCACGGGCTGGCGCGCGCAGTGTCTGATAGCAGGCGGCGAACTGGTCGGTTACTTCGTCGCCATGCCCGGCGCGCAGGAAGCGCATTTGCTCAACATCACCGTCGCGCCCGCCTATCGCGGCCAAGGCTGGGCGCGCGTGCTGCTGGACGCGCTGGCGCTGTGGGCGCGCGGCCAAGACGCGGCCTGCATATGGCTGGAAGTGCGATCCGGCAACACACGGGCGCTACAGATTTATGAGCGCAACGGTTTTGCGCAGGTTGGCCGGCGCAAGGGGTATTACCCTGCGGAAAACGGCGTGCGCGAAGACGCCATCCTGATGAGCCGCCCGCTATGAGCCTGACCGCAACCCTGACCGCCCGCCAGCGCGCCATGCTGGCGGAAATGGGCATCCGTCTGTGGCGCAGAGAGCCGGGCCGGGAGCTGGAGCAGGCCTCCAGCCGGAAATCGCAGCCGAGCCGGAGCGATGATGCGGGACACGGCGAAGCCACGGTGGCGCAAGCTGCATCCGCGCCCCTATCCGTGCCGGCCCAACGCCGCACTCCCGCCGCCTCGCGGGCAGCTACCCCGCAACCCGCCGAGCGGCCCGGTGCGTCCTCGGCTGCCGCGCCGCCCGACCTTGCGGCGCGCCCAGCCCCGGAAGTCGTCGCGGCTATGGATTGGCCGGCGC
>Ga0209738_10000269_pt1 | contig 11101 bp, 12 predicted proteins | sample TergutNc150P5_FD_187289 | JGI IMG/M metagenome (GOLD analysis project Ga0209738, IMG submission 187289) | Nasutitermes corniger P5 segment gut microbial community from laboratory colony in Florida, USA - Nc150 P5 (SPAdes) (version 2) | ecosystem: Host-associated > Arthropoda: Insects >...
GTTGATGGTCTGGCGGGTGACGCCCACGGCGTCGGCCAGCCCCTGCTGCGACAGGCCGAGGGACGCCCGTGCCGCCCGCATCCGCAGGTTCTTGGCCATGACTTCCTCCCGGTCGCTCGACATCATCGACTGTATCACTTATCTGACTAAATGTCATATATACCCGACATCTGTGGATGTGTCGGCTCTCCCGTGCCGGGGACAGCCCGCGCGACTAGCCTGGACGGATGGACTGGAGCACGACGGCACGGCTGGAGCGGCCCCTGCGGGCGCAGAGCGACCCGGAATGGGTGGCGGGGCTGTGGCAGCGCGACGACGCGCGGCTGCTGCCGGTCACCACACGCGGGCGCGTCGGCTTCCGCGCACCCGGCGAACTCGCGTTCGTCCGTCCTGAAGGCGGCTTCGAGCCGGGCCGCGACGTCTTCGTCGGGCTCGTGGCGGACGCACCGGTCTTCGCGCAGATCGTCATCGAGGACGACGCGCTGCGGGCGCTGGTCGGCGACGGGGTCGTGACCGCCGCGCTGCGCACGGGCATGGACGACGTGGACGACGGCCTGGACGTGGCGTTCGCCGCCGCCGCGCTGGCCCAGTGGCACGGGCGAGCGGCCTTTTGCCCGGCCTGCGGACACCGCACACGGGTCATCCATGCGGGGCAGGCGCGCCACTGCGACACGTGCGACGCCGACCTGTTCTGCCGCACCGACCCGGCCGTCATCATGGCGGTGCTCGACGATGCGGACCGGCTGCTGCTGGGGCGCCAGCGCGTGTGGGCATCGCGCCACGTGAGCGTGTTCGCGGGATACCTGGAGGCGGGCGAGTCAGCCGAGCAGGCCGTGCGCCGCGAGTTGGCCGAGGAGGTCGGGTTGCGCGACCTGCGCGACCTGCGGTATCTCGGATCGCAGCCCTGGCCGTTCCCGCGCTCGCTGATGCTGGGCTTCACCGTGCGCACGTCCACCAGCGGCGTCCGCGTGGACGGCGACGAGATTGAGGCCGCGCGCTGGTTCACGCGCGCGCAACTGCGCACCGCCTTGGATGCGGGCGAGGTGACCTTGCCGTCGCGATGCTCCATCGCGCACCGGATGATCACGACCTGGCTGCGCGGCTAGCCCGAACCCGACATTGCGGCCATGAGTTCGTGGTACCAGAACGCGCCCAGGCCGATGATCAGGCACAGCACGAGGACGAAGGCGAGGACGGCCCAGACGCGCTGCCGTTTCTTTTGCCCGGTGGTGATGACGTTCTGCGGGCCCCATTCGCCCACGCCCGGGCGGGCGCGAACCGGCGCATCGCCGTCGAGGTTGAGATCGCTGAACACCTGGCCCACGCGGCGAGTCTACCCGGACCGCCCCGGCATCCGCCCGTCGTGCGCACGGTCACAGCAGACTCACAAGCCGCGGACATGCCCTTTTACCCGCCGATAGACTGAAACCCATGCTTCCCGTCCCAACGGTTCCCATCCCTAGCGCTCCGACGATCTCACATGTCGCCAACGCTGCCGGCGTGTCACACCAGACTGTGTCGCGCGTTCTCAACAACCATCCGGCCGTGTCACCGCGCACACGCCAGAAGGTGCAGGAGGCGATCGCCACGCTCGGCTACCGACGCAACATGGCCGCTCACATGCTGGCCACGGGCAGCAGCAACCTGATCGGGATCATGTCGTCCAGCGACCTGCCGGCCGGACGGTCCAGCCCCGTGTTCGCGCTGGAGCACGCCGCCCGCGCCGCCGGATACTGGGTGTTGATCGCCAGCGTCGGCGACGACAACCCGCACGAGGCTGCGGCGGCCATCCGCCACTTCCAGGACTGCGGCGTCATGAGCACGGTCGCCATCGCCCGCACGGATGCGGCACTGTCGGCCACCCTGACCGCACTGGGCGATGCCAGCACGGTGTTGATCATGCCGGAACGGCTCAGCCACGGCCACCCGTGCGTGTCCTTCGACCAGGCGGAAGGTGTTCGCGACGCCATGACGCTGTTGCGCGGGCTGGGCCACACCCGCATCGCACACATCCGTGGCCCCGAGGGCGCCCTGCAGGCGGACGAACGCGCCCGTGTCTGGGCATCCATGCTGTCTGGCGGACAGTCGGCGGACGATCTGTGCGTCACCGGCAACTGGTTCGCCGAGTCGGGCTACCGCGCGGCCATGCAGCTGCTGGCACTCGACGAGCCACCCACGGCGATTTTCGCCGCCAACGACCAGATGGCCCTGGGCGCACTGCGTGCGATCAGCGAACGCGGCCTGCGCGTGCCCCACGACATCTCGGTGGTGGGCTTCGACAACATGGACGGCTCCAACTGCAGCATCCCACCGCTCACCACGGTTGCCCAAGACATGGACGCCCTGGGCGCCGCAGCCTTCGAGCTGATCTGTGAGGGCATCCGCCAGATGCCGCCGCGAGCTATCACCCTGCCGGCGCAGCTGATCATCCGCGCCTCGACCGGCGCGGCACCGCGCCGCTGACCCGGGCACGGCCGAAGCGGCTCGTGGATTGACCATCCACGAGCCGCAGCCCACCACAACGCCCCATTCAGGCGCGGCGCTGCCACCCTTGGCACGCCACCCGCACCCGACCTAGGTTCGTTCCGGGCAAGGCGGGCAAGCCGACGCAGATTGAACATCCACGAACCGGAGCCCGACACAACACCTCATCCGAGCGCAGGGCTGCCCAGGCACGGACGACCGCCGTGGACAGTGACGTCCACAAGGGCGGCCGTAACACCGGCCGCGTCGTGTCCGGCTAGCTGCAACCGGAGGTGGAGCCGCAGCCTTCGCAGACATAGCACGACCCCGACGGGCGCATCTTGGTGCCGCAGGTGAGGCACAGGGGCGCATCGACCTCGTGACCGGTCATCTGCTCCAGCAGTTCGCTGGACGTGTGCGCCGACGACGAGACCAGCGGACGCGACATGGCCGTGTTCAGCAGATCAGAGGCATTGGGCGGATCGAGCAGGCTGGGCTGGTTGGGCCCGGCGTGATCGACACGCAGATCGTCCCCCGCGTCGTTCTTCAGCTGTTCGGCCTCGGGCAGCGCGGCCTCGTCCTCCTCGGACAGGTACGACCCCGTCTCGACGTAGCGGGCACGTTCGGCGGCGGTGTAGATGCCGAGTTCGGCCCGCGCATCGAAGCTCAGGTAGTCGAGCGCCAGGCGGCGGAAGATGTAGTCGGTGATCGACTGGGCGATGCGGATGTCCGGATCGTCGGTCATGCCGGCCGGCTCGAAGCGCAGGTTGGTGAACTTCTGCACGAAGCTCTCCAGCGGCACACCGTACTGCAGGCCGATGCTGACGGCGATCGACAGCGCATCCATCACGCCGGACAGCGTACTGCCCTGCTTGCCGAGCTTCAGGAAGACCTCGCCGAGGCTGCCGTCCTCGTAGGCGCCGCTGGTCATATAGCCCTCGGCGCCGGCCACGGAGAAGCTGGTGGTGCGGCCCATGCGAGACTTGGGCAGGCGCTGCCGCCGGGCACGGTATTCGACGCGCACCTCGGGCTTGGCGGGCTCGGCGGCGGCCGTCGACTTGGTGCCCGCCACATTGAGCGGCTGGCCGACCTTGCAGTTGTCGCGGTAGACGGCCAGGGCCTTGAGGCCGAGCTTCCAGCCCTGCATGTAGACGTCGGCGATGTCTTCGACCGTCGCACTCTCGGGCAGGTTGACCGTCTTCGAGATGGCCCCCGAGATGAACGGCTGCACGGCCGCCATCATGCGGACATGGCCCATCGGCGCGATGAACCGCACCCCCATGGCGGTGTCGAACACCGGGTAGTGCTCGGGTTTGAGGCCGGGCGCATCGACGACGTTGCCGTGCTCGCCGATGTACGCGATGATCGCATCCACCTGCTCGGGGTCGTAGCCGAGCACGGCCAGCGCGCGCGGCACCGTGTTGTTCACGATGCGCATGCTCGACCCGCCGACCAGCTTCTTGAACTTGACCAGCGAGAAGTCGGGCTCGATGCCCGTGGTGTCGCAGTCCATCATGAAGCCGATCGTGCCGGTCGGGGCGAGCACGGACGCCTGCGCGTTGCGGAAGCCCTGGCGCGCGCCGAGCAACACCACCTGCTGCCATTCGCGCCCGGCCGCGGTGCGCACCGCCTCGTCCAGGCCGCCCGACGTGCGGATGTCGTCGTTGGCGACGCGGTGGCGGCGCATCACGCGCTGGTGCGCGTCGGCGTTGATCGCATAGCCGGCGTACGGGCCGACCACGCCGGCCAGCTCGGCGCTGCGGCGATAGGCCACCGCCGTCATCAGCGACGTGACCGCGGCCGCGACCGAACGTCCGCCCTCCGAGTCGTAACCCAGGCCCAGCGCCATCAGCATCGCGCCGAGGTTGGCGTAGCCGATGCCCAGTTGGCGGAACGTGCGGGTGTTCTCGGCGATCGGCTCAGTCGGGAAGTCGGCGAAGCAGACCGAGATGTCCATGGCCGTGATGACCAGCTCGACCGCGCGGGTGAACCGCTCGACGTCGAACGAGCCGTCGTCGCCCAGGAACTTCAGCAGGTTGAGGCTGGCCAGGTTGCACGAGCTGTTGTCGATGCTCATGTATTCGCTGCAGGGGTTGGACGCGTTGATGCGCCCCGAGTTCGGGATCGTGTGCCACGCGTTGATCGTGTCGTCGTACTGCACGCCGGGGTCGGCGCACTCCCAGGCCGCCGTGGACAGCTTGGTGAACAGCTCGCGGGCGTCCACCGTCTCGATGACCGAGCCGTCCAGCCGCGCCCGCAGCCCGAACGGACGTCCGTCCTCGACCGCCTGCATGAACTGGTCGGACACGCGCACCGAGTTGTTGGCGTTCTGGTACTGCACCGAGGTGATGTCGTGACCGCCGACCTCCATGTCGAAGCCGGCCGCGCGCAGCACGCGGATCTTGTCCTCTTCGCGCGCCTTGACCTGGATGAACTCCTCGATGTCGGGGTGATCGATGTCGAGCACGACCATCTTGGCCGCACGCCGCGTGGCGCCGCCGCTCTTGATCGTTCCCGCCGAGGCGTCCGCCCCCCGCATGAAGCTGACCGGGCCCGACGCCGTGCCACCCGAGCTGCGCAGCAGTTCCTTGGACGAGCGGATGCGCGACAGGTTCAGCCCGGCGCCCGACCCGCCCTTGAAGATCATGCCCTCTTCGCGGTACCAGTTGAGGATCGAATCCATCGAATCGTCCACGCTCAGGATGAAGCACGCGCTGACCTGCTGCGGGCTGTCCGTGCCCACGTTGAACCAGACCGGCGAGTTGAACGAGAAGTACTGGTGGACGAGCAGCCAGGTCAGCTCCTCGCCGAAGACCGTCGCATCCTCGTCGGTGGCGAAGTAGCCCTGCTCGCGCCCCGTCGTGACGTACGTGCCGACGACCCGGTCGATCAGCTCGCGCAGGCTCGACTCGCGCTCGGGTGCGCCGATCGCCCCGCGGAAGTACTTGGTGGTCACGATGGTGGACGCGTTGACGCTCCAGAATTGCGGGAACTCGACGCCCTTCTGCTCGAAGACGGTCTCCCCCGTCTTCCAGTTGGTCTGGACGACGTCGCGGCGCTCCCACACGACCTCGTCGTACGGGTGGCGTCCCGGGGTCGAGAACACGCGCTGGATGTGCAGTCCAGCGGCGGGAGCGGGTGGTTGTGCCACCGGGATCTGCGGCTCGGCCTGGGGTTGCGGCGCGATGTCGGTGCCGACTTCGACGGTGCTCGTCATGATGACCTCTTCTGTGCCTTCAATGGTTAGGTGTTGCCTGATGCCGACGCGCGGTCAGTTGGCCGGGACGGGGGCGGTGCCGGCGTCGGAATCGACGCTCGGGTGTTGCTGGGTGAGACGGAGGATCTCCGCGGAGAAATCCTCCAACGACTGGTAGTGGCGGTAGACGCTCGCGAACCGCAGGTAGGCGACAGCGTCCAACTCACTGAGAGGGGTCAGGATCGCCTCGCCGACGCGCTCGCTCGGCAGCTGGCACATGCCGGAGGCACGCAGCTCGTCCTCGACGCGCTGGCCCAAGCGCACCAGGTCAGCATCGGAGACGGGACGGTCCTTGCAGGCCTTGCGGACACCGGAGACCACCTTTTCGCGGCTGAATGGCTCCACGACGCCGGAGCGCTTGACCACGAGAAGCTGCATCTGCTCCACGGTCGTGAAGCGGCGCTCGCAGACCGGGCACTGGCGCCGACGCCGGATGGACATGCCGTCATCGGCCACGCGCGAGTCGAGGACGCGGGAGTCCGTGTGATGGCAATAAGGGCAGAACATCCCAAGCCTCCTCTCGTTCACAGCTGATCACGGGGGTCGTCACGTTCATCGCCTCCCGGCGGGCAGCCTACCCGGCAACCACAACCTGTAGATGAACGACAACCGTGCAACTACTACATCTGGGATGACAGTACACGCCTGCGGGCCGCGTCTCAAGCGACACGCGAGGCCCGTGACGCATCGTCACACATGCCCGCCCGCGCGTACATTCGGCCACTCTCTGGTGTCCATGCGGCGACCACCCGCAGCCCCGATGGCCCGCCTGCGATCCCCGAATTCGAACGACGTCCCAATCCGTGAGACACGTATCCCGGACTGCGAGCGGCGCGCCCCGCCCCTCAGACACCTGCCCCCAGGTGGAGCACCAGCGCAGACCCGCCGATGAGCACCAGACCCAAGAACAGCGCCAGCGCGATCAGCCCCACCACCTGGATGAGCAGGGCCACCGCCCCGTCACGCCGAACCATGGCAACCGCCATGGCCGAACGAACCCTGGCCGTCCGCACGCGAACTGGACGTCGACGCGAACCGCGCCTGCGCCCCGTAGACACCCCCACTCGTACCGAACCGTCACCCGCGGCGTGCGACACGCCCGCCCGCACGCCCAGCCCGGCCGTCACCGTCGTCACACTCATCTGACCATCCCTTCTCGATGCACGGACCAGAACACGTGTTCGATTCGGCCACTCTACGACGTTCGTCGCGCAGAATCAAACACCTGTTCGACAGCCCCTATCTGCCTGACATCCACCCAAGCACGCACCTCTGACACTTTTGGCGGGCCTTGGATCGCCCACCTCACCCGGGCCCTGCCACCACCAGATCTCCACCTATCTCGCGACACGCTCGAACAGACGTTTGATTCTGTCGGTGCGACCGCCTAGGGTTGCCTCATGGCCAAATCCGATGACGTCATCCCACTCAGCCGAGCCACCCGATCCGGCCGGCCCCCGCAGCGCCCCGCCAAGGCGGGCGCACGCCCAGGCACACTCGCCCAGCTGCCCGACGGGCCCGAAGATGCCAACGGCCTCACGCAGCGCCAGCGCCGCATCCTGGAGGTCATCCGCGACGCGCTGGCCGCGCATGGCTATCCGCCGAGCATCCGCGAGATGGGCGAAGCCGTCGGCCTGGCCAGTTCGTCCAGCGTCGCGCACCAGCTCAAGGCGCTGGAGGCCAAGGGGTACCTGAGGCGCGACCCGAACCGCCCGCGCGCGATCGAGGTGTGCTGGCCGTCCGAGAGCGGTGAAGATTCGGACATCGACCCCATCAACCTGGTCAACGTGCCCATCCTGGGGCGGATCGCCGCCGGCGCACCGATCCTGGCCGAGCAGCATGTCGAGGATGTCATGCCGCTGCCCCGCCAACTGGTCGGCCAGGGCAACGTCTTCGCACTGGAGGTGCACGGCGATTCGATGATCGACGCGGCCATCTGCGATGGCGACTGGGTCGTCGTCCGCCAGCAGAACACGGCCGAGAATGGCGAGATCGTCGCGGCCCTGCTGGGTGAAGAGGCCACCGTCAAGACGCTGCGCCGCGTGCCTGGGCAGGTCTGGCTGATGCCACACAACCCCGCCTACTCGCCCATCGACGGCAACCAGGCCCAGATCATGGGCAAGGTGGTCGCCGTCCTGCGCCGGGTCTAGACATGCGGGCGGCCGTCCGCGTGAAACCGGGCAGTTCGCGCGACCGTGCGGGTGGCAGGGCGCCCCAGGCCGGCGATGAGCCGGACGCCCTCGTCGTAGCCGTCCGTGCTCCGGCGGTGGACGGACGCGCCAACAAGTCTGCGCTGAGCCTGCTCGCCGATGCGCTGGGTTGTCGCCCGGGTGATCTACGCATCATCTCGGGCTCCACCGCACGCACCAAGGTGATCGAGGCACCCGACGCCTGCCAAAAGCGCTGGCGCGAGCTCCTGGACGCCTGACGTCCCGACTCAGTGGCGCAGCGATCAGGCGGGCGGTATGGCACAATGGACAGGCTGCGCCCGCCCGGCGCCGCGCCCAAGTGGCGGAATGGTATACGCGGTCGGCTCAAACCCGGCTGGCTGAAAGGCCATACGGGTTCGACTCCCGTCTTGGGCACCTTTGGTGGCCAGTTCAAACGTTGGTCACTTTTCAAGTGTGGGGCCCTTAGGCCTCGCTTCCAGTCTCATCCATCAGCTCTACGCCGAGACGCAGCGCGTGCAGCTGACTCCTGCAGGCATCCTCATTCGGCAGGGCGGCGAAGAACCGGTCGTTGACCTCTGCTACCAGCGGGAGTGCGCGAGAAAGGGGTTACGGAGTACCACCGGCGACACTCGGTGATACACTCACCCTATGCCGACGACGCACCCACGTATTCAGGTGACTGTGACACCCGAGGTGGCCGAGGCGCTTGCGTTCGCGCAAATCCAGTGGCCCGATGCCGCCAAGAGCGAACTGGTGACCAAGCTCGTCCTTGTGGGGCAGCAGAACCTCAAGTCCCAGCGCGACGACGACCGCGCTCGGCATCACCAGGCCGTCACGGCGACTGCCGGGATGTTGCCCGGCGCCTATGGCGCCGACTATCTCGACCAACTGCGCGCGGACTGGCCGCAATGATCGTCTTGGACGCCTGCGTTCTGATCGCTCACCTGGAACCTGGCCATCCCCACGCCCAGGCCGCGGCCGGAATCCTCGACACCGAGGAAGAGCTGACCATTCATCCGCTCACGCTGGCGGAGCTGCTGGTCGGCCCGATGCGTACGCACCAGGAACAGGCATTCCGTTCGGCACTGACCCGCCTGGGCATTCAGACCTGGACGCCCGACCCGGATCACCCTGATCGGCTCGCCCGGCTGCGCGCCACGTCCGGCCTCAAGCTGCCCGACTGCTGCGTCCTCGACACGGCCCAGACGACCCAGGCCACACTGGCCACCTTCGACCACCCCCTCGCCAAAGCCGCAACGGACCGCGGCGTCCCCATCATGGGCCTGAACACCTGAGACCACTCGCCGTCACGGCCATCTGCCGAGCACCACTGGACGAGACGGCACCGACGTCCGGCTTGCCCCATCGCTGAGCGCCGCCCTGAAGGGGGCCCGCCGACCCGCCTATACTGGCCTGTTGATATGTGGGGAAAGATCGCAGGTGCACGGCACGTGACGGGGACGAGCGTCGCCGCATTCCCCCGCCGGTACGGCCCGTGGGCGCTGATCACGGGCGCCTCGCACGGGCTGGGCGCCGAGTTCGCCCGCCAGCTCGCGGCACTGGGACTGAACGTCGTCCTCGTGGCGCGATCGGCCGACGAGCTGCAGGCCCGGGCGGACGAGCTGGAGCGCACCGCGTCCGTCCGCACCCGAGCCGTGCCGCTCGACCTGAGCCAGGACGACGCGGTCGAGCGCCTGATCGCGGCGACCGCCGACCTGGAGGTCGGGTTGCTGGTCAACAACGCTGGCATCTCGATCGTCGGTCCCTTCCTGAGCCTCGACCCGGACTTCCTCGACCGGCAGATCAGTGTCAACAACCGCGCGAGCCTGCTGCTGGCACGCCACTACGGCGAGCAGATGGTGCGCCGCGGCCGCGGCGGCATCATCAACCTCTCGTCGGGCTCGGCGCTGCACGGCACGCCCTGGAGCGCCAGCTACTGCGGCACCAAGGCGTTCAACCTGATGGTGGCCGAGGCGCTGTGGTACGAGCTGCGCCCGCGCGGCGTGGACGTGCTCGGCTGGCAAGCCGGGGCCACGCGCACGCCGGGCTTCCTGGGCAACAATCCGGGACACAGCGGCCTGGTGCCGGTGCGCGACGCCCGTCCCGCGGTCACCGAGGCGCTGCGGGCGCTCGGACGCCGTCCCAGCGTTGCGGACGGACGGCTCAACCGGCTCGGGTACGCCGTCATGGGCATGCTGCCCCGTTCGTTGGCGGTCCGCCTGCTGGGCCGCTCGATGTCCGACATGTTCGGCCCGTTCCCCGTCTGGCCAACGCCAGACCAGACATCCATCACACACGATTGAGGAGTAGCCCTATGCCCGTCTTTTCACCGCAGGTGATCCACGAATGCGCCATGGAGTGCGTCGGGCTGCCCAAGCCCGACATGTTCGAAGCCTTCGGACGGGCCTTGGAGCAGCGCTACCCGGGCGTCGTGGACACCACCCAACCCTGGGTGTACTCCATCGCCGGCGGCGCGATGATCCAGATGAAGCTGTACTACGCCTCCGCGACCGAATACGTCATGATCTGGGGCACACCGATCGGCTCGCAGGGGCATTCCGGACGCCACTGCGCCGGGTTCTGGGACACCGTCATCGACGGTGACATGTGGTATTTCGGCGAGGGCGATTTCGAGCGGCGCGTGTACGAGCCCGGCGACCAGGTCTACGTCGGCCCAGGCCAGGCCCGCAGCATGAACTTTCGGAACGGCGTCTGGGCCGTCGAGTACGCCCGCGGGTTCATTCCGGCATCCATCCCCTTCGGCATCGCCGAGGAGATCCTGATCTGCTGGGACTTCCTCACCGCGGCACAGACGCTGAGCCTGTACGCCGATCTCGTGTCGCAGTCCATCGGACGCTCGGTTCGCCCGATCAAGCCGCTCACCGACGCCGTCAGCAAGGTGGCCCACACCGTCACACATCTGCTCACCCCGTCCCCGGAGGTACGCGCCATACCAGCCAAGAACATCCACTGGTTCCAGAAGAACGTCTAGCCACGCCGCGGCTAAGTCAGATACTGCACAACTGAATCCGGACTTTCGAGACAAGGTCGCACCGACATGGCGAATGATCCAGTGTTCCCCAGCACGTTCGTCGCGCCGCTGTACATGGGTGCCACGTTCAACCCGATCAACAGCTCACTGATCGCCACGGCGCTGGTGTGGATCGCCACCGCCATGAAGGTGCCGGCCGCGCAGGCGACCATCCTGGTG
>Ga0209738_10000270_pt1 | contig 11099 bp, 12 predicted proteins | sample TergutNc150P5_FD_187289 | JGI IMG/M metagenome (GOLD analysis project Ga0209738, IMG submission 187289) | Nasutitermes corniger P5 segment gut microbial community from laboratory colony in Florida, USA - Nc150 P5 (SPAdes) (version 2) | ecosystem: Host-associated > Arthropoda: Insects >...
CCCGATTCCCCGGCCGTGATCCGCCTCTATCAACAAGCCGCTCAACCGTCCCATGAGTACTCCGACCACTACGCCCTTTCCCGTCTCCGATGCCGCCCCAGGTGCCGTGCCGGAGGTTTTGCAACACGTCGTCAATCGCGTCGCGATCCTCACGCTCAACCGCCCGGCGGCACTCAACGCGCTGTCGCTGGACATGTTGCGCGAACTGACACTACAGTTAGAGCGCATCCGCGCCGACGACCGGATTGCCGCCGTGGTACTGCGCGGCGCAGGCGGCAAAGCCTTTTGCGCGGGCGGTGACGTGCGCGCGCTCTACAACCTCGCCGTCGACAAAAACACCCTGCCCGCCGATCCGGCGTGCAACGGCGCGTGGCTGCGCTTTTTCATTGACGAATACCGGCTTGATTACGCCATCCACACCTTTCCCAAACCCGTCGTCGCGTTGATGGATGGCATCACCATGGGCGGCGGCATGGGACTGGCACAAGGCGCCGTACTGCGTGTCGTTACCGAGCGCAGCAAAATCGCCATGCCCGAAACGCGCATCGGCATGTTGCCCGACGTCGGCGCCACGCATTTCCTGGGGCAAATGCCGGTCGAACTGGAACTGTACGTCGGCTTGAGCGGTGTCACCCTCTCCGGTGCGGACGCCCTGGACGCCCGGCTGGCCGATCTGTGCGTGCCTGCGGCGTCACTGGAGGATTTCGAGACACGGCTCGCCAGTGTGACGTGGAACACCGAAGACCCGCTTGCCACGTTGCGCCGCATCTTCGTGCCGTCGGGCAACGCCACGCCCGTGTCGGCGCTGACGCTGCATCTGCCGCAAATCGTCCGCCACTTCAACGCGCGCCAGACCATCCCGCAAATCATCGCAACGCTGCGCGCCGACCTGGCGCAAGCAGACCTCGCGTCCGAACAACGCCAATGGCTACAAGCCACCCTTGACGCTCTGACCAGCCACTCGCCCACCATGCTTGCCGTAACGCGCGAAGCCCTGCTGAGCGGACGGCGTATGACGCTGGCCGACTCGTTTCGTATGGAAATCGGCATCGTCTCACGCACTATCGGCGAAGGCGACTTCTGCGAAGGCGTGCGTGCGCACCTGGTTGACAAGGATCACCAGCCGCACTGGTCGCCTGCCACGTTGTCTGAAGTCGATGACGCGCGCGTGCGGCATTACCTGACCTCACCGTGGGCGCCATCTGAACATCCGCTGCGGGAATTAGGCTACCCGCTGAACAACCTCCCGCACTAGGCAGGGGTCGCTCGGTCCGGTATGCAATGCAAGCCGGTCGCCGACAAGATTGTGGGTTGGATACAGCAAAACCCATTGCTTCCAAGCCACTTCAGCGGCGGCGTATTGCGCACACGTTAAAAACCGTGCTACAATGCGCAGCTTGTTCCCCGATAGCTCAGTCGGTAGAGCGCCGGACTGTTAATCCGTAGGTCCCTGGTTCGAGCCCAGGTCGGGGAGCCAAAAAATCAATGGCTTAGGAAACTCCTAAGCCATTTTCTTTTCCAGTGTGCGAATATCGGTCAATCGCCCGATATTTTCGCTGCTAGCCTAGCTCTCCCAACTATTACTAGGCTTCGTACGCGCGCGGAGCATCATCTCTACCGCAATCCATCCTGCCGCACAAAGAACCCGCGCCGTTTCTGTCCCCATCATCATCTCGCTACGTCAACGCAATGCGCAAGAAGCGTGTTGCGGCGTTCCGTGAATTGCGCTGAGTATTTATCTTTCTTGACACTTCGCCAACTTGGTGCAGCAGCAGGACACTTGATCTGACCCAGAAGCCCCCAATGACGTCAGGCGTATTGACGCGGAGCTTGGAATGTGTGTTAATTAAGGAGGGGATCGTGTGCCCACACAGTTGCGGCACAAATTTTGTGAAAGGGAGAAGACATGAAAATGCAGCGACTCACTCGTATCGGCTTGGCTGTGGCCAGCGCCGGATTGCTATGCCTGGGTGGTTGTGTGATCGGGCCTGACGGGTACTACTATCCGGCAGGATACGCAGCGAACGGCTACACGCCGTTCTATGTTCCAGGCTACTACGACGGCACGGGCTATTACACCTACCCTTATGCCTATTCCTCCTACGGCTATCCTTATTATTACTGGGGCGGAAGCTCGGTTTATTTAGGCTACTCCGGCGGATGGGGCGGTCGCAGATGGGGCAACGGCGGATGGGACGGCCGCAGATGGGGTAACGGCGGATGGGACGGCCGTGGCGGTAACTGGAATTGGAGGGGCAACGGTGCCGGACGTCCAGGATTTGGCGGCGGCAGGTTCGGCGCTGGAGGTGGTGGCCGGCCCAGCATGGGCGGAGGTGGCGGTAGACCATCCGGTGGTGGCGGCGGCAGAGGGGGTGGCGCGGGACAGCGCTGAAAAACCTCATCAAACTGCACCGTCCACTCCCGTCCGTAGTCACACCGCATGCGCTACCCGGGCGAGCGGTGTGTTTTGGGTGATAGCGTCTCGTAATAAGACCGTGCTCAGGATGCGCGGTCTCCGTTCCAGCGCGGATAGTCCGTGTATCCCTTGGCGTCACCGCCATAGAAAGTTGAACGGTCATAGGGCGTTAGCGGAGCTTGCCGCCGAATGCGCTCCGGTAAATCCGGATTGGAGATGAAATAGCGCCCGAACGCGATAGCGTCAGCTGTGCCGCTGGCAACCGTTTGTTCGGCCGTATCGGGCTTGAAGTTGCCCGCCGTAATCAGTGTGCCCGGCCACAGCGGGCGGAACAATTGCGCCGCGGACGGCATGTTGGGATGATCCACCTCCGCCTGGCCCGCACCACTGGCGCGTGGCTCAATCAGATGCAGGTAAGCCAGCCCCAGGGGGGCTAGGCGCTCGACCACGTAGCTGTAGAGCGGCATCGGGTCGGCTTCTCCGCTGTCGTTGGCGATGCCGAAAGGCGACAGCCGGATACCCACGCGGTCGGCACTCCAGGCGCCCACCACCGCCTTGGTCACTTCCAACAGAAAGCGCGCGCGGTGCTCAATGCTGCCGCCGTAAGCGTCGGTACGCTGGTTGGTTCGGCTCTGGAGAAACTGCTCGATCAAGTAGCCGTTGGCGCCGTGGATTTCCACGCCGTCGAAACCTGCCTGCCGCGCGTTGCGTGTGCTCTGGGCATAGTCTTGCACGGTAGCGGCGATTTCATCCACCGACAGCGCATGCGGGGTTTCGAACGGCACCAGGGAAAAATCCGCCGCCCGCGCGCTGCCCTTGGCCGCAATGGCCGAAGGCGCCACCGGCAGACGGTGACCCGGCTGGTGCGAGCTGTGGGAAACGCGTCCCGTATGCCACAACTGCACAAAGATCAGTCCACCCGCCTCGTGCACCGCCTGCGTTACTTGTGCCCAACCGGCGATTTGTGCTTCGGTATAGATGCCCGGCGTGGCAGGCATACCCTGCCCGGCCGCAGAAATTTGGCTGCCTTCGGAAATAAGCAGTCCGCCCGGCGAGGATCGTTGACGGTAATACGTTGCCATGAGCGGGCTGGCTACGTTGCCGGGCTGCCCAGCGCGCATCCGCGTCAGCGGCGCCAGAACGACCCGGTGCTGCAACGATACGGCGCCGACCTGAAGAGGTTGAAACAATTGTTGAGACATGGCTTGTCATCTCCTTTGAGTCATCAATGGCTCGGCACGAACGACAAGTTTCTGTTCACTGTCCGTTCGTGCAACGGAACCCTCGTAACCAGAAAAGCAATTATTGCCCCGAACGTCCGGCGTGACACGCCGGGGCTGCCGTGCGCGCGAAGAAGAGAGGAAGATAAAGCTCAGGCTGACGTTTGGCGCCGGCGCGGCCCTTCGCCTGCGTGCCGCCCCACCTCAAGCCCAACTGCGGCTCAACTATTCTGATCGTAATCGAGCTGCCAATCCACCGTGATGCGGCGTGCCGCCAAATCCACACTGTCGATGTACATGGAGACGAACGGGATCAGCCGCTTGAACGGACGGATAACGCCGGCTTTGTCGGCTTGTTCGCTGTTGATGACCAGAATTTCCTGCGGACCAGGTGAGAGCAAATTGCTCACACGGCCTAAGTGCACACCTTCGCGGTTGACAACTTCCAAGCCGATCAGATCGACCCAGTAATACTCATTTTCCGGCAAACCGGGGAACACCGAGCGCGGCACGAACACGCGCACCCCCTTGAGCGCCTCGGCGGTCGTGCGATCAGGTACATCGTGCGCACTGGCCAAAAGCACGTCGCCATGCCTTTTGACATCGTGGACACGCAGCAGTCCGGTGCCCTTGAAAAGCTTGCGGCCTCGCTCCCCAGCCTGAACCCACCATTCGTGCGTAGAAAAAAGCACGTCCGATGAGACGTTGTAGGGTTGGACCTTGAAGCTGCCGAGTATTCCCCAGGCATCCCCAATACACCCCACCTCCACCGCGTCGGCGGGCAACTCCGCCGGCGGCAGGCTAAGTAATAGCGGGTGTTGTGCCAGGATACCCCCTCCAGGGTGTATGGATCAGGCCCCGGCGGCGGGGGTGCTGCTGGCGGCTTGCAAAGCCAAGCGAGTGACGGTGGGAGAAGGCTGTGCGCCCACGCCCTTCCAGTAGTTCAGGCGATCCTGAACGATGCGCAGGCGCTCTTCGCCTTCGGCGGCACCGGGGTTGTAGAAGCCAATGCGTTCGATGAAACGCCCATCGCGGCGCAGACGCTTGTCGGCCACGACGATGTTGTAAAACGGACGGTGCTTGGCGCCGCCACGGGCAAGACGAATAACGACCATGAGATAGAAAATCCTGTGGGTGGATGACCCGGCAAAGCCGGGCTTATTCCGATGCCGAGACACGCAACTGACCACCCGGCCAGCGGCACACCGGAAAACTTTCAATTATAGAGGTTAAACCGGCACGGCGCGGGGCAGGCCTTGCCCGACCGATCAGAAAATTTGCAGCCCCACCCAGTAGGCGATTGCCGCCATGAAGGCGCTGGCCGGAATGGTCAAAACCCAGGCCCACACGATATTGCCCGCCACACCCCAACGCACCGCGCTGGCGCGCTGGGTGGAACCGACGCCGACGATGGCGCCGGTGATGGTGTGTGTGGTGGAGACGGGAATGCCCAACCAGGTCGCCAGAAACAGCGTCAATGCGCCGCCGCTTTCAGCACAAAAGCCGCCGACCGGTTTGAGTTTGGTGATCTTCTGCCCCATCGTTTTGACGATGCGCCAGCCGCCGAACGAAGTCCCCAGGCCGATGGCAAGGTAGCAGCACACGATGACCCACGTAGGCGGCGTGTCGGGCGTGCCGGTACTGGGCACGTGGTAGCCGGTGACAATCAGCAGCAGCCAAATGATGCCGATGGTTTTTTGTGCGTCGTTGCCGCCATGTCCCAAGCTGTAAGCGCCGGCGGACAGCAGTTGCAGCCGCCGGAACCACCGGTCCACCTTGAGCGGGCGGGCGTGCCGGCATATCCATGCCACCAGCACCATCACCAGCGATCCCAGCAAATAGCCCAGCAGCGGCGAGATGAAGATGAAGGCCACGATATTCAAAATACCGTGGGCGTTGAGTACACCGACGCCCGACTTGGCAATGGCCGCTCCCATGAGGCCGCCGATAAGCGCGTGCGAGGAACTGCTGGGAATGCCGTACCACCACGTGATCAGGCTCCACGCGATGGCTCCGGCCAGCGCGCCGAACACAACGTTAATGTCCACCACGCCCGGCTGCACGATGCCCTTGCCGATGGTGGCCGCCACGCTCAAATGAAACACCAGCAGCGCGATCACGTTGAACGCGGCGGCAAATAACACAGCCTGCGTGGGGCGCAGCACGCCGGTAGAGACGACGGTGGCAATCGAGTTGGCTGCGTCGTGAAAACCGTTCATGAAGTCGAACACCAGCGCCATGGCAACCAGCATGACGATGATCCACAGGGCGGCTTGGGTGGCGTGCATGAGGATAGGTGGTAAGTAGCTGGTAATGAGGGTGAAACGGCGGCGAAGTAAAAAGCGAAGCGGCAATCCGGAAACGCGGGCGGGCGAGCTGCGCGCCCGTCAGGAGTTTTCCAGCACGATGCCTTCGATTTGATTCGCTACATCCTCGCACTTGTCGGTAATGACTTCCAGCAGTTCGTAGATGGCCTTGAGCTTGATGAGTTCGCGCACGTCAGGTTCGGTGCGGAAAAGCTGACTCATGGCGCTGCGCATCTCCCGATCGGCGTCGGACTCCAAGCGATCGATTTCGCCGCAAATCTTCAAGGCCGATTCAGCCACGGACGGTTCGGCCAGCCGTTCGAGCAACCCCACCGCCGCCTGCAAGCGCTCACAACAGCGGATGCACAAATCGGTCAGACGCTGGATTTCGTTGGTCATGCGGCGCACGTCGTACAACGCCATGGCTTCGGCGGAATCCTGGATCAGATCGGCCACGTCGTCCATCAAATTGATCAGCGCGTGAATCTGCTCACGGTCGATCGGCGTGATGAAGGTGGTATGAATCAGCCGGTTGACCTCTTGCGTAATACGGTCGGCCGAGCGCTCGGCATCGTCCACCTCGCGGGTGTACTGCTCGCGCCGCTGAGGATCACCGTAATGCTCCACCAGCCGCTCGAAGGCTTTCGCGGCCTCGGCGATGTAGCCCGCATGGCGGTTGAACAACTCAAAAAAATTCCCATCGCGGGGCAACAGCTTGGAAAACAGCATTGTTCGAAACTCCCTAGGGGCTGCGCCTGCATGCACGACAGGTCTAAGCAAGCCGCCTCGTTTAGCACTGCCAGCCTTGAAGTGTAACCGCCGCCCGCATCCGCCTTACCCCGCACGGAAGATGAAATACACCGCGCCCACCATGCACAGCGCCGCCCACAGGTAATCGAGCTTGAGCGTCGTACCCAGATACAGCATGGAAAACGGCACGAACACCGACAGCGTAATCACCTCCTGCATGATCTTGAGCTGGCCAAACCCCAACACCTGATGCCCGATGCGGTTACCGGGCACTTGCAACAGGTACTCGAAAAACGCGATGCCCCAACTGACGATGACGGCCACATACCACGGCGACGCGGACAGGTTCTTCAGATGCCCGTACCAGGCAAAGGTCATGAACAAGTTGCTGCACACCAGTAGCAGCGCGGCTTGAACAACGATCCAGGTAGAAGGAGAGAGGGCGGGCATGATGGCGAGCGAATAATGAAAAGAATGAAAAAGCGGATACGGGCGGATTCTTTTACACCTTTTCGATCCGCTGTCCTGCCACGCGCGCCAGGTCTTGTTGCGAAACAAGGTCCGGCGCGATGTCCGCCAGCGGCCTGAGCACGAATGCGCGCTCCCGCATCCGCGGATGCGGTACGGTAAGCCGCGCGCTGGCAATTCGCGCAGCGCCGTAGCGCAGCAAATCCAGGTCCAGTGTGCGCGGCGCGTTGGGGTAAGGCCGTTCGCGGCCCGCCGCGTGTTCGAGCGTTTGCAGTTCGGCCAGCAACTCAGGCGCGGTCAGGCGCGTTGCCAGCATCGCCACGGCGTTGACGTAATCCGGCCCGCCCGCCTGCACCGGCGCGCTGCGGTACAGCGGCGATGCGGCGCTCAGGCGCGTGCCGGGCAGCTTACCGAGCGCGTCCAGCGCCGCTTCCACTGCGCGCCGCGCATCGCCCAAATTGGCGCCCAGTCCGACGTAAGCAGTGACCAGATCGCGGTTTTCGCCGGTCACGCGCGGCTGTCCGGCACGGCATCCGGCGGCGCGCCGTTATCGGCGCCCGTCGCGCCGCCGGAAGGCTTGCGGCGGCGACGACGGCGTTTCCGGGCCGGCGCATCCGATGCGGCGGCGGCATCGGACGGTTCCGGCGCGGCAATGCCCGCTTGCATAGGCCCGGCTTTGGTTCCGCGCTGCGGCCTGGACTGCGGCGGTTTTTTGCGCTGCTGCGCGCGCAGCTCCTCAACCAAGCCTTCGCGCGCGGCCCGGTCGGCCAGGCTGAAGGTCTGCCACCAGTCGGCCAGTTCTTCGGACACCTCGCCCACATCGGCGCGCAGACGCAAAAAGTCGAATCCAGCGCGAAAGCGCGGCTGCTCGGCCAGCGAAAACGGCGCGTTGCCGCTGCGGCGCTCGAAGCGCGGCTGCATCATCCAGATTTCGCGCATGTCCGCGCCCAGCTTGCCGCGCCCGGAAACGTCGCCGATCCGCGCGTTGAACACCTCGTCGATAGCCGTTTGCAACGCAGGCACGGTGTGCTCGCCTTGGGCGACGCGCGCCTGCCAGCCCTCGCGCACGTCTTGCCACAGCACAGCGGCCAGCAAAAACGCGGGCGCCACCGGCTTGTTTTCGGCCACGCGCCGGTCGGTATCGGTCAGCGCCGCCTTGACGAAAGGCTGTTCCGCGCGCTCCACCATCAAATCAAGCAGCGGATAAATCCCGCGCGCCAGGCCCAGTTTTTTGAGCTGCCCGATGCTGGCAATCGCGTGGCCGGTTTGCACCAGCTTGAGCATTTCATCGAACAACCGGCTTTGCGGTATGTCCGCCAGCAAATCCTTGACCTGCACCAGCGGCTTGGCGGTTTTAGACTCCAGCGTAAAGCCCGATGCCGCCAGCTTGGCCGCAAAGCGCACCGCGCGGATGGCGCGCACCGGGTCTTCGCGGTAACGGGTCGCCGGGTCGCCGATCATGCGCAAGCGTTTCTTCTGCGCGTCGGCAATGCCGTTGTGGTAATCGACCAGCAGGCGCGTTTCCGGGTCGTAATACATGGCATTGACGGTGAAATCGCGCCGCGCTGCGTCCTCTTCCTGCGGCCCCCAGACGTTGTCGCGCAGCACGCGGCCGCTGGCATCGACCGCGTGCGTCATGCCCGCCAGCTCCTGCTTGGCGGTGCGTTCATTGCCGCTGACGTGCTCGGCCGCGGCGCTGTCCAGATAGGCGCGGAATGTCGAGACCTCGATCACTTCGTGCTCACGCCCGCGCCCGAACACCACGTGCACGATGCGAAAGCGCCGCCCGATGATGAAGGCGCGCCGGAACAAGCGCTTGACCTGCTCAGGCGTGGCATCGGTCGCCACGTCGAAGTCCTTGGGCTTGAGGCCCAGCAGCAGATCGCGCACCGCGCCGCCGACGATGTACGCCTCATGGCCGGCTTCCTTGAGCGTGCGCACGACGGTAACGGCGCGCTCGTCCACCAGCGCCGGGTTGATGCCGTGCACCTGCGGCCCCACTTCCACGCGCTTGCCGAACTTGCGGCGCGACGTGCCTTTGCCGCTGCTGCGGCCCATGAGTTTGTCGATGAATTTTTTAATCATGGTTGTTCAAACAAGTCCAGTATGCGCCAACCGCGCCGCCGCGCGATCTCGCGCAACGTGGGGTCGGGATTGGCGGCCACCGGATGATCGGCTTTTTCCAGCAGCGCCAGGTCGTTGCGCGAATCGGAATAAAAGGTGATGTCGGCGCCGCCCCAATCGAGGCCGCGCGCGCGCAGCCATTGATGCACGCGCTCGACCTTGCCTTCGCGGAACGAAGGCGTACCCGCGATTGCGCCGGTCATCCAGCCGTCCGCGTCGCGTTCGAGTTCGATGGCGATCAGATCATCCACGCCCAGCCGCCGCGCAATGGGGCCGGTGATGAATTCGTTGGTCGCGGTGACGATGACCAGCCGGTCGCCCGCGCGCCGGTGCGCATCCAGCAGCGCCAGCGCCTGCGGCGTAATGGCCGGTTCGATCACCTCGCGCATGAAGCGCGCGTGTGCCGCCTCGGCCTGCGCCTTGCCGCGCCGCCGCGCCGCGTCCACCGCAAAACGCACGTAAGCGTGAATATCAAGCGTGGCTGCCTGGTAACTGGCGTAAAACGCATCGTTGGCGCGCTTGAAGTCATCGCCCGCCGTCCAGCCCAGCCGCGTGGTGAATTCACCCCAGGCGTGATCGGAATCGAGCGGCAACAGCGTGTGATCCAGATCGAACAGCGCCAGTTTGGGACAACGCTGAACGGATCCTTCACGGTCGGCGCATCCCGGTTGCGGGCGGTCTGCTTCGTTGCAAATGCTCGCGATACCGCCGGGTATCGCTGCGCTTTGCGCCTCGCATCCCATCCCACATCCAGGCGCGCCAACGCGCGCAGGCCCATTCAGTGTTGTCCTAGGCATCGTGCAACATATCCTTGACCAGCGGGATGGTGATGGCGCGCCGCGTTTGCAGCGCGTAACGGTCCAGCGCATCCAACAGTTGCATCAGGCTGCCTAAATCGCGCGCGAACCGCGTCAGCACGAAATCCAGCACCTCGCCGGGCAGCGCCAGCCCACGCGCGCGCGCCGCTTCGATCAGCACGGCGCGGCATTCGGCATCGGAGAGCGGATGCAGCTCGAACACATGGCCCCAGCCCAGCCGGGTGCGCAAATCCTCGCGCAACAGCAGATCGGCCGGCGGCCAGCGCCCGGTCGCCAGCACCGCGCGCGCGCGCCCATCGGCGGGCGAGACGGCATTGACGAACCAGTTGAACGCGGTGTGCTGGCGCTCAGGGCCGTAACGGTCCACCCCATCGAGCAGCACCGCGTCCCAACGCTCATCGAACGGCGCGTGCGCATCGCTATCCGCATCCAGCCAGCCCACGCGCGCGCCCTGCCCTTGCAGCGCCGCCTGCGCCGCGTGCAGCAGATGCGTTTTGCCGCACCCCGCCGCGCCCCACAGGTAGATCGGCACCGGCGAGCGTGCCGCGTTCTCAACCCACAGCCGCAAGTGCTGCAACGCGGCAATGTTGGCGGCGTCGCTGCCGGGGTGATAGCCCGACAGCGTCGGCTTGGGCGCCAACGCAAGGTCCAGGGCAATCTGCTTCATGGGCGCGGTCATGACCTGGGAATTTTATGGGCTACCGGCACCGCGCGCTGCCATGACGCCGGGCGGCATCGGGGGAACGAAACTCAAGAACTTCAAAACACAATGTTTACACTAATTCTCATAATTATTGTTTATATTTACGTCAGTACCAGCGGCTATGCTGCCGCGGACATTGCATTCAACTCCAAAAAAAACGTTATGACTCAACGTTATGCCCTGATATTGACGGGCGAAGTTTTGCGGGGTTTCAAGCCCGCTTCCGTATGGCCCAAACTGGCCGACCTTACCCATGTAGCGCCGGACAAACTGGCGCAGATCGTCGCGCGCGCG
>Ga0209738_10000271_pt1 | contig 11083 bp, 6 predicted proteins | sample TergutNc150P5_FD_187289 | JGI IMG/M metagenome (GOLD analysis project Ga0209738, IMG submission 187289) | Nasutitermes corniger P5 segment gut microbial community from laboratory colony in Florida, USA - Nc150 P5 (SPAdes) (version 2) | ecosystem: Host-associated > Arthropoda: Insects > Digestive...
CCGCCGCACACCCGCCGCCATGCTCATCCTTGCCCCGATGGAAGGGCTGCTCGACCACGGCCTACGCGCCATCCTGACCCGCGTGGACGGCATCGACCGCTGCGTGTCCGAATTCATCCGCGTCACCGGCCAATTACTGCCCGCGCGCAGCTTTTTGCGCATCGTCCCGGAACTCGCGCGCGGCAGCCGCACGGCAGCCGGCGTACCGGTATGGCCGCAACTGCTCGGCTCCAACCCCGCCTGCCTGGCCGACAACGCCGCCCGGCTGGCACAACTGCGGCCCGCCGGCATCGACCTGAACTTTGGCTGCCCAGCCAAAACCGTCAACCGGCACGGCGGCGGCGCGGTACTGCTCGATGACCCCGAACTCATCCACCGCATCGTCACCGCCGTCCGCCGTGCCGTACCGCACACCGTCCCCCTCTCGGCCAAAATGCGGCTGGGCTACCGCGACACCGCGCACATGCTCGACGCCGCGCGCGCCATTGCCGACGGCGGCGCGTGCGAACTGACGGTACACGCACGCACCCAAGCGCAAGGCTACCGCCCGCCCGCGCACTGGAACGCCATCGCGCAAATCCGCGCCGCCGTACCACTACCGGTCATCGCCAACGGCGAAATCTGGACCGTGGCCGACGCGCACCGCTGCCGCCGGGAAAGCGGCTGCGACGCGCTCATGCTGGGCCGCGGCCTGATCCGCAACCCCGGCCTGGCGCTCGCCATCCGCCAAGCCGGTGCGCCGCCCGCCGACGCCGATGCGATGCCCGATGCAGATGCCGCATCCACACCCGGCCCGCTCACCGCCCTGCCCTGGCCGCAAGTCCTGCCGCTGCTGGCCGCGTTCTGGGATCAGGTCAGCGCCCGTATCGAACCGCGCCACCGCGCCGGGCGGCTCAAGCAGTGGCTGGGCTACCTGCGCCACACCTACCCGCAAGCACAAGCCCTATTCGACACCCTGCGCGCCGTGCGCGACCCGCGCGAAATCGGGGCACTGCTGGCGCAGATGCAGTAAGAGAACCTTTGCATAACCCTGAATAAGTCGGCTTGTCTTACGCATGTGCAGTGCATGCGCACTATTATATTCGCTGGGATGTAAATACTCCCGAATCATTTTGTCATGTGACAAACCCAGTAAGCGTCATAAGTGCATAACTACATTTAGCAAAGAAGCAACAAAGTTTTGAATATTTATTTCCGCGGCAACCGATCCTGTGTATAGTGCCACCCTTCTCTCCATTAAGCTTCGATGAAGGCAGGAAATGTTATGAGTGCATGGCCAAGCGCGTTGGCCTGTGAAGATAGAACTGCGCTGAGTACTGGTGAGCTTGGACTGAACGGCAGTCAGGCCAGCGACGCTGTACGGATCGCGTTGAACGTATATACCAGCTCACAAGAAACGAGGGGGCCGATACCGTTGACTGATGGATTAAAGAATTGCCATCGGATGGGAAGGGCATGAGATGTCGAAACTGAAGCTGCTTTCGTATTTAGCGGTATTTTTTATGGCTTTCCCGTCTACCAGCGTGCTACTGGCCTCGTTGAATCCTGATTCTGCTGAGGCTTGTTCAACGAAGTTGAACCCGATGTTGGATTGGGTTCAGCTCGGTCGATCAAAACCGTGGGTTTCGTTCCAGGGACTACCGTATCCTGCGACATTGCATATGTTTGGGAATATGTGCGGCGTGGTAGGAGTAGTACTTTTTTGATATTTATGATAATAATTTTATATGCAGACCTATCTAAAAATGGATATGACAAAGACAAAGCAAAAAAATTGTTGACAAACGGGCGTCGCCATAAGTTTTTAAGAAGTCAATCATTTCTGATAATTGGATTCTTTTCTGCAATATATATTCTTTGGGAACATTTTATTTCCACAACACCTGTTGTGATAAAATCAGAGGCAGATTTAGCCTTCCATGTTTTTTTGGCATCTTCTTGCATAGAATCAATAATTTTTTGCGGACGGTGGTCTCTCGTTTCTATATATATTATATATTTTTATGATAAACACCCCCTCTATGAGCCACCTCAAGATAACCAAAAAAGCAAAAGCTTTTGTTGAATGCAATCAAATAAAACTTCATCATTTGTAGGCTTTGATTTTGTGATATATTCTAATTATGATTACCAACAATTAGAGTGTATTGATTTTTATTTTAATTATTAGGAATGAATTAAATGTCAGAATGGTCAATTTTTTTGCATAATTTCCAAGAATTACCACGGAGCGGTTTACCGAAAGCGATTTGATCCGCTCGGCGCGCAGCTTGGGCTTGAAGGCGCGCGCGGTGGCGCTGCGGCCCGACCAGTTGGCCGGCACGCCGTTGCCTGCGCTGGTGCTCGCGCGCGACGGGCGGCATTTCATTCTGGCCAAGTCCGACGGCAAAACCGCGCTGGTGCTGCAAGCGGGCGCGCCAGCGCCAACGGTGCAGCCGCTGGAGGACATTGCCGCGCGCAGTACCGGCAGGATGCTGCTGTTTGCCTCACGCGCATCGATTCTGGGCGAACTGGCGCGCTTTGATTTTTCGTGGTTCATTCCGGCAGTGGTGCGTTACCGCCGGTTGCTGCTGGAGGTGCTGGGCGTTTCGCTGGTGTTGCAGCTTTTTGGTCTGGTTTCGCCGCTGATGTTCCAGGTGGTGATGGACAAGGTGCTGGTCAACCGCACCTACAGTACCTTGAATGTGGTGTGCATCACGCTGCTGGTGAGTTCGGTGTTCGAGGTGTTGCTCACGGGCTTGCGCAATTATGTTTTTGCGCACACCACCAACCGCATTGACGTGGAACTGGGCGCGCGGCTGTTCAAGCACTTGGTGGCGTTGCCGCTGGCGTACTTTGGCGCGCGGCGTGTGGGCGATACGGTAGCGCGCGTGCGCGAATTGGAGAACATCCGCAATTTTTTGACCGGCCAGGCGCTCACGGCGGTGATCGACCTGACCTTCTCGTTCGTGTTTCTGGGGGTGATGTGCATTTACAGCGTCTGGCTGACGCTGTTCGTGGTGGCCTCGCTGCCGGTGTACGCCGCGATTTCGATACTGCTGGTGCCGGTATTCCGCGCGCGGCTGAACGAGAAGTTCGCGCGCAACGCCGACAACCAGTCGTTTCTGGTCGAATCGGTGGCTGGGGTGGAAACGCTCAAGGCGATGGCCGTGGAGCCGCAGTTCATCCGCCGCTGGGAGACCCAACTGGCCGCTTACGTCAGCGCGGGGTTCCGGGTCAGCCAGTTGGGCAACGTCGGCCAGCAGCTTATTGGGCTGGTGGGCAAGCTGGTGACGCTGGGCACGTTGTTTTTTGGCGCGCGGCTGGTGATTGACGGGCATTTGAGCGTGGGCGAGCTGGTGGCCTTCAACATGATGGCTCAGCGCGTGGCCGCGCCGGTGCTGCGGCTGGCGCAGTTGTGGCAGGACTTTCAGCAAATCGGCATTTCCATGCAGCGGCTGGGCGACATTCTGAATACGCGCACCGAACTGCCGTCGAGCCGCCAGGCGTTGCCGGCGATCAAGGGCGATATTGCGTTCGAGCACATCCGCTTCCGGTACCGGCCTGATGGTCCGGCCATACTTGATGACGTGTCGCTGGAGATCGGCGCGGGCAGCGTGATCGGCATCGTTGGGCGATCAGGTTCGGGTAAAAGTACCTTGACGCGCTTGTTGCAGCGCCTGTACGTGCCTGAGCAGGGCGCTGTGCGCATCGACGGTGTGGACCTGAACCTGGCTGCCCCGGCGTGGCTGCGCCGGCAAATCGGCGTGGTGTTGCAGGAGAACCTGCTGTTTCACCGCACGGTGCGCGAGAACATTGCGCTGAGCGACCCGGGCGCGCCGCTGGAGATGGTTATTGAAGCGGCCAAGCTGGCCGGGGCGCATGAGTTCATCTGCGAGCTGCCCGAGAGCTACGACACGGTGGTCGGCGAGCACGGCAGCAATCTTTCGGGCGGGCAGCGCCAGCGGCTGGCGATTGCGCGGGCGCTGTTGACCAACCCGCGCATCCTCATATTTGACGAAGCGACCAGCGCGTTGGACTTCGAGACCGAGCGGGTCATCCAGAACAATATGCAGGCCATGTGCGCGGGCCGCACGGTCATCATCATTGCGCACCGGCTTACGGCGGTGCGCAATGCCAACCTGATTGTGGCCATGGATCGCGGACGCATCGTCGAAGCAGGCAAACACGATGCGCTGCTCGCGCAGGGCGGCTACTACGCGCACCTGGTGGCATTGCAGGAGGGGCGGGTATGAGGTCGCTGCGTTTGCAGGCGCTGTTCGCTTTATTCCAACGCTACGGCCAAGTCTGGCGCAATGTGTGGGCGCTACGCGCGCAGCTCGATCATGCACCGCGTGATGCCGACCAACTGGCGTTTCTGCCTGCCGAATTGGAATTGCTGGAAACCCCGGTACACCCCGCGCCGCACTGGGCCATGCGTATCTTGGCGCTGCTGGCGGTGTTGGCGTTGCTGATTGGTCTGATTGGTCGGCTCGACATCGTGGCATCGGCCAAAGGCCAATTTATTCCCGACGCGCGCGTGAAAATCATTCAGCCGGCCATTACCGGAGTGGTGCGCGAGATCGCGGTACACGACGGTCAGCGCGTGCAGGCCGGGCAGTTGCTCATGAAGCTCGACACCACGCAGGCGGCCGCTGATGCCGATAAAGCGCACGCCGCGCTGCTCGATGCCCAATTGAGCGCCGCGCGCGCCAACGCCCTGCTGGCTGCCCAGCAAGGAGATCATGCGCCTGTGGTTGAAAACGTTGCCGGCGCGCCAGCCGACCGCATGCAGCAGGCGCAACGCCAAGCCGAAGGCACATGGCAGGCTTGGCGCGACCAGTACAAGAGCGCTCAGGCTGAACTCCTTAAACGCCAGGCGGACTTGGCCAGCACCGGCGCGGAAATTGCCAAGCTTGAACAGACCGCGCCGCTGGCGCGTCAGCAGGCACAAGCCTATCGCGCGTTGGTGGATAAAAAGTACGTGGCCAGAAACGACTATCTGTCCAAGGAACAGGATGCGCTGGATCAGGAGCACGAGCTTGTCGCCCAGCGCAGCCACGCCGCGGAATTGACCGCGGCTATTGACGAGCAACGCGCCGCAGTACAGGCCAGTGCTTCCAAATTCCGCCAGGACCAACTCGACGAGTTGGAAAAAGATACCCAGCAAATCACGCAAAGCAGTGACGATCAGACCAAAGCCAAAATCCGGCAGGCGTTGCTGAGTCTGACGGCGCCGGTGGCCGGCACCGTCCAACAGTTGTCGGTGCATACCCTGGGCGGGGTCGTCACTACGGCCCAGTCTTTGATGGAAATCGTCCCCGACGATGCGCTGGAAGTACAGGCGCAACTGCAAAACAAGGACATCGGCTTCGTGGCCGTGGGCCAGAACGCGGCCGTCAAGATCGAAGCTTTCCCTTATACCCGCTACGGCTACCTCAAGGGCGTGGTCACCGAGGTTTCCAACAACGCGGTGCAGGACAAGAAACTCGGCCTGGTGTTTCCGGTGCGCATACGCCTGAACACCAACCGTATCAAGGTCGATAACCGCTGGATTAACCTCACGCCGGGCATGGCTGTGACAGCCGATATCCGCACCGGGCAGCGCAGCGTGATCGGGTATTTTTTGGATCCGCTGTTGCGCACCGCGCAGGAGAGCATGCATGAGCGCTAAACGCGCCCAGCGGCTGCGCACCGCCGCCACATTCACCGGCACATGCACCGTCGCGCTCGCGGGTCTGACCGTAGCCGTTAGCGCGCACGCCCTGGATATTTTGCGTGCCGACCGGGAAATATCGGCCACGCCGGCTGCGGCGATGGTGCCCAAAATCAGCGATTGTCCGCACGATGCGCCTAGTCGTCCGCTGCAATTGGCCGAGGCTATCGAACGGACGCTGTGCGCCAATCCCAAAACGCGCGAAGCCTGGGCCGACGTGAAGGCGCAGTCCGCTGCCGTGGGCGCGGCGCGCGCGGCATATCTGCCCACGCTGTCGGCCAACTTTCAAGATGTGCGCGAGAAATCGGTGGTCAACGTGCATGGCCAGCCCACGCTTGACGAGCACTACACCGCCATGGTGCGATCGGGCAGTATTTCGCTCAATTGGCTGCTGTTCGACTTTGGCGGGCGTGAGGCTGCACTGGCAAACGCCAACGCACTCCTTAAAGCAGCGCTGGCTACCCAGAATGCCACGTTACAGAGCGTGTTTGCTGCCGCCGCCAAGGACTATTACGCGGCACAGGCTGCTGTCAGCGCACGCCAGGCCGCAAGCGATGTCGAGCGCATGACGCGCGCAAGTATGGCTGCCGCCCAAGCTCAGGCCGACCACGGCGTGGTGCCCATCAGCGATGCCCTGCAAGCACAAACGCAGCACGAAGAGGCGCTCTACAGCTTGGCCAAGGCCCAAGGCGATGCACAGACGGCTTTGGGCGTTTTGGCCTCGGACATGAACTTGGAACCGGATCAGCCCCTTGCAGTACCCACGGTGACTGCCGGTAGCCTACCGGCCAAAACCTTCAGCGCAACCGTTCAACAGATGATCAAGGCGGTCAAGACCATGCATCCGGCGGTCAAAGCGGCACAAGCGCAATATGCCGCCGCGCTGGCAAAGGTCGTGCAAACGCGCAGCCAGGGGCTGCCCAGCATCAGTCTGGTGGCCCAGGACAGCCGCAACAATCAGCCCGAAAGCGCTGGGCTGGGACTGCCCACGTATCCGGCTTCGGGAAGCGAGGCGTATGTCGGTGTGCAGGTGACAATCCCGGTGTTCGAAGGTTTCTCGCGCCACTACCAGATCGCCCAGGCCCGCGCCGAGGCTGAGCGCCAACAAGACGTGCTCAATGAAACCGTGCAACAGGTTGCGCTGGATGTATGGAGCAGCTATCACACCCTGGGCGCGGCCACGCAGAACGTGACCAACAGCAAAAACCTGCTCGATATTGCCGAAGAAGCCTACGAAGCGGCCCGCCAACGTTATGACACCGGCGTAGGCAATATCCTGGAGTTGATGAGTACGCAAACGGCGCTGGCCAATGCAAAACAACGCCGCATTCAAGCACTAACCGAATGGGACTACGCGCGCGTGGATCTGGCCTCTAAACTCGGCCAACTCAATGCCGCCGATATTCACTAGCAGCCCATCCTGAAGCCAGTCCAGAAAGAATCCCATGACCCGCATCTTTGACGGGAACGGTAAACTCGTACAAACAAAATTAAAACCCAATAAGCTCGAACTTATTGAATATCCAGACCGGTTGGTGATTCGTCCTATTAAAGCGAACTGGTTCTTCAATATACTTTTTTCGTTCCTCATTCTGATAATTTTATCATTTATCGTCCTCTACTTGTATCATGTGACAGTTCTTTTTAAATTTAATATCCCGGCAATGATTTTTTCAAACGCCATATCGTCTGTATTTTTTTTGTTACTGAGCGTCTTTTTACCTGGATGTTGTTTTTTCCAAAGTTTCCACGGCCCGTATTCCAAGTTATCCATTTATGTGGATGGCTGGGTTCGTAAGGGATTTATGAGCTGGCGTTTCCCCGGTGCCATGCGTGTACGGTATTTTTTGCAGCGAAGTACAAAATACCCAAAAACAGAATTTGAGTTTACCTATGGCACATCCAATCTTTATGCATCATTTGACAGCATCAGAACCGAAATGAAGGAATTCGCAGATCAGATTACCCAATGGACACGAAGCCGGATGATCGGTATTCCTGATTCAAGCACAGCGCGTGGTGACAATTTCATGCGCAATTGGGGACTATTTTATAGTGCGATCTCAATCATCACCTTATTCTGCGACGTTTACACCGTCAGTTTAGATTATCATCTTAATGAATACATAACACCTGGCCATTGGGCCATCAGCGTGACTACGTGGGCCGTCGTGGTGTGTTTGGCCGTGGCAGGTTGGCATTGGACACGGCTGGCCCAACGCGAAATCCAAGCCGGCAAGGTCGTTTGGGCGATGGATGTGCTGATGGTACTGCTGCTGATTGCCTCTGTATCTGCCGTTGCCATGCGCTTCGGGCAAATTCAGGATATGTGCACAAGCCCCGCGATTGAAGTCACTATGCGCCAACCTGTACACTACAGCGCTGGCTCAGGTAGGCAGTGTCACAATAATCTCTGGATTATGGAACCGCAATTAGGCCGCAGCATTCAATACTGTGATGACGGGAACGGTCATTCGGCACCTTATTGGAATAACGCAGCAGCCATGGAGATACACCAAACCCAAAATGAATTTGGGGTGCATATTCTGTCTGTAGACCGGATACCGTTACCGCCATCGCACGCCGAGGCAACCACAAAGCACTCCTGAACAACCCGCTCTTGTGGTGGCCGACGCATCCTGAGTTTGGCGGGGGCGTGCGGTCTGCGCCCCCTCATCCGCCCAAATACGCTTTGCGGATGTCGTCGTTGGTCAGCAAATTGGCCGCCGTGTCGGCCAGCACCACGCGCCCGTTTTCCAGCACGTAGCCGCGGTCGGCCACTTGCAGGGCCTTGTTGGCGTTTTGTTCGACCAGAAAGACCGTGACGCCTTCGTCACGAATGGTGCGGATGATGTCGAAGATTTGCGCGATGACCAGCGGCGCCAAACCCAGCGTGGGTTCGTCGAGCAGCAGCAGGCGCGGGCGGCTCATCAGCGCGCGGCCTATGGCCAGCATTTGCTGCTCGCCGCCGGACATGGTGCCGGCACGTTGCGTGGCGCGTTCTTTCAGGCGCGGGAAAAGTTCGAACACGTGCCCAATATCCGCTTCGATCTGCTCGCGCCTGGCGAAAAAACCGCCCATCTTCAGGTTTTCGACCACCGTCAGGCTGGGGAATACGCGCCGCCCTTCAGGCGAGATGGCCAGCCCCTGGCGCATGATTTGGTGCGAGGGCAGCGCGGTGATGTCGCGCCCTTCAAACAGCACGCGGCCCTTGGATGCGCGCGGCGAACCGCAGACGGTCATCATCAGCGTGGTTTTACCCGCGCCGTTGCTGCCGATCAGGGTGACGATTTCGCCCTGGTTGACTTCAATGGAAACGCCCGCCAGCGCCTCAACGGCTCCGTAATAGGTGTGCACTTGTTCGAGCCGCAGCATCACGCTTCTCCCAGATAAGCCTTGATGACGCGCGGATCGATGCGCACCTCAGCGGGCTGGCCGATCATGATCGACTTGCCTTGGTCCATGACCAGGATGCGGTCGGAGACCCCCATCACCAAACTCATGTCGTGTTCGATCAGCAGCACGGCCACACCAAATGTGTGGCGCAGTTCGTTGATGAGTTGTTGCAGTTCGACCTTTTCCTGCGGGTTCAAGCCCGCCGCCGGTTCGTCGAGCATCAGCAGGCACGGTTCGGTAATCATGCAGCGCGCGATTTCCAGCCGCCGCTGGTGACCATAAGGCAGCGTACCGGCTTCGCGGTTGGCAACGCCGCGCAGGCCCATGCGGTCGAGCCACTCCGCCGCACGCGCCAGCGCCTGTTTTTCTGCGTGCCGATATGCAGGCGTGGCAAATAGGCCATGCAATAACCCGGACTTGACTTGGCGGTGCTGCGCCACGAGCAGGTTCTCGACCACTGTCAGTTGTTTGAACAGGCGGATGTTCTGGAAGGTGCGCACCAGCCCCAAGCGCGCGATTTGATGGCTGGCCAGCCCGGCGATGGGCCGGTTACCCAGCAGTACGCTGCCGGCGCTCGGTTTGTAGAACCCCCCGACGCAGTTGAACACCGTGGTTTTGCCCGCGCCGTTGGGGCCGATGATGGCGAACACCTCGCCGGGGCGCACGTCAAAGTCGATGCCGTCGACGGCCAACAAGCCGCCAAAGCGCATTTGCAGGCCCGCGACCTGCAGCAACGGTTGCGGCGCACTCATTGCGGCAACTCCATGTGCGTCCGGCCGGTCGGCAGCAGCCCCTGTGGACGCCACAGCATCATCAGCACCATGACCAAGCCGAAGGCCAGCATCCGGTATTCGGAAAGGCTGCGCGCCACTTCAGGCAGCACGGTCAGCAAAATGGCGGCCAGTATCACGCCCAATTGCGATCCCATGCCGCCGAGCACGACGATGGCCAGAATCATCGCCGATTCGATGAACGTGAACGACTCCGGGTTCACCAGCCCCTGCCGCGCCGCAAAGAATGCGCCCGCCAGTCCCGCAAACGATGCGCCCAGCGTGAACGCCGACAGCTTGATGCGCGTGGGATTGAGGCCCAGCGACCGGCAGGCGATTTCGTCCTCGCGCAGCGCCTCCCAGGCGCGGCCGATCGGCATGCGGATCAGGCGGCTGGTAATGAGCAGCGTGAAGGCCACCAGCGCCAGCGCCAGCAGATACAAAAAGATCATGATGTGCTCGCTGTGGTAGGGAATGCCCAGCAACTCATGGAAAGTCTTGGCGCCTGCCACGCTGGCCGTGCGCGCCATTTCATAGCCGAACACGGTGGGTTTGGGGATGCTTGAAATACCGTCCGGCCCGCCCGTCAGGCTGGTCAGGTTGTTGGCCAACATGCGGATGATTTCGCCGAAGCCGAGCGTGACGATGGCCAGATAGTCTCCGCGCAGCCGCAGCACCGGAAAGCCGAGCAGGAAACCAAATATGGCCGCCGCAATGACGGACAACGGCAGGCATTCCCAGAACGTCATCCCGAAATACTGGTTGAGCATCGCATACGTGTACCCGCCGATGGCGTAAAAGCCCACGTAGCCCAAATCGAGCAGGCCCGCAAAGCCGACCACGATGTTCAGCCCAAGGCCCAAAATCACGTAGATCAGCGCCAGCGTCATCACGTCCACCGCGCCGCGCGAGCCGAAAAACGGCCACACCAGCCCGACGACGAACAGCCCCCAGATGATGTTGCGCTGCCAGCGCGCATCCAGCGCAGGCATGCTGGGCAGTTTGACCGCCGCTTTGCCGCGCACCAGCCACGGCTTGAAAAGCTGGAACAGAAAGACCACCGCCACCGCGATCCAGACCGGATGCCAGTGCTGCTCAATGGTGATCTGATAGCCCTGGAGCTTGAGCCTCAGGCCCAGAATCGGCACCGTCAGGATCGCCGTCAGCACCGCAGCGATGGCGGCATTTTTCAGCGCCTGGCCGAACTGCTGCCCATGGCTGC
>Ga0209738_10000272_pt1 | contig 11068 bp, 9 predicted proteins | sample TergutNc150P5_FD_187289 | JGI IMG/M metagenome (GOLD analysis project Ga0209738, IMG submission 187289) | Nasutitermes corniger P5 segment gut microbial community from laboratory colony in Florida, USA - Nc150 P5 (SPAdes) (version 2) | ecosystem: Host-associated > Arthropoda: Insects > Digestive...
CGAAGTGGTACAATTATATGTTTCCGCTCCGCAGCAAACATATTTAACCCCTTTGTATTCCTTAAAAGATTTTAGGCGCATTTCGCTCAATCCCAATGAATCCAAGACTTTGCGCTTTACCATTACCCCCGATAAATTGCAAATTGTAGATGATAAAGGCAATGCGGTAACGCCGAACGGAACATATACGATGTATATCGGCGGCAGTTCGCCGGTACAACGCAGTCGGGAATTGGGTGCGCCGGCGCCGGCAATGGCGAAGGTGGAAGTAAAATTGTGATTTATGATTTTTACTTTTAAATTCTAATTGATTTTTTATGGCAGATATGTTAGTGAAACTATATGATATTGATGTAAACAAAAATGTTTTGCGCGATAATGATATTGCCATCAAGAAAGCATCCGTAACGGATAAAGATGTTTTATTGAATTTTGTAAAAGAAAATTTTGCCGATTCTCCTTCGTGGGTTCATGAGTGTGAATATGCCTTGTTTAATAAACCGGTATCTTGCTACATAGCGGTAAAACAAAAAATGCTTATCGGTTTTTCCTGCTATGATGCTACGGGCAAAGGATTTTTTGGACCCATCGGCGTAAAAAAAGAATATCGGAAAAACGGCGTAGGAGCCGCTTTGCTGCTCAAAACCTTACAGGCAATGAAGGAACAGGATTACGGCTATGCCATTATTGGTTGGGTGAATAAAGAAGCGATACCGTTTTATAAAAAGCAGGTAAATGCAACCATTATCAAAAATTCCACACCCGACAAAAGCATTTATAAAAACAAGATTTCTTTGTAAGGATTTATAATAAGTTTTGTATTCGACAAAAGAGGAAAGCAATAATTACTTTCCTCTTTTGTCTTATTAAATCTGTTTTACACCAGCATTAGCCGGATATTGAATGAGGAAAATAAAAAAATATTTTTTTGTTACCGAATAGTAACATATCTTTGTAACCGATTAGTAACATCAATTTTTATGAAGAAAAAATTAGCTGCTTTGCAGAAGAATAGAAAAGCAACGGAAAAAAAGATATTGGATACTTTAAGAGAAATGGCAGCAGAAAACGGATTTGAAAAAATAAAAATCAATACGCTTGCTGCACGGTCAGGAGTATCAAAAGTATTGATATATCGCTATTTCGGCTCGATAAAAGGCGTTATAGCGGCTTATCTTCAACAATATGATTTTTGGGTAAACTTTCCGCAAATCGAAGTTGTTCAGGGAAATGAAAATATTACTTCATTTTTGAAAAAAATATTTCAATTGCAAATCGCACAAATGCGCAATGATGAAATATTAAAAAAACTGTGCAGATGGGAATTATCAACGAACAACGAGATGCTCGAAAAAATTCGCGAACAACGAGAAACTACCGGATTGCGCCTCATCCATTTGGTGCAGCAGCTTACGCAGCATCCGCAAAAAGAAATAGCGGCTATTGCAACCATTTTGGTATCGGCTATTAGGTATTTGGTTATGTTTCAAGACTTTTGTCCAAAATTCAATGATATTCAATTAAATACAGAAGAAGGTTGGGCGCAAATCAATGATGGAATAAATTTATTAATAGATTTATATATAAATAAAAATAAACAATAAATATTACAATGAAAAAAATAATAATTTTTATATTAATCATGTTAAGTATCAATAATTTAAAAGCACAAAACAGCGATTTTGTGGAAATAATAAAATATGCCGTAAAGGCACCGTCGGGACATAATACACAGCCTTGGAAATTTAAAATCAACGAAAATTCGGTGCACATTCTTCCCAATTTCACAGATACTTTACCTGCTGTGGACGGTGATAAACGAGAATTTTACATCAGTATAGGATGTGCGGTAGAGAATTTTTGCATAGCGGCGCAACATTTTGGCTATGATTATCAAATAGTTTCGCAAAATCAAGATGGTATTTTAATTAATTTGAAAAAAACGGAAACAAAAACAGACAATAGCCTTTTTTATCAAATTGAAAAACGGCAGACGAATAGAAGCGTTTATCAATCAAAAATCATTCCGAAAGAAACCATTAATATGCTTCAAAATATTGATTTATATGGAAATACAAAAAAATATATTGTAAAAATAGATTCACCGCTGGGCGATTCTTTGACACATTATATTATGCAAGGCAATGAAATTCAAATGAATGATGTTGCTTTTAAAAACGAAGTAAAATTGTGGTTGCGCTTTAATAATGCCGAAATAAAGCGAATGAATAATGGATTAACTTATAAAACAATGGGTTATCCTGCAAGTCCGCGATTTTTAGGATTGATGATTACCAACGCAAAATAAATCCGATTTGACAAAAATCAAATCTTCTTCTCATTACGTTTTGTTTACAACCAAAAATAATACGGTATCCGATTGGATTGATGTCGGACGTTCATTGGAACATTTTCTATTGGAACTGACCAAGCTCGGCATAGCCGACGGCTTTTTAAATCAGCCTTGCGAAGTAAAAAGTTTGGCAAAAGAAATGCATACCAATTTACCCATTCACCACGAGCATCCTATGATAATAGCGCGAATAGGATAGGATATGCTAATCCAATGCCTTATTCTCCTCGAAAAGCGGTAGATGCAGTAATTGAATAAATAAAAAAGAGGAAAACAATAAATTGCTTTCCCCTTCCATTTTAAATGAAAACTAAAACTTACTCTATTTTTTCTTATTCAAAAATGCTTGAATTTGGTCTATTGCCTGTTTTACGCCGGTATTTGCCGGATCAATGGCATAAATTGCCTGTAAGTATTGCAATCCTGTTGTATAATCACTTTTTGAATTTACATAGTAATTAGCCAAAATACCATATTGCTCTTCTATATATGGCTTGTACATTGCCGTATCTTTATTTTTGCTCATCGCATTGATGTAATCCAATACATAAGGCGTTGCAGCCGTAGTATCGCCCTGCATCAATTTGCTGGCAGCTAAATAGCGATAACCGAAAACCTGATCGGGATATTTGGTTTTATATCTTGTAAAAATCGAATCGGCGGTTGCATAGTATGCACGATTGGTTGGCGCCAATTGCAAAGCATCAAAACCTGTGTTGAACATGATAACATTGTAATTGCTGGATGTGCTGTCTCCCGAATTATACAGCTTTCTATCCCAATTATATTTTGCTTGATAATCTCCTGCCTTATCCAAAGCATAAGCGATAGAATCGGCAAAAATTGCTCTGTCCGAAGGCGTAGTATCCATATCGTATGCTCTGATTAAATAATCGGCTGCCGTATCTTGCATACCTGTAACATCTTTGTAAATAAATCCGCCATAAGCAAAATCCCAAGGATCGGAAGGTACTGTCGAAGAGAAGAAACTTTTAGCATAACTTACGGCTTGAGCGCTATCGCCCAATCGGTGATAGTTCATAGCTAACAGCAACGGCACATGAGCATAACCAGCACACGCGCCTGTTTCCATTTGCTTCGCTTTCGCAATAGATTCCTGATAGCTTCCGGCTTCAAACAGATACTCTGCCTGATAATATTGTACGCCGCAACCGCCATCGGAATTAGCTACATATTTATCCAAATAATCCTTTGCTTTGCTTACATCTCTGGTTTTCCAATAAGTGTAATAATCCCAATAAATAGGCGCATAGGTAGGATCGGCTGCTAAACCTTTTTGATACCATTCGTCCATTGCTTCAAAATTATCTTGTGCATGCCATATCAGCCCCATTTGGTAATAAGCTGCTGCATATTTAGGATTGCGTTGCACGGCATCGTTGAAAGCATTATAAGCATTACCGCCTTGGTCGCCGCCCATTTTCAAAAAGTTGATACCCAAATACAAATCGGGTTCAGGAGCTGTTTTATCCAACGTAAGCGCTTTTTGCAAAGCAGGAATTGCATAAGAAGGATCGCCTATATCTTTATTGCCGTAAGCGCTTGCGCGACCAATAGCCGTCAATATTTTTGCCAAATCGGCATCTTTATTTCTACCTTTGAAATAAGAGCCGCTGCTTGCTTGCTCGAACTTTTGTTCGGCAGCATCATTTTTATGATTGATGTAATCAATCTGCCCTTGCCCTACCAATATCCAAGGACTGTTTACACCCAATGCAGCTGTTTGCTGATACAGCGTAGCTGCTTTTTGCACGCCATCAGCTTCTCCTGATGTATTGCTTAAATACACTTGCCCTAACCAATAAGCGGCTTGGTCATTTTTGGGATCTTTTTGTACCAACTGCTGCAAAATTTGCGTAGCCTTTGTGTATTTTCCATAATACAACGCCTGTATCCCGTCGTTTAAATTTTGTGCCGTTACAAACGTAAAGCCACTTGCTACTGTGAGAACGCTAAAAACAATTTTCTTCATTGCTTCGATTTGATTTTTTTTGTTTAAAGAATAAATCGCGATAACCCCGATTTCCTTGCTTTCAAATTTTATATGATTAAAAAATTATATCCTAATTTCCATTTTTTTCTCTTATCGTTCTAATGGAAAAATCCATTTTTGCCGGAACTAAATTTCCCACTCTAAATATCAATTGTCCTCTTTGAAAACTCATAAAGTTGTAAAATGAAGCTCCTAAACCAATATCGTTATCTTTCAATACGCAATATAATGGTCTATACAACGGATACTGCTCGCTGAAAATAGTTGCCTGCGATGGTTTGGCATAGGTAGTCGTATCTTTTTTACCTTGCACATAAGCCAAATGCACCTTGTTTTCATATGCCTGCTGCGAGCGGTCGTAATCGCCATTGCCAATCCAGCTTGAACCTACAAAGCCTATTGCATTTTTATTGGCAGCTACGGCATCCAGCACGGCTTTACTGCCATGCACGCCTTTTACATTGGCGCCGAAAGGCTTGCCTTTTGCAACAGAATCCATTAAATATCTCACGGTGCTGGTAGCATTATCTCCGTCAACAATTGCTTCCGATTTCCCTGGTGTTGCATCCGTTAATAAATGATACAACCGCTGCAACGAAAAGATACTGTCATCCGCTCCCGCATTGACTACTACCGATACCGCATCAAAAGCTAAAACGGAAAACTGCGGATAATGCCCGAGTATGCTTTTGTAGTAATCACTTTCATCTTCTGTCAATCCGCGTGCCACAATTATCATTGCGGTACTGTCTTGCTGAAAATCCTTGAAGCAGCTGCTTTCCGGCTCATATTTTACGATGATATGCGCCTTCGGAAAAGAAGATTCAAACACCAATATTTGCTGACTGATAATCGGCTCAAAAGATTCATCTACGCATATACGAATAGTACCTTGCTGCGGATGACTTTGATTATCATCTGCCGATTTTTTACTGCTGCACGACCAACTATTACAAAGAACCGCGATAAAAATAAGTAGAAATTTTATTGTGTAAATACTTTTTTTCAATTTTAGTTTATTTATCTGCTTCATCGCCCCTTATTTTTAACACCGCCTTAAAAATTAATATTTGCGTTTGACGGCAATATACATCCTGAAACTGCCGTACAACAAGCACAATCCGCCAAACAATGCCAGCATGGTAGGATCTTTTTCTTCAAAAAAAGGTCGCGTAGCCAAAAATTTTTTTCCGAAAAACATCATGAAACCTACGCCCAGAATGATAAGCGCCATCACAATATCTTTCACCATGCGCATGTTGATATATCGTCTGCGTTGCTCTTCCCGAAATTTATCGTTTACTTCCATACTAAAAATTCAAAAGTAAAAATAACCATGATTAACAACATTTGCCGAATGAATAAATGAAACCATTTGAGCGCATCATTCGACATGCTATTGAGATGCAAAAAAAGTATTTTTCCATATCAACTACCGTAAAACATTTCACAAGATTTCGTTCATGCTGTCTTTTGCCGCTGCAATAGTAGCATCCAAATCGGCATAAGAAAGTGCATTGTTTAAAAACCAGCACTCAAATGCCGACGGCGGCAAATACACGCCGCGCTTGAGCATGGCATGAAAAAACTTTTTGAACAAATCGGTATCGGTGGTAGAAGCCGAAGCAAAATTTGTTACCGGCGTTTTGGTAAAGAAAATGCTCATCATGCTGCCGAATTGATTAATAACAAAATCTACACCCGCTTCGGATAATACTTTTTTCAAACCGTTTTTCAGATAAACGGTTTTTTCTTCCAACTCCGAAAAATGTTGCGGATGATTGTTCAACTCTTGCAACAGCGTATATCCTGCAATCATTGCCAGCGGATTGCCGCTCAGCGTGCCTGCTTGATATACATTGCCCAGCGGTGCAATGTGCTGCATTATTTCGCGCTTACCGCCAAAGGCGCCTACCGGCAAGCCCGCGCCTATTACCTTTCCGTAAGTAACAAGGTCGGCATCAATATGCAAAGTCTCTTGCGCGCCGCCTTTCGAGAGGCGAAAGCCCGTCATGACTTCGTCAAAAATAAGCAGGATGTTTTCTTCATTGCATATTCTTCTCAATCCTTCCAGAAATCCCTTTGCAGGCAACACGCAGCCCATATTGCCGACAATAGGTTCTACAATAATCGCTGCTATTTGATTCTTGTTTTCATCTACCAATTGTTGTACCGCATCTAAATTGTTGTACGGCGCGGTAAGCGTATCGCGAGCCACGCCTTCCGTAACGCCCGGCACATTTTGAATACCGAAAGTTGCCACGCCGCTGCCGGCTTTTACCAAAAACATATCGGCATGACCATGATAACAACCTTCAAACTTGATAAATTTATTTTTCCCTGTAAAGCCGCGTGCCAAGCGGATTGCAGACATGCACGCTTCCGTACCGGAATTGACCATGCGAATTAAATCAATGTTTTTTGTCATGGACTTAATCAATTCCGCAATTTCAATTTCCAATTCGGTGGTAGCGCCGAAAGAGGTAGAATCTTCCGCTTTTCGTTGAATGGCTTTTATCACCGGCGGATAAGCATGACCTAAAATGATAGGTCCCCAAGACGAGATATAATCAATATACTTGTTGCCGTCCACATCGTAGAGATAAGCGCCCTTTGCCTTGCTGATAAACACCGGCGTTCCGCCTACGCTTTTGAATGCGCGTACCGGAGAATTGACGCCGCCCGGAATACTTTGCTGCGCACGCTCAAACAAAGTTTTGCTGGAAATATATTCGTACATGAAACAAAAATTTTACAAGCAAAGATACAAAAGATGTCAGAGGTCGAATAAGGCGCTATTCCCCATTTTGGGAGATAAGGGGAGCTGTTCTTCCCGCGCCGACAAATTCTCTTTCCCAATAAGAGTCGTCCAATCTGCTAATCATTACGCCATTGCTGGAAGATGCATGCACAAAATTACCGTTTTGTAAATACACGCCTACATGCGTAATATCATTATGGTTTCTTTCCGATGAAAAAAATACAAGATCGCCTTCCTGCAAATTACTTGTATCAATGTGTTGGCAATAATCGTATTGCTCGTCCGAAGTGCGCGGCAATTGTACATTATACACATCATTCATCAGCGTTTGCACAAAAGCGGAACAATCAATGCCGTTCTTACTGTTGCCGCCATATTGATAAGGCGTGCCGTACCATTCCAAAATTTCCTCTTTTAAACAGGGATTGACGGCAGCTTCCGCGCCCAATATATCCGCATATTTTACTTGCAAATTGGTTATCTCATTTTTTCTATCTTCCAAAGAAGCCACAACGGTTCTACGGCTTTTTCTTTTTACATGATGATGTTTTTTCCGATGATGATACCTCGCAACTTTTTTATGCTTCGTTGCCCGATGCTTGGCAACACGTGCATGATGCGGTTTGTCGTTATGACTGTAATTTACCGCCATTGCTTTGTTATTTAGAGCAAGGCTACATAGTAAAAGTAAAATCGGAACTAAAAATTTTTTACTCATTTTCTAAAAGTATTTATTCTGATTTCCATTCATTATTACTTCTATCAACGTCCGGTAATTGATGCTTCGGATCAATAATGACGGATGTGATTTTTGACGTAGTAGGCGCTTGAAACGTCCAATTACCGCCGCGTTGCCAAATTTCAACCGGCAAATGAATCGTGTGCGTACGACCATTTTCTTCTTTTATTTCCACCATAACAGGCATGGGTAATTGCTCTTTATTTTCAATGCTGATAAGCGCTCCTTTTGCAGCATCACCATCCACATATTTTACGGAATCTACCGCTTGGTCAAGCAACCAATTATGACAAAACCAGCCGCGCCAAAACCACGTCAAATCCTCGCCGGCAGCGTTGTCCATTGTTCTGAAAAAATCGGTCGGAGACGGATGTTTGAATGCCCAATTTTTAATGTAATAGCGAAAAGCATTATCAAAACGATTGCTATCTAAAATTACATCGCGCAGCAAAACCAAGCCAAATGCGGTTTTGAAATATGCCAGCGGATGAATATCTTTCCCAATCATCCCATCAGGCGGCGTCATCAGCGTTGCGCCGTTTTGTAAAGATTTTATCACAGGTACCATTTCATCCGCAGGATTGCCTCCTTTCGGCGCATATTCGCCATCACGTTTGGGCGCAAATTCTCCATTATTAAAATCAGCTTGCGCATAAATATCAATAAAAGTATTGAAACCCTCGTCCATAAAGGGATAGCGGCGTTCGTCCGAACCAACCGTCATCGGAAACCAAGTATGACCGATTTCGTGCGAAACCAATGCCCAAAAGCTTTTTCCGCTGTCTTTGTAATAATCGAATGCAGCTGCCGGAAACTCCATTCCGCCAACACTTCCGGCTATATTCAATGCTTCGGAATAGGGATATTCAAACCAACGATTAGAAAAATCTTCCACCGAAGCCTTTAAATATTCCGTTGCACGATTCCACTCGCTGCCGTTTTCCATACTTTCTTCTGGATAAACCGATTGCGCAAAAGCCTTTTTCCCATTCGGCAAATTGATGCGCGCGCCGTCATATATAAAAGCCTTAGACAAGGCAAAAGCCACGTCGCGCGTCTTTTTCATAGCAAAATGCCATGTAACATTACCTATGGTTTTTTTCGTAGGAGAAACAGCATTTTGCACCTCATTTAAGGAACGAATGATAACGGTTTTATCCGAATTTTTTGCTTTGTTGAGATTATTTACAATAGAAGAATTAAATACTTCGCTACCATTCAGCAATTCGCCGGAACCAACGGCTAACAAGCCCGCCGGCGCGGTAACTTTGTAATCAATATCGCCGTATTCATCGTAAAATTCGCCTTCACCTATGTACGGCAACGTGTTCCAACCAATCAAATCATCATACACGCATAAGCGCGGAAACCAATATCCGAATTCATATATCTTTCCATTTTTTGTAGCTAAAATTCCCGCACGCCCGGCAGCAGCGCTTTTCAATAATCGAAACGAATAATCAATTTTAATTTTCAGCATTGCGCCGCTACCCGCCAACGGTTGTTTCAAGCGAAGTTGCATACGCGTATCATTGATTAAATAATCTGCATTTTGCCATTGTCCGTTTTGCAATACTTGAATTTGTTTAAACTTGAAACCGTTGTCATCCGTAGCTTCTGCGCGAAAGCGCGTATTCAGCAATGTTGCTTTCGCATCGCTTTTATCTGCATTTTGATCCAGCTCAAACCATAGATAATTCAGCGTATCAGGACTATTATTCGTGTAGGTAATTTCTTCTGTTCCCGATAAAATATCCGTCGAAGTATCAAATGAAACATTGAGATTGTAATCCGTTTTCTGTTGCCAATAACCGGCACCGGGCGCACCGTTGGCACTGCGAAACGAATTACCGCTATGGGTATAAAAATCGGGAGCAAACGCTTCCAAAGCATTGTATTTTTGGGCATGCAAAGAAAATATAGAAACGCTGCACGCCCATAAAAAAACAGCTACTTTCATCCTTTCCTTTTTATTTAAGGAACGAATGTAACTATTCTCTATGAATATCGAAGGTATTAAAACAGGAAAATTTTTCTATCGGCGAATGCAGTTGCTCACTAAATAGATAAAATGTGAAGAGAGCAAACTCCAATGAAATCAATAACGGGGAAATCATTAATGTGCAAAATCTTTTTCGTAATTACCTTTTATTCTTTCTATCGAAGGATTGTAATAACCGAATTTTACTTGCGGAAATTCTTCCTGAATTAAATTCATAAATTGCCGAATGCCCATGATTTCGGGCGTTTCCGTTATATTCATTTCGCCCAAATACCAATCGGGATCTATGTTGAAATTGCGCCATTGAATCATATTCAAATCGGTTTCTTTAATCAATTTGCAAAGACTTTCGTATTCGGTTTCGGTATCCGTCATGCCGGGAAAAACAAAATAATTGATGCTTGCCCATTTATCAAAACTGCGCACCATTTTTAAACTCTCGACAATGTCTTCAAATTCGTAATTATTCGGTCGGTAATATCGGGTATAAATATGTTTTTGAGCGGAATTTAAACTCACGCGAATACTGTCCAAACCTGCTTGACACAAGGCTTTTACGGCTTTCGGATTGGAACCGTTGGTATTAAGATTGATGCAACCGTTTTGCGTATGCTTCCGCATTTCGATAATGGCATCTCGAATAGCTTTCCACATCAGCAGCGGCTCGCCTTCGCAGCCTTGCCCAAAACTAATAATGGGAAAAGGCGCTTGCAACAAATGCGGAACGGTAAATTCCACGATTTCTTCCGGCAAGGGCTGAAAACACAATCTGTCTTGCGTTGCCGGTACAACATCCTCGTCGGATTGCCACGAAATGCAACCGATGCAATTAGCATTGCAAGCAGGCGAAACAGGCACGGGACATTCCCACCGACTCAACGCCAAATTACGCGCAGCCGGGCATTGATACGTGTTGCAACAATTTTCTACCAAATGTTTTATTAAGCGATTTTGCGGATAATTTTTTAATAATTGCGCTGCGCCCTTTGCAATTTTTTTATCATTATATCCCGAACATTCTTGACGAATATCCTTCTCAATTCTTAATGCAGAAACATAAAATTGATTGTTCAACCAACCGGCAGCCGTGTAGCAAAACAGCGGCAAAGTAGGCGCATGGTTATCCACCACTTCGTAAGCCGATAAATACAAACCCGTATGCGCCGGCGGTATAAAAGCCGCTACTGCCCAGCCTTTTT
>Ga0209738_10000273_pt1 | contig 11037 bp, 8 predicted proteins | sample TergutNc150P5_FD_187289 | JGI IMG/M metagenome (GOLD analysis project Ga0209738, IMG submission 187289) | Nasutitermes corniger P5 segment gut microbial community from laboratory colony in Florida, USA - Nc150 P5 (SPAdes) (version 2) | ecosystem: Host-associated > Arthropoda: Insects > Digestive...
CCTGCTGCTCGAACGGCAGCACGCGCGCCGTCGGGTTTTTGCGCAGCACCGCCGCAGCAATCAGCGCAGCCACATCGATGCAGCGCACACTGGACGTTGCCGAACCGCGACGGCCGGTGACAGATGAACTCATCGAACCCGATACGTCGGGGCACACGACCACCCGGCCGGCGAACACGGGCACGTTAACCAGCGCGGCTTCCATCGCGTCCTGCAATGCATCGCGCACCACGGCGGGTACCGCACCTCCTGCCGCCTTGTAGGCGGACAACAACTGATAGGGCAGTACGCGCGCCTTGGCTATTGCGTTGGCATCGCGCAGTCTGGCAGCGACCTCATCGACCATCCCGTTCACATCGAACACGCCGTGGCGCGCAAAAGTGTTCAAGTTCTGCCGCAGCATCTGCCATGAACCCGTGCGAGCGATTCGCGCCCATTGCGCCGTACTCAGTTCCAGTGCGGTCAGCATCTGAAAAGGCACATCGGGCACCTGCGCAGCGTGGCCTTGGGCCGCTTGGCGCTTGAAGCGCTCGAACGCCTGCGTGATGGGCGGCAGCGCCGCTTCGTCATGAGGACGTCCGATCAACCACGCAAACCATGCCGCGCGCCAGGCTTCGGCGGGCTTGGGGTGAACCATCTTCACCACATCGGCCAGCGACGGCGTGTTGCCCACCGATGCGCTCAGCAGCTGCGCCTCGCTCGCGTTCAACAGCCAGTTCTGCACCAGCTTCTTGGGCCGCGAGCCGAGCGACTTGCGCCCCGCCGCGCCGCTGCGCACGATTTGCACGAAGTTGCGCAACATTTTGCCGTTGTCAATCAGGCGGCCAAATATCTTGGCGAGCAACGCCACGTCACGCACCGCCAATGTGGCGGCCAGCAGTGCGGGCATGTCCTTCATGTAGCCGGACTCACGCGCGTACAGCGCTGTCTTGGCGACAAAAGCAGGGTCCACGTTTGCGGCCAGTTCACGCACGGCGTCGAGTTGCGCTTCGGCGTTCGCGTAGAAAGTCTGTCCCAGGCAACCGGTGACAGCAAGTTGGGCGAGGCGATGGCGGTCGCTCAACGTATAAGCGGGCGCCTGCTCGTAGTTGCGTCCATCGGCATCGGGCAGCAGCGTGCCTCGCTGTGTCTGGAAAAGCTGGGTGTTGACCATGATGTTCTCCTGCATTCCTTGTGTGTGACCTCATAGATTGCAATCGTTGTGCCAGGTTGCATCGTCAGAGCTTGAAAAATTTATATCATCTTGATTTGAAAATAATTTTTCTCATCACACGAATCACGTTGCCAAGTTGATAGAAACATCAAGTTGGAAATAAATATAATCCAAGCTATAAAACTAGCTATATATCTATGACCAAAAAAACCGTCGTGATCGGCTTCCTAGGCTCGCAGCTCGATGCGGGCCAGGGCGCGGGTCGTTGGGACAAGTGGCGCCCCACCGTGTCGTTGGTGCGGCACGAAGACACCATCATCGACCGGCTCGAACTGCTGCACGCACCGCAACACGAGAAATTAGCCTGTGCGATTCAAGCCGACATCGCCACGGTCTCTCCCGAAACGCAGGTACGCCTGATCCCGATGGACATCGCCGATCCCTGGGACTTCGGCGAGGTCTACAGCACGCTCTATGACTGGGTGCGCGGTTACGACTTCCGCACGGACGCGGAACAGTACTGGGCGCACATCACCACAGGCACGCACGTCGCGCAGATTTGCATGTTTCTGCTGGTCGAATCGCGCTTCATTCCGGGCGTGCTGCTGCAAACCTCGCCGCCAAGAAAGCAAACGCGCGAAGCCCCCGGCAGCTTCACGCTGATCGATCTCGACCTCTCGCGCTACGACGCACTGGCCCAACGCTTCGCGCAAGAGCAGCGCAACGCGCTCGACTTTCTCAAAAACGGCATTGCTACGCGCAACCCGCGCTTCAACGCATTGATTGAGGAAATCGAGCGTGTGGCCGTACGCTCGCGCGCGCCGATCCTGCTGACCGGGCCAACCGGCGCGGGTAAGTCCCATCTGGCCCGGCGCATGTACGAGTTGAAAAAATCGCGTCATCTCGTGCAAGGTGAGTTCGTCGAAGTCAACTGCGCAACGCTGCGCGGCGACAGCGCGGCCTCCACACTGTTCGGCCACAAGAAGGGCGCATTCACCGGCGCAGTGGCCGACCGCGCGGGCTTGCTGCGCACCGCGCACGAAGGCGTGCTGTTCCTTGACGAAATTGGCGAGCTGGGAGCAGATGAGCAGGCCATGCTGCTCAAGGCGGTCGAAGAGAAACGTTTTTTCCCGATGGGCAGCGACCGCGAAATATCCAGCGACTTTCAGTTGATCGCCGGTACCAACCGCGATTTGCGCGTGGACGTAGCCCAAGGGCGCTTCCGCGAAGACCTATATGCCCGCATCAATCTATGGGCCTACACGCTGCCGGGGCTGGCACAACGCCCGCAAGACCTGGAGCCGAACATCGACCATTTGCTGGCACGCTGCGCGGCGGAAATGGGGCACGCAGTCCGCTTCAACGCCGAGGCCAAGGCAGGCTACCTGCGCTTTGCCCAGTCCCAAGAAGCGCTGTGGAGCGGTAACTTCCGCGACCTTTCGGCCAGCGTGACGCGGCTGGCGACACTGGCCGAAGGCAACCGTATCACGAGCGCTCTGGTCGATGCGGAATTACAGCGACTGCGTTGGTCATGGCAGCATGCTCAAGGCACAGGCACAAGCACGCCCAACAACGATATTGCGCTTGATGCGCTGCTGCCCGCACAACGCATCGATGCCCTGGACCTGTTCGACCGCCTACAACTCGAAACGGTCATCGGCATCTGCCGCCAGTCCCGCACTTTGTCGGAGGCCGGGCGCAAACTGTTCAACCGCTCACGCACACAGCGCGCGGTTGCCAACGATGCCGACCGGCTGCGCAAGTATCTGCAGAAATTCGGACTAAATTGGGATGCGGTGGTGGCGTGAACCACACGCCTTACTGCACTGCAACAGTTTGCACATCGGAAACCTCGACCTCGCGCGCGCCGTCCGCTGCGGCGCTCACGGTATGTTGACCGCTGGCTTGTGTTTGACCGACCATAACTGCGGTTCGCTCCTAGCCACCCTGCGCAAAGTGCTCACACTAAGGCAGCGCCTTGAACGACAGCTTCACGCCGCGAAACATGCGCGGTGCGCGCGGTGCGCTCAATCGCGCAGATCGTTCGGTGCACGGATGGGTCTGCCCTGTGCGTCGCTCAGGCCCACGAGCAGTGCCCGGCCATCGGGCAGCACGCGGAATTCGCCGAAGCGCGCGGCCTCAAAGGGCTGGCCGCCGCCTTCGGGGAAAAAATAGGCGTCGGTCACCAACACCCAGCGTCCCTTCCGGTACTTGAGGGGCATGACGCGCTCGTTGGTGGCCAGGGTTTCGCCGGGCCTAGCCAGGCGCAGCACGGTGGCATGGTGCTGCGCGTCCAGCGCCACCACCACGGAGGCATGCGCGCGCACGGCGTGTACGTCCAAGCCATCCAGTGCCGCCATTACGGCGTCCGGAATGTCGAAGCGCAAATCCATGTAGTCGCCCTGCATCAGCGAACGCGGATCGACGGGCCTCAGCGGCATCAGCACGGCCTCGCCATGGCGCACCACGTTCTCCTTGCGCCAAACGTCGTCATTGATCAGGCCCAAAACCAACAACGCGGCCAGAACGATCACGCCGGCGACCGCTTTAGCGCGCGGCGCGGCGAGTGCCGCATCACCGTCACCCCCCGAAGCAACCCGCAGTGACCAGCGCCCGCGCACAAAGACAAGCAGCACGCCCAGCACCGCCCCCGTGCCGGCCAGAGCCAACCCTTTGGTGGTCAGCGGCCAACTCAGGTCGTAGTAGAAGCGCCCCAGCACACCTAACGCCACCACGCCACAGGCAGCCAGCAGGCGCAAGCGCCCAGCCATGGCGCAGGCGGCGGCCATCAGCGCCACAGGGGCCATCCACGGCATCGCGGCGCTGGCCAGTACGGCCAGCAGCACGGCAATCCACAGCAGCGCGGGCCAGCCATCGCGCACTGGTATTTGCGACAGCCCGGCCTGCCAGCGCCGCAGCAGCACCACGCCAAAGGCCAGTACCACCAGCGCGGCGGACACCACGGTCAGTGGTGCCTCTTGCGGTGCCCAAGTCCACGTGTTGTGCATGCCCATGCCGAAGATCTGCACGGCCAGCACGCCGGTCTGGGACAACACCAGAACGGCGAGCAGCAGGCCCACGCCGAAGCCATCGGCAAAGGCGGCCCAACTGGCACCGTTGCGGCGGCCGGCCCAGTACGCCTCGCGCGCCAGATACAACGCCCAGAGAACAGCCAAGGCCAGCAACACGATGGGGGCCAGCAACACGATGGGGCTGTCCAGGTTCAGCCAGGTTTCCAGCCCGTTCTTGCTGGCACCCAACAACACCCCCACGACCAGCCAGCCTGCGGCGGGCACGCCCATCAGTTGCTTGACCCAGCGCGGATGCGTGGCACCGGCGCTGACGAACAGCAGCGCGGCCTGGAGCACGCCGGTCAGCAGCCAGGGCACGCTGCTGTCGCGCAGTTGAAGGAGCACCAGCACCCCCAGCCAGAGGGATGCCGTGCCCACGCCAACCACGGCCAGACAATGCGCGAACAGCGGCAGCGGCTTGTGCAACGCATATGCGGCGGCGCCCCACAGGAGCAGCGCCAGCACGTAGCCCAAAGGCGGTTCGAACAGCTGGTCCTGCAACAAAAAGGCCAGCATGCCCAGGACACTGAAGCAGCAAAACAAGGCGATGACCATCAGCAAGGCGATGAGCCAAGGCGCGGGTTCGTCGGCTTCGGGCTGGACTTGCGGCCCGGTAAGTCCCTTGGCCTGCGCGGCGGACAACCAGCCGGGTATGCGGTTCATACACCGTCTCCGCGTGCCTGGGGTGCCTGGGCGTCGCGCGCCCACTGGCGCTGCACGTGCATCAGGCCCGTGGCCGTTCCCCCAAGCATCAGTAAGGTCAACAAAGTCAGCATCGTGAGGCTATCCACACCAAAGTGGTTACCCAGCAGCAGCTTGGCCAGCCCGAACCCAATCTGTACGTTCAGCGCCAACGCAGCCATGCCCAGGCAGACCAGATCACGCCAGCACGAGCGCCAAGTCAACCAACCCAGTGCCAAGATCAATGCCACGGAGAGCCAGAAGATCCAGCCGTCAAACAGCAGTGCCCTCAGGCCAAACACCGTCCAGATGAACAGTGCCAGAGCCGCAGACGTGCGCCACGACCAGCGTCCCAATCCCCGCGGCAACCTTGTCCAGCGTAGACTGGCTATGGCGCAGGGCACCAGCGCCAGCAACGCCCAAGCCAGCATGGACACGGCATTGTTCGCCGGCTGACCGCGTTCCAGCCACATCGACATATCAACACCTTGCCAGAACAACAAGGCCAGTCCCGCAACCAGCACCCACAGCGTCCACAGCAGGTCGCTGCGCTGCGCCAGCGTCCAGAGCAGCGACAGAGCCGCCCATGAGGCAAACAACTGCCAGGCATCGGCGCCGGTCTGGTAGGTCTGTCCCACGAAGGCCAGCAACCCGCCCAATGCCAGGCTGGCCGCCAACAAGGCAGCAGTGCGGGCGCGCGGCCACAGCAATGCCGCCAGAACGCAAACCACCAGCGCCGACTCGATAAGGGCCAGCCGGAAAAAACGCGTCTGTTCCTGCCAATTAGCCGCAATCCAGAAGATAAGGCCAGCGCCCAATAGCAACGCCGCGAGCAACGCCAGGCCGCGCGTCAAGTGGCGAGCCAGATCACCCGGCGGCTGCGTGGCCAGACGATACAGCGGCTCGCGCGCACCGGGGTCGGCAGCGCGCATGGCGGGGTACAGGTAGTCGTCCATGGTGTGCTACTGTAGCTTCTGAAAATGGCTACACGGTCACCGCCCCCGAACCTGCGCTGCGGTGATGTTGCGGTGAATCTGGCCCAGCGCGTATCTATTTTGTGATGTGCAAGCTGGTATCAAAGGCTCCCTCAATCCACCAGCAACCGCGGCAGCCATTGCTGGACCTGTTCGACCGTCTACAACTCCAAGCGGTCATCGGCATCTGCCGCCAGTCCCGCACTTTGTCGGAAGCCGGGCGCAAACTGTTCAACCGCTCACGCACACAGCGCGCGATTGCCAACGATGCCGACCGGCTGCGCAAGTATCTTCAAAAATTCGGACTCAATTGGGATGCGGTAGTGGCTTGACAAACGTACCATCCGCGGTCTTCATCGGCCATGATCCGTCCGCGCCCTTGCTCATGGGACTTCAATAGGGTGTGCATCTGGAACCCTTATCGCGCGCGCGCCGCCGGTTGCTGCTTTGGAAACGCCTTGCGGCACATAGCGGCACGCCAGCGCCGCCGATGCCGACCAGCTCCTGCTTGAGTTGATCGGCCACGATTTGAAGGTGCGCGCTGCGCTCGGTAAGCTGAGCGCGCAGGGCCTGCTTATCGGGCAAGCCGCAATCAGAAGGCGAGTTCATGTTGTTTATCTCTCTTTATTCGTTGTCGTGAAAAGCGCTGTTCACCAAACGCAGCAGCGCCATCCGGTCGGCGCGGCGCTGCGCCCCTTGGCTGCGCACATGCTGTCCGGCGCCCGAAGCGCGCCGGCCCATGGCACGCGCCACGGGATCGCGCGGCGGCATGGACTCGACGATGAGCTTCATCGGCTGCTTCATGCGACGCAGCGCCTTGACCCGGCCTTGCGCGAAGGCGCGGGATGTCTTTTTTGCACTCATGGTGCGGTTCCTTCCAGGGCCATGCCGCGTGCGGTATGCGACAGGCCCAAAGCAAAAAGCCCCGGCTGATGTAGGCAGCCAAGGGCTTTGCAAGCGCTTGGGCTGACGTGCGGAAAACACAGTCAGCCGGGCGGGAAACCGTGTTCAGGAAAGAGCGTTGAACAAGTGCAACATAGATAAAAAGCTCCTGTAGAGAGGTGCCCACGCAAGGTCACTCGTTGCATGGGCCGATAAGGAGAAGCGACTGCGCGATTATGAACACGCGCCGGGCGGTATAGCAAACACTACACAAAAAACGAACCACGTGGCGTTGTATGGCGACGACACACCGCCATCGCGCTACTGTTGCGGCGATGCCCCCTCTTGCACCATCGCTTCTATTTTCTTCTTGTCGAGGTAGTTTGTGAAATTCTCGGCGCCTGCGGCGACTTTCTCATTGCTCATCAACTCCCGCATCGCTGCTTGTCCCAAAGCATTGAAGCTCGTTTGAATGGCTGAAACACCTTCATACCTGATGGCATCCTCGGTCTGTTTGCGACACGTCTGGGTAAGTAGTTTTTCATACAGCGCCGCTACGCTGCGGTCCATGTCATTGCGCTGAGACGCTGAAATTCTGGAGAGTGGAGCTACATCCGGGTGCAGTGATGAGATACCAAAAACCCACCGTACCAATGTCACTTTGTCTTGCGGCGATGAAGAGCTGATGAGACACTTGGTCATCTCATCGGAGTAGACGCCAGCATTCGCAACACCGGCACACGCCAGCAAAGGAAGAATTAGAAAGGAATGTAGATACCGCATTCGTGACTCCGGTTGATGTTGTTACCTTTATGAAGCGTTTGGAAAAGCAGGATCAAAAGGCTTGTCGAACTTGGACGCAATGAAAACAACGTGAACAAGCTCATACAGTATATATAGGATAGTTTATCCGCAGCAAGACAAAGCTGGCCAGAAACGTCCTATCCAATAGGCTTTTGCATGACCCAAAGTTGAACGAACCTGCCGCGGCTGCAAACAGGTTCTTGGGGCTTGCGAACCCTGTTGCCGATTTACCGATCAGGACTTGCCCGACGATGGGCGCTGCCCGGCCAGCCGCCGCACCACATCAACCAACTGGTCGATTTCGTCGTGGGTGTTGTAGAACGCGAGCGACGGACGCACCGTGGTTTCCAGACCGAAGCGGCGCAGTATGGGCTGCGCGCAATGGTGGCCGGCACGCACGGCAATGCCTTCGCGGTTGAGCGCTTGACCGACTTCTTCGGTGCTGTAACCGGCCAGCACGAAGGTCAGCACGCTGGCTTTGTGAGGGGCAGTACCTATCAGGCGCACACCGGGTATGGCGCCCAAGTGTTGTATGCCGTAAGTCAGCAATTCGTGTTCATAGCGGCCGATGGCTTCGATACCTATACGTTCGACGTATTGCAGCGCAGCGCTTAGCCCCACGGCGTCAGCGATGTTGCCGGTGCCCGCCTCGAACTTGTTGGGTATGGGCTGGAATGTGGTCTTCTCGAAAGTGACGTCGGCGATCATATTGCCGCCGCTTTGCCACGGAGGCGTTTCTTCCCACACCTGCTGCCTGGCCCAGACTGCGCCGATGCCGGTCGGCCCGTAGATCTTGTGGCCGCTGAATACGAAGAAATCCGCGCCCAAGTCTTGCACGTCCGTATGCATATGCGCCACCGATTGCGCGCCATCGACCAAGGTTCTGATCCCTGCTGCGCGTGCGATATCGACGACTTCCTTGACCGGAACCACGGTACCCAGCGCATTGGAGACTTGGGTGATGGCGACCAATTTGGTGCGTTCGTTGATCAGCTTGCGATATTCATTGAGCAGGAGCTGGCCGGAATCGTCGACCGGGATCACCCGCAAATGTGCGCCCTTGTGCTCGACCAATTGCTGCCAGGGAACGATGTTGGCGTGGTGTTCGAGATGCGAGACGATGATCTCGTCGCCTGCCCCAATATGTTGCCAGCCCCAGCTCTTGGCTACCAGATTGATGCCTTCGGTGGTGCCGCGCACAAATACCACCTCGCTGACATCCGGCGCGTTGATAAAGCGCCGCACGGTCTCGCGTGCTTCTTCATAGGCATCGGTGGCGCGGGCCGCCAAGTCGTGGGCAGCGCGGTGAATGTTGGAGTTTTCGTGCCGGTAAAAGTGCGACAGCCGATCGATCACGCACTGCGGCTTTTGCGTGGTTGCGGCGTTATCCAGCCACACCAGTTGTTTGCCGTGAACACGCTCGCGCAGAATGGGGAAATCACGCCGCACGGTCTGTACATCGAACGCCGCCGGACGGCGGCTATCGGGTATCGAAAGACTATCGACGAAGTAGTAACCCGAACCCAGCTCCCTCGCTGGCTTGGCGTTTTCAGGCAGACGGGTATTTTCCAGAAAGTAGTACGGCACACCGGTAACGCCGCTGCCAAAGCGCGGTTCGTAAGCCGGCAATTGGCTCACCACGCTATCGGGCACGCCATTACCGGCTTGTGCGTGCGGCGCCAGTGCCGGCGAGCGGTGCGCCAGCGAAGGCAAGGGCGACGGCGAGGCTGCAATGAAGTTGGCGCCGGGCAGCACGCCTTGCGCAATTGACGTGCCCGGCACGTTGGGCGCCAACCCGGCCGGGCTGACCAACGGCGAACCGGGCGGCGCAACGTTGACGGGAGATTGCACCCCCGGCGGCGGCGAGCCGGGTAATGCGCCGAAAAATTCGCGCGCCAACCGCGCTAGAACCACCGGATCGAACGGCGCTTGCGGCCCGCCGTCCGCAGCGGGCAAATGCAATTCGGGAAGGCTCATGGCTGCCTCTTCTGATGATGTATTCGGTTATTTGTATGGATAGGCGTAGTCGTGATACTTGTCGATCTCGACATCGTCGAGCACCGCCAGCGCATCATCGGCCAGCAAAGCCAGCGAGCAATACAGCGAGATCAGATACGACGCGATGGCATGGTTGTTGATGCCCATGAAGCGCACCGACAAGCCCGGACTTTGTTCCCCCGGCAACCCCGGCTGGTACAGGCCGACCACGCCTTGGCGTTTATCGCCCACGCGCAACAGCAAAATCTTGGTCTTGCCGTCCGCCACCGGCACCTTGTCGGACGGAATCAACGGAATGCCGCGCCAAGTGACAAACTGCGAGCCGAACAAGCTCACCGTCGGCGGCGGGGTGCCGCGCCGCGTGGCTTCGCGCCCAAAAGCGGCAATGGCCCGCGGGTGCGTGAGGAAAAACGCGGGTTCTTTCCAAACTTTGGTGAGAAGTTCGTCGAGATCGTCCGGCGTGGGCACGCCAGACAGCGGCGCGATGATCTGGTGCTCGGCCACCTGCGACAGCAAGCCGTATTCGGGGTTGTTGATCAACTCGCTCTCTTGGTTTTCTTTGATGGTCTCGATGGTCAGCCGCAATTGCTCCTTGATCTGGTCGTGCGGGCTGCTGTAAAGATCCGACACGCGGGTGTGCACATCAAGCACGGTACTGACCGCGTTCAGAAAGTACTCGCGCGGCTGTTCCTCGTAGTCGACAAAAGTGCGCGGCAATTGCCCCTCGGAATCCTTGGCGGTGCAAGTCACCCTGATGCTTTCCGGGTTCTTGACTTTGTTCAGGCGATAGATGCCCGCTTCCACAGGCACCCATTGCAGCAGTTGCGTGAGCCAGCGCGGGCTGATGGTTTCGAGTTGGGGTACGGTCTTGGTGGCATTGGCTAACTGCCGCGCCGCCTTGTCGCCCAATGCGGTGGTACCGCCTACGGTTGCATTCATGTGGAAAGTCCCCTTTAAGGTGAGTGAGTGGATGGATGGGTGAAGTTGACAAACAGGCCGTCCTGCACGCGCTGCGTGCCCGCCTGAGTGATGAATGCGCCGGGCGGCACGTCTTCGGTCAGCCAGACATTGCCGCCTATGGTGGCGCCCTGCCCCAACGTGATGCGGCCGAGAATGGTCGCGCCCGCGTAGATCACGACATCGTCCTCGACGATGGGGTGGCGGGGCTGGCCTTTTTTCAGATTGCCGTCCGCATCTTCGGGAAAGCTCTTGGCGCCCAAAGTGACGGCTTGATAGATGCGGACATGCTTGCCCAACTGGGCCGTTTCGCCGATGACGACGCCCGTGCCGTGGTCGATGAAGCAGCCCGCGCCGATCTGCGCGCCGGGATGAATGTCGATACCGGTTTCACCGTGCGCGATCTCGGCGATGATGCGCGCCAATAAAAACAAACCCTGTTGATAAAGCTGGTGCGCGAGGCGATGGTTGATCAGCGCGTGCACGCCGGGGTAGCAAAGCAGCACCTCATCGACGC
>Ga0209738_10000274_pt1 | contig 10997 bp, 10 predicted proteins | sample TergutNc150P5_FD_187289 | JGI IMG/M metagenome (GOLD analysis project Ga0209738, IMG submission 187289) | Nasutitermes corniger P5 segment gut microbial community from laboratory colony in Florida, USA - Nc150 P5 (SPAdes) (version 2) | ecosystem: Host-associated > Arthropoda: Insects >...
CCGGACAAGACGGCCGCCGTCGCGAAACAGACCGGCGCCGAACCGCTGGTCGCCGACTTCGCCCGGTTGGACGACGTCCGCCGCCTGGCCGACGACCTGCTGGAGCGCTGCCCGACGATCGACGTCTTGGCGAACAACGCCGGCCTGTTGAGTTCGCATCGCTCGCGTGTGGTCACGGTCGACGGCCACGAGCTGACCAACCAGGTCAACTACCTGGCCCCCTACCTGCTCGACCAGCTGCTGCTGGATCGCCTGGTGACAAGCCATGCGACCGTCATCGCCACATCCAGCGCGGGCCATTGGGCGGGCCGGATCTCCCTGGACGACCTCGACCACGAGCGGTCGTACAACGGCTTGACGGCCTACTGCGACTCCAAGCTGGCGCTGCTGCTGCACACCCGGGAGCTCGAACGTCGCCACGGACACGAGGGGCTGGTCGCGGTGGCCTTCCATCCGGGGATCGTGTCGTCGAACTTCTCGTCGGGGTCGGGGTCGCTGATCGAGGTCGCCTTCCACAGCCCGCTGCGTCGGCTGCTGCCGTCGACCCCGGCGCGCGCGGCCGACACGCTGTGCTTCCTGGCCGAGGCCGAGCCTGGCGTCGACTTCATGCCGGGCGGCTACGTCATTCGGCGCCGGCCCGCAGCCGTGCGGTCGTGCGTGCGCGACCCGTATCTGGCCGAGGCCCTGTGGGATCGTACCCGGCACCTGCTGGCCGGCTGAGCGATCAGCCGAACAGGCTGAGATCGATGGACGCGGCCAGGGCGGCGTGGCCCGCGTCGTTGCCGTGCAGATGGTCGCCGAAGTCGAACTCGGCCCGCGTGCGGTCGGGGTGGTCGGGGTCGCGCCAGACGGCGTCGAAGTCGAAGACGGCGTCGAAGGCGCCACTCGTGCGCATCCACTCGTTGATCTGCTGACGAGCGGTTTCGGCAGCCGGGGTCTCCAGGCCCGAGCCGCCGAAGGGCGTCAGCGTGGCTGCGAAGACGGGCACCCCGCGCAGGTGGCAGCGGTCGATGATCTGCCGGAAGGCGCCGATCAGGTCGGCGGTGGTGACCGGGGCGACGGCGGCGACGAGCCCGGCGAACTCCGGGTCGACCTGTCCGGGGGCGATGGAGAAGATGATGTCGTTCATGCCTTCGAAAAGGATGACGTGGGTGAGGCCGGGTGAGCTGAGCACGTCGCGGTCCAGGCGCGCCAGGATCGACGGGCCGAAGCCGTCGTTGAGCAGCTGGTCGCCGCTGATGCCTTGATTGGCGACGGCGACAGGGTGGGCGTCGGACTGCGGGAATCGGGCGGCGAGCAGGGCGGGCCAGCCGCCGCCGGCGGCCAGCGTGGCGCCGGCTCCGTCGGTGATGGAGCCGCCGACGGCGACGATTCCGATGGCGGGCTGGGACGTGCGCACCTCGACGGCCGACAGCAGCAGCCGGCCGTCGATCTCCTGCGCGCCTTGGGGGACGGTGTCGGCCGCAGTCTGATCTCCGGGCAGAACCCAGCCCGGACCAGCCAAAATGTTGTGCCCGGTGAGGTTGTCGACATGGCCGGGCACATACAGGCTGACGACCACGGTGGCCTGCGCAGGCGTCTCCAGATCGACCGGATCGCTGACCACGGGCGCGCCGGATGGGACAAACGTTCCCCTCAAGCCGCCGAATGTCAGATTTCTGGTCGTTTGCGGCGTCGAGGTGTCACTTTGTCCCACGATGGCGACGGTGGCCGCGCCGATCCGCAGGCCGGCGGCGCCGAACTCGTTGGAGATCCGCACGCGCAGCTGGTCGCCGCTGCAGGTCAGCCGCACCTCCTGTCGCAGCGTGGCGTCGTCGAGTTCGTGCACGGCCGTCTCGGCCGTCTGCGGCGACGCTGCCCAGGCGCGCACCCAATGCTCGGTGGTTTGTGTCATGTCGGGGGTCCCCTCTCCTGGAAGCCGGCTCATCTGGAACAGTGTTCCATACCTCCAGTTTGGAGCGTTGTTCCACCAATGTCAAGATGGACACATGCCGAAAACCGCACCACGCCAGCAGCGACGCCACAATCCCTTGTCAGCCGACATGATCACCCGAGCCGCGATCGAGATTCTCGACGCCGGCGGCGAGGACGCCCTGACCGTTCGCGCGCTGGCGGCGCACCTGACGACGGGCGCCGGCGCGATCTACCACCACGTCGGTGCCAAGGACGCGCTGTTGGCCGCCGCCGCCGAAGGCCTGGTCGCCGAGACTCTCGCCGAGTCCGTTTGGGACATTCGCGCGCTGCTCGGGGCCGTCTTCGATCTGATGGACGCGCATCCCTGGGTGGGCGCGCAATTGTCCCGCGCGCCGTGGCAGCCGGCGGTCATGCGTGTCTTGGAGGCGGTCGGTGAGCGGCTGACCAGCATGGACGTCCCCGAGTCGCGCCGGTTCGACGTCGCCTCGGCTCTGGTGCAGTACGTGCTCGGCGCGGCCGGCCAGTACGTGGCCAGCACGCACACGCCGCAGGGCGTCGGGCGGCGCGCGCTGCTGCACGAAGTGGCCGAAGACTGGACGGCCGACCCGTCAGCTTTCCCCTTCTTGCGCGCCGTCGCGGCGCAGCTGGTCGGCCACGACGACCGGCAGCAGTTCCAGGCCGGCGTCGAACTGATCCTCGCCGGCGCGGCTCACAGCGCCAATTGATCCGCGCTGTCAGGGCTCGGCAGCGCCCCGTAGGCCCGCAGCAGCGGGAAGAAGATCTCGTCCACGATGGCATCGATTTCTGCTGACGACGGTGGTTGCAGCGTCTCCAGCATGCGCCCGATGAGCAAGGCGGTGGGCACCTTGAGCACGCTCTCTGGCAGGCCGGTCAGATCGACCTGTCCGCGCCGCTGCGCGCGCAGGAAGATCTCAGGGGCCAAGATCGAGTCCTGCGCGGGCACCTCTGCGGGCTCCACCTCGCCGTCGGGTCCGCGGAAATGTCCCGCGAAAAGGAAGGACGCGAGCGCGAGACGAGCGTCGGTCATGGAGTTGGCGCTCAGCGAGGCGACGATGTCGTCGCGCAGCGATCCGGTGTCGGGCACGTGCGCGCGCCGGAACTCCTGGGAACGCACGATGGCCGCGCTGGCCAGCTTCTGCAAGGTGGGCCAGCGCCGATAGATGACCGAGCGCGTGGTCTGGGCGCGGCGGGCGACGCCGTCGTAAGTCAGCCCGTCGAAGCCGACGGCGACGAGTTCGTCCCAGGCCGCGCCGACGATGGCGTCGTCCAGTTCGGAGCCTCGGCGTCGGGTGGCCGCGCGCGCCTCGCCGTCGGGCCGCTCGGGGCGGGCGCGTCCTGCGGATGGATGGACCATGCGGTGCGTCATGCGGTCGTATCGGGCCTGCGCGGCCAGCGCCTCGCGGTCGGCGCGGGCCTCGTCCGCCAACGCCCGGCGGCCTCGGCGAGGGGTCCGGCCGTCTTTGCCCTGTGAGTCTGCTGCGACTTCGAACGTACTCATGCGTCCAGTATAAGGGACACTTGCGTATCTTGCGGGCGAGGTGTATGGTCGGACGACGTAAGTACATGAACGTATCTTAAGGAGTACGGAAATGTCGTTGTCGACTACCTCGTCCGTCGTCGACGAGCCGGCCTCGGCCCCCGCGTCGAGCGTCGGCGGCCCCCGCATGAGCATCGTCGCCACCGCGCTGATCCTGATCGTCTCGATGCTGGCCCCGCAGCTGGACAGCACGGTCACCAACGTCGCGCTCAATACGTTCTCTCGTGACTTCGCGGTGAGCCTGTCGACCGTCCAATGGATCGCGTCAGCGTATCTGCTCGCTCAGGCCGTGGCCGTCCCGGTGATCGGCTGGGCCTCCAAGCGCTTCGGACAGAAGACCATGTGGCTGGCCTCGGTGCTCGCCTTCCTGGTCGGCTCGGTGGGGGCGGCGCTGTCGTGGAACTTCGGCTCGCTGCTCGTCTTCCGGGTGATCCAGGGCGCGGCCTGCGGCGTCGAGACTGGGCTGGTCACCGTCATCCTGGTCGGACTGGCCGGCGGCAAGGGTCTGGGCAGCCTGATGGCCACCATCTCACTGCCCACGATCATCGTCCCGGTGCTCGGGCCGGTGATCGGCGGGGCCATCGTGACGAACCTGTCCTGGCGCTGGATCTTCTGGATCAACGTTCCATTATGTGTCGTCGGCGCCATCCTGGCCTGGCGCGCGCTGCCCCGCGACACCCGAGACCGTTCGCGCCGCTTCGACGGGATGGGGCTCGGCCTGGCCGGCGTCGGGACGGCCGTCGCGCTCTACGGCGTCTCCCGGGCCGGCGCATTGGGCACCTTCGGCGCCCCGACGGTGCTGCTGCCGCTGGCTGTCGGCGTCGTCTTGTTGGTCTGCTTCGTCTTCTGGAGCCTGCACCGCGACGACCCGGCCGTGAACGTGCGCGTCCTCAAGATCGGCTCGTTCTCTGCTGCGTCCATCGTGTTGATGATCGGCATGTTCGCGATCAACGGGTCGACGCTGCTGCTGCCGCTCTTCTGGCAGGATCTGCGCGGGGCGACGCCGCTGATGGCGGGCGTCGCGCTGATCCCGCAGGCGCTGGGCAACCTGGCCACCCGGGGCATCGCCGGCAAGCTGACCGACCGTGTGGGCGCCAAGTATGTGGTGATCGTGGCGGTGCTGGTGGCGACGGCCGGCACCGTGCCGATGGTCTTCGTCAGCGGCACCACGTCGTGGTGGGTCTTGGCGGTGATCCTCTTCGTGCGCGGCCTGGGGCTGGGCGGCATCATGGTCCCGGTGATGGCGGCGACCTTCTTCGACGTGCCCAAGGCGCAGGTCGATTCGGCCACCATCGTCAGCCGGACGATGCAGACCATGGGGGCGGCCTTCGGCGCGGCGCTGGCGGCCGTCTTGCTGGAATGGGGCATCAATGGACGCCATCTCGTCCCACTGTCGTCGTTCCACATGGTCTTTGCCGTCGTCAGCGCGCTGACGCTGGTCACCGCCTTCGTGGCGCTGCGCATGCGCGGACGTGCACCGCTGGACGTTGAGGCTCGCGAGGCTGCGCTATGATCCGTGCAGAGGCGGCGTGATGGGAGGCGGAAGATGGCCACGGTTGACCCCTGTGTGCTGGTGGTGCATGGCAGCCGGTTCGGGCAGAGCACGAAGATCGCGCAGGCGGTCTGCGACGAGTTGAGCGTGCGGGGGGTCCGGACGCAGCTGACCGCGCTGGACGCGTCCACCGCACCGAATCCTGCGGAACACGATGCCTTGGTGCTGGTGACGTCGGTGCGGTACGGCTACTTCGACAAGAACGCGTATCGGCTGATCGCCGCGCACCGGGCCTGGCTCGACTCCGTGCCGACGCTGCTGGTCACCGTGTCGCTGACCGCGCGCAACGCCGAGAAGCGCGATCCGGCCGTGCATTCCTACACCCGCAAATTCCTGGAGAAGTCGGGGTGGACGCCGGGGCACGTCGAGGTCGTCGCCGGCATGCTCGACTATCCGCGCTACCGGATCTGGGATCGGCTGGCGATCCAGCTGATCATGCGGATGACCAAGGGGCCGACCGACCCGAAGACCGTCATCGACTACACCGACTGGGACCGGGTGCGTCAGATGACCGACGAGTTCGCCGACGAGCTCTCGTAATTCCCCTTGTCAGGGGCTGCTTCAGTTTTTGTCGGTGGCGTCGGGTAGCTTGGTTGGTACGCCGTCATGGCGGCCACCGGCCGGTGGCCACATCACCCAGGCTTTGTCCGGACAAGTGTGTCCGGCCAGACGACAGAGCCACCCGCTTCAGGAGCAACGATGACTCGTCCCTTCCATCGCCGACTGATCGCACTGGGCGCGGCGCTGGCCGCCAGCTTGGGCTTTCTCGCGCCTTTGTCCTTGTCGTCGCCTGCATGGGCAGCGTCCGACGTGTCGCTGGTAGGCAGTTTCGAGAGCGAGGCGACCGGTTGCGTCGATTGGGCGCCGCAGTGCCCGGCGCTCACGATGACGCCCGTTACGGGCGCAGCCGATGTGTACGCGGTGAGCGTGGACGTCCCGGCGGGCGCCTGGGAGTTCCAGGTGTCGGTCGACGCGACGGCCTATGGAGCGGATGGGGGCGATGAGCGTTCCCCCTTGTGGCTAGCTGGTCCGGCCCGGCTGGAGTTTCGGGTGGAGCTGTCGACGCATGTGACGACGATCACGCCTCAGGGGGCGCAGGCGCCCGGGGCGTCACCTGGAGTCGCCTTGCCGACGCAGCGAGCGTCGGCGCCGGGAGAGCGGTTCTACTTCCTGCTCGCCGACCGGTTCGCGAACGGTGATCCGTCCAACGACGACGCGGTGGTCGCGGACAACCGGCGTCCGGACGTCGTCACGCACCCGACCGACCCGGCGGCCAGCGGCTACGATCCGACGAAAATGGGCTTTTACCAGGGCGGCGACCTGCAAGGGGTGATCGACCGGCTCGACTACATCAAGGGCCTGGGCGCGACGGCGATCTGGATATCGCCGCCCTTCGTCAACATGCCGGTCAGCCAGGGCAGCGCCGGGTATCACGGCTACTGGATCACCGATTTCACCCATATCGACCCGCATCTGGGCGGCGACGCGGCCATGGAGCGGCTCATCCAACAGGCACATGGCAAGGGTCTCAAGGTCTTCTTCGACATCGTGCTCAACGACACGGCCGACACCATCTCGTACCAGGGAGTGGGGGATGAGCCGCCGTACGTCAGTCTTGCGACTAGGCCGTACACGGACGCGTCCGGCACGCCCTTCGATCCGGCCGACTACGCCACCGGCGCGAAGGGGGCCTTCCCGCCGATGGATCCGGCGACGTCCTTCCCGTATGTGCCCTACCGGCCCGATCCGACCATGTGGCTGGTGCCCGAGCAGCTCAACGACCTCACCTGGTACCACAACCGAGGCAGCGCGAACACGAGCGGCAACGACGAGTCCACCCTGTACGGCGACTTCTCTGGACTGGACGATCTGATGACCGAGCGTCCCGAGCTGGCCACGCTGATGGTGGACGAGGTGGCCGCGCCGTGGCTGGCTCGAGGGGTCGACGGCTTCCGGATCGACACGGTCAAGTACGTGGGTCTGGACTTCTGGGCGCTCTTCGATGCGGGCGTGCATCAGGCGTCTGACCAGGCCTTCGTCTTCGGCGAGGCGTACGACCAGAACGTGCCCCAGATCGTCTCGCCACCGATGCGCGTCGGCGGCATGGACGGCATGCTCGACTTCCCCTACGCCCTGGCCTTGCCCGCGTACCTGCGGGGTGGGGACGCCGGGTCGTTCGCTCGGGTCTTCGACACCGACGCGTATTACGCGACTGGGAAGACCAGCGCGTCCGACATGGTGACCTTCGTGGACAACCATGACATGGGCCGGCTCGGGTCGCTGCTCGGGCCGGGCACGACCGATCTGCAGCGGCGCGTCGAGCTGGCCTATGAGCTGACCTACCTCGTGCGCGGACAACCCGTGGTCTACTACGGCGACGAGCAGGGGTTCCTCGGCACCGGCGGCGATGTGGCCGCGCGCCAGCCCATGTTCGGGCCGGTCGACGGGAGCTACACGGGGTCGCCGTACGCCTCCTCGCCGCTGGCTGGTGGCGGCACGCTGGGCAGCGACTATGCGTCGCATCCGTACGACACGTCGGCACCGATCTATCGTCTCCTGGCTGAGCTGGCGGCATTGCGGAACGCGCATCCTGCCTTGTCGCGAGGTGATCAGGTGACGCTGGGGACGCAGGGGTCGGTCTTCGTCTTCGATCGGCTATTGCCGGCGGCCGACGGCCAACCTCCGGTGGAGAACGTGGTGGCGGTCAACTCGTCCGATCAAGCCGCCAGCGTCGAGGTGACGACTCTGACGCCGGGGGCGACCTATCAGTCGTACTATCCGGCCGACGCGAATGTGACTGTGACAGCCGACGCCTCCGGAGCGGTGACCCTGAACGTGCCCGCTCTGGGCGTGATCGTGCTGGAGGCAGACCAACCGGTCGCGGCGGCAGGGCTGGCTTCGGACGGTTACTCGGTGGCCGCGCAGACGGTGGGCGCGAGCGACCAGGTCGTCTTGAGGGTCGAGGTGCCGGACGGGCGCTGGACCCAGACGTCCTTCTTCGCGCGCGAGGTCGGCGCCGATCCGGCCGATCCGGCCAGTTGGATGCCGCTGGGCGTCGTGGCGGGCCCGTCGGCCAAGGTTTTCGTCGACGCGTCGTGGTTCCCGCCGGGCGCCCTGTTGGAGTATCGCGCCGTGACGACAGACTCGTCCGGCGTCACGGTGGCCGCGTCGGTGGGCGGCGGGCCGGCGTGGCTGATGTCGGCCGGCGAGGACGTCGCGCACACCGGATGGGCCGTCGGTCTGGGTGCCGGCGTCATCGTGGTGCTGGTCGCTGCCGTGGCCGGCGACGTCGTCGTGCGGAAGCGACGACGCTGACGCGAGGCCTCGGATCGGTACGGCGTCGCCGAATGCCGGGGCGGGGCCGGTGATCGCCGGGAGGCGAGCTCGGATTGTCGGTGTGCTGGGTGGCCGAGGGTGTGGGTTCGCAGGGCGTGGTTGCGGCGATGGCCGGGGGCGGTGTGGCGCGCTGTTGTCGGGTGTCGGGGCGGGGCCGGTGATCGTCGGGAGCGTCATCGGTTCTGACTCGGCGAGCGACGCCGGGGGTGCCGGGTGGTCGAACAGGGGAGGCGGCGGGCAGCTCAGCCCTCCAGCTCGCCGATCTGGACGATGAGCTTGCCCTGGGCGCCGGCGTGGCAGTCTCGTTGGGCGTCGCTGATCTGGTCGAGCGTGTACCGCTTTCCGAGCCGGACGGGGAATCGTCCCTTGCCGGCGAGGTCGCCGGCCAAACCGATGGCGTCGAAGGCGCCCACGGTCGCCGAGGCGCCGGAGTCGTGGATGCCGAGCTTGGGGCCGTTGGCGTGGTCGACGATGCCGACGATGGTGCTCGGATCCCCCATCAGCTCGATGAGCTGGGGCAGGCTGCGGCCGGAATAGTCGAAGACGTGGTCGATGTGGTCGACGCCCACGGCGGCGAGCTGCGCGTGCGACCACTCGCCGAAGTTGATCGGAATGGCCCCGGCGGAGCGAAGCAGATCAGCGTTTGCTGGAGAACATGTACCCACCACCCGCAAGCCGAGCTCGCGGGCGAAATTGAGCGTGGCCAGGCCGACCGATCCCGAGGCCGCGTCCACCAAGACGGTGTCGCCAGGCGCCACCGATGTCGTGCGGATGACCCGCATCGAGGTCTCGGCGGCGAGCGGGATGGCGGCCGCCTCGTCCCAACTGATGGTGTCGGGCTTGTCCGCCCAATGGTGCAGCACGGTGTACTCGGCGGCGGCCGTGTCAGGGGCCAGGCCCATGACCGCGCGGCCGATCAGGCTGGCGTCGACGCCCTCGCCGACGGCGTCCACGATGCCGGACGCGTCTCGCCCGGTGCCGGCGGGGAAGTGCTGCACGACGGGCGACGTGCCGCTGCGGACCTTCCAGTCGATCGGGTTGACCGCGTGCGCCATGACCCGGATGCGCACCTGGCCAGGGCCCGGATCGGGCAGGGGGATGTCGTCGATGTGGAGGACCTCGGGGTCGCCGTATTCGTTGAACCGTGCCGCGCGCATGATGTCCGCTCCTGTCCGCTCGTCGGGGTGTCGCTGATGGGTCGTGACGCTGCTCATCGTAGACGCGCGCGAGGGCAAAGGGGCGCTGATCAGGGCATGTCGTGACTGCATCGCGCGGGCGCGAGCGGTCCAAGATCGTCCTGAGGCGTCAGTGGGCGCCGACCGGACGCCTTCGCGCAGACCAGCACCAAACACCAGCCTCCCAGCAACATGCGGCCCGCCTCGTCCCCAGACATGATCGTGGCCGCCGACTGGACAGCCCGTCCGTTGGCGTTCCTGCCGACCGGAATTGTCCACAGCCGACCCGAGGCCGAGGAATTGTCCACAGTCGACCCGATCGAGCGGTTGGCCGCAGGCCCGCCCGAGCATGGTGGAGATGAGTCAACTCAACGGGCGCCCGAAGCGTCCCCAACTGAAGGGAAACCATCATGTCCACCACTGACACGCAGTCTCCGGCCGTCCTTGATGGCGCAACGCCGGTCGAAGCCGAGCCCCGCACGCTGTGGGAGCGCGGCATGGTCACCGCCGAGTACGTCGTCGGCATCATCGCCGCCATCGCCTTGGCGCTGGTGCTGCTGAAGGTCTTCAAGGCCGACAGCTTCTTCACCTGGATCTTCGACATCATCAGCGGCATCTTCAAGACCATCACCGGGCTTGTTTCGTAGCGACGACGGATCGCTCCGGAGGCGGGGTTTCCCGCCCCCGGAGCGCCCCGGCGGGGCTCGCGATGAAAGGGGAGACATGGACGCGAACCGACGCGCCTCGCGCGGAATGGTGACCTTCGAGCTGGCGGTCGGCATCCTGTCGGCGGCGCTGGTGGCCACGATGCTGTGCTGGATGGTGAGTCTGGTTACGCTGCACATCCGCTGCGCGGACGCGGCGTCCCAGGTGGCGCGATCCGCGGCCCGGGGCGATCAGGCGGGCGTGGCGCAGGCCGAGTCGCGCGCTCCTGCCGGCGCGCAGGTGCAGATCAACCAGGCGGATGGCGTCGTGACCGTGACCGTCAGCGCGCAGTCGAGCTTGGGCGTCATCGGGCCCGTCACTATGACCGGCGTGGCGACGATGCCGCTCGAACCGTCAGGTGGGTCGTCATGACAAGGGGAAGCAGCCGAGACGATCAGCGTGGCGCCGGGTCCATCCTAGTGCTGATCTGCCTGATGGTGGTGGGTGTGGCGGCCTACGTGGCCATCTGTGGTGCCTCCTGGGTGCGTTGCGCCCACTCGGCGCGCACCGTGGCGGACATGGCGGCGCTGGCCGGCGCCCGGGCCTTGGCCGACGGGGCGGACCCCTGCTCGGCGGCGCATGCGACGGCGGTCGCCAACGGCGCGACCCTGACCAGCTGTGTGCCGCAGCAGTCAGGTGATCGGCTGATCGTTGCGGTGAATGTCGCCGTGGCGGCTCGGCCGAGTTTCCCGATGGGGCCGGCGTCGTTCACTGGTTCTGCGACCGCCGGGCGTATGTGATCTGCCTTGTGGTGGCG
>Ga0209738_10000275_pt1 | contig 10984 bp, 6 predicted proteins | sample TergutNc150P5_FD_187289 | JGI IMG/M metagenome (GOLD analysis project Ga0209738, IMG submission 187289) | Nasutitermes corniger P5 segment gut microbial community from laboratory colony in Florida, USA - Nc150 P5 (SPAdes) (version 2) | ecosystem: Host-associated > Arthropoda: Insects > Digestive...
CTAACAATGCTATTGCTGCGGCATATGCCAATAGCCTTATTCAAGGTTTGCCATATAGCGGATTAGACCATGGTACTATCGCAAGTCTGGCAGGAGAACTTAGTTGGGGATATAATTGGCATATGGCGTATATCATTACCAATACGGGGGAAAATGCCAATGGTCAGTCAGAAGATAATTTTGACGGCAATTATTCGTATATACGGCAAGATTATCTGATATATGAGAATATAGATAATGTAACCGATATGGATGAAGCGACAAAAAATTATGTAAAAGGCGAAATGCTGGGACTTATTGCTTATCGGTATATGGGCATGTTTATTCGTTATGGCGGCATGCCTGTTGTTACCGGCAGTCTTACGTCTGATGATAATTTGAACATACCCCGCGTGCCGCTTCAGGATTTGGAAGATACTATTCTAAGTTTATGCAATCGGGCGGAATCCTTATTGCCGAATAGTTGGTCGGCGCAGTACGCCGGCAGGCTTACAAAAGGCGTTGCGCTTGCTATTAAAGCAAGAACATTAATGTTTGCTGCTCGTCCTTTGTTTAATTCTCCTAATCCGCCGCTTAGCTTAGGAAGTAATAATAATCTAATATGTTTTGGAACAACTGATCCGCAAAGATGGCAAGATGCCATTACTGCGTGCAATTCTGTAATTGAATGGGCTGCGGCTAATGGATATCAGCTTATTAATACGGGTGGCGGAACCAATGTTCCCAACGTAAATGCATTTGACGATTATGGTACGGCAACCTCTACTCCAAACAATTCCGAAGTATTATTGGCATATAAGAATATCAATCCCTACCAGAACGGCATCACAAAATATTTTTGTATTTCGCAACTGTATTACAATGCATACTGCGGTAATGGCGATGCTTATGATATGGATAACTATGGAATGGAAACGAATTTTTTGGAAAACTATTATAAAGCGGACGGCACTAACCAAACTTGGCCCGGACAAGGAGCAAGCAACGCTCGCCCCGCTACGGAATATTTTCAAAAAACAAGCGAAATGGAACCGAGGTTTCTTGCAGATAATATCATGCATGCTTCAAATGCTTTGAACAATCCCGGCGACCAAGGTTGGAACGCAGCCAACTGCGATAGAGGCGTAAATCAGCAAGGCTCTGCGGGCAAAGGAGATTGTAACAGTGTGAAATTTCATTATCATGCCGGTTCAAGGGCATGGTTTGAATTTCCTTTATTTCGTATGGCAGAATTTTATCTTGATCTTGCCGAAGCATATAATGAAACAGGCAATGCAGCACAGGCTTTGGTCAATTTGAACATCATTCATAACAGGGCGGGTTTGCCCTCTGTAACGGAAACCGGTCAATCTGCGTTAAGGTCTATTATTCAAAGAGAATGGGCTATAGAATATTATAACGAAAACCAGCGGTACTATCTATTGAAACATTGGAAATCGCCCGATATAGGCAATGGTCTTATCGGCGGTCCAAGAAGAGAGTTTCAGTTTACTACTAACGGACAAAATGTGCAAGTTCCATCCAATCTTTTGACTTATTATGATGATGTTGTTTTTCAGGCTTATTGGTCGCCGAAAGAGTATTTAGATCCTATACCGCAAAGCGAGATTAACAAGAGAATATTGGTGCAAAATCCCGGATATTGATTTTTACAGATAAACTAAATAATGAATTAAAAATCATATAATGTATATGAAATATATTTTAAAAAACATATTGATAATAATGATACTGTTAATGCCTTTCGGAATATTAATGGCGCAGAATGATACAGCGTCCATTACTTCGGAAGATACCATTACTTCAGATTCAGTTATCATTCCGTCTCCATTATTAAGAATATCTCCAAAATATTCGACAGCTTCTATTGCTACGGTGGGCGGCGAAGATTTATATAAAACGCCTACGGCAAATCTTGCAAATACATTGATTGGTCGCTTGCCGGGGCTTTATGTCAAACAAAGTACCGACGAGCCGCTGGGTGTTCCGGGAATGGTAAGCGCCACAAATATGCTTATTCGTGGCATTGGCTCTTACGGGTTTGCAGGAACCAATAGTTACTTCAATATATTCAAAGTGTATGTTGATGGCTTCGAGTCAGGCTTGAATTATTTTACAAGTATTCCGGCAGAAGATATAGCAAGTGTATCTATATTGAAAGATGCTGCCGCTGTATCTACATTTGGCATGAAGGGCGATAATGGCGTATTATGGGTTATTACTAAAACAGGGCGTGTCGGGAAACCGAAAGTAGATGTTCAAGTGAGGTCAGGGTTTCAAAAGGCATTAACCATTAACAAACCGCTGGGTTCTTATGCATATGCCCAATTATATAATGAAGCTATCAGTAATGATAATGGCGGTGTATGGACGCCCTATTATTCCGCTGCGCAACTTCAAGAATATAAAAACGGAACAGGTACAAATGTAGATTGGTACAATGCTGCTTTGAAGAATAGCACGCCTTATGGTAATGCTAATGTCAGTTTTTCAGGAGGGAATACTACCGCTAAATATTATCTGAATTTGGATTACTTAAATCAGCAAGGCTTGTTCAATGTACCCAATACGGACTCTACTTCCAACGAGCGCTTGCAACGATATAGCCTCGCTTCTAATTTGAACTTGAATTTTTTCAAAATTTTTGAGGGAACCGTTAATCTTTTTGGTATGATTGAGAACCAAAAAGCGCCCAATTTCAATACATCTACTTTATGGAACAATTTAGCGGCTTATCCTGCTAATATTTATCCCATTATGCAGGATAGCGCTCGGTGGTCGGGAACAGCTTTGTATCCAAACAATCCGGTTGCATCCGAAAGAGCTTTAGGTTGGGTATCTTACCAGTACCGCATATTACAGGCTAATTTTAATTTAAAAGAAAAACTTGATTTTATTACACCCGGCTTGTATGCGAAAGAAGCATACTCTTTTTACAGTTACTCCGCTACTACTTACAGTAAGACGGCAAATTATGCTCGGTATTTCAATGGAGCAACTACAACAACAGACCAGCAAACTCCATTGCGGGCGCAAGCGCAAACGCCTGCCGGACAGGAGGAATTGCAGCAGGCAAGATTGACGATAGGATACGACCGTACTTTTGGTGCAAGCCGTATAAGTTCTGCGATTGATTATTATGGATCAGATTATTTAGGAGACGGATTAATATTTTATGCGACCAATTATCAGAATTTGAGTGGTAGGGTTAATTATTCTTATAAAGATAAATATGTAGGAGAATTTGGTTTTTCTTATTTCGGTTCGGACGCTTATGCGCCGGGCAATCGTTGGGGATTTTATCCAACTATATCTGCCGCATGGATAATGTCGAATGAAAAATTTCTTCAAAATAATCGTGTTATCAGCTTGCTTAAAATAAGAGCTTCGGTAGGAACATCAGGAGGAATGAATGACAATGCCACACAAAATGGTCGTTATTTGTATCAGCAATATTATCAAAGCGGTGCGCTAAGCGGCGGTTCATTTTATATGAACAATCCGCCAACGTGGTCATCTATTTTGGGTCCTCTTTATACAGCAAATCCCGATGCTTTTGCAGAAAAGAGTTTGAAATATAACATAGGCGTAGATGCGGAATTTATTCACAAGATTAACCTTACGGCAGATGCTTTCTTAGACAAACGCAGTGGGATATTGACACAGGATAATTCTATTCCCGATTATTTTGGTTATAACATAATTTACAAAAATATAGGAAGGGTTACCAATAAAGGTGTGGATATAAGCGCCACTTATAGCGATAAAGTAGGGCAATTTAATTATTCTTTGACTGCTATGGCTTCGTATAACAGGAATAAAATTAATTATATGGCAGAAACGCCGCCGGCTTACCCGTATAATGGATATACGGGAAGACCTATTGGAACGCCTATCGGGCTTGTGGCTACCGGATATTATCAACTGAACGATTTTAATGCAGATGGCTCGTTAAAAGCAGGAGAACCAACGCCCCAGTTCGGCGCGGTGCAGCCCGGCGATTTGAAATATAAAGACCTCAATGGTGATGGAAAAATAGACCAGACGGATGTTACGGCAATCGGTACGCCACCGTATCCGCAATGGATATATTCATTCGGTGGTAGTATATCATTCAAAGGATTTGATTTTTCTGTGTTCTTTGACGGTGCGGAAGGCGCTGATGTAAATCTTCTCAATGCTGCCACCCAAACAGAAGCATTTGTCAATAATGGAAATGTATTCCCAATAGCTCAAGGCGCATGGGCATATTATCCCGAACAGGGTATTGATACAAGAGCAAGCGCTACTTATCCAAGGTTGACAACAATGGCAAATAACAATAATTATCAATCAAGCACATTTTGGATGAAAAGCGCGGATTTCCTGAGAATACATAATCTTGAATTGGGCTACACACTTCCGCAATCACTTTTTAAGAAAAGAAGTTTTTCTAAGTTGCGGATTTATATAAGTGCCATAAACCTTGTTACATGGAGTTCTTTGTTAAAAGATTATAAGCTGGATCCGGAAACGCTGGGAGGTTACCCCGCATTAAAATCTTATAATGTTGGAATTTCTGCAACTCTTTAATAATAGTAAATTTAATAATATGAAAATGAAATCACTATATATGGTATTTATAACATCCGCTATAATATTGGCAGGATGTAGCAAGTTTTCTTTAAATACAAAGATAGATACTTACGCAACGCCTGCAACTATTGCTACGGACAGGGCTACGCTTTTTTCATTTGCCAATGCTTTTTATGTAGATTTACCCAATGGATATACTGCATTGGATAGTAATCTTTTTGACGCGGCTACGGACGATGCACAGCAAACAGCGAAATATGCCACAGAGGCGTTGCTGTTTAACAATGGCGCTATTAATCCTATTAGTATTAATATGTCGGCGGGAGAGGGTTTTTATAAGAATATGTATGACGGTATCCAAGCAGCAAACTTTTTCCTGAATTATTCCATAAATGCCGGCGCTTTTCTAATGATGAATAGAGATACGGTAGATGATGTTGTTAATTATACAAGAGATAAACTGTTTATAGGATGGTATCGTGGGGAAGCGCATATAGCCAGAGCATTTTATTATGCAGAACTTATAAGAAGATATGGCGGTGTTCCGATTATAGATAGTATGTTCCGGACGAGTAATTCTATTAATTATCATCGAGCCTCCTATGATAGTGTAGTTAATTATATTGTTTCTGAAATAGACCATTATAAAGACAGTTTACAGGTAAATTGGCTGACATCCGGTTATAGCGACCAGCTTGGTCGATTCACGCAAGGTGCGGCACTTGCGTTAAAAGCTCGTGTATTGCTGGAAGCTGCAAGTCCTTTGCATAATCCAAGTAATGATTTAAGCAAATGGAAAGCAGCAGCTGCGGCGGCTTATGACGTTATCAATATGCATATGTATTCTTTGGCGCCGGATTACGGCAGTTATTTTATCGGAAATAACGCAACTACCAGCTCCGAAACAATCTTCGCAACGTATATGCCGGCGAATAGTCAGATGGAAACGGGAAATTATCCTATCTCAACTCCCGGGGGTAAAAGCGGTGTTACGCCTACTCAAAATCTTGTAAGTACTTATGAATACATTGGTACGCCGGAGGCTGCCAATCCTTATGCAAACAGAGATCCGCGACTAAATGCAACAATTGTCGTGAACGGAAGTACATGGAATGGAAGGACAATTGACGAATCGTCGGGAGGAACGGATGATATGGCTAAAGCCAATACCAGCAGAACAGGATATTACCTTAAAAAATTCCTGACAGACAATCTTAACCTTGTACAAGGCGGTACTGCGGCACATCAGTGGATTATTTTCAGGTATGGCGAAATTCTATTGAATTATGCCGAAGCAATGAATGAAGCATATGGACCGGATGTAACAAATAACTATTCGCTGAGTGCGCGACAGGCGCTTCAAATGATACGGAACAGAGCAAGTACTTTGTTGCCTTCTATTACTGCAACTTCTCAAAGTGATTTTAGAACGGCGGTTCAGCGTGAACGTAGAGTAGAATTGGCTTTTGAAGGTTTTCGTTATTGGGATTTATTGAGATGGAACCAAGCTGCTACTGTTTTGAACCAACCGGTGCAAGGCGTAGCGGTAACAAAAAGCGCAAATGGCACAACATTTAATTATTCAATAGTGAATGTAGCAAGCAGGGCATTTCCTAACGCAATGTATTATTTCCCGTTCTATCAGGGAGAGATTACAAAATCGGGTGAAGCATTGGTACAAAATCCCGGCTATTAAATTTTTTAATTAATATTAAAAGAAAATCAGTATGCAATTATTAAGATTAAAATATTTATTTCTTTCAGCCGGTTTTATGCTAATGACCGTGCTTATTGGATGTAAAAAAGGCGATGGCAGTCTGGATTATGGATTTGCTTATATCTATATGCCGCAATCACTTCAATCGGGCAATACAGGTATTGTTTATACTGTTCCTTCAGGATATGATTCTGCTACATATAATTACAAAATAGATACTCCAAATAATAAGTTGGATATAATGCTCGGCGTACTGCGCTCGGGAAAATTGCCCAATGATGCTTTTTCGGTGGATATTATCACAAATGCAGATACGATAAATAAAGCCATTGCGGATGGAAGTCTGGTTCAAAATCCCGATGCGGGAGATAATATTATACTTTTACCGGAAGGATATTATACGTTGCCGCAAACGGTAAATGTGCCGAACGGTCAGTATCAGGCTACATTTTATTTATCTGTGGATATTAATCAATTAAAAACATTAAGCGGTAAAAAGGCAGCAGTGGCAGTATCCTTGACCAATCCGTCAAAATATCAATTGAACAGCGCCAATTCGGAAACAATTGTATTGATAAATGTTGATGCGCTTCAATTGCCGTAGCAGTATATTGAAATAATAAATATAAATAATTAAAAATATTTTATATGAAATACTTATTCAAGCAAAAATTATTCCGGTTGATAGTCGTTTTTCTTATCCTTGCATCTTGTCGTAAAAACGCAACCATTCAATCTATTGTAGTAAATGGTGAAAAACCTACGGCGCTTTTTTCTTATTCGCCTAATACTGCCAATGCGCTGGATATTCAATTCAATAATCTTTCTACAAATGCAACTTCGTATTATTGGAAATTTGGCGACGGAACAACTTCTACCGATAGCATGCCGGTGCATACCTATGCAGCATCCGGACGATATACCGTTACGCTTACCACAAGAAGCAATGCCGGATATTCTGCCGATACGTCCATAGTAATTATAGCGGCGGCAAAAGCTTCAGCGGCGTTCAGCGAAACAGCTTCCAATGTTATGGTAAGTTTTAATAATCTTTCTACCAGCATTGATTCCTGCTCATGGGACTTCGGAGATAACAGCGCGACAACTAATGTAATTTCTCCTACACATGTATTTCCGTCTGTCGGTAAATATCCGGTAAAACTTACCGTATATGGTATCGCAGGTGATACGGTTACTGTCATAGATACGGTAGCTGTTACGCCCGAATGTATTAACGGAGGCAGTTTTAAGAGCAGCGATGCGCAATATTGGACAATCTGGAATTTGCAAACCGGCATTCCACCTACATTTGGATATACTGCGGATGTACCTACCGGAAGTACCGGTGGTACTTGTTTGGCATTTCCTTCTTTCGCAGATGCTTCTAATGGTAGTGGTTTAAACGAGCTGATATATCAGCCGGTATATGTTGAGGCAGGAAAGCAATATCAATTTTCGGCTTTGGTAAAATTGGCGGGAGGAGGCATACAATGTTATTTTCAGTTTTATTTATCCAATGATCCGAATACATGGAGCGAAAATAACGGCAATCAGCCAACGCAATTGTTTATGTCGCTTAATACATGGCACGGCTGGGGCGGATATAACGGCTGGAATCAATCAATAGCGGTTGATGGGAGTATGTTGCAATTGGTGCAGTCATATGGTAGCTATGGACATTACGCAACGAATGGGATTTATACAGCGACTACAACAGGATGGATGTATCTTGGCATACAAGCCGGAACATGGGAAGGCTATTCCAATGGCGCTTATCTTGTAAGCGATGTAAGTTTTGCGGAGATACCATAAATCTTATTTTTATAGATTAAAATCAATAGCAATGAAATTTTTCCCTTATATATGTATTATTTTATTTATATATATGTATGGTTGCGGAAAAACACATGCTATTGATATGAATGGTACACAAAAACAAACAACGGACACTATGAAACAAGTAACAAACAATACAGATAATTCGACATCAGCAACGCTTGCTCCGAGTGCATTTTCTCTTTGGGGTACATGTTCGGATATGCCGTATCTTATTTCGACAAACGGCATTTGTATTCCTTCGGGAGTAACCGGTTGTGGCTCTAATTATTTAGCGGCGCAACAATCCTCCGGTCAGAATGCAATAGGCATGCAATTTTACGGATGTTTCAAAGGCGGCAATAATGCGCCCGATGCTTCCAATGAAATGGCGGTATTTTTATGTACTGATGTAACGAATTGGAATGGTTATGAAATAGGTTTTGTTATGACGTTAAATGATAATACATTAAAATGTTATGTGCAAGGCAATGGAGTATATAATTATTACACATTAAATTCTCTAATAAACGAACCCAACGGATACCATACCTTTAAATGTCAGGTAGAATCAGCCGACCATAGTAAGGTAGATTTTTATATTGATAGTAATATGGTGTGGACATTGCAAAATTCGGATGTTGATTATTGGAATAATGATTATTATTTCGTGGGTACTACTCATCGTACTTCTGATAATTGGAACGCAACAGGACAACAAATAGAAATGTATGATATGACTGCTTTTTTTAAAAAATAATAAATATATAAATGAAATTCATTAAATATATCCTCAGTTTTTTGTGCATTATGGGCATTTCAATAAATGCATTTGCACAAATAAAAAGAACGGAACGATTAACGAAACCTGTCCTTCAATATGAAAAAACAGAATGGAATATCTATTTGACAGCGAATTGGCAAAATCCTTATTTGCAGGAAGATGTTGCTGTGGATATGTTATTGACATCGCCGTCCGGAAAAACGATAAAACTGCCGTGCTATTATGAATCGGGACAAAGTGGAAATGAATCGTTATGGAAAGCAAGATTTACTCCGCAAGAACGAGGACAATATCAATATCGTTTTCAATTAACGCAAAGAAATAAAGTCGTTTCTGTTTCAAAGAAAAATTCTTTTGTTGTTAATCTTTCAAATAAGAATGGTTTTTTGCATACGGATAATAATTGGGTTTTACGCTTTGACAATAATCAGCCTTTTCGTGGAATTGGTGAAGATATAGCTTGGGAATCCCGTGCCAATGATGATACCAAACTCAATGAAAACCCAAAATACAACTATGAATATATGCTTCATTCTTTATCCGAGCATGGCGGCAATTTTTTCCGTACATGGATATGTTCATGGAACTTGCCGATAGATTGGAAAAGTGGATTCAATTCAAATCGCTATACGCCTTCCGATAATTATTATAATCCAAGTGCTATACTGAAAATGGATAGTCTTGTAAACCTTTGTGATTCTCTCAATTTATATATGATGCTGACACTTGGTCAAGGTGCATATAGTGTCAAGGACGGTGGTACCGAAGTATCGGCGGCAAATTTTTTTGTAAGTCCTGCTGCTATAACCAGATATAAAAATCGTTTGCGATACATCATCGCCAGATGGGGATACAGTACCAATATCGGCGCGTGGGAATTGTTCAACGAAGTGGATAATGTAATGTATGCCGATAAAGAACATCCGATAGATGCTGCCGATATAGTGAAATGGCATGATGAAATGAGTAAATATATAAAAAGCATTGATCCATACAACCACATCGTTACCACAAGTATTTCGCATCGCGACTTGCCGGGATTAAACGATTTGACCGCAATAGATATTAATCAAAAACATATTTATAAAAATACCAAAAGCATTCCTTCAACTATTGTGGAATATGAACGAAAATTCCACAAACCTTATGTCATTGGTGAATATGGTTATGAATGGGATTGGTTAAAAAATTTTGATGATTTTGCCGATGAAATGGATAGTGATTTTAAACGGGGATTGTGGTATGGTTTATTCTCGCCCACGCCAATACTTCCGATGTCTTGGTGGTGGGAATTTTTCGATAGTCGAGGCACGGATAAATATATTATCAGAGTAAGAACTATTTTAAACCAAATGCTTTTGGCAGGGAAAGGAAATTTTGAAAGTGAGAATATTAATGTATCTGATTCTACAATTGTTAAGTATGCGGTTAAATGCGGTAATCGTCTTTTTATATACCTATATAATTCCGATTCGAGCGCGAAGAATTTTAATGTTTCATTCAGCAATTCTTTTCGTGCATTGCCGCATCTGCAATCTTTCGATTGCGAATCGGGAAAATTTGATAAGCGTAAAACAATAAGGGCAATGGGTAATAATCTAATTGTGCCTTCTGTCAAATTACAGGCAAACTCGGACAAAGTATTGATTATATCACAGGATTCTTTTCCTGTGGAAAATCCGTAATTTCAGTTACTAAAATAATTTTTTGTATTATATTGGATGTAAACGATATATCTCAATGTTATTTTTAAATTCCAACTTCCGGTCGGAATAGTAGTAAAAAACGCTTCCTCCTTCAAACGCGCATCAATTCTGTATTTCAAGCAATTTTATTTCTGTTTTTTTACAAAAATTTGGGCTTTTTTTCCTGATATTTTTTCGTAACTTCGCTACGCTTTTTTATTAAAAATATTTAATATTTTATTCAAAATTATGAGCGAGGAAAATCTGGACGCAAATCTGCAACCAATAGAAAATGATAATAGTTATAATGCCAATAGTATTCAGGTTTTAGAGGGTTTGGAAGCGGTGCGCAAGAGACCTGCCATGTATATTGGCGATGTAAGCGAAAAAGGTTTGCACCATTTGGTG
>Ga0209738_10000276_pt1 | contig 10927 bp, 8 predicted proteins | sample TergutNc150P5_FD_187289 | JGI IMG/M metagenome (GOLD analysis project Ga0209738, IMG submission 187289) | Nasutitermes corniger P5 segment gut microbial community from laboratory colony in Florida, USA - Nc150 P5 (SPAdes) (version 2) | ecosystem: Host-associated > Arthropoda: Insects > Digestive...
GGTCGGTATAGACCTTTTTGACGCACGCAAGCCCGGTGATCGGGTAGGTGCAGCGTTCGACCAATTTGCTGTGTCCGTGTTTGGTCAGCAAATTCATCAAGATCCAGGTTTGGCGGGTGCCCACGGCCAAGTCCATTGCGCCGCCTACGGCGGGGATGGCGTTTTTTGCGCCGATGGTCCAGTTGGCCAGATCGCCCGTTGCCGACACTTGGTACGCGCCCAGCACGGCAATGTCCAGGTGCCCGCCGCGAATGATGGCAAAGCTGTCGGCATGGTGAAAGAATGTTCCGCCGGGCAGCAGCGTGACCGGGAGCTTGCCCGCATTGACCAAATCCAAATCCACCGCATCCGGCGCAGGCGCAGGCCCCATGCCGAGAATGCCGTTTTCGCTGTGCAGCACGATCTCTCGGTTGGGCGGCAGGTAGTTGGCGACCTGCGTCGGCAGACCAATGCCCAGGTTGATGTAAGCGCCATCGGGCAGATCACGGGCAATGCGTTGCGCCAGTGCTTCTTCGGATAAAGGCTGGTAGTTGCTCATGCCGGTACTCCTTGTTGACCTTGTGCATGAGCTTTGAGATGCCCCACAGCCTCGCTGGCCTTGAATGCAGGCCCCCACGATTTGCGCGGCACCTGCACCACGCGGTGCACGAAGATGCTCGGCGTGATGATGCTTTCCGGGTCAATCTCGCCCAGCGCGGCCACCTCGTACACGCTGGCAATGGTTAGCTGAGCGGCAGTTGCCATGAGGGGGCCGAAGTTGCGCGCCGACTTGTGATAAGTCAGGTTGCCCCAGCGATCGCCGCGCTCGGCCTTGACCAGCGCTACGTCGCCGTAGATCGGGTATTCGAGCACGTAATCGCGTCCGTTGATGCGGCGCGTTTCTTTCGGGCTGCCGTCCGGGGTGCGCGCCAATTCGGTGCCGTAACCGGTTGGCGTGAAAAACGCGCCGATTCCCGCGCCTGCCGCGCGGATGCGCTCGGCCAGATTGCCTTGAGGTGTCAGTTCCAGCTCGATCTTGCCGGCGCGGTACAGCTCGTCGAACACATGGCCATCCGCGTCGCGCGGGTAGCTGCACACGATGCGGCGCACGCGCCCCAGCATCAACAACCGCGCCAGTCCGACCTCACCGCGCCCGGCGTTGTTGGCTACCACCGTCAAATCGCGTGCGCCCTGTTCGATCAATCCCTCGATCAATTCCGCCGGTGTGCCCGCGCCGCCAAACCCGCCGATCAGTACCGTCGCGCCGTCGGGAATGCCCGACACCGCATCGGCCACCGATGCTACGATCTTGTCGATCATATTTGTCTCCTTTTTATTGGAACGGCAAGCGTAACTCAATTCGCACGAACGTGCTATCTTGAGGCTATGTTCTTTACCCCTACGCAAGACCAAGCGCGGCGTTTTTTCTGCGCTGCCTGGGCCAATCGCCAAGCAGGTCAGCCGCTGGAACCGCTTCAGGCATTGGCCGCGGGCTGGATTGCCGAGCATCCCGAATGGCGCGCCGACTTTGCCGATGCTGACGCCGCGGCGACACGCGTATACCCTGCTGGCAACCCCGGAAGCAATCCGTTTTTGCACATGGCGATGCACCTGTCGATCAGCGAACAATGCAGCATCGACCAGCCGCGCGGCATTCGCCAGGCCGTGGAGTTGCTCGCGCGCCGCTGCGGCGACCTGCATGAGGCGCACCACGTGGTCATGGAGTGCCTCGGCCAAATGCTTGCCGACGCGCAAACACACGGTCAACCGCCCGACGGCGCGGCCTACCTCGCGGCGGTGCAGCGGCGTGCGACGGGAGATGCCAAGCCATAACGTTTTGTGCCGTCGTAATCTGATTCAAGTGCGGGTTGGGGCGCCTATGTGCAGCCGGTCGGCGGGGGAGGGGACGAAGCGGCCAAGGTAGGCAGGGTCAAATTTTTGCCGGTGCACAATTGTCCGCATGTTTGTGCATCTGCGTTTGCATTCCGAGTTTTCCATTTTTGATGGGACCAACCGCATTGACGATGTGGTGGCTGCTGCCGCGGCTGACGGCCAGCCGGCGTTGGCGTTAACCGACTTGAACAATTTGTTTGGCGCGCTCAAACTGTACAAAGCGGCGCGCGGCGCGGGGGTCAAGCCGGTGCTGGGTGCGGAGGTGACGCTGGAAGGCACGGCAGGCGCGGGTACCCCGTTGGCACTGCCGGCGTCCGCCGCATCGCCGGATAAGGACGCGGGCTTGCGCGTGCTGTTGCTGGCGCAGAACCACCAGGGTTACCTGAACCTGTGCGAGTTGCTCACGCGCGCGTGGACGCAGAGCGCCAGCAAGACACAGGCGCTGGCGCGCTGGGTCTGGCTGGAAGAGTTGGCGGAGGGTTTGATTTTGCTGTCCGGCGGTCCTGCCGGGCCGGTCGGGCAGGCGCTGACGCAGGGCGATGCGGCGCGCGCGGGCGAGGTGGCGTTGCGGCTGGCGCGTGCGTTTCCGCACCGCTTTTATCTGGAGTTGCAGCGCGCGGGCCGCGCGGGCGATGAGCCGCTGGTGGCTGCCACGGTGCAACTGGCCGCGCGGTTGAAGCTGCCGGTGGTCGCCACGCATCCCGTGCAGTTCGCCAGACCCGACGATTACGAGGCGCACGAGGCGCGCGTATGTATTGCCGAAGGCGAAATTCTGGCCAACCCGCGCCGCGTGCGGCGCTTTACGCCGGAGCAGTATTTCAAATCCGCCGCCGAGATGGAGCGGCTGTTTGCTGACGTGCCTTCGGCGATCGCCAACGCGGTGGAGATCGCGCGCCGCTGCAACGTGACGCTGACGCTGGGCAAGCACTATCTGCCGAACTTTCCGGTGCCCGAAGGGCACAGCGTCGAGAGTTACTTCCGCCACGCAGCGCAGGAGGGGCTGGAAGAGCGTTTGGCACACCTGTACCCCGATTCCGCCGCGCGCGAGCAACAAAGGCCGCGTTACCAACAGCGGCTGGAGTTCGAGCTGGACACCATTCTGAAGATGGATTTTCCAGGCTACTTTCTGATCGTGAGCGACTTCATCACCTGGGCCAAGACGCATGGTTGCCCGGTGGGGCCGGGGCGCGGTTCCGGCGCGGGGTCGCTGGTGGCGTATGCGCTCAAGATTACCGACCTCGATCCGCTGCAATACAAGTTGCTGTTCGAGCGCTTTCTCAATCCCGAACGGGTGTCCATGCCTGACTTCGACGTGGACTTTTGCCAGACCAACCGCGACCGGGTGATCGAGTACGTCAAGGGCAAATACGGACGCAACGCGGTCAGCCAGATCGCCACCTTCGGCACCATGGCCGCCAAGGCCGCCATCCGCGATGCGGGCCGGGTGCTGGACATGAGCTACACCTTCTGCGACGGCATCAGCAAGCTGGTGCCCAATGAAGCCGGCAAGCACTACACGCTGGCTTACCCGCCCGCGGCGAAGGTGGACGGCGACAAGCACGACTACGTGCTGGAACTGGAGCCTGCGCTTTACGAGCGTGTGCGCAAGGAAGAAGACGTCAAGACCGTCATCGAGATGGCGCAAAAGCTCGAAGGTCTGACGCGCAACATTGGGATGCACGCGGGCGGCGTGGTGATTGCGCCGGGCAAGCTCACCGACTTTTGTCCGCTGTACCAGCAACCCGGCAGCGATGCCGCCGTCAGCCAATACGACAAGGACGACGTGGAAGCGTCCGGCCTGGTCAAGTTCGACTTTCTGGGGCTGGCCACGCTGACGATTCTGGAAATCGCCAAGGAGCTGATCGTGCACCGCCATGCGGGGCAGGAAGGTTTTGCTTTCGAAAATATTCCGCTCGACGACGCGGCCACTTACCGCCTGTTTCAGGCAGGACGCACCGAAGCGGTATTCCAGTTTGAAAGCCGCGGCATGCAGGGCATGTTGCGTGACGCGCGGCCCACGCGGCTGGAAGACCTGATCGCCCTCAACGCGCTGTACCGCCCCGGGCCGATGGACCTGATTCCCAGCTACATCGCGCGCAAACACGGACGTGAGCCGGTGGTGTATCCGCACCCGCTGGTGGCCGACATGCTGTCGGAGACCTACGGCATCATGGTCTACCAGGAACAGGTGATGCAGACCGCGCAAATTCTGGGCGGCTACAGCCTGGGCGGCGCGGACTTGCTGCGGCGTGCCATGGGCAAGAAAAAGGCCGAGGAGATGGCCAAGCACCGCGAAACCTTCCGCACGGGGGCGGCGAAAAACGGTATCTCCGAAAACAAAGCCGACGAAGTCTTCGATCTGATGGAGAAGTTCGCCGGTTACGGCTTCAACAAAAGTCACGCCGCCGCCTATTCGCTGCTGGCCTATCACACTGCCTGGCTCAAAGTCCACTACACCGCCGAGTTCTATTGCGCCAACATGACGGTGGAAATGGGCAATACCGACAAGCTCAAAACGCTGTTCGAGGACGCGCAGCGCGAAGGTATGAGCTTTGAGTTGCCCGACGTGAACCGCGGGACTTACCGCTTCGAGCCGGTCGCGGACCGGCTCATCCGCTATGGTTTGGGCGCCATCAAAGGCACGGGCGAACAGGCCATTGCCGCCATCGTCGCCGCGCGCGAAGGCTCGGACGACGCAGCGGGCGGCCCGTTTACCAGCCTGTTCGATTTTTGCCGGCGCGTGGATCGCCAGCGCGTCAACAAGCGCGTGGTAGAAGCGCTGGTGCGCGCGGGCGCATTCGACAGCCTCTCGCCCAATCGGGCGCAATTGGCAGCGGCCATCGATCTGGCCTTCGAGTTCGCCGCGGCCAGCGAGGCCAACGCGGGACAAAGCGGCCTGTTCGATCTGCTGGAAGATGCGCACGGCTCCAGCACGCAGGAGCCGGAGTTGCCCGCCGTTTCACCCTGGGGCGTGAAGGAGCGGCTGACGTTCGAGAAAACCGCCATCGGCTTTTACCTCTCCGGCCACTTATTCGACGAAGTCGAGCGCGAAGTACGCCAGTTCGCGCGCCGCCGTGTCGTTGATTTGCAGGACAGCCGCGAACCGCAACTGGCAGCGGGCATCGTCACCGGCCTGCGCTTCATCAACGGCCAGCGCGGCAAGCTCGCCTTCTTCAAGCTTGACGACAAAACCGCCGCTATCGAAGCGCGCGCCGACGAGAGCGTGTTTGCCGCCTGGAGCGCTCAGTTCAAGGACGACGAGTTGATCATCGTCATGGGCAAGGTCATGCCCGACCGCTTCTCCGGCGGCCAGCAAATGACCATCACGCAAATGTGGGACCTGCCCGCCGCACGCTGCCGCTTCGGCAAGTACCTGCGCGTGGCCGTGGGCCGCCAACCGCCGGACGTGCGGCGGCTGCTCGAACAATTTCCGCCGCGCATCGAAAACACCGAATACGGCGAACTGGCGCGCGGTCTTCCGGTCCGGCTGGCGCTGGAGCGCCGCGCTGCCTCTGCCGACGCGCACAACGGTACGCCCGGCGGCGGCTACGCCATCGCGGGCGTGGCCGCGCAAATCGACTTGGGCGACGCCGCCAAATTCTTCCCCAGCGACGCTGCCCTTGCCGGCTGGATTGCCCAGGCCGACCAAGGCCGGGCCATGATCGTCTACGAATGAGCCTGACGCTGGCGCAAGCTCTGGCACAGGCGCAAAGCGCCGGACTGCCGCGGCTGGACGCGCGCATGCTGCTGCTGCATCTCCTGGGGCGCTCCCCGCACGATCGCGCCTGGCTCATCGCGCATGACGATGCGCCGCTTGATGCGGCCCTGCTGCCGCGCTGGAACGGCCTCATCGGCCAGCGGCTCACCGGCGTACCCGTGGCCTATCTCATCGGCCGCAAGGCGTTCTATGGTCTGGAACTGCACGTTGATGCGCACACGCTCGATCCGCGCGAAGACACCGAGACGCTGGTCGATTGGGCTTTGGCCCTGCTGCCGCAAGACGCCTCCATGCGCGTGCTCGACCTGGGCACGGGCAGCGGCGCGGTGGCGCTGGCCATCGCGCACGAGCGCCCCGCCGCCCACGTCACCGCCACCGACGCCAGCCCCGGCGCCTTGACCGCCGCGCGCGCCAACGGACAGCGGCTCGGGCTGTCTGTACTTTGGCTGCAAGGCGCATGGCATGACTGGTTCGCGCCCTTGGCCGCCGGCGAGCAATTCGACCTGATCGTCAGCAACCCGCCTTACATCGCCGCCGACGACCCGCATTTAAGCGCCCTTGCGCACGAACCCCAAACCGCGCTCATCAGCGGCGCGGACGGGCTAGACGACATCCGCCGCATCGTGGCCGGTGCGACCGCCCACCTTGCGCCCGGCGGCTGGCTGTTGCTCGAACACGGCCACGACCAGGCGCAAGCCGTGCGCGGCCTGCTCGCCCAAGCCGCCTACGACCAACCCCAATCGCGCCGTGACCTCGCCGGCATCGAACGGTGCAGCGGGGGCCAATGGCCCGGTACAACACCGGCGTAACGTCGAATAAACAGGCTTGCCTTTGCCCAGTTCTTAAAATCGCACACTTCAACCCCACTAAACCCGAAAGTCTTTCCATGAGCCTGCAATGCGGCATTGTGGGCCTGCCCAACGTCGGCAAGTCCACCCTTTTCAACGCGCTCACCAAGGCGGGCATCGCCGCCGAGAACTACCCTTTCTGCACCATCGAACCCAACACCGGCATAGTCGAGGTGCCCGACCCGCGGCTGGCGCAGCTTGCGGCCATCGTCAAGCCTGAACGCATCGTTCCGGCCATCGTCGAGTTCGTGGACATCGCGGGTTTGGTGGCGGGGGCGAGCAAGGGCGAGGGGCTGGGCAACCAGTTTCTGGCACACATCCGCGAAACCGATGCCATCGTCAACGTGGTGCGTTGTTTCGAAGATCCGAACGTGGTGCATGTGGCCGGCAAGGTCGATCCGATCGCCGATATCGAGGTGATCCAGACCGAATTGGCGCTGGCTGACCTGGCCACGGTCGAGAAGGCGTTGGCGCGTTACACCAAGGCCGCCAAGTCCGGCAACGACAAGGAGGCCGCGGCGATGCTCAAACTGCTCACGCCCGTGCAGGCGGCACTCAATGAAGGTCGGTCGGTGCGTGCTTTGCAGTTATCGAAAGAGGAACGTTTACTGCTCAAGCCGCTGTGCCTGATTACCGACAAACCGGCGATGTTCGTGGGTAATGTCAGCGACGATGGTTTTCAGAACAACCCGCTGCTCGATCGCCTGACCGATTACGCCGCCAAGCAAAACGCGCTCGTGGTGGCCATCTGCGCCAAGCTGGAGGCGGACATGGCCGATATGAGCGAGGAGGATAAGGCGCTGTTTCTCGAAGAAATGGGCCAGACCGAACCGGGCCTCAATCGCCTGATCCGCTCGGCATTCAAGCTGTTGGGGCTGCAAACCTACTTCACCGCGGGCGTCAAGGAAGTGCGCGCCTGGACCATCCACATCGGCGACACCGCGCCGCAGGCTGCCGGGGTCATTCACGGCGATTTCGAGCGCGGCTTCATTCGAGCGCAGACCATTGCTTTCGATGACTACATTGCCCACGGCGGCGAGCAGGGCGCCAAGGACGCAGGCAAGATGCGCGCCGAGGGCAAGGACTATGTGGTCAAGGACGGGGATGTGATGAACTTCTTGTTCAACGTCTGACACGACGTCCGCCCGCAAGGCTTCACAGCCTGACCTTCGTTCGGGGAAGGAGGTAATCAAACGGCAATAATGGGGTAATTTCAGCGAAAATACCCCATTAAAGGCTATGATTACCCCTTTGATTCAGCCTAAGCCCCGTTTCCATGCGCTCGCTCACATTCGAGTACCTTGCCGCGCTTCGTTTCGATAGCACCCAGATGGCCACGCTGCGCTCATTGGGTGAGTACCAGGGCAAGCAGCAACTCTACGCCGCGCAGTCGCCCGAAGCCCTCAAGGGTCTACGCCAGCTCGCGGTGGTTGAGTCCACCGAATCGTCCAACCGGCTGGAGGGCGTTGTCGTTGCGCCCTCGCGGTTGAAGTCCCTGGTCATGCGTAACGCCACGCCCAAGAACCGCTCGGAACAGGAAATCGCCGGTTACCGTGACGCTCTGGCGCTGATCCACGAGTCTGCCGCGCACATGCCCTTCAACGAAGGTGTGGTGTTGCAACTGCATACCCTGCTGTACCGCTACATGCCCCAAGCGGGCGGACGCTGGAAAGCCACCAACAACGACATCATCGAGCGTCACCCGGATGGCACCTCGCGTTTACGCTTCCAGCCGGTCGCTGCGCATCTCACGCCGATCGCCATGGCCGATCTGACCAGGCACTACGCTACCGCGCTGGATCAGCACTTGGCCGACCCGCTGGTGCTGGTGCCACTGGCGATGCTCGACTTTCTATGCATCCACCCTTTCCCGGACGGCAACGGCCGCATGTCCCGCTTGTTGACCCTGTTGCTGCTCTATCGCTTCGACTATGTCGTGGGCCGCTACATCAGCCTGGAGCGCATTTTCGAGGAAACCAAGGAAGGTTATTACGAGACGCTGGAAGCCAGCTCGCAGGGCTGGCACCAAGGGCAGCACGACGTCAAACCGTGGCTCGACTATTTTTGGGGCGCGTTGCTGCGAGCCTATCGTGAGTTTGAGGAGCGTGTTGGCACCATCGAACGCGGCCGTGGCAGCAAAGGAGATCGGGTGCGGGCGGAAGTGCTGGGGCGCAGCCTACCGTTTTCCATCTCCGAAATTGAAGCAGCCTGCCCGGGCGTGAGCCGGGACATGGTGCGGCTGGTGCTGCGGGCGATGAAGTCAGAGGGATTGATCGAGTCAACGGGCAAAGGACGGGGCGCGAAATGGGTCAAACCAGCGTAAAGAAAGCATGATGGAACTGATCGACAACATCAACCGCTTGTTGGGCGACGACTTTAAGCAAACCATCCGGCCAGGGGCGCGGCTGAAAATCGCTGCCTCGTGTTTTTCGATGTACGCCTTTGAGGCGCTGAAAGCTGAGTTGGAAAAGATTGAAGAGCTGGACTTCATCTTCACCTCGCCCACTTTTGTAGCCGACGAAGTCACCGACAAGATCCGCAAAGAGCGCAGGGAATTCCATATTCCCAAGCTCAACCGGGAGCGCAGCTTGTACGGCAGCGAGTTTGAAATCCAGTTACGCAACAAGCTTACCCAGAAAGCGGTTGCCAAAGAATGCGTCGATGGCATATGCTACTGAGGACGCAGTTCCTTATGTGTGGGCTTGCGCGGCAGACATCACGGGAGTTTTGAAGATGCGTTACAGAAAATTGGGCAACACGGGCTTGTTTGTTTCGGAATTGTGCCTAGGCACCATGACTTTCGGCGGCGAGGGCGCAATGTGGCGCCAAATCGGCCAGGTGCAACAAAAGGAAGCCGATGCGTTGGTCGGCCGGGCGCTTGACCAGGGCATCAACTTTATTGACACCGCCAATGTGTATTCGGAGGGCCGCTCCGAAATCATTACGGGCCAGGCACTGCGCAACCTGAAAGTCCCGCGCGAAAACGTGGTGATCGCCACCAAGGTTTTCGGCGTTACCGGCACGCAAGGCCGGAATTCGCATGGCTTGTCGCGCTACCACATCATGGATAGCGTCAAGGCCAGCCTCGCGCGGCTGCAACTCGACCACATCGACCTCTACCAGGTACATGCCTTCGATCCCGCAACGCCGATTGAGGAAACGCTCGACGCGCTCGATACGCTGGTGCGGCAAGGGCATGTGCGTTACCTGGGCGTTTCCAACTGGGCGGCATGGCAGATCGTCAAGGCGCTGGGCATCGCGCAGCGGCGCGGTTTGGCGCGCTTCGAATCTCTGCAAGCGTATTACACGATCGCCGGGCGCGATCTGGAACGCGAACTCGTGCCGATGTTGCAAAGCGAAGGTCTGGGGCTGATGGTGTGGAGTCCGCTGGCCGGCGGTTTGCTCAGCGGCAAATTTGGCCGCGACCAGAATGCAGAGCCGGGTAGCCGCCGCGCTACCTTCGATTTCCCGCCCGTGCAGATGGAGCGCGCTTGGGCGGTCATTGATGCCATGCGCGTCATCGCGCAGGCGCGCCATGTATCGGTGGCGCGCGTCGCGCTGGCGTGGCTGCTGCATCAGCCGGTGGTCACGAGCGTAATCGTCGGCGCCAAGCGCGTCGATCAGCTCGACGACAACATCGCCGCGGCGGCGCTGCGTTTGACCACCGAGGAACTGGCCGATCTGGACAAGGTCAGTGCGCTGCCGCGGGAATACCCCGGCTGGATGCTGGAGCGGCAAGGCAGCCTGCGGCGCGATCAGCTTGCGGCGCAGTAAAGCTAAAGCCGGTGCGTTTTACAGTTGCGTCATAGGACTTATTTCAATGCCAGCGTGGTGTTGGCGGCGATAACGCCGTCTATGCCGTGACGTGTCAAGGCTTGGACGATGCGCTACAAGCTATACGGCACCAGAAGGCGCTTGGGCAGCAGTTCTGTCCCTGCGCTACCTGTCGAACAACGACGCAGCCGCCAAGATGCTGCAAAGGCAATTTCCCAACCCCGATTTCGAACCCGATAAGATTAGCCGTTCCTGCCACTTGGCGGCGGGGCGGTCGATTGGTCAATTTTTCCCTATCGAGAGGAGGTACATGATGAAAACGAAGCTCAAATCTCTGTCCGTTGCCGTGGCGTTGGCCGCGCTCGGTTTGGCCGCTGCCGCGCAGGCGCAAACAACCGTCAAGGTCGCTCTGGCGATCCCGGAAACCGGCCCGAACACGCAGTACGGCGACATGGTGAACGCCGGCGCGCGGACCGCTTTCGAGCAAATCAATGCCGCGGGCGGCAAGGGCGGTTATAAGTTCGAGGTCGTGCCGATGGACGACGCCTGCGATCCCAAGCAGGCCGTAACGGTGGCCAACCGCATCGTCAGCGAAAAGATTCATTACGTGATCGGGCACGTGTGCTCCGGCGGAACGATTCCCGCCGCGGATATCTACGACAGCCAGGGCATCATCATGATTACGCCCTCGGCCACCGCGCCGCTGGTCACCGAA
>Ga0209738_10000277_pt1 | contig 10892 bp, 10 predicted proteins | sample TergutNc150P5_FD_187289 | JGI IMG/M metagenome (GOLD analysis project Ga0209738, IMG submission 187289) | Nasutitermes corniger P5 segment gut microbial community from laboratory colony in Florida, USA - Nc150 P5 (SPAdes) (version 2) | ecosystem: Host-associated > Arthropoda: Insects >...
GGTCAGGCCAGCCAGGACGCGGATGTCGTCGAGGCTGGCAACCCCGCCGGAGGCGACGACGGCCGCGGGGGTACGAGCACAGATCGTCTGCAACAATGAGGCATTGACCCCTGTCAACATGCCGTCACTGAGGGTGTCGGTGACCACCAGCCGCTGGCAGCCGACCGCGTTGAGCCGGTCGATGGTCTCCCACAGGCTGCCCTGGGTGCTGGTCCAGCCGCGGGTGGCCAGGGTGTCGCCACGCACATCAAGGGCAATGGCGACCTGCTGGCCGTACGCGGCGATCACCTCGTCGCACCAGTCGGGGCGTTCCACCGCGGCGGTACCGATGTTGACCCGGGCGCAACCGGTGCCCAGGGCGCGTTCCAGCGAGGCGTCGTCGCGGATGCCGCCGGTCAGTTCGACCTGCAACCCCGATTCGGCCACGATCTGGGCGATCACATCGGCATTGGACCCGCGTGAGAAAGCAGCGTCGAGGTCGACCAGGTGCAGCCAGGTGGCACCTTCCTGGCGCCAGCGGGCCGCCATCTCGGCTGGTTCGCCGAAGACCTGTTCGGAGTCGGCCACTCCCTGGCGCAACTGGACAGCCCGGCCGTACTGGATGTCGACAGCCGGGAGGATGACCAAGCCAGGACCAGTACGACCGGTCATGCCGCCCCCAGACCGTCGGTCCAGCGGTGGATCAGGGCCAGCCCGGCCGCGCCTGACTTCTCCGGGTGGAACTGGGTGCTGAGCACCGGGCCCCACTCGGCGGCGGCGATGAAGGTGACGCCGTCATGGGTGGCCCACAAGGGTACCGCCCCGGCGGGCAGGTCCTGGTGGGTCAGAGCGGCATAGGAATGGACGAAGTAGAACCGGGTCGACGAAGGTACGAAGCGCGAGCCGAAGCCGGTCACCTCGTTCCAGCCCATGTGTGGCAGCCGGGTGGTCGGCAGTTGGCGTACGCTGCCTGGAAAAATCCCGACCCCGGCCGAATGGATGCCGTGCTCCACCCCGGAGGCGAACAAGATCTGGTGTCCGACACAGATGCCCAGCAGCGGGCGGCCGGCGGTCACGCGGGTCTGGATCAGTTCGATCCCCCCGACGGCGGTCAGCTGTTCCATGCAGGCGGCGAAAGCCCCCACCCCTGGTACCACCAAGCCGTCCGCGGACAGGGCCCGGCCCCGGTCGGTGGTCAGTTCGACCTCAGCCCCGGTGGCCTGGAAGGCCCGTACCACTGAATGGATGTTGCCCGACCCATAGTCGAGGACGGCAACGCGGGGGATCCGGCCGGTCACAGCACGCCCTTGGTGGAAGGCACCCCGCTGACCCGGGGGTCAGGTTCGACCGCGCGGCGCAGCGCCCGCGCCAGGGCTTTGTACTGGGCCTCGGCGATGTGATGCGGGTCGCGCCCGTCCAGCAGGCGCAGGTGGATGCAGATGGCGGCGTTGAGGCCGAGCGATTCGACGACGTGGCGGGTCATCGAGCCCATGTACGGCACGCCTGAACCGCCGATGCGTGCGTAGACCTGCGCCTCGGGTTCGCCGGAGCAGACGACGTACCCCCGCCCGGAGATGTCCACCACGCACGATGCCAGGGCCTCGTCCAGCGGCACGGTCGCCTCGCCGAAGCGGGAGATCCCGGCCCTCTCGCCCAGGGCGATCTTGAGGGCTTGTCCCAGCGCGATGGCGGTGTCCTCGACGACGTGGTGGCCGTCGATCTGGACGTCTCCGGTGGCATGGATCGTCATGTCAATCAGGGAGTGGCGACTGAGCGCGGTCAGCATGTGGTCGTAGAAACCGACCGAAGTGTCGATCGCGGACTGGCCGGTCCCGTCCAGATTGATGCTGACATCGACCGAGGACTCGGATGTGGTCCTCGTCACGTGTGCCGTACGGTTCATCGGCTCTTCCTTTCCGCGGCCCAGACTTCCGCCAGGGCTTGGTAAAACAGCTCCATCTCCTGGTCTGTGCCGACACAGGCCCGCAGGAAGGTCTGCGGCCCGGTCTCGCGTACCAGCACGCCACGGTCGACCAGCGATTGCCAGGCGGCATGACGGTCGGCGAACGGCCCGAACAAGAAGAAATTAGCCTGGGAATCGACCACGGTCAACCCCATCTGGCGTAGCCGGGTGATGGCCTGGTCGCGCAGGTCGCACAGGTGGGCCACCTGGGCCAGCATTTCCGGAGCGTGGTCGAGGGCAGCGCCCGCCACCGCCTGGGTGACGGCGCTGAGATGGTACGGCAGGCGTACCACCCGCAGGGCGTCGATCACAGCCGGGGCAGCCCCGACATAGCCGAGCCGCCCGCCGGCGAAGGCGAAGGCCTTGCTCATGGTCCGGCTGACCAGCAGGTTGCCGTAACGCGGCAGCAACTCCAGACAGCTCGGACTGGCCGAGAACTCCTGATAAGCCTCGTCGACCACCACCATGGCATCCGTCAGACCGAGAATCTCTTCGATCAGGTCGCGGTCGGTGACGGTACCGGTGGGGTTGTTGGGGGTGGCGATGACGATGACGTCCGGCTTCTGGTCGGCGATGGCCTGTCGGGCGGCGACCGGGTCGATCCGGAAATCGGCGGTACGGGGCTGGGTCAGGTAGCCGGTGTGGGTGTCGCGGGCGTACTCGGAGTACATCGAATAGCTCGGCGTGAAGGTCAGCACGGACCGGCCGGGCCCGCCGAAGGCCTGCAGGATCTGGATCATGATCTCATTGGAACCGTTGGCCGCCCACACCTGGTCGGCGCCCAGGCCATGGCCGAGGTAGGCCGCCACCTTCCGGCGCAACTCGACCGCTTCGCGTTCGGGGTAGCGGTTGAGGGTCAGGCTGGCGCGGCGGAGGGCCTCCACCATGTCACGGCGGACCGACTCGGGCGGCGGGTACGGGTTCTCGTTGACGTTCAGGCAAACGGGCAAGTCCATTTGCGGGGCGCCGTACGGACGCGACGCCTTCACCTCGGGGCGCAGTGGCAGGTCGTCCCAATCCGGCAGTGGCTTCATGGCCGCCTCCTGACCGCGACCGCGGCGGCGTGGGCGGGAAGGTTCTCGGCCAGGGCGAAGGTCTCGATGCCGTCGCCGATCTGGTCCAGGGCGGCCTCGTCGTAGTTGATGACGTGGACGGTTTTGAGGAAGGACCGTACCGTCAGCCCGGACGAATGCCGGGCGGATGAGCCGGTCGGCAGCACATGGGTCGATCCGGCCGAGTAGTCGCCAAGCGAGACCGGGGAGTACGAACCGACGAAGATGGCGCCGGCGTTGTGGATCCGGGCCGCCACTGCCGGGGCGTCGGCGCACTGGATCTCCAGGTGTTCGGCGGCATAGGCGTTGACCACATCGATCCCCTGCTCAATGTCGCGCACCACAACGATGGCTGACTGCTGCCCGCCGAGGGCGGCACTCACCCGGTCGGTATGGGCGGTACGCGATGCCTGTTCGGCCACTTCAGCCTGCACCTGGTCAGCCAGGTTCACACTGTCGGTGACCAGGACGGAGGCTGCCCGCGGGTCATGTTCGGCTTGGCTGAGCAGGTCGGCGGCGACGAAGCGGGGTGAGGCTGACTGGTCGGCCAGGATGGCGATCTCGGTCGGCCCGGCTTCCGAATCGATGCCGACCACCCCTTTGACCAGCCGTTTCGCGGCCACGACATAGATGTTGCCAGGCCCGGTGATCATGTCCACCCGCGGGCACAACCCCTCGACGCCGTAGGCGAACATGGCGATGGCCTGGGCCCCGCCTACGGCGTAGACCTCGTCCACGCCGAGCAGATGGCACAGGGCCAGGATGGTCGGGTGGGGCCAACCCCCGGAATCAGCCTGTGGCGGCGAGGCCAGGGCGAGGTGGGCGACACCGGCAGCTTGGGCTGGTACCACGTTCATGATGACACTGGAGGCGAGCGGGGCCAGCCCGCCCGGCACGTACAACCCGACCCGGTTGACCGGGACCGACCGGATCGTGACCTGGGCACCTTCAGCCAAGGTCACCGTCGAGTCGGGGATGGCGACCTCCTGGGCGCAGACCGCCCGCCGCCGTTCGATCGACGTCATGAAAGCGGCCTTCAGTTCAGGGGCAAGACTGTCGGCACACTGTTTCATCAAGGCCGGGCCCACCCTCAACTGAGGGGGCACCACATGGTCGAATTCCTCGCTGAACCGCCGCAGGGCCGCCTGGCCTTGCGTACGTACGGCTTCGCAGATCGGGGCGACCACGGGGATGGCCGAAGTGACATCGAAATCACCCCGTGGCAGGACGGCGGCATAGTCGGTCTGGTTGAGGTCGCGGCAATCGATCAGTCTCACGCGGACATTCTATCCGACCTCGTCAGCCGGGCTGTTCTGAGGCTGCGTGTCCTGCGGTACATGCGAAATCCACTGCGGGCCGCGGCCCAGCGAACCGATCAGGACCGGGATGACAGCCATCCCGACCCACACCGCCAGCGGGGCCCAGGTATGTCCCTCGAAATTGACGGTCACCGTGTCCCCGCCGGTGGCCACCGCCATCCGGGCCTCGAAATTGCGCGGGCCGATGAACTCCCCGAGCAGCCGGGCGATCACCCCGGCCAGTGCCGCACCACCGGCGGCGATCAGAGTCACCGGCCAGCCCAGCCGGCGGAACAACACCCATGCCACGACGCCGAGGATCAAACCGCCGACCGCCGCGATGAGGGAGAAGTAGACGTCGGTGGCGGCGATGTGCTTCAGCCCGGACTCTGCCATGCGGGCCCGGAAATCGCTGCCAACGGTGTAGCCGGGCAGCGGTACCACCCGGTTCCAGATGATGCCGGCGACCACGGCGACCACGGCGACAGCACAGACCTCGATCAGGATCCAGGGCTGCCAGTGTCTGAACCGGTCCCGGCTCAGATCGCGCTCGGCCATCATGCCGCCCCCATCTCGACGCAACTGGCTCCCAGCAGGGCCTTCAGATCAGACACCAGTTCCAAGGAGGCGGTGACCTTGTCGGCCAGCCGGAAGGTCTTGGTCTGCTGGGGGGCGATCATACGGAACCAGACCTGGGAGGTACCCGGGTACAACGCCAGGGTACGTTTCAACTCGTCCATGTTGGAGCGGGTGACCCGCGCCATCGGCAAACTGACCGTGATCGACCCCAACTGGTCAGGATCGGTGTTGATCGGCAGGAGCTTCTCAACCGAGAAATCCACCCCCTCGTCGCGCGGCCGGATCGAGCCGATGACCTGGACCACCGTGTCAGGGATCAACTGGGCGGCGTACTCGGCGAAAGTCTGCGGGAAAACCTGCATGTTGACCGAGGTGTCCTGGTCCTCGACCGTGATCTGGGCCCAGGCCGCTCCCTTCTTGGTCTGGCGGCGGGTCACCGAGGTGATCATCCCGGCCAGTTTGACGTGGTTCTGCTGGTCGGTGGCCTCCGCCACCTGGGACAGGGCCATGTCACGGTGGGCGGCGATGATGCCCTCCAGGCCGTTCAGCGGGTGGTCCGAAACGTACAACCCCAGCATCTCGCGTTCGAAAGCCAGCTTGGTCGACTTGTCCCAGTCGGGGATGTCGGGGATCGGCTCGGTGAAGGACATCGCCGAGTCGCCGCCGGTCATCTCGCCGAACAGGTCGTCCTGGCCGTACGACTGGTTGCGCTTGACCTCCAAAACCGAGTCGATGGCCTGTTCATAGATCTCCAGCAGGGCCCGCCGGGGATGTCCCATCGAGTCGAAGGCGCCGGCCTTGATCAGCGACTCGAAAACCCGTTTGTTGCACACCGAGATCGGCACATTGGACAGGAAGGTGTAGAAATCCGGGGCCGGGCCGTTGTCCTCGCGGGCTTGGACGATGCCTTCCACCACGTTCGACCCGACATTGCGGATCGCCGTCAGCCCGAACCGGACCGACCCCCCGACCGGGGTGAACATGGCCTGCGACTCGTTGACGTCCGGCGGCAGGACGGTCACCCCCATGCGGCGGCTCTCGGCCAGATAAACTGCCGATTTGTCCTTGTCATTGCGGACAGATTCGAGCAGGGCAGCCATGTATTCGGCCGGATAGTTGGCCTTGAAATAGGCCGTCCAGTAGGAGACCAGCCCGTACCCAGCCGTGTGCGACTTGTTGAAGGCGTACCCGGCGAACGGCGCCATGACATCCCACAGCGCCTTGGTCGCCTGCGGCGAATAGCCGTGGTCGGCCATGCCCTTGGCGAAGTGTTCGTACTCCTTGTCGATGATGGACTGTTTCTTCTTGCCCATGGCACGGCGCAGCAGGTCGGCGCCGCCCAGGGTGTACCCCGCCAGCTCGCGGGCGACCGACATCAACTGCTCTTGGTAGACCAGCAGATGGTAGGTCGGTCCGAGAATCGGTTCGAGCGCCTCCTTCAGTTCAGGGTGGATCGGCTCGATCGGTTCGCGCCCGTTCTTGCGGTCGGCGTAGTGGATGTGGGCGTTGGCCGCCATCGGGCCGGGCCGGTAGAGGGCCAGCACCGCCGCGATGTCCTCAAACTGGGTCGGTACCATCAGTTTCAACAACGAACGCATCGAGGTGCCGTCGAGCTGGAAGACCCCCAGCGTCTCCCCGCTGGCCAGCAGGTCATAGGTTTTCTGGTCGTCCAGCGGCAGGTCCAGCGGGTCGATCTCGATCCCCTGGTTCTCCTTGATCAACTCCAGGGTGTGGTCGATGATGCCGAGGTTGCGCAACCCCAGCACATCCATCTTCATCAGGCCCATCTCTTCGCACTGGGGGTACGAGAAGCCGGTCAGGCGTACCCCGTCGTCACGCATGTGCAGCGGAATGACATCCATCAGCGGTACCGATGACAAGATGACGGCGGCGGCATGGACCCCGGTCCCCCGGATCAGCCCCTCGATCCCCATCCCGGTGTCGACGACCCGGCGTACGTCCTCGTCAGAGTCGTACAAAGCCCGGAAATCCCCCGCCTCGGAGTAGCGGTCGCTGCCCGGCTCGAACATGTCGGCCAAGTGGAGTTTACCGGTCGGGTCGTTCGGCATCGTCTTGACGATCTTGTCGCCCATCGCAAAGGGATAGCCGAGGATGCGCGAGGAGTCCTTGACCGCGTTCTTGGCCTTGATGGTGGCGAAGGTGTTGACCTGGGCGGTGTATTCCACGCCATAGGTGTCGGCGAAATAAGCCAGGATCTTGTCACGGTTGCGGTCGTCGACATCGAGGTCGACGTCAGGCGGCGAAATCCGTTCCGGGTTGAGGAAACGTTCGAAGATCAGGCCGTGTTTGAGCGGGTCCAGCTCGGTGATGCGGGTCAGGTAGGCCACCATCGAGCCGGTGGCCGAGCCACGTCCCGGGCCGATCCTGACCCCGTGCTCGCGGGCGTAGCGGCAGATGTCGGACACCACCAGGAAGTAGGCCGAGAAGCCCAGCGGTTCGATCACCGTCAATTCGGTGGCGACCCGGTCGAGCACCTCCTGGGGCGGGTTATCGCCGTAGCGCAGCTTCAGGCCGTCGTCCAGCTTCTTGCGCAGGTACGATTCCTGGGTCTCGCCTTCCGGTACCTTGAACTGGGGCATCCGGTCGACGTGGGTGAAGACCTCGGAGTAGTCGCCGATCATCTCGGCGATGTCCTCGGTGGCGTCACAGGCCTCGGGCAGTTCGTAGAACAAGTTGCGCATCTCGTCGGAGGAGCGCAGATAGTAGCCGGACCCGTTGAACCGGAAACGCTTCTCGTCGTCCTTGTTGCGCCCGACCCCGATGCACAGCAGGTTGTCGTGGGCGTCGGCCTGGTCGGCGGTGACGTAATGGGAGTCGTTGGTGGCCACCAGCCTCAGCCCCAGGTCCTTGGCCAGCCGCAGCAGGTCGGCGCGGACCTGGGACTCGATCGAGACCCCGTGGTCCATCAACTCGACGAAGAAATTCTCCTGGCCGAAGATGTCGCGGTACATCCCCGCCACCTCCAGCGCCTCGTCGTACTGGCCCAGCCGCAGCCTGGTCTGGACCGCCCCGGACGGGCAACCGGTGGTGGCGATAATCCCCTGGGCGTACTGGGCGATGATCTCGGCGTCCATCCGCGGCTTCATGTAGTAGCCCTCGTAGCTGGCCAGGGTGCTCAGCCGGAACAGGTTGTGCAGGCCGGTGGCGTCGCGGGCCAGCATCGTCATGTGGGTGTAGCGCCCGCCGCCCGAAACGTCCTTGCCGCCCTCGGAATCAACGTCGAGGGCTTCTCGTTTGCCGTTGGCCCAGAACTCCTGCACCCGTGAATGCCGCGAGGAGGGGGCGACATAGGCCTCGATGCCGATAATCGGTTTGACCCCGGAGTTCTTCGAGGTCTGGAAGAATTCGTACGCGCCGAACATGTTGCCGTGGTCGGTCATCGCCACCGCCGGCATCTCCAGCCGCGCCGCCTCGGCGAACAGTTTGCCGATCTTGGCCGCACCATCCAACATGGAGTACTCCGTGTGGACATGAAGATGGACGAAAGACACGGGCATTACTCCTAGATCACTATGTACGGGACGTACCTGGCCTCGAAAGCCAACGCCCACCAGAATATCCCCGATCCGCCCGATTCCGCCCAGGGTACGGGCGTGTCGGAGGCGATGATTTTCACCGGTGGGATCGGCCTGCTCTGGCTGCCTGCTATTCGCCCTGATCAGACCCAAAACGACTATTCAGTATCGTCCAGATTCGCTGATCTTCGTCATTCTGCGCGCAGTAGGGTCTGAATCGTCACCCGATGCCCATGAGCCGCCATCCCCGCCAACAGGTCCTCCACCTTCACCCAGCCATGTTCGTCCAGTTGGACCCCCGCCGCCGAGGGGTCATGCCGCAACACCAGACTGATGTACCGGCCCAGGCGGATGTCGTCCTTGGTCTGTTCCATGTTTTTCTCCTCATCGCTGCTACCGACTTTCTAGGGTACTCTAGTAAGGAGATCAGCTCTCATGTAAGGAGACAAGATGACCGTGGCGACACTGACTTCAAAGGGGCAGGTGACTATTCCTGCCACAGTCCGGAAGGCGTTCAAGCTGACGGCTGGGTCGCGCCTCGACTTCGCCATTGTTGCTGATGATACGGCCATTATGCTCACGAAGTTACCCTCGCTGTCAGAACTCCGCGGTTCATTGTCAGCAAATAACGTCAATATTGCTGCGGATGGTATGGACGATGCGATCAGTACGGCCATTGCTGAAGGGCGCGGACTGGGATGATCGGCCTGGACACCAACATCCTGGTTCGATACCTCGTCAATGATGATGCGACACAGTACGAGCAGGCCACAGCTGTCATTGATCAGGCTGCTGCCGACCAGGAACCATGCTTTATTAGCATTGCCACTTTATTGGAGACGCTGTGGGTACTGCGAGGAACTTACAAAGTCTCCCGGGCCGACATTTTACGTACCGTATCCGCTTTGATTGCTTCGGATCTGATCGTACTGATGGACGAGGAGCTTGTGGCTGCGGCTGTGGACATTTCCCGTACCCACAACTGTGACCTGCCAGACGCCCTGATCGCTGAAATGGGCCGCCACGCTGGTTGCCGTCACACACTGACTTTCGATAAGAAAGCATCGTCTATACCGGGAATGTGCTTGGTGGAGCCAGTCAGGTAACCAGCGTTAGCGCCACTCCCCCCGGTCGACAGCCCACTGGGCTGTCTCTCGGTGGTCGGGCCCTCACGGGTTCGATTCTTCAGGAGTTAGCCAATCATCCTTTGGGTGGTTCATCCACAACGGACTAAGACTCACCAACCATGGGGCTGCGAACGACGGGAATCGCGCGTGTTTCCTTACGGAAACCCGCCCCGCTCACTTCGTTCGCGTCACTCCCCCGGTCGACAGCCCACCGGGCTGTCTCACGGTGGTCGTGCCCTCACGGGTTCGATTCCCTTGAGGGTGGCAATTCAACAACAGGCAGCCTCATCTACAGTCAGCCCTAATCAACAGTTGGAGCGAACGACGGGAATCGAACCCGCATGACCAGCTTGGAAGGCTGGGGCTCTGCCATTGAGCTACGTTCGCGTGGTCGGGGCGAGAGGACTCGAACCTCCGGTCTCCTGCTCCCAAAGCAGGCGCGCTAGCCACTACGCTACGCCCCGTTGGGCTATGACCAACCCTATGATTCTAGGGGTTGGGCTTGGCTGAACGCGAATCAGGCAGAGGTTCGGGACAGATTTCAAACAAGACACCATATCCGGTGGCGAATACAAGATTTTTGAGGCGAAACCCTTGTATATTCGGACTTCGCGTGTCATTCTTGAACGGTTGTGATGAATGTGGGGGTCTCAGCAACCTCTGCTATCCCCTGAAGGAGAATGATGGATTGGCGCCACCAAGCCGCCTGCCTGACTGAGGACCCAGAACTGTTTTTCCCGGTCGGAAACACCGGCCCTGCCTTGTTGCAAATCGAGGAAGCGAAAAAAGTCTGTGCCCGCTGTGTTGTGCGCGATAAGTGCCTGCACTGGGCGTTGGAAGCCGGACAAGATCATGGCGTGTGGGGCGGCATGAGCGAGGACGAGCGCCGGTCGATGAAACGCCGGGCGGCGCGTTCGCGGTTGCGCATGGGCTGATCGCCCGGTTCGTACTTTTCGTACCTTTTATAGCGGGATGTGTACCACTGCCCTGGCTCCCGGACCGTCCGGGTTCGGGACCAGCGAGAATTCCCCGTGCAAATCTTCCAAGAGGGTGACCACGATCGACAAGCCAAGACTGGTCCGGTTCTGGTCTTTGACCATGAAACCGGCCGGCAGGCCCTGACCGTTGTCGATGATGGCGACATCCAGGCTGCCGTCGGCCTGACGTTGCGGTTCGACCGTCACGACCCCATCACCGCTGGACAGCCCGTGCTCGATGGCGTTCTGGCACAGTTCGGTCATGATCAGGGCCAGCGGCGTGGCCGTACCAGCCGGGATCTCGCCGAAACTGCCCACCCGCCGGACATCGACATGTCCCTTCTCGGCTGCCAGATCGCCGGCCAGTTTCAACAACCGGTC
>Ga0209738_10000279_pt1 | contig 10814 bp, 14 predicted proteins | sample TergutNc150P5_FD_187289 | JGI IMG/M metagenome (GOLD analysis project Ga0209738, IMG submission 187289) | Nasutitermes corniger P5 segment gut microbial community from laboratory colony in Florida, USA - Nc150 P5 (SPAdes) (version 2) | ecosystem: Host-associated > Arthropoda: Insects >...
CAGTTTGATTTTGCTGGATGAAATTGGTCGCGGCACTTCCACATACGACGGCATTTCCATTGCATGGAGCATTGTCGAATTTTTGCATGAATCTCCGGCAAAGCCAAAAACTTTGTTTGCTACGCATTACCATGAATTGAATGATTTGGAAGAAAAATTTTCCGGTGTAAAAAATTATCACATTACCAACAAAGAAGTAGGCAACAAAATTATTTTTCTACGCAAATTGGCGCCCGGCGGCAGTACGCACAGCTTTGGCATTCACGTAGCAAAAATGGCAGGAATGCCGCCTTCGCTGATAAATCGTGCCAACGAAATTTTAAAACAGCTGGAAGAAAGCAGGGATACGGATGACGGAAAACAGAATACGGAAGATAGAAAAATTAAAATACATTCTTCTCTTTCCGGGAAAATGGGCGAAACGACAAATATTCAGCTTTCCATTTTTGATGCGCAAACAGACGTGTTTAATGAGATTAGAGATAAACTAAACAACATCGATATTAATCGCTTAACGCCCGTAGAAGCATTGATGAAACTCAATGAAATAAAGGGTTTGCTGAAATAGAGCTGCGATTAATGTGCTATTATGATGATGCAACCTTAAATCAAAATCATAAATGTTGTGCTATTGTGTGATTATTGGCAATGTATCGCACAAGATAAATTTCTTCTCCGTTCTCCCGATATGTCGTAAAAAATACATACCACGTTGTACGCTTGTTTTTGGGAAAACCTACATAATCCATGTTTTTGCCATACATATCAAAATATATGGGTGCAGGTTTGTGTGGTCGTATCGGCAAACTCGTTTTTATTTCTCCGAACAAATCTTCTACATATTTATGAGCTATATCTTCAAATGAAAAATATCCTTTTTCGTAAAGAATTAAAGCGAGATTTTCAAAGTATTTTCGTACCTCCGGTAAAAATATAACAGTCATCCTTTTGCGAACATTTTGTGTATATCTTCGTGAATACCCTTCAAAAGTTCATCAGCTGTTATTGCTCTGCGCAAATCATCATCAGGCTTTAAATATCCCTTTTTATCTCGGCTAATGACAAACACAGCATTATCGCTTTCCCTCTGAACATATACCTGCTCATTAAGCGCCATATCAAAATATTTTTCCTGATTGTTTACAAATTCTTTACTGCTTATTACTGTCATGATTCGAAAAAATTATACATTGAAAAATAATCACGCTATAAAGATACTATTTTTTACTTTTGACTTATGATAAAATACACACCTGCATTTTTACACAAAATGGAAAGTATTTTGCACGAATCGGATTATGCAATTCGTTATGAGCGAGGTAATTTCCAAAGCGGCTGGTGTTTGTTGGAACATAAAAGAGTTGTTGTTCTCAACAAATTTTTGGATACCGAAGGGCGCATTAATACGCTGGCAGACTTGATTCCGCAATTGCAAATTGACTTTGATAAACTTACTTTGGAATCTCAAAAAATATACGAATATCTTTCGCACAATGTGCTAAAAGATATGGAAGAGCAAAACTAATTCTCTCATGAAACTGCTGGGAAACCTTATCTGGATTGTGTTTGGGGGCTTTGTCATTTGTTTGGAATACTTGGTCGGCGGACTTATTTTGTGTGTAACCATTGTAGGCATTCCATTCGGATTGCAATGTTTCAAAATCGGCATAGCATCGCTTATGCCGTTTGGTTTGGAAATTCGCAGCCGCCCTGTTGTTGGCGGTTGCCTCACTACTGTTTTAAATATTATATGGATTTTTTGCGGCGGCATTTGGATTGCATTTACACATCTTTTGTTGGGCTTATTATTTTGCATCACTATCATCGGCATACCTTTTGGTCGCCAACATTTTAAATTGATGAACCTTTGCTTTGCGCCGTTTGGTAAGGAGTTGAGCTAAGTTGATAGCAAAATATAGCGCGTTTTAAATAAAAAATTCCAATGTTCTATTTCAGCCTTTTATTGATTTTTAATTAATGCAATCAAACCTTTATTAAATGCGTCCAATTTGCTTTTTAATACGGCAAAAAATTTCCTATCAATGGTTTCAACCGTTACAATTGCTTTCTTGACAATCTCTTTTCCCTGTTTCGTAATATCAATCGTTTTGGCTCTTGTATCGGTTGCATGTTCTTTCTTACTGATAAATCCTTTTTTTTGCAACGTTTTTAAAACCGTTGAAGTCGTCATTGGATCTATCTTTGAATGCTTAGATAAAACAATTTGCGTAACTTCTTGATGATGCAACCTAAGCCAATGCAAGCTTGCCAGCAACACATATTGAGAATGCGTAAGATCATATTGCTCCAATGCATCTTTAATTTTCCGTTGCCAAAGTGCAGTAACCTGCCACAACAAAAAACCCGAACTGTCTTCGGCTTTTTTTACGCTAAATGTATTGTTTTTATCTTTCATAATTTACTTGCTGCGTTAATCTGCTCCTGCATATCGGCAGGTAAGGATTCCGCATTTTTTTGAGCAACAAGTTTTACCCACAAAAACGTCAATAATCCTTTTACGGTTATCGTATTCGTTATTTTAAGCCCATTTTCCGTTTCTTCAAATAAATGCTCATCATACATTTTGGCTAACGGAAACGAGGTAACATCCAAGAACATTTTATTTTCAATTACTTTTAATAGCTTCACTTTTACATTCGGTGCGCCTTTCGGACGCAAAGTAATACAATTTCCTTTTTCAAATTTTCCTGCAAGTTTTGCAAATTCAATTCCTTTATCCCATGTATGCCAATTGTTCACATCGGCAAACAATTTTCATATTTGTTCTTTTGTAACTGCTGTTGTTACGATGGAGTGTGATTTAGTCCACATACTTTTATTTTTTATTAGTTTACAAATAAATGATATGTGCAAATATAATAAAAGTATTTATAGTAAGTACACTTATTTTATAGTTATTAATTATTTCTTTTCTTATCAATCTTTCAAAGCACAATATTTTCTTGTTCCAAAATCGGCAATTGATGAAAGCGCAAGTAAATATTGGCAACAGCAATTACATCTTTGGCGCAATATTTGGCAATGCGCGGCAAATCGTGGTCTTGGTAATAAACGCGCGCCACATCTTTGCCAGAAATATCATCTTTTGAGGTAGGCACGTTCAACACATTTGCCAAAAGGTTGAGTGAAATATAATTTTTATAATCGCCGAATTTCCAATATTGCATCGAATCGAACATTTGTACATCCCAAGGTTTTGCACCGGCGTTGGGCAAAAAATCGGGCAGCGGAAGTTGGTTAATCATCAATCTTCGACTGATATACGGAATATCAAATTCGCGGATGTTGTGTCCGGCAAATTGAAAATTTTTATATTTAACCTTATATTTTTCAACGGTATCTACCCATTCTTTTAACAAAATTATTTCATTGTCATTATAAAGGACTTTGGTTTTGAAACACAGTATTTTATGTTCATTTTCAAAAAAGAAACCCAATGCAATACAAATAATTTTCCCAAATTCTGCCAAAATTCCGGCTCTTTCCATATAAACAGATTCTATAGTTTGCATTTCTGGTACGGTTTTGGCTGTTTTTTCTCGAAACAATGTTTGCCAATTTTCAGACATATGATTGAACGCCGAAAATTGAGGCACTGTTTCTATATCTATGAACAAATACTGAGACAAATTATTTAATATAGGATTCATAAAAATTATTTTATTAAAGGTAAAACAAAAAATCAAAATGGCTTATTCAGATTATCCGTCAGCAACACCGCGAGAGCCGGAGACTTCGCAAAATCAAAATCCTAAAAGGGATAATAGAAAATTAGTTTACGGCGTATTGATAGCTGCGCTTTTGGCAACATGGGCGTATTTTATTTATGACCATACGCAAGACAACAAGAACTTTTTAGGATTGCAAAAATCCGCTTCTGTTTCCGATTCCATAAAAAATGCCGTTGAAACAGAGTACAACGTTGCTTTGCAACGTATGGATTCGCTTACGGGAAGCAATACCCAATTGCATGGAGCATTGTCGCAACAGAAATCGGAAATTGATTCTTTGCGCGAACAAATTGAACAAATTCGCAGAGAAGATCATGGAGACCTCACGCGCGCCAAAGACTTGGTAGATCAACTTAATCAAAAGGTAAATGCGCTGAATTCGCAAGTAGCTTCGCTGAAACAGGAAAATGCTACTCTTGCAGCAAGCAATCAAACGCTTGCCTTGCAAAGAGATACATTGATTGCACAAAATAAAAATGTTGCCGACAGCTTGCAAACAAGCATGGCAGAAAACAGAAGAATTGTAGATGAAGCCTCTACGTTGCATGCATCGGATATGAAGATACAAGCAATAAATGCCAAAGGCAGCACAACAACAAAAGCTTCCAAAACCGATTTATTGCGCATCTCGTTTACTATTGATGAAAACAGAGTTGCTTCCAGCGGCGACAAGAGTTTGTACATTATTATTACAGCGCCCAATGGTCGCGTAATATCAAATCCGGCAGAAGGCAGCGGCACTTTCCAAACGCATGAAGATGGAGAAAGAGTATATACCAAAATACAAACCATCAATTACACGCAAGGCGAAAGACAAAACGTTTCCCTGAATTGGCGCGCCGGCACGCAATACCAACCCGGTAACTATACAATAGAAGTGTACAATAACGGATACAAAATTGGCGAAGGAATGGCAACGCTGCAAAAATCAGGTTTTCTTGGTTTATAAAACATTCCATTTAGTTTTTTAGTTTGTTCTTTTGAAGCCCAAACAATGTTTGGGCTTTTTGGCGCATTCTACATCCAAATGATTTATTTTGCAATCATTATTTTTGAAAAATGAAAATTACCGAACATATACGGCAAGCAAAAAGTACATTGATTTCTTTTGAAATATTACCGCCGCTCAAAGGCGCCAATATTTCTGCCATATACAATCATCTGAATCCTTTGATGGAATTTAAACCTTCATGGATAAATGTAACTTATCATCGTGCGGAAAAAATATTTAAACAAAACAGCGACGGAAGCGTTGAAAAAATGATTGTACGCAAGCGCCCCGGCACGGTAGGTATTTGCGCGGCTATTATGAATCACTATCACGTAGATGCCGTACCGCACCTCATTTGCGGAGGTTTTACAAAAGCCGATACGGAAGATGCATTGATTGATTTAAACTTTTTGGGTATTCAAAATATTTTGGCATTGCGCGGCGATGCCGCCAAAAATCAAATCTATTTTGAATCCGAACCGGATGGGCATAGCCATGCTATCGACTTATTGAAACAAATAAAAAATCTCAACAACGGAATTTATCTAAACAATGAATTTACTGCTAAGGGGAAAACCGATTTTTGTATAGGCGTAACGGGCTATCCAGAAACGCACTTTGAGGCAAAAAGTCATAAAGACGACATGCAAAGATTGAAGGAAAAAGTAGATGCCGGCGCCGATTATATTATGACGCAAATGTTTTTTGATAACCAAAAATTTTTCAAGTTTGTGGAAGAATGCAGCGCAATGGGCATTCATGTGCCGATTATTCCCGGGCTGAAAGCCATTGCCTTAAAAAATCAAATTACAGTGCTTCCAAAAATATTTAATGTACAAATTCCGGACGATTTAAACAAAGCCATTGCACAAACAAAAACGGATGAAGATGCAGAGAAAATAGGCATAGAATGGCTCATTCAGCAATGCAAAGAGTTGAAAGCATTTGGCGTTCCCGTACTTCATTTCTTTACATTGGGCAAGCCGGAAACTACTTGCAATGTGGTAAAAGAAATTGTGTAAAAAAATTATTCTACTTTTTTCAGCAAAACAATATAAGTCGGGAAATGATCGCTATACCCATCATGAAACGTAGTGCCGTCATAGAATCGCATGGGATAACCTTTGTACTGTCCTATATTTTCAACCATAAATGATTTTCTGAACACATGATTTTGATAAAAGAAAAATCCGTTTTGTTGCTTATCAAGCCAAGCTTGCGATAGCATAATTTGGTCAAACAAGCTCCATGCATTTTGATACGCCAAAGTACCAATACCTTTTTTATAAAAAGATACCCAAGGATTAAACAATTGTTCTGCCTGTAAATTGTGCATATCGCCACCGGCATCCAAATATTGAGCAATACTTTTATTGGTAGGATCGTCATTTAAATCGCCCATCAAAATAATTTTATCGTTTGGATTTTCTTTCAATAATTGATTGATGAAATTTCGCGCAACCGTTGCTGCTGCGGCTCTGGCGGGCGCCGACCGCTGTTCGCCGCCGGAACGGCTGGGCCAATGATTTACCAGCACATCAATTCGCTCGCCATTCAGCAATCCTTTCACCCACAAAATATCACGCGTATAAAAAGCCGTTTTACTGTCTCTCGGCAGTTTTACAAAAATCGGTTCGCTGCTGATAACCTTAAAATATTTAGGATTGTAAATGAGCGCAACGTCTATACCGCGCGGATCTCGAGAATCATAATGAATAAACTGATACTTCCGGCTTGCCAAAAAAGGATGATGAATTAAATCATTCAACACCGTATCATTCTCAATTTCGGCACAGCCTAAAAGCGCCGCCCCATCAGGATTTACGTCCGTTCCGATTTGCGAAACCACCGTTGCTATATGCTTCACCTTTTCATTATATACCGCCGATGTATAAGCCATTTTACCATCGGGTAAAAAATCGTTATCATTAATCATACTGTTGTGAACGGTGTCGTAAAAATTTTCCATGTTATAAAATGCAACAATGGCGGACTTATACATTTGGCTTTGCGCCGACAAAGTAACTGTACTAAAACAGAACAGAAGCAAGAATAATTTTTTCATTTGTATTGAATCAATTTATTGAAATAAAGATAAATAAAATTTATCAAACTGATTAAAAAAACTATTGCTCTGTGAAGCAAAAAGATTATTTTCTTTCTTCAACAAAAATCAACGCGAAAGCGGCATAGTTCAAAATGTCCACATAATTTGCGTCAAGTCCTTCACTGATAAGGGTTTTGCCCTTGTTTTGAATAATCTGTTTCATGCGCAAAAGCTTAGCTAAAATCAAATCCACAAAGCTTTCCATACTCATATTTCTCCATGCTTCTCCGTAATCATGATTTTTTGAAAGCATTGTTTTTTTTGCATGAAGTATTTCTTCGTTGTATAATTTTTCCACTTCGACAAAGCTCAAATCCTCTTCAACAGTGGCATTCAGCTTCAATTGAATTAATCCGATAACGGCATAATTTAGAATTCCGATAAATTCCGAAGGAATATCATCCGATATTTTTTGCGTTTTTAATTCCTGCAAATTGCGGATGCGCAAGGCTTTGATGTTGATTTGGTCAATCACCGAAATGGTGCGCAACACGCGCCACGAAGCGCCATAGTCTTTTGCTTTCTTTAAAAAAATATCTTTGCATTGACTTATTACTTGATCAAATTGTTGCGTGGTATCGGACATAAATAAATTTAATTTTGAACACAAAAATAGAATAAAATATGTTTACGCTGAATTGTAGAGGAACGCTTTTGACATTGGACAAACCTGTGGTAATGGGCATTATCAACGCGAATGCTCATTCTTTTTACGCCGCCAGCAGGCAGCATTCCATTGAACAAATGTTGATAACAGCCAAGCAAATGTTGTATGACGGCGCGACAATACTCGACATAGGCGGACAAAGTACAAACCCTGAAAGTACTGCCGTTACTGCATTTGAGGAGATGGAAAGAGTAATCCCTTCCATTAAAGCAATAAAAGAAAAATTTCCGAAAAGTATTATTTCTATTGATACTTATTTTGCCGATGTTGCCAAAGCCGCAGTAAGCGCGGGTGCTGATATGGTAAACGATATTAGCGCCGGAAATTTGGATGCAAAAATGCTTGAAACCGTTGCTGCGCTTGATGTCCCATACATAGCCATGCACATGAAAGGAACGCCGCAATCCATGAAAAACTTGGCGCAATACGAAAATATTACGCGCGAAGTTTTGGATTATTTCATTAAAAAAATAGATGAATGCAATAAAGTCGGCACCAAAGATATTATCATCGATCCGGGTTTTGGTTTCGCAAAAAATACGGAACAAAATTTTGAAATACTGAAAAACTTATCCGTTTTTAAAATGCTTGAAAAGCCTTTATTGGTAGGCGTTTCAAGAAAATCGATGATTTACAAAACGCTTCATACCACACCGGAAAATGCTTTAAACGGAAGCACGGTTTTACATACTTTTGCATTGCAAAACGGCGCTAATATCATTCGTACACATGATGTAAAACAAGCCATGGAAACGATTATTTTGTTGGAAAAATTGGATAAAATATAATACACGCAAATTGATTTCTATTTTAAAATTGGAAAGGCTATTTTTGCACGTCTTCTAAAAAAGGTCCCGTAGTTCAACGGATAGAATAGAAGTTTCCTAAACTTTAGATACAGGTTCGATTCCTGTCGGGACTACAAATAAATATTTAATTTATCTCTTCTTTTACCACAAATCCTATTTCAAAATAACCGTACCCAATTGTTGTGTAAGCCTTGTCTCCTCTGCTTTTAAATGCTTATGCACTTCCAACAAACGAATTTGTTTTTCAAAATTTGATGCTTGTTCCAATTCTGTTTGCGTTTGTTCAAACATCTTTTTTATTTTTCGCAGCTTAAAATAAATAACACTAAACACAGCATCTTCTACCGAAGTATCTTGATTTAGAATTTGTTTTTCCTTTCTAATATTACCCAAACGTTCGTCCCACGCTTGACTTAGTTCATATTTCATCATGGTAATGTTCACTATCAAACTCTGAAAATTTTCATTCACCTCGTACAATAAAGATGTTGTTGTTGGCTGTAATCCTTTCCTATACTGCATTTCGTACATATTGAGTAATTCTTCACAGTCTTTATTTTCAAAAGGAAAAGATTGTATTTCTTCTAAAACATAATCAGCAATGGTTTTATGTTCATCATATTTTTTCAAGCCCAAATCCAACAATACGCGCAAAATATTTTTCTCTTGCAAATCGTCGGAAACAAACGTAAAAACATCAGTCGTTTCAACAGTTTCCTGCGCTTGCGCTTCAAATGCCTGATTTTTTTCTTGTTTTGAAATGCCGTCGCGTTTATGTTTATTAACTAATGTGGTAAGCCCTACTTCATCAATTTTTAAAATAGCGGCGCATTGTTTTATATATTCTTGCAGCTTTGTAAAATCCTCAGCCCTGCTAATTTTGCTGAGCGAATCGGCAATGCGATTGACAACCTCATTTTTTTTACTGATGTCATTGCCCGCGTCGCGCAGCATGATTTCTAACTGAAAAAGAATAAAATCTTTTTTGTTATCAGCAATAAATTTTTTAAACGCAGTAGCGCCTGTTTTTTTTACATAGCTGTCAGGATCTTCATTATCTGGAATAAGCACGAGTTTTACATTCAAACTCTCTTCCAGCGCCATGTCCAGCCCACGCAAAGCGGCTTTTATACCGGCGCTGTCGCCGTCATAAATAATAGTAAGATTGTTGGTGTATTTTTTTATTAAACGCAGTTGCTCGGTAGTAAGCGATGTACCACCGCTTGCCACCACGTTTTCAACGCCGGCTTGCACCAAACTGATAACATCAGTGTAACCCTCTACCAGCAAGCATTCATCGCTTTTGTCAATGGAATGACGAGCAAAATAAGAACCGTAAAGAATCCTGCTTTTTACATAAATTTCATTTTCGGGCGTATTGATATATTTAGGCGTATTCTCGGCTTTGCCGATAACACGTGCACCGAAACCAATAATTTTTCCTGAATTATTATGGATAGGAAAAATTATTCTTCCGCGATAATTATCCTGTAATTCGCCATTGTAATTTCGCACCAAACCCGTATGCAGCAATAGTTCCGGGTTATATTGATTTTTCAATGCTTCTTTGGAAAAAGCATCCCGTATATCGGGCGAATAGCCTACGCCGAATTTTTTTAAAATATCTTCATTAAATCCACGCTCCTGTAAATACGTCAATGCAATATGTTGCCCTTCTTCGGTTTCAAAAAGTTGTTGCGCAAAATATTTTTGTGCAAATGTGTTGATGATATACAAGCTATCGGCAATTTGCGCGTGCTGTTTCGCATCTTCACTCATTTCGGTTTCTTCCACCTCAATGCCGTAGCGATTTGCCAACCATCGCAAAGCCTCTGCATAGCTGTATTTCTCATGCTCCATCAAAAATGTAATGGCGCTGCCGCTTTTGCCGCAACCAAAACATTTAAAAATTTCCTTACTCGGCGATACCGAAAACGACGGCGTTTTTTCGCCGTGAAAAGGGCAAAGCCCAATGTAGTTTGCGCCGCGCCGTTTCAATTTCACAAACTCGCCAATCACATCCACAATGTCAATGCGATTGGTAATTTGTTCTATGGTTTCCCGAGTAATCAATTAATTTGCGATTTGTTTCCCGCCAACGAAATTATTACCAATATCCACGCGATAATTAAGCAAAAACCGCCAATGGGCGTGATAGGACCCAGTATTGTTTCAAGATTCATATTTGCATTACTCATTGCGTAAGTAAGCAAATACAGCGAACCGCTGAATAATACGGTACCGATAATAAACAAAATACCGGCTGATTTTATCCATATTTTTTTTGCATTGTAATAAATAATACCGACCAATGCAATGGCAAAAATGTGATAATACTCGTATCTCACGCCGGTTTCAAACAATTCCAAAGCGTAAGGCGAAACTCTTGTTTTTAAAATATGCGCGCCCGAAGCACCTAACACAATGCTGATGAGACCGTCAATTGCGGCGATTTGGATAAACGTTTTATTGATGTTCATAAACTATT
>Ga0209738_10000280_pt1 | contig 10792 bp, 9 predicted proteins | sample TergutNc150P5_FD_187289 | JGI IMG/M metagenome (GOLD analysis project Ga0209738, IMG submission 187289) | Nasutitermes corniger P5 segment gut microbial community from laboratory colony in Florida, USA - Nc150 P5 (SPAdes) (version 2) | ecosystem: Host-associated > Arthropoda: Insects > Digestive...
TAATATCGATAACGATGTGGCATCGTTTCATCATACTACAAGGTAAGCCGAATTGACTGAATTAACTTTCTGTATTCCAAATTAATTCGAGTGGAACACATTAGTGATATCATTCGAACGATTTGAACTAAATTCTAAATTCGTAATTATTCGGGTTTATTCCAGAGCAAGAAAATCATTTTATCTTTCTTGTTTTGCCATCCGCTTCATTTCTGTACCATATTATATTATTACTGAGTTACAATATATTTAGACTGTGTACAATCAAGTGTGGTTTTGATCAGTTGTTTGTCAGTACTACAACCTTATAGCGCACTGTTAGTATTTACTGACTGGTGGCAGTTTCTACCCTTTATCAGTGTATCACGTTACGAACTCCTCACGCTACTTGTGTATTTATGTCCCATAGGGTATCACTAGTAAAACGTAGTCCCCTCCGATGATGATTTCCAAGTCACGAAATAAATCACTTGGATAATTTAAAACTTAAGAACCATATTCAACGCAGAAATTCTTGATTTCCAAGACAAAAATATCCTCAAAAGGCGCAATTCATGATTCTTTGTCTCATCACAAGTACACAGTAGGTTAGGCGCTTATGCACGCATCATCTTGATTTGGCAGAAGTCTTGATTGGAGCCCATAGTTAGCACAGGTAGGTTGTTTTCAAGCCGTAGTACACGAATTTCATGTTTTGACGCGAGACGTTTTGAGCCGAAATTCATTACACATAAGACGTATCTAGATCATAAATTCATGATTCTAGTCACCTGGAGCAAGTCATGTTTCAAGGGCATATTTAGCAGAGATATGCTTTATGACAAATTCGAAAACACGAATTTCATCACTTGCATCATCAGATTTCGATCTCACGTTCAGTATACATATGCTGCATGTTAAGGGCAAACACACGAACTTTCTCTGTTGCCGCAAGTTACGTTTGTAGTTTATATTCTTCACATATATGTAGCGTGAACGGCTTCAAGGCACGAATTTCACCACTTATCTCAAGTATTCTTTCTATCTCATTACGCAATGTTAAGATGAAAATACACGAAATTCATTAGATGTAGGTTATGTTTGGATTCCACTTAAGGTCAGCCAGCCTGCTTGTTCAGCTTCAGTACACAAATTTCGTAACTTCCCGCAAGTCATGTTTCGATTCAATATTGAATAGCTGCAGGTAGAGTGCCAATACCCGATCGTGTTTTATTGGAACAACTGAATTTTGTGGCTGTTATTGAGAACAGATTTGTTACATGTCTACCGCCAATACGCTAACTTAAACAATCGGCGCAAGATGTTTTAAGCCTTTACTCTTCATGGAATGACTGCATGTTGGGTGGTCAGTTCATTAAATTTCTTACTTGGCTCGGGTGTTTCGTGACGGTATTCGGCTGAGATAGTCTGTGGCTCGAGATGCTTTATCAGAATTTCTTGAGCTGGCGCGAAGTCTTGTTTGGACGCCATTAATATTGCATAATTAGTCAGCATGCCCAGCAGCGGTACATTAATTCCAAAACATATTACTTAATGTTTCGAGCCCATATTGAGAACATAGAATGTTGGTCGAGTGAATATATACGTGTTCCTTAAGTTGTGCTAGTGAAGTTTGGAGCCCATATTCGGCCCAGGTAGTTTGCATGCGGTAGAGAAGTACAGCAATTTTGTCACTTGGTTCAATGTAACGTTTCGACACCATATTTTCTTCAGGGTAATGCTGTATGACTAAGAGCAATATAAAATTTTACTGTTGTCGCAAAGCATGTTCCAAACAATATTGACAACAAACTGGCAGCATGTCAACGAATGTTACATCTTGCAACGACTCATGTTTCGAGCCCTTATGCAGTAGAGATAAGCAGCAATTCTAACAAAATACACATATTTCAGTGGCCAGATCATGCTTTTAGTATCTATTCAGCACAGTCTCCTTTTCCATGATCAATACACGAATTAAAATGTCGCGAGTGACGTTTCGAGGCTTTATACCGAACATATAAAACGTAGGGAAAGCGAAAATAAGAATTTCGTCTTGGCACAAATAATATTGTTACGCATTTTGAGCACAGACCGCCTGCAATTCGTTCCAAGTCACGAATTTCTTCATTTGTCGTGAGTCATGTTTGGAACTCAAAAATAGAACAGTCGAATGTATCTGAAGCGTTACAACACGAATTACTTTAGTCCGTTGAACACCATATTCAACATATATAGCATGGGCGAGTGATGTTTCAATCCCATACTTAGCATAAGTAGGTGCCAGTACAGGAATTTCTTCACTTGGCGCAAATCTCGTTAGGAGAAAAATAGTGCCAGTAGGCTAAATACTTCATTATATCTCGATTCAAGTCTCGATCACATATTGAGCTCAGATATATTGTATTTAAAAAATAAATGGTGGAATAATTGAAGTGGGACAGGAAATATTTGGTCCCCATTAGTAGCATATTTTGACAGCCTATACACCAGTTACGTCACTCATGTTCGAGCCCTTATTCAGTACAGATAGTCCCTAAGTGGAACTCTAATATGTCTTTCATTAAATGATGCAAAGTATGTTCTAAAGCCCACATTTAGTACAGATTTGCTGCATGATGAATTCCAACTCATGAAATAAATCACTTGTCTAAATTAAAATTTATGACCCATATTCTGCGCAGAAATTCTCGATTTCCAAGACACGACTTTCTTCAAGGGGTGCAATACATGACTCGAGGTTTAATTCAACACAAGTACACAGTAGGCGTAGCGCTGATGCACGCTCACCTTGATTAGGCAAATGTCTTGGAGCTAATAGCGCAGATAGGTTAATTTTCTAGCGCTAATACATGCATTTGATCTCTTGACGCGAGACATTTTGTGAGCTCTTATTCATCACACAAACCCTATCTAGATCACAAATTCATGATTGTGGTCAGTTGGAAAAAGCCATGTTCCAAGGGCATAATGCATTGGTGATGGGCTTTATGACGAACTAGAAAAGTGCATTTACATCACTTGTTTTGTCAGGTTTCGAGCTCATGTTCATGTCTAGGGCAAACACACGAACTCTGTTGCAGCAAGTTACGTTTGTAGTGTTTATTTTTCACATAAAGTTAGCGTGATCCACATCAAGACAAGAATTTCACCACTTGTCTTGTTTGTATCTTACATTCCGCCTGATAAGATGGAAAATACACGGTTTCCTTGAGTTGTAAGTTAGGATTGGATCGCATTTTAGCACAGCTAGCCTGCATGTTCTGCTTCAGTACTCATTTCATCACTTCCCTCAAGTCGTGTTTCGATTCAATATTTAATAGCTGTAGGACGAACGCCAATACACGAATGTTTTATTGACACAATTAATTGTTGTGCATTGTCAGCATTTCAACGGACCATACCTCTTGCCAAGTGTCACGTTTCGAGCCCTTATGAAGCACAGATAAGCAGCAATTCTAACACTATAGACAGTTTTTCAGTCGCGAAATCATGCTTTTAGCATGTATTCAGTACCAGTAGTCTCCATGTCCAAGATCAATACGGGAATTACATAATATGTCACAAGTGAAGTTTCGGTGCATATATAACGTAGGTGAAGTTCAAATAAGAATTCCTTGTTATGGCACTAATAACATAGTTACTCATTTTTAGCACAGCCAGCATTCCGACTTCCAATATACGAATTTCTTCATTTGTCGTGAGTCATTTTAGAACCCAAAAATAGAACAGTGGGCTGTATCTAAAACGGTATTACACGAAATTCTTTAGTTCGTTGAATTCAAGCTTGGGCAACATATTCAGTAGATATAGCCTTCACGAAAAACGTCAATACATGATATTTTTAACATGGGAGAGTGATGTTTCAATCCCATACTAAGCACAAGTAGGAGCCAGTACACGAATTTCTTTACTTGGCGCAATTCTCATTATGAACAAAAATAGTGCTAATAGGCTAAATACTTCATTTTTTCTCAATCCAATTTTCTATCACATATTGAGATCTGATATGTGGTATTTCGACAACAAATAGAGGAATTTCTTGATGGGAATGTTTGGTCCCCATATTTAGCAGTGATACTTCGACAGCCTATAAGTAGGTTACATTACTTGTGACTCATGTTCGAGCACTTATTCAGCTCAGATTTTCCGTATCTGTCTTTCATGAAGTGGCGCAACCTAAGGACTAGAGCCCATGTAACGAATGTAAATTTATATTATTGTATATATTTCTCATTAATTTCGGTATTTTCTGGAATTGTATGTTGGTACAGTTACATGTCAGTTTCATACACTTCCTCATTGCGAAACAAACGATCGTTCACAACGCACTTAATTGTCAGTTCCCCATTCCTCTGGAAACCTTAAGGCCCGACTCTGACGCGATCCGTTTGTCTCAATTGGAAATTATGTTTAAGTTTCATTTTGCTCTAATATAAACCGACGCTTTTTGCTGATACGGGATTCACTGGAAGGAACCGCTGTTCGCCGGTCACTACGTATCTACAAGACTCTGAGAATGATTATTATACAAAGCGTAATATCGATAACGATGTGGCATCGTTTCATCATACAAGGTAAGCCGAATTGACATTATTCCAAATTAATTCGAGTGGAACACTTCAGTAATATCATTCGGACGATTTGAACTAAATTTTAAATTCGTAATTATTCCGGTTTATACGAGAGCAAGATAATAATTTTATCTTTCTTTTATTGCCATTTATCATCCCCTTCATTTCTGTTCTATATTATCTTCATTACTCAGTTACAATATATTTGGACAGTCTGCAGTCAAATGTGTTTGATCAGTTGTTTGTCAGTAATACGCCCTTATAGCGCACTCAGTATTTACTGACTGGTGGCAGTTTCTACCCTTTATCAGTGTATCACGTTACGAACTCCACACGCTACTTGTGTATTTATGTCTCAGGGTATCACTAGTAAAACCGAGTCCCCTTCGATTTAGAGCATTACAAATGGTTGGCAGCGCTGGGATTTTACTAAATTTGATAGCGGCGGTGTATTTATCAGACAGGATAGCATCACGCGAATCAAGTGTGCGCAGTACGGTAGTACAGGTCCTGTAATTAAGTGGTTGATATATGTACCTTAACGGGAGAGTCAAGGAAGAAATACGTAAACGTAATTAGACCACGAACAGATCAAATTTTTTTTCGTTTCCTTTTGTGGTTGATTTGTCAAAAATCTTTTTGTATTGTAAAACGATGGCTTACGCACTACATGAACTAGAAAAATCTAAAACAAAAATTCAAAGACTTAGAGAGTGGATGTCCCTGGGAACACCGACAGTTCACTAGGAACTTTCATTATTTTCGCCTATCCCGAGGTGGTCAGGTTAGGATTCGACGAATTCTTTAGAAGAATTCATTTCAACCCTCGAAGCTTTCGCACGAATTGGCAGGTGGGAACAAAAAGATAGGTTGAAATAGCGTTAAAATTAGAAGGATCAGCTCGATTATTTTATCAGGGATGCACAGAACTCCACACGCGATACGCATCGTGGAATACTTTTAAAGAGGTATTCACGAAACGGTACAAGGACGTCCATACGGACCAGTACCATTACGCGAGGCTACAGATGGCTCGGCAAGGCAGAAAAGAAAGCCCGCAAGAATTCGCAGACAGGTGTAGGGCGTTAGCTCAAAGCATAACGTGCTAGTCTGACGATCCATTAGCTTAGGCAGTGTATCGAGAACATGCGGAACGCATGCTTTTAGCAAGCTACGTGGCGGGTTTAATTATTGTTCCGGGTAGGCAAGTTCGTTATGCATCTCCGGTTTCAGTAGAGGAAGCTATACGAATTGCAGTTTTGGTACAAGAAGCCGAGTGGCTGGAGAAATTAATAATAGAACGCGTAACGACAGCAGTTCGCAACGCGGTCGGTTCACGCACGGCATGCCAAGCAGAGGGTCGACGCACGGAGATTACAAGGAGTGCCGACAAAGCTAGAGCCTCGAGCACTAGGAACGCGCAGACCAAGGCTGCCCTACGCTGTTACGCATGCGAATATATAGGGCACTTCGCTAGGGAGTGTCCTTCCAGGCTAAAAAGGGAACACGACATCTCCCTACAGCGCGGGAGAAAGAAGCAGACCGAGCGTTCAAGACGTTTCGGTTCTCCAGGCAAGAAAACCCCAAACACGACCAAATAAAATTCTAGGAGAGAATAAAATAATTCGGGAAACGGCAGAAAAGGCATGAAGGAAGACAGCTCTTCCCGCCTTGTTGCCACAGTAAATGCTGTCACTAGGCCCGCAGTTTCGGTCGCGTTGGAGCAGGGTACTCCCTCTATTTCGGTGCGAATAGGAGAAGTTCGGGTCTTGATTATTGACACCGGCTCTAACATTTCGATAGTGCAACCAGGCATATCGAAAGTGAAATAAGACACTGACATGCGACCATTCGGAGTAACGGGAGAAACCCTAGACGTTAAGGGACGTCAGGCTCTCTCCTTTTTGTTAGGTGGGCGGGAATTCCACCAGACGTTTTAGGTGTGTTCTCTCCCCACCGAAGCGGATGATCTAGGCATGGACTTCTTAAAAGAGTCCGGGGGCCATAGTGGACCTAGAGTGCAACAAAATGTCGCAGACAGGGAAATTGCCCAGAGCGAATGGCACGAAGCTCAATAAAGGCACTGCACTCACGGTTTTTATGGAGGGTAAAGAGGGACACAGCCCTCAACCCACCCGAGAGGAAGCTCGGTGTATTGACAAGCAGGTCCCAGCCGACGCCCCTCGCGAGAGAACCTGTAACCCAGGTAGAGCTTGGCTAATGAAAGCCAAGGATAACATCACTATAGCACCTAGGAGCCAACAAGTGGTGATAAATTAGAACTCGAGCAGGAACCATCACCCCCTGTGAGCATTGAGCCCGCGCACATCCCCATTGAAGGAGTCCTCCCTGCACGCTCACTCACACGGGTAGAGTGCAGCCCAATAAGGCGTCGCTCATGACGTCACGGGCTGACCATAAGGCTGTCAGGGCGCCTAACACGAGCGCATACGTCATGCTCGCTAACTTCAGCGACCAAACACTGACCGTTCCCAAGTCGACCGTTCTTGGTATAGCGGAAGAAGCGTCAGAGCCGTTGATAGACAGGATAAATCAACGAAAAGAATTAAATTTCCATTCGCCATTAGGCCTCAGAGGAAAAAGAAAAATGAAGCTTCAGATCGCAAGCAGCTGAACGAGAACCCAGATCCCCTAAGCCGAGAGAGTATCCAACAGGAACAAAGTAAGGATGTTTTCTGTCGCAGACAAAACCCTGGGACTTACAACAGTAAGAGTGAATTCTTCATGGATAGAGATGACGTCATGTACCAACATCAGCAAAACGGGAAACATCAGCTAGTGGTCCTTCAAACTTTAATCCAAGATGTTATTAGAGAAAACCACGATCCAAAGTACGTGGCACATCCTAGGATTAAGCGAACGTAAGCCTCATTTCACTAAATTACTGGTTGCCTAAAATGAGGGAAACCATAGAGCAGTATGTAAGAAGGTGCGACCCTTGCCAGAGAAGGAAAGAGAACTGGGAAACGAATGCCCCGATTGGCGATGTAGAGGAGTCCAAAATTCCCTTCGAAGTCACTTCGATGGATATAACTGGCCCATATCCAACAACGCCACCAGGAAATAAATATCTCCTCACTTTTATTGATCACCTGAAGAAGTATGTTGAAGCGTTTCCAATCCCCGATCACACGACCCAAACATGTGCTAGGGTGTACTCTAGCCAAATCGTTACGCGTCATGGTTCAGGTTCGAACTTGATCACTGACCAAGGCAGAGAATTAGTCATATTTCTTCCAAAGAACGTGCAAAATCTTAGGAGTTCGCAGGGTGCGTACTTCCAGCTATCATGCGTCCTCCAATGGAATGGTGGAAAGGCTCCACCGTTCCCTACATTCAGGCCTCTCGCATTACGTAAATGCATATCATAAAAATTGGGACAAAGTTGTATCTTACTACCTCATTTCACACAGAGCAACCCCGCACACAACCATGGGTTACAGTCCATTTTACTTATTGCATGGGAGGGAAATGGTTCTGCCCAGTACCAAAAATTTAGACCCGCCTCCCTAAGGATAACACGGACTAAGACCATCGCTTGCAAAACATGAAATCCAATCTGAAATTAGCTTACAGGCTAGCAGCGAAAGCCAATAGGAAATCACACCTACACAATAAACGGCTTTATGATCGAAAAGCCATACCGCGGGAATTTGAAGTACAGGATTTGGTGTACCTGTATAACCCTGCCCTTAAGCCTGGTTTGACCCGGAAGTTTGCAAAACCGTGGATAGGCCCTTGTCGGATTACCAAGAAAATTTCAGAACTGAAATATGAAATAGTGGATGAAAAAGGCAGACGTGAAGTTGTGCACATTAATCGCCTTAAGAAGTATTTTCATCCGGAATTATGGAATCCCAAACCGAGGCACAAAACAGAGAAATGCACCCAGGAGATTAGCAAAACAGAACGCAAACGGAAATTCACAGGGTGATTTTAAAATTGGACCATACCCACTAGCGTGCCCACAAAACTCCGAAACTAGAACCGAACACGAACCACTAGTTGACCACAGTCCAGACACCCCTGACCTCACCCAACAGCCTATCGAGACGCGAATTTCCGAACGAAACGTTCCCAGTTATCAGCATCCCAACACGCCCCCTCTAGGCGTGAACTCCAGACTTCCAGGACACAACCCCCGCTCACTAGGTTGCTTGCGAAGACTGTCTCAAGACGCTGAAAACATGTAATATATGTGCTACTTTGTGTGTTACAGGGTGCTTTATACTTATCGCGTTAGCAGAGTTACATGTCCAGCCACTTAATCACAGTGTCATATTTATGAAGGAGATGGATGTTATCTTTTCAAACGATCAATGGCGCGTTGCAGTATATGGGAACAATATCAGAAATTTACACGAGTTCCATTTTGGTTTAATCTTACATATTTGGGTCAAAGCAGAATATACATGTAAACATAACCCATCATTTGCCAGAGGGATACGAACCGATAGTCGGCACTAGAACCGAAGATATTCATCAATACTATAAATTGTCTAGTGTCTATTGTTGCAAATTCCCACAGTATTATACTCATTTTACATATTCCCCTTAACTCTGCAGATCACAGCTTCACGCTATATAAAATAATTATCTTGCCTGAAAGAATATTTCCAGATAAATTTGTTCAGTATGCTATTGATTATCCATATTTGGCGATACAAGTCAGTCAACACGGCTATATAACTCACAGAGAAAGACTATAGTAAATGCGTTACAAGTAGCATAACAGTATGCCCGTTGGATTCAGCGATATTTAATACACAAAGACTTACCTGTGTCCCTAGTTTATTCTTCCAGAGTCCAAACAGCCAACAACTATGTAAGAGAAATTTATTTCTCAACAATCAACGATGATACAGCGCCAGAACATCTGGATATATCGCTTCCCAACGCCACGGCAATTGACAGTACGCTGCCCGGGGAACGAAGCCAGTCCTCCCCACACACGTATTCGGGAACGCCGGACTACTAATCAACGCATCAGCCTGCCATGTGTCCACAGAGGATTTGCTCCGTGGATCTATGCAGACGGAACTTTACACTCCACATATCTTCCTGCCTGATAAAGTTCCGATAATCTCACTGTACGGGTCCCAACAGCTACACGAGATAACGATGCCGACACTGCTAGAATTGGACAACATACAATCTCGTCTCGCAACGCCTCTGCATTCAATAGACATTGATTCTTTAATGCACATGCATCAAAGTTCACAAAGCTCACAAACTGAAATACGTTGGCACAAAATTGCTATTATCTTGACTACTATATTAGAATCAGGATATTTTCTATTACGATTACACTTCGACAAATTGCGGTGTGCCGCCACAAAAACACTAGACACTGAAAGTGCTACCTCCCCTCAACAGCATCGAACTCCAGAGCCACGACCGAGAGACAGAACAGAACGTCGTGTTTTCAAACTACCAATTACAACACGTGAGCTGACAGAGCCGCACTGGACGCATATCAGAGTGACCCTGAGATCGCGTCTCCAGTTTTAGCGAACGCTGCAAAATCCAACACCCAGTAGTACTAAATAGACGAACGTTGTAGTACCAACCAAGTACGCATTGCTGTGAGATATTACGCACGTTTCACTGTTACGTGTACCCAACAATTGATTCGTACTTCATTGTTTTACTTGTATGATTTACATTGTATTCTATATCATATTCATTTGTACATTCGTTACAGGTTCTATTTTCTCTGATCGTTAAGATTTGATGGACGTAACCTTACAACCACAAATCTCGTCTTCCCACGGGTGATTGTAACGAGTGTAAAATGTAAATTATTGTATGTTATATTTCTCATATTAGTTTTGGTACTTTCTGGAATTGTATGTTGAAACAGTTAGGTTTCATAAACTTCCTCATTGCAAAACAAACGATCGGTCACAGTTGCAACTAAGCACTTAAATATCAGTTCCCCATTTCTTTGGAGAGCTTAACCCCCAACGTTGACGCGATCCGTTTGTCAAAATTGGAAATTGTTTCATTTTGCTCTAATATAAAACGCCGCTTTTTGCTGACACGGGATTTACTCGAAGGAATCGCTGTTCCCCGGTCACTACGTATCTACAAGACTCTGAGAATAATAATTGACAAACTGTAATATCGATAACGATGTGGCATCGTTTCATCATACTACAAGGTAAGCCGAATTGACTGAATTAACTTTCTGTATTCCAAATTAATTCGAGTGGAAC
>Ga0209738_10000281_pt1 | contig 10791 bp, 9 predicted proteins | sample TergutNc150P5_FD_187289 | JGI IMG/M metagenome (GOLD analysis project Ga0209738, IMG submission 187289) | Nasutitermes corniger P5 segment gut microbial community from laboratory colony in Florida, USA - Nc150 P5 (SPAdes) (version 2) | ecosystem: Host-associated > Arthropoda: Insects > Digestive...
CTGCTGGTGATGAACACCACGTCCGCAAAACCGCTTTCGGTGTCGATGGTGAACATCACGCCGGCCGCGCCCAAATCCGAGCGCACCATGCGCTGCACGCCCGCCGACAGCGCCACATCGTCATGCGCAAAGCCTTGGTGCACGCGGTAGCTGATGGCGCGGTCGTTGTAGAGGCTGGCGAACACCTCTTTCATTTTGGAGAGCACCTGTTCGATGCCTGATACGTTGAGGAACGTTTCCTGCTGTCCGGCAAAACTGGCATCGGGCAGGTCTTCCGCCGTGGCCGACGAGCGCACCGCAAAGCTTGCCTGCGAACTGCCTGCCGAGAGCTTGGCAAAAGCGCCGCGGATCGCCTGTTCCAGATCGGACGGGAACGGCTGTGCCTGAACCCAGCCGCGGATTTCCGCGCCGGCGGCGGCCAGCGCATGCACATCGTCGGTGTCCAGTTGGGCCAGACGGGCGCGGATGCGCGCATCCAGCCCGCCATGCGCCAGGAACTGGCGGAATGCGTGGGCCGTGGTGGCAAAGCCGGTGGGCACGCGCACGCCTTGCGGCAATTGCGAAATCATTTCGCCGAGGCTGGCGTTTTTGCCGCCAACCGCCTCGACATCGGACATCCTCAGGTTTTCAAACGGAACGACCAGGGCGGTCGGTTCGAAACGGGTTGACATGACAACAATGCTCCAGAGTTTAAGAACCAGTGGCCGGGGCAACGCCGCACACCCCGGCACGCATTGGCGCGGCTGGGATGGCGATGCGTGACCGGGCGTAAAACGCGGCGGCGGCGTTCGACGGAATCGAAAGCGTCTGCGGCACAGCAGACAGACCAAAGCCAGAAAAGACCGGCCGCGCAAAATCTATTCAGCGCTGCCTCAAAGGCTGCGGCCATGGCCGCAATGAGCGCCAGGACCGATCGGGCGCGGCAGCGCGCACCCCCGCCATCGAGGGCGGCCATGCCGCTGGGGCAGTGGCAGCCCATGGACGGCAGCGGCGCGGCAATTCGCATAATGGGCGATTGTAGGAACCCAAGCTTGGGTTCTGTTTCTTGCACAAGATATTTCACCATGCCAGAACGCACGGTTTTCTATATCTCGGACGGCACCGGCATTACCGCCGAGACGCTGGGCAACGCCATCCTGGCGCAGTTCGACTTTACGCCGCGCCACGTGCGCTTGCCCTTTACCGACTCGGTGGACAAGGCGCATCAGGCCGCGCGGCAGATCAATCACGCCGCCGAACTGGAAGGCAAGCGCCCCATCGTTTTTGCCACGCTGGTCAACGCCGAGGTGCTGGCCGTTCTGCACGAAAGCCGCGCCATGCTGCTGGACCTGTTCCGCGCTTTCGTGCAGCCGCTTGAACAGGAGCTGGGCATCAAAAGCCATCACCGCGTCGGGCGTTTTTCAGACGCCAGCAAAAGCCAGAGCTACCGCGCGCGCATCGACGCCATCAACTTCAGCCTGGCGCACGACGACGGGCAGAGCAACAGCGACTTGGCCAGCGCGGATGTCATCCTGATCGGCGTGAGCCGCAGCGGCAAAACGCCCACCAGCCTGTACCTGGCGATGCAACATGGCTTGCGGGTCGCCAATTACCCGCTGATCCCGGAAGACTTCGAGCGCCGTCAATTGCCGCCGGCGCTCATGCCCCACAAGAAAAAACTGTTCGGCCTAACGATTTCGCCTGTGCGCCTGGCGGAAATCCGCGCCGAGCGGCGGCCCGGCTCGCAGTACGCCGCGCTGGCCAACTGCCGCATGGAAGTCGCCGAGGCCGAAACGCTGATGCGCCAGTCAAGCATCCGTTGGCTCTCGACCACCACCAAGTCGATTGAAGAAATCGCCACCACCATCCTGCAGGAAATCCGGCCCGAACGGCTGGACTATTGACGGGGCCGGCAAGGGCTTGCGGGCGGCACATGCAGCTTGCTGGCGACACTCTGCCTGCTGTCCGGTGCCCTGTTCATGCGAGTGCTGCGGTAACAATAATCTCGACACGAATGGCAGGGCTGGCGAGCATGGCTTGACAGGTTGCGCGCGCGGGTGCCTCTGCGTCTGGTATCCACGCCTCCCAAGCGGTATTTATCAAATCGAAATCGCGCGCCATATCAGCAACCCATATCTGCGCAGTTAGAAGCTTGGTGCGGTCCGTCCCCGCCATCTTCAAATATTTGTCTATTTGGCCGAGGATGTCCTCAGTCTGTGCTTTTGCGTCACCGTCACGGTTCACGGATACCAAGAGTAATTATTCCCGTCTCCTGTATTTTTTTCAAGGTTCCATTTATCGGCTCTGCTTGTACGGTGCCGATCAGTGCGTACCCGAGTGCGACCGATGCTATTGCTGTAACGAGTTTCATACTGCCTCCTTTGATCGCCAGTTAAGTTCTGCCGTCCGTGAACGACAGGTCGGGTGGGAGAAAATCTCCAATATCGTCACCGAAGCTGATAGGGATTTAGATTGAGTGACGGAGGTTGTCCTTGTACAGCTTGTGCAATAAGTTGCGCGCTACCGCATGCGAGCGTAAAGCCAAGCGCACCATGTCCCGTGTTTAGCCACAGGTTGCGGTACGGCGTAGCGCTGATGATCGGCTTGCTGTTCGGCGTGGCTGGCCGGTGTCCGCACCAGGTTTCGGCATGCGTGTAATCACCGGCTTGTGGGAAAATTTCCTGCGCATGCCTAGTCAAGCAGGCCAATCGCTCCTTACTCTGCGATTCGTCTGCGCCCGTGATCTCGACCATTCCGGCAATACGGATGCGCACGCCAAGCGGTGCGTACACGACTTTACGGTGCAAATCCGTGACGCTTACGCGCGGGGACTGTGCCGGTTGAGCCGCCATCGTCAGGCTATAGCCCGTCAATGGATAGAGCGGCAGGGAAATATTGAGCGAGGCAAGCAACGACCGACTACCAAGGCCTGATGCCACGATGTACGCATCGGCAGTTACGTCACCAGCGGACGAGCACGCAGCGACCACCTGATTGTTTTCCCGGACCCAAGATTTAACGGGCGTGTTGCAGTGAATCACCACGCCATAGCGATCTTGCAGCACGCGCGCAAGCGCTTCGGTAAACAGGAAACAGTCGCCTACTTCTTCAGATGGCGTGTGAATGCCGCCAGCCAACAGCGGATAGGCATGTTTCAGTGAGGGTTCCAACGCGACGCATTCGTCGGGATCGAGCGCTTTCTGGCTTGCTCCAGCTGCGCCGAGGTATTCCATCGTGCGCCGAGCCTGTGCAAATGCGTGCTTGTCACGGTACAAAACGAGCTTTCCGTTGCGCTCATAATCGAACGCAATGGCTTCTTTCTCGATCAGCGCGTGCACTGCGGCTTTGCTCAACGCGCCAAGCTGCAACAATTCAATCGCCGTTTGGCGGCTGACACTGGCACGGCAGGCAAGAAGAAACGATAGACACCACAACCATTGCTGCGGATCGAGACGCGGAACAAAGCGCAGTGCCGAGTCCTTTTGTACCAACCAGGCAGGCAGATGCGGCAAAACAGAAGGGTCGGCAAGCGGAGCAACATAGCTGTAGCTGAGCTGAGCACCGTTTGAGAAGCTCGTTCCGCGCGAAACGCTTTCTTGTGCTTCAAGAATGATGACTTCGTGACCTTCTCTGGCCAAAAAGTATGCGGTCGTCACCCCGACCACACCGCCACCCACGACACACGTCCGCATAATGTTTAGACTGGAAAAAACAGAATGTTTTCCAGTATGAAGTCGTGCTCCTGATCGGTCAAATGAATAGAAATGTATCAGCATAGCCGCAGGCTATAGGCGCAAGAGCACTCTCACTCTGTCGGGCCGGTCTGCGACGTGTCAATACACGCTGCCGCTGTCTGTGATTGCCTCACGCAGTGTGTCAACAAACGCCTTGGCAAAACGTGAATCCAGGCCGTCGTCGCGCCATAAGGCAAAAATCCCGATGGATAGTTTGGGCTCAATAGGACGGATCGTCACGTCATCCACACCGCTTCGGGCTGTCAACTCATCAAGCAGCGCATACCCCACTCCGCGGGCTGCCAGTGAACGGGCAACATACCAAGTTTGCGCCTCAACGGCTGCCACATGCCCATCAAGCCCGCGCATTTCCAATTGCTGATTGATCAGTTCGCCAAGCGGATCAACGTTGCCGACACTAATCCAGTCACCAGCAACGAGTGATTCCAGTGAGATGGGCTGCCCATCAGTATCGGCGTCAGGCGGGCCGACGCTTACCAGCACCGTGCGTCCTAATTCCACTGCCGTGATACCAGGGCATTGGGGCGGTTTGAGTGCCACACCAATATCAAGCTCCCGCGTAAAGAGGAGTGCGTTCAGTAATTCCGCCGTATGGCGGGTCTGAATCTTGATCGACACATCCGGGAACACGCGGCGAAAGCGCTGCACGGCTCTGGGAATCAGGCTCAAGCCAAGGCTGGGCAGACACCCGATCCGCAGGTGTCCGTGGGGCTGGAGCGTGAGATTGCGTATCAGGTGCCGAATGTTGTCCAAATTTGCCTGCATCTTCTGCGATTCCGCAAACAACAATTGGGCCTCGCGTGTCGGCTGCAAACGGCCGTTGATGCGCTGAAATAAGCTAAAGCCGAAACTGCGTTCTGCCTGGTGCAGCGCTTTGCTCATGGCTGGCTGGGAAATACATAACTGCTCTGCGGCTTTCGACAACGTGCCTGCACGCATGATGGCGTGAAAGATCTCAATGTGTCTCAACCGCATGATTGGCTCTGGTGTGAATATTGAGTTTGCCCAATTACGGCATGGATTCTGCGCTGTCACCCATGCCCTACAAGAAAAAACTGTTCGGTCTGACGATTCCGCCCATGCGCTTGGCGAAAATCCGCGCCGAGCGGCGGCCCGGCTCGCAGTACGCCGCGCCGGTCAACTGCCCTGTTGAAATCGCCGTGGCCGAGACGATGATGCGCCAATCGGGTGTGCGCCGGCTGTTCTCCGCCCTCCAAGTCGATCAAAGAAATCGCCCCCACCATCTTGCAAGAAATCAAGCAGTTGAGTGGTTGAAAAGCCCAAAATCTGACGCGCCATTGGAAACGAGGCGTATGCTAGGAACTTTTCGCGCGTTTCGCGCTCTATTGTCTACAATGATCGTGTCTCAGTCATCCGACACCATCGGATAATATGTAGGTACTTGTGCAACCCTTCACTATCAAGGAAGACTTGGGTATGAATGACCGACAGACCTCTTTCGGCTACGCCGCCCCTACGCCTCTGATCCTGGACGCGGGGCAGCGCAACCGCGTGTTGCGCAACACCTATTGGCTATTGGCGCTGAGCCTGGTGCCCACCGTGCTGGGAACGTTGGTGGGCGTGTACAGCGGCCTTACGCAGTACCTGCGCGGTGTCCCCGGGCTGCTGCTGCTCCTGGTGGTCCTTTTTGGCTTCCTCTTCGCCATCAACAAAACCAAAAACTCTGCCGCCGGCGTGCCGGTGCTGCTCGCCTTCACCTTCTTCATGGGCATGGCGATTTCGCCCACCATCGCTTGGGCGTTGGGCTTCAAAAACGGCCCCTCGCTGGTAATGACCGCGCTGGGCGGCACAGCGGGCGTGTTTTTCGTCATGGCCAGCTTGGCTACCGTCATCAAACGCGACCTCTCCGGCCTGGGCAAGTGGTTGTTCGTCGGCTTGCTGGTGGTAATCATCGGCAGCGTCATCAACGTCTTCATCGGCTCATCGGCGACCATGCTGGCGCTCAGCACGTTGTGCATCGGGATATTCAGCCTCTTTATGCTCTACGATGTCAAACGCATCATCGACGGCGGCGAGACCAACTACATCACCGCCACGCTGGCGCTGTACCTGGACATCATCAACGTATTCCAGTCGTTGTTAAGTCTGCTGGGCGTCTTCGGCGGCAACAGCAGCGACTGACACCGCGTACCAAAACAAAAACCTTCTTCTCCTCAGCCTGGCAAGGCCCTGCGCACAAGCGCAGGGCTTTTTTTCATGGAACAAACCGTCCTATAATGGCGCCCTTTCTGCGGTGGCTGTAGCTCAGTTGGTAGAGTCCCGGATTGTGATTCCGGTTGTCGTGGGTTCGAGTCCCATCAGCCACCCCAAATGTGACGTGCGGCGCTCTGCGCGTCGTTATTTGTGTCTGTCAGGAGCGCAATCATGCAGACTACCGGCAACACCATCCTGATTACCGGCGGCGGTTCGGGCATAGGCCGTGCACTTGCCGAGGCATTCCACCAGCGCGGCAATCAGGTCATCGTCGCAGGCCGCCGTCAGGCCGCGCTTGACGCGGTTGCGCAGGCCAACCCCGGCATCCGCACCGCCACGCTCGATGTGCGCGACCCGCAAGACATTCAGCGTTTTGCCGCCCGGATGACCGCTGACTTTCCGGCGCTCAACGCGGTCGTCAACAACGCGGGCATTATGCGGATCGAAGATTGGCAGGCCGCCGATATTGATCCATCAATCGCCCAAGCGACCATTGAAACCAATCTGCTTGCCCCCATCCGCCTGACCGCCGCGTTGCTGCCGCACTTGCGCAAACAGCCGCGCGCGACGGTGCTCAACGTGTCGTCGGGACTGGCGTTCATGACGATGGCCAACACGCCGACTTACAGCGCGACCAAGGCCGCGCTGCATGCGTTCAGCGACGCGCTGCGCTATCAGCTCAAAGATACGGGCGTGGACGTGGTTGAAATCGTGCCGCCCTACGTGCAGACCGAATTGATGGGCAAAAAGCAAACCACTGACCCGAACGCGATGCCGCTGGCGGACTTCATCGACGAAGTCATGCATATCCTCGACACCCAGCCCGATGTGCGCGAAGTGCTGGTCAAACGCGTACTGCCGCTGCGCTTTGCAGCGCAACAGGACTACGAGGGTTACGTCAAACAGTTCACGGCGTACAACGATCAATTCGCAGTGCTGCACGCGCTTTGAGCGCTTGCTGCGCGTGCAGCAGAAACGCGGCGATTAGTCGCAAACCTTGCGACCGTCAGACCCTCACCACGCCCGATTCACCGCGTGCGCGTTGTTCGATCATGGCCTGGAACAGGCGTTCCAGATCACGCGCAAAACGCTGCGGGTTGAACAAAGGCGAACCTGGTAGGCGGGCAGTCAACGCGGTCTTGATTGCCTGAAGCCGTGCGGGATCGGTAGCCAGTGTTACGGCAAGATCAATATAGGCCGCGCGATCTGGCGCGATCAGTTCGTCCAGCCCAAGACAGTGCAACAGACTGGCCCCCATGCGGCCGACGAAGGTCTCGCCCTGCAAGGTCAGCAGCGGAACGCCCGCACGCAACACGTCGCTGCCGGTCGCGCCGGAGTTGTAGGGCCAAGTGTCCAGCGCCAGATCGGCCAGCGCAATGCGCGCCTGGTGCTCAGGCAAAGGCAGTTGCTTGGCGAATACCAGCCGCCGCGGATCGATGCCGCGCTGTGCGGCCTCGCGCCGCAGGTTGTCGCAAGCCGTGGAAGGCATGGGAAATAGCCACAGCACGCTGTTACCGGTTCTCTCCAAGATGCGGCACCAGTCGTCCCACAGCATGGGCGTGAGCTTGTAGCACTGGTTGAAACTGCAAAAAACGAAGGCGTTTTCGGGCAAGCCTTCCGCGCTGCGCGTGGGCACGGGCATGGCCGCCGCCGTCAGCGCTTGGTTGGGCTGAAAGCAGTGCGGCATCAGCGCCAGCGATTCGCTGAAATCGCTTGCCCGCTCAGGCGGCGTGGCGATCGCATCGCCGATAACGTAATCGGCCAGGCGTGGTTCACCCAAAGTGCCGATGTACCCCAGCCACGAAGCAATCACAGCCGCCGGGCGCAGTGCGGTAATGCCTACCCGGGAAATGGAGGTGTAGCCGGTCAGGTTCACCAACAAGTCGATGCCGTCGGCGCGAATCTTTTCAGCGGCGGCACGGTCGCTCAGAGCAGACACGCTGGTGAAATGCTCGGCAGCCTGCCGCAGCGCCTGCCGCGCTTGATCCTCTGTTTCAGGACCGTAGGCGTATAGGAATACTTCAAAGCGCTCACGGTCGTGGTGTGCGATGACGTCGGTCATCAGGTACGTAACCGGATGATCGCGGACATCCGCCGACAGATAGCCCACGCGGATGCGCCGGCCGCGCACGTCGGCCACTTGGTTGACCAGCGGCGGCTGGCTCAGTTCATAACGCCAGCGTGTGCGGGCGTAGCGCACAGCAGCATCGCGCTGCACATCCGGCGTAGCTTCGGGCCAGGCCAGCAGAGGGAAAGGGGTAACCGGGACACCTGTTTCATCATGCTCGATGGCGGCCACTATTTGGGCGGGCTGCGGCCCGTTGTGGGACCAGTCGGCCAATGCCCCGCGTTGCAAGGCCCAATTGGTCATGTATGTGAGATGGTCCGGCTCCAGTTCCCAAGCTATCCGATAGTGTTTTTCGGCAAGCTCTTTTTCGCCGTGGTTGGAGTAGGCATGTGCCAGATTGGAGTGGGCGATGGCATCATTGGGTTGCAGTTCCAACGCGTGCTGATAGCACTCTATGGCCTGCTGGAACTGCTCGCGGTTGCGATTGTTCCGCAACAGAGTGCCCAAGTTGTTCCAGGCTTTGTGCTGCTTGGGGTCGCGCTGCAAGGCCTTGCGATAAGCCTGCTCGGCTTGCTCAGGCTTACCCACGGTCACCAGCGTCAGGGCGAGATTGAACCAGGCAACGGCCGAATCGAGCTTTTGCGCCGCCGTTTGCAATGCGGCCTCTGCCGACGGGTACTGCTCGCGCAGCAGGTAAATACAGCCCATCAACAAACAAGCCGGGCCTTGTAGCGCAGGCCGCGTTGCCATGCGCTCGCAAATAGTCAACGCCTCGTCATGCTTGCCTTGCTCATAGCACTGAAGAGCAAGGCGGTATTGCGCCTCGTCGGCGGTATTTTGAGTGGGGGAAGAAGGGGGCGGCGGTCGGCGACTCATGTGCTCACTCTGCGCATGGGATCATTAACCAACCGGTAGCGCCCCCCGTGACGCCCGCCTTACAGCCCCGCCGCTGCGCGCAGCAATGCCGCCTTGTCCGTTCTTTCCCACGTGAATTCGGGTTCTTCGCGCCCGAAGTGGCCGTAAGCGGCGGTCTTGGCATAGATGGGCCGTTGCAGGTCCAGCATCTGGATGATGCCTTTGGGCCGCAGGTCGAAATGCTCGCGCACGAGCTTGGCCAGCCGGTCGTCGGAAATGGCGCCGGTGCCTTCGGTATAGACGGTGATGTTCATCGGCTGGGCAACGCCGATGGCGTAGGCAACCTGAATTTGGCACTGCTTGGCTAGACCGGCGGCGACGATGTTCTTGGCAACGTAGCGGCAAGCGTAGGCGGCGGAACGGTCCACCTTGGTCGGGTCTTTGCCGCTGAAAGCGCCGCCGCCGTGCGGGCAGGCCCCGCCGTAGGTATCGACGATGATTTTGCGGCCCGTCAATCCGCAGTCGCCTTGCGGGCCGCCGGTGACGAAGCGCCCGGTGGGGTTGATCAGGTAGCGCGTGTCCTGGAGCCATTCCTTGGGCAGCACGGGCTTGATGATTTCCTCAATCACCGCTTCGATGAAGCTGGCCTTCATCTTCTTGGGGCTTTCGCTCTGATCGGGGCTGTGCTGGGTGGAAAGCACCACGGTGTCGATGCTGTGCGGACGGCCATTGGCGTAACGCAAGGTGACCTGGCTTTTGGCGTCCGGGCGCAGAAACGGCAGCCGCCCATCCTTGCGCAATTGCGCCTGGCGCTCGACCAAGCGGTGCGCGTAGTAGATCGGCGCGGGCATCAGCTCGGGCGTTTCGTCGCAGGCGTAACCGAACATCAGGCCCTGGTCGCCCGCGCCGGTGTTGAGGTGGTCGTCGCTTGCCTGATCCACGCCCTGCGCGATGTCGTTGCTCTGTTTGTCATAGCAGACCAATACCGCGCAGCCTTTGTAGTCGATGCCGTATTCGGTGTCGTCATAGCCGATGCGCTTGATGGCATCGCGCGCGACCTGGATGTAATCGACGTTGGCGTTGGCGGAAATTTCGCCCGCCAGCACCACCAGACCGGTATTGCACAGCGTCTCGGCGGCCACGCGCGCGCGCGGGTCCTGCGCCAAAAGCGCATCGAGAATGCTGTCGGAAATTTGATCGGCCACCTTGTCCGGGTGGCCTTCCGAAACGGATTCGGAAGTAAAGAGAAAACTGTTGGCCAGATCCATTGATAAACTCCACAAGTTGCGCGGGATGGCTGTGAAACGTTGCCATGTCCTGCAAAGTGGGTTTCCCCGGAGCGCTGGCGAACGCTTTAGCAGACTTGTTTAACGTCGCCCCGCAAGTTGTTCAGTAACTCGGCGACCGGCGCATTGTAGTCCGCGTTTGCTCTTCCCATTCATCTGTTTCATTACCCATGCTTGCAGTGTTTGTTCGTCTCGCGTCCCGCTGTCCCTTGTGGTTATTGCATGCGCTGGGGGGTGCGCTGGGCTGGTTGACCTGGCTGGCGTCGCCGCGTTACCGGCGGCGCTTGGGCGAAAACGCCCGGCAGGCGGGCTACACGTTCGCGCAGGTGCGCAGCGCGGTCGCACAGGCCGGCCGCATGGCACTGGAAGCACCGCGCCTGTGGTTCGGGTCGCCGGTGCCGGTCGAATGGCTCCCGCACAATCCGATCGACGCGGCCTATGCCGCGGGACGCGGCATCGTGTTCCTCACGCCGCATCTGGGCTGCTTCGAGATTACGGTACGCACCGCCGCGGAACGCTACGCAGCGCGCTTCGGGCCGATCACCATCTTGTACCGTCCGTCACGCCAGCCCGCGCTGGAGTCGATCCTGGCCAAAGCGCGCCAACAGCAAGGGCAAGTACGCGCGCTGGCGGG
>Ga0209738_10000282_pt1 | contig 10764 bp, 8 predicted proteins | sample TergutNc150P5_FD_187289 | JGI IMG/M metagenome (GOLD analysis project Ga0209738, IMG submission 187289) | Nasutitermes corniger P5 segment gut microbial community from laboratory colony in Florida, USA - Nc150 P5 (SPAdes) (version 2) | ecosystem: Host-associated > Arthropoda: Insects > Digestive...
CCCCTTCGTCGCCGCGCGGTTCGCCCGCGCCCTGGCGGGCGCCGAGCATCTGCATCTGATCGACGCGGATTTCGGTGCTGTAGCGGTCCTGCCCGCTCTGGTCCTGCCACTTGCGCGTGCGGATGCTGCCTTCGACGTAGATCTGTGAGCCTTTGCGCAGATACTGTCCGGCGATTTCGGCCAAGCGTCCATTGAAGACCAGGCGGTGCCATTCGGTGTGTTCGCGCGGCTCGCCCGTGCCTTTGTCTTTCCACTTGTCGGTGGTGGCCAGCGTGACGTTGGCGACTTGGTCGCCGTTAGGGAAGGTGCGCATCTCGGGGTCACGCCCCAAGTTGCCGACGAGGATGACTTTGTTGACGGAGGCCATGGTGATGTTGTCAGTCGGTAGAAAAATAATGGGAAATCAGAGCGTTTATTGTGCACGAGGTGCGCCGGCCTGAGTTTCCTCTGCCGCGCACGCAAATGCCCAAGGTCCAGTGGTTTTTTTAGGCGCGCGCCGGCAGCGTTGGGTCGTATGGGATGAGCATGGCAAGGTCATTGAATCGCATGTGCACGAACAATAGAGTAGGGGATGCACACCCTGACAAATTTTCACGCTCAGTCTGTCACTGAGGTCCGTGACGTTTGTCCACATCAGCGACGGCCCGTTGGCTGGATGCGTTCATGCCATCGTTATTTTGGGGCGTGCACGGTATTTTCTCCGCCGGAGTTGCTTGCCGCCCGGTAGTGTCCGAGCAACTGCGCCAATACTTTCCAGGGCGCGGGCTGATCTGCCATCGAGACTTGCACGCGCAGCATGCGGTTGGACGCTTGGCGCGGTGAAAACAATACTCCGGGGGCCAGCAGCAGGTCATGGGCGGCGGCCTGACGGGCCAGCACCTCGCTGTCCGTGCCGCAATCGACCCAGGCAAAAGTACCCGCCACCGGCTCATGCACGGCGCGGCAACCCAACGCTTCCAGCAGGCGCAAGCAGCGGTTGCGTGCTTTGTCCACGCGCTCGCGCAAATGGTTCACGTGCTTGCGGTAGGCACTGTCGGCCAGAATGCGGTGCACGATCTGCTCGCCGGGCAAGGCCGAAGTCAGCCCGCACAACAGTTTGAGGTCGGTGAGCCGGTGAATGATTTCAGGCTTGGCCGCCACGTAGCCCACGCGCAGAGCACTCGACAAAATCTTGGAATAACCGCCCACCAACAACACGCGCTGCAACCGGTCCAGCGCGGCCAGGCGCAGCGGTGGGCGGCCCAGAAACTCGGCGTAAGTGTCGTCTTCGAGCAGCAAAAAGTCATACTGTTGCGCGATGCGCAGCACTTCGTGCGCCACGCCTGCCGACAAAGTCAATCCCGTCGGGTTGTGCACGGCGGGGTTGAGGATGAACAGCTTGGGCCGATGCTGCCGGGCCAGGCTTTCCAGCGCAGATACATCAGGCCCGTCGGGCAGACGCGGGACGCCGATCACGTTTGCGCCCATGGCGTTCAACCGCCCAAAAATCACGAACCAGCCCGGGTCTTCCACCAGCACGGTATCGCCGGGCCGCAGAAAGCATCGCACGATCAGGTCCATCCCGTGGGTTACGCCGCTCACGGTCATCAAATGGGTTTCGGGGTGCGCGGGTACGTCCTGCGCTTGCAGGATGGAAGCGATTTGCCGGCGCAGCGGTAGAAAGCCCTGTGGCACGCCGTAGCCGAGCAGTTCCAGCTCGGCGCGCGAGCCTTGCCGCGCAATGGCGCGCATGGCGCCGGTAATCAGGCCTTGGTTCATCCATCTGCCCGGCAGATTGCCTGTGCTGCCCGCGGTTTCGGCACCGTCGCGGAACATGCCGCGCAACAGGTAGGCGGTGTCGAAAGCCGCGCCCTGCGCCAGACTGTTGGCGGAGGACGTGTGCCCTGCCGCCGTCGCGTCACGTTGGGCGCAGACAAAAAAGCCGGCGCCGCGCCGCGCTTGCACCAAACCTTGCGCGGACAGCCGGTCGTAGGCTTGCACCACGGTGTCCCGGCTGACGTGGGCACTGTCGGCCAATGTCCGTACCGAGGGCAGGCGCATGCCTGCGCGCAGCCCGTGATTGCGGATCAAACCATCGAAATGCGCCACCAATTGCGCCACCAGTGAATTGCCGCTGCCGCGCAAGGGTTGCCAGCCTGCGCTGACGATGGCGCTCACACTGACAGGCGGCTGAACAGTGCCATGGCGCTCGGAAAGTGTCGGGGTCATAAAAGCAGGCCAGTTTATGAATTGGCGTGGCAAAGTGTACTGATGCCGTACTGCTTCTCAAGCTTAGCATGCACAGCTGCATTGCGCGCGGCATGGTCATGAACTTTTGGCTTCCATCACTTTCCTTTGTCCCGCCCCTGGGGCTGTTTGCTTTTGTTTGCTCCGTGACGCCCGGCCCCAACAACGTCATGCTCACGGCCTCAGGCTCCACTTTCGGTTACCGGCGCAGCGTGCCGCACATGCTGGGCATAAGCCTGGGAACGGTCATCATGGTTTTGCTGCTCGGTGTCGGGTTAGGGCAAGTCTTTGCCGCCGTGCCGCGCCTGTACACCGTACTCAAATACGTGAGTGCGGCCTATTTGATCTGGCTGGCCGTCAAGATCGCCCGTGCTACCGGTGTGGCGTCGGGCCATGCAGGCAGCCAGCCACTGAATTTTTGGCAGGCTGCGGCCTTCCAATGGGCCAACCCCAAGGCCTGGATCATGTGCGTCGGCATTGTGGCTACTTACACACCGCGTCAAGGTTTCTTTTTAAATCTACCGTTGTCCGCCGTGGTGCTGGGCATGATCGACTATCCTTCCATCAGCGTCTGGACGCTGTTCGGTACGGCCGTGGGCCGGGCGCTGCGCACGCCTGTTGCCTTGCGTGTCTTCAACGGATTCATGGCCGTGCTGTTGTTGCTGTCGCTGGTGCCTGTTTCCCTGGAGGCGTAAACCCGCTTTACACCAAGTGATCGGGCGCATGCCGGGTAAAGTTATGGCTATGACCGGCCCTGAGTCTTCCCAGTTTCCCGCGCAATCCAGTAGCGTTCCCGATCCCAACCCCAATTCGAACCGCGCCCGCCGCCGCGCCGACCCGGACTTTTACCGCGAGCTCAAGGGCCAGGTGTTCGATAGTCGGCGCTGGTTCGATCGCGCCAGTTTGTTGGTTAGTGCTGCCATCGCAGGTGGAGTGGTGGTGCTGTTTACGCTGATGAGTGATGCGGCGTTCGGCCTGTTCGGTACGCTGACAGCGCGTGTGCCGTGGCTGCCGCTGATTTGGACGCCGTTGCTGGCGGCGGGCATTGTGTGGCTGACGCGTCGTTACGCGCCGCTTGCCAGCGGATCGGGCATTCCGCAGGTCATCGCGGCGCAGAGCGTGCAGCTCGACGATGACGGACGCAACTGGTTCGTTTCGATCAAGTTGAGCGTCGCTAAATTACTGTTGGCGACGGCGGGCTTGGCGGCGGGTCTGTCGATCGGCAAGGAAGGCCCCTCGGTACAAATCGCCGCGGGCGTGTTGCTGTATAGCCGGCGCTGGTTGTCGAAGCGCGGTTTGTCGCCGCAGATGTTGCTGGTGGCCGGCGGTGCGGCGGGTATCGCGGCGGCGTTCAACGCACCGTTGGCGGGCGTGGTGTTCGCGTTTGAGGAACTCTCGCACCGCATAGAAGCGCGCTACAGCGGCGCGGTGATCGGGGCTATCGTGCTGGCGGGTCTGATGGGGGTATCGGCTTTTGGTGACAAGGCGTATTTCGGGGCGGTCCATGCGCTGCCGGTGGGCTGGCCTTTATTGCTGCCGGGCCTGATGGTGACGGTTGTCACGGGTTTGCTGGGCGGGTTGTTTGCCAAGCTGATGATCGTTACGCTGACCACCGGCGCGGTGCGGGGGCAGCAGTCGCGCTGGGCCATGCCGTTGCGGCGGCTGTCGGCCTGGCGGCACCGCTGGCCGGTGCGCTTTGCGGCGGTGCTGGGTCTGGTGGTGGCGGTGATCGGCCTAGCCGCCGAAGGCACCACCTTCGGCTCCGGCACTGCGGCCACGTCGGACCTGCTGCACGGTCAGGCACCCGCGGCAGCGCTGGTGTTCGGCCCGCTCAAATTCTTGACGACCTGGCTGACGGCCTGGAGCGGGGTGCCCGGCGGCATCTTCGCGCCCTCGCTGGCAACCGGCGCGGGTATCGGCTACGACATCGCCCGGCTGTGGGGCGACGGCGGCAACATAGCGCTGATCGCCATCGGCATGGCGGGTTTTTTGGCGGCAGTCACGCAAGCGCCCATCACGTCATTCCTGATCGTGATGGAGATGATTGACGGCCGGCCGTTGGTGCTTTCGCTGATGATGGTGGCAATGATCGCGGCGGGCATCTCGCGCATGATCAGCCGCCCGCTTTACGCCACGCTGGCGGCAGGGATGCTGGCGCAGTTCAGGTCGCGCCACGAGTGGATTGATCTGTCGGTTCCGGCTGATGCTGGCGCGCGCGCGGCGGCGGAACCACCTGCGCCCAGCCCAGAATCAGCCACAACGCCACCAGCACCGTCGTCACCGCAAACACCGCCGCCGGACCGGAATACTTGAGCAACACGCCGCCGAGCGCGCCGCCCGCGAACAGCCCCAGCGATTGCAGCGTGTTGTAAATACCCAGCGCCGCGCCGCGCGCCGAGGCCGGCGCCAGGCGCGAAATCAGGCTGGGCTGTGTGGCTTCCAGCGCGTTGAAGGCGACAAAGAAAAAGAACAGCACGATGCCGATCGCCCACACGCTCGGCGCGTGCGGCGCCAGCCGCCACAGCGCCAGTTGCACCAGCAGCAGCAGCGCGATGCCGCCGCGCAGCACCGCGCGCAGATGGCCGCCGCGCTCCGCGCCGAAGATCACCACCAGCAGAATGAGCGACAGCAGCACCGCCGGCAGATAGACGTGCCAATGCAGCTCCTTGTCCAGCCCGGCATGCACCAGCAGGCCCGGCACTACTCCCCACATCGACATCTGCACCGTGTGCAGCACGAACACCCCCAGGTCGAGCCGCCACAGTTTGGGATGCGCCCACACGTCCGCGATGCGTCCGCGCGGCTGATCGGCATGGCGCTTGGGCTCTGCCGGCGTGACCCAAACCACCAGCACGATACCGGCCAGCGCCAGCAGCGCCGTCAGCGTAAACAGCCCCCGCAAGTGAATCCAGTGGTCGAGCGTGGGCGCGACCATCAGCGACAGCGCGAACATCAGCCCGATGCTCGCGCCGACCATCGCCATGCCCTTGGTGCGCACCTCGTCGCGCGTGAGGTCGGCCAGCAGCGCCGTCACCGCCGCCGAGATCGCGCCCGCGCCTTGCAGCGCGCGTCCGGCAATTAGGCCGTACACCGTCCCCGCACAAGCGGCCAGCACGCTGCCCGCGGCAAACACGATCAGCCCCAGCACGATCACGCGCTTGCGCCCGTAATGGTCGCTGGCCAGCCCCAGCGGCATTTGCAGCATCGCCTGGGTCAGGCCGTAGATCCCCATTGCCAGCCCGATCAGCACCGGGTCGTGCCCGCCGGGCATATGCGCCGCTTCCAGCGCGAACACCGGCAGCACCAGAAACAGCCCCAACATCCGCAGCGCAAAAATCGCCGCCAGCGAAAAACTGGAACGGCGCTCCATAGCCGTCATGCGGAAAGGCGAATGTGCCGAAGGCAGTTCGGCGGGTGAATCGTTGGACGAAGCGGGAGCGGAAGTATCGACAGGTACAGACATAAGGGCGCGTATTGTCCGCTGATCGGGCAAGCCCCCATGTTCAACGCCGGGAACCGCCGGCGCGCCGTGCGTCAATCTGACCGGCAATGGCTGCTTGCGGCCCCATCGGACTGTAGAATGCCGCCCCTAATTTTTTTGTATTCGGGCTGTGTTTCGTTTTTATACCGACAAGGGCCGCAGCCCAATGTTCTCCACAAAGGATTAACGATGTGAATTAAAACTTTCCAAATAATGCATCTCCCCCCACACTTTGCTTTCAGGCTACGGGGCTGCATTCTCTTAAACCATCTTCTTTCAATTCGTAGATCAATCCAAGCATGAAAAAAGCACTTCTCATCACCACCGTTTCAGCGGCTTGTCTTTTCCTGTTGCAAGCGTGCGGCGGCGACGGCGATGACACCTCCATCCCCCCCAGCACAACCCCCAGCGGCAATACAGGCACGGGTGGAAATACCGGCGGAAATGGTACTGGTACCGGGACAGGAACCAGCTCGCACGACCAAGGCAGCATCAGCGCACCTTTTGCGCGCGGCGATGCTTCACGTTACTTCCTGGTGAATTTGGGGAGCTTCAACGGGGGGGCACTCTCCAATAGCGTGCAAGCCGCCGACGGCGCAATGACCACGATTAACAGCAATCAGCTTTCGGGCAATTACAGCGTGCAAAACATTGCCGGCGACGCCAGCTTTGCCATTGGGCGCTGGGTCAAGGGCACCGTCACCACCGACAATGGCACGGACACGCTCACCGGTACAGATGGAAACGCGTACCACTACATCGCTTACCAGGGGTTGAGCGCATACCCGGATACCCTGACCTTGCATTGCACGGGCGGCAACTTCACGACGCCGACCTACAGCGGCGGCAGCAACGGCGCGTCGACCGGTACTTCGGCCAGCGGCACGGCGGACATCACTTTCAGCGGTGGGGAAAGTACGGTGGACGGCACGTTGACGGTCAACGCCAACGGCGAAACCGCGACCCTGAATTTGCCGAAAAGTTTGCCAAACACGCCTACTGGCTCAAGCTTCAGCGGCGGCTTGGGCGTTAGTCCCAGCGTGGGCGTGCAACTGGCCGACGCGGGCAATGGCACTTATGCGCTGATGATTCTCGAGTACTCCGCTGCGATGCCGAGCGGTGCGACATACGTCGGCGTGGGCCGCCTGGCTTGCACCAGCAACTGATAGGGATGCGACCAGGGTATTTTTACCCCTGAACCTAAACCCGGAGCGGGCTTGCCGCCTGCTCCGGGCGGGCGTGCAGCGCTGGTTTGCTGCGAGCGCCCGGCTTCTACGCCTTAGCCGCGCGCGGCGGCGGGAGGCGCGTCCGGCTGATCGATCAATGCCGGGTTGTCGAGCACCGCGTGCAGACGCTCCGCGTCGAGCTGTTTGTCCCAGCGCGAAACCACGACCGAGGCAACCGCGTTGCCCACAAAGTTCGTCAGTGATCGGCATTCGCTCATAAAGCGGTCCACGCCCAGCACCAGCACCATACCTTCCACGGGCAGCTCCGGCACCACCGTCAGCGTGGCCGCCAGCGTGATGAAGCCCGCGCCGGTTACGCCCGCGGCGCCCTTGGAACTGAGCATGGCTACCACCAGCAGCATGATCTGGTGGCTGAGGGTCAGGTGAATATCGAGCGCCTGCGCAATGAACAGCGCCGCCAGCGTCATGTAGATGTTGGTGCCGTCGAGGTTGAAGCTGTACCCCATCGGGATCACCAGGCCCACCACCGGCTTGGCGCAGCCGGCGCGTTCCATTTTGTGCATCAGGTTAGGCAGCGCCGATTCCGACGAACTGGTGCCCAGTACCAGCAGCAGGTCATCCTTGATGAAGCGCAGCAGCTTGAAGATGGAAAACCCGTTGTAGCGCGCCACGAGGCCCAGCACGACCAGCACGAACAGCAGCGACGTGAGGTAGAACGTGACCACCAGCGCCGCCATGTTGCCGATGGAACGGATGCCATACGCGCCCACGGTGTAGGCCATGGCGCCGAACGCACCGATGGGCGCCGCGCGCATGAGCACCGCCACGGCCTTGAACACCGGCGCCGAAATCGACGTGAAGAAGTCGAACACCGGCCGCGCGCGATCGCCTACCAGCGAGATCGAGACGCCGAACAGGATGGCGACGAACAGCACCTGCAGCACATCGCCCGTGACCAGCGGACTGACCAGCGTGTCCGGAATGATGTTGAGGATAAAGCCGGTGACGGTGGAACTGTGCGCTTTCTGGACATAACTGCTGACCTTGCTGACATCCAGCGTGGCCGGGTTGATGTGCATGCCGGTGCCGGGCTGAATGGTGTTGGCCACGATCAGGCCGATGATGAGCGCCAGCGTCGACCAGCACAGGAAATACACAATCGCCTTGCCCGCGATGCGCCCGACCGAGCGCATGTTGCTCATGCCCGCGATGCCGGTCACCACCGTCAGGAAAATCACCGGCGCAATAATCATCTTGACCAGTTTGACGAAGCCGTCGCCCAGCGGCTTCATGGCTTCGCCCGCGTGGGGCCAGAAGTTGCCCAGCACGATGCCGATCACGATGGCGATCAGCACCTGGATATACAGCACTTTGTACCAGCGTTTACGCAATGGCTCCAGCTTGGGAAGCGTGCCGTCGTCGTCGCCATTGGCGGAGTTGGGTGAGATAAGCATGGTGCTCTCGTGGAATGATGAATGGTTCGACGGGAGACCAGTATAGTGGCCGCAGGTCAGCGGCAGTTACCGGGTAAATACCCATGCCGCAGCTTTAAATGATTTTCATGCCCCAGCCGACACATCCTCGAAAAACCGCGGCCGATCGGCCCGCAGACTTTGCGTTGCGATGGCGCGCGCGGCCAGCCGGCGCGGAACAATCCGCGCAGCCGCGCTGAACGCCGCGCCGCGCCCGGTGCGGGCGTTCCTCATTTCCCCTTTCAGCAAGCTTCATCCCATGTCCATTACCCCTCAGGAAGCGCTCCAGCGCACCATCGAACACCGCGAAATCTTCCACGACGAAATGCTGTACCTGATGCGCATGATCATGGCCGGTGAAGTCTCGCCGCTGATGATCGCGGCCATCACCACCGGCCTGCGCGTCAAAAAAGAAACCGTCGGCGAAATTGCCGCCGCCGCTCAGGTCATGAAGGAACTGGCCACACCGGTGCCCGTGGCCGATACCGCGCATCTGGTGGACATCGTGGGGACCGGCGGCGACGGCGCGCGCACCTTCAACATCAGCACCTGCTCGATGTTCGTGGCCGCGGCGGCGGGCGCGCGCTGCGCCAAGCACGGCAACCGCGGCGTATCGAGCAAATCGGGCAGTGCCGACGCGCTGGAGGCGCTGGGCATCCCGATCCACCTCACGCCCGATCAAATCGCGCGCTGCATCGCGCAGGTAGGCATCGGCTTCATGTTCGCGCCCGACCATCACCCCGCCATGAAGCAGGTGGCCGCAGTGCGCAAGGAGATGGGCGTCAAGACCCTCTTCAACATCCTGGGGCCGCTGACCAACCCGGCCAACGCGCCCAACATCCTGATGGGCGTATTCCACGAAGATCTGGTGGGCATTCAGGTGCGCGTGCTGCAACGCCTGGGTGCCAGGCACGCGCTGGTCATTTACGGGCGCGACGGCATGGACGAAGTGAGTCTGGGTGCTTTTACGCTGGTGGGCGAATTGCAGAACGGCCAAGTGCGCGAATACGAAATCCACCCGGAAGACTTCGGCCTGCCGATGGCCAGCAACCGGTCGTTCCGCGTCGAAACGCCCGAACAGTCGGTGGCGCTGCTGCGCGGCGTGCTCGCCGGCGATGACGGGCCGGCGCGCAACGTGGTGCTGCTCAACGCGGGCGCGGCGCTGTACGCGGCGGACGTCACGCCCGACATTGCCGAGGGCGTGGCGCGCGCGCGCGAAGCCATCGACAGCGGCGCGGCGCGGGCCAAGCTCAACGAACTGGCCACTTTCGCGCGGCAACTGGCCGCATGAGGAACGCGCGATGAACGCCGACATTCTCAACCGCATCATCGCCGTCAAGCGCGAAGAAATCGCCGCCGCACAACCCGCCAAACCGCTGGCGGCGCTGCGCGAAGAAGTCGCGCAGCAAACACCGCCGCGCGATTTCATCGGCGCGCTGCGCGCCAAAATCGCCGCCGGACAGGCCGCCGTGATCGCCGAGGTCAAAAAGGCCAGTCCGAGCAAAGGCGTGATCCGCGCCGACTTCCGCCCCGCCGACATCGCGCGCAGCTACGCGCAGGGCGATGGGCGGATCAGCGCCGCGTGCCTGTCGGTGCTGACCGACCGGCAGTTCTTTCAGGGCGCGCCGGACTATCTGCGCCAGGCCCGCGCGGCGTGCGGCCTGCCCGTGCTGCGCAAGGATTTCATCATCGACCCGTACCAGGTCTGTGAGGCGCGCGCCATGGGCGCGGACGCCATTCTGCTGATCGCGGCCGCGCTGGACGACGCGCGGCTGGCCGAGCTGGAAGCCGCCGCGCACGCGCTGGGCATGGCCGTGCTGGTGGAAACGCACGACGCGGCGGAACTGGCGCGCGCGCTGCGGCTGAAAACGCCGCTCATCGGCATCAACAACCGCAACCTGCGCAGCTTCGAGGTCTCGCTCGACGCCACCTTGCGCCTGCTCGCCGATGTGCCGCCCGACCGCCTGCTGGTCACCGAAAGCGGCATCGCCACGCCCGCCGACGTGGCGCGGCTGCGCGGCGCGGGCGTGCATGCTTTTCTGGTGGGCGAGGCTTTCATGCGCGCGCCCGAACCGGGGCAGGCGCTGGCGGCGCTGTTCGCGGCTTGAGCGCGCGTCGAGGCCATGTGGAACGGACACTCATGCGCGAACGGATTAATTGACGGCGGAAATTTGCGATGCTGATCTCTTCCTCCACGCTCGATCCCGGCTGGCAACCGCTGGTCGATGGTTTTTGGGCCGGCGGAACTGGCCAACAATTGCGTGCGCGGCTGGCCGCGCGTCAGGCGCAGGGCGTGCGCATCTATCCGCCCGAGCCGCTGCGCGTGTTCGGTTTGACGCCGCGTGCGGCGGTGCGTGTGGTCATCGTCGGGCAGGACCCGTATCACGGGCCGGGGCAG
>Ga0209738_10000284_pt1 | contig 10737 bp, 8 predicted proteins | sample TergutNc150P5_FD_187289 | JGI IMG/M metagenome (GOLD analysis project Ga0209738, IMG submission 187289) | Nasutitermes corniger P5 segment gut microbial community from laboratory colony in Florida, USA - Nc150 P5 (SPAdes) (version 2) | ecosystem: Host-associated > Arthropoda: Insects > Digestive...
GGATACGATGCCCGCAGGGCATCCGGCGCGAGGGAGCGATCCCGCGACGAACATTTCCCGCAGCCGGAGCGCACATACGCACACCCAAGGCACGCGCAGCCGGAGCGCACATACCCGAGTTACCCGTTGGGGAGCGCCACGGCGTCACCGACGCGCACGACGAGTCCATCGGCGACGAGCGTCTCGACGGCACGGGCCGCCTGCTCCCGGCGCGGCAACGCCGAGAGCACATCCCCAACCGGCACGGGATCAGCGGAAGACCGCAGCATTGCGAGCACGCGGCCGCGGGCCTGGCGGTCGGTGCCCTCGTACGGTTGCACGCGGCGACGATCGGCGTGGACATCCTCGGGTTTGCCCAACCGGAGCCAGCGGCATGAGCCGGCCAGCGGGCATGCCTCGCATGCAGCTGCGCCAGCGCGGCAGACCAGGGCGCCCAGCTCCATCACGGCCTGGTTCCAGCGCACCGAGGCGGCCGCCTCGCGTGGCAGCAGTTCGGCCGCCAAAGCGCGTTCCACAACGGAGGACGACGGCGCGGGCAGCGCCTGGCCGGCCACGAGCCGGGTCAGCACGCGGGCGATGTTGACATCGAGGACGACGGCGCGGCGTCCGAACGCGAAGCTGGCCACCGCGGCGGCGGTGTACGCACCCACACCGGGCAATGCCCGAAGCGACACCTCGTCCCCCGGCACCACCCCACCGAACGCATCCACGAGGTGCACCGCGCATTCCCACAGCCGCAGCGCCCGGCGCGGATACCCGAGCCGCCCCCACGCCCGGATCGCCTCGGCCGACCCGGCCGCCGCCAACCCCTCCGGAGCAGGCCACCGCTGCATCCACGCCCGCCACGCAGGCTCGACGCGCCCCACCGGCGTCTGCTGCAGCATGATCTCGCTGACCAGCACGCCCCAGGGCGTGCGATCGGGCGCCCGCCACGGCAGGTCGCGCGCATTCGCCTCGTACCAGGCCGCCAGCGGCCGGGCATACGGATTGGCCATTCAGCTGGCCTGCTGCAGCGTGATGAGCGGAATCTGCGGGGGCGCATCGATACGCACGGGCGGGCCCCACGCCCCGGCCCCGCGCGAGGTCACGACGGTGACGCCCGAGATGACGTGCACGCCGTCGAGCACCGGCTGCTGCTCGGTGACCAGATAGTGCACCGGCCACAGCTGGCCGCCGTGCGTGTGCCCCGACAGCATCAGATCGACGCCGAGCCGGGCGGGCAGGCCCGGCTCCGACACATCCACATAATGACGATTGCCGTTGTCCTGGGCCTGCAGCGGCTCGTGCGCGATCAGGATGCGGAACCGTCCGGCCCCGTCCACGGGCTCCCCCGTCGCCTCGGCCAGGCGCTGCGCCGCCAGCTGCACGTCCGGGTTGAGCGGGGCACGGCCGGTGCGGTCGTTGATGCCGAGGACGTCGATGCTCGCCCCGCCGCGGCTGATCACGACGCCGTTGTTGTCCAGCACGTTGAGGCCCAGCGATCGGAAGTACTGCACCCACTGCGGAGCCTCGCCGGTGTAGAACTCGTGGTTTCCGGTGGTCACCAGCACGCCGTCGGGCGCCGACAGGTCGCGCAGCGCCGCCATGTCGGGGCCGAGGTCGGGCACCTCGCCGTCCACCAGGTCGCCGGCGATCACGATGAGGTCCGGACGAGCAGCGTTCGTCTCGTCCACCACCTGCCGCAGAAAGCCCGGCCCCAGGCCCGGCCCGATGTGCAGGTCGGACAGCAGCGCGATCCGGTACCCGTCGAACGCGGCCGGCACCTGCGCATTGGCGAACGTCAGCGGCGTCACGACCGGGTGGTGCGCCCGCACGACCCCGTAGCTCGTCACGCCCACCGCGCCGGCCAGCACCAGGCAGGTGGCCCAGCGCACGAACCGCACGCGCGGCGTCAGCCCGCGCAGCGAGGACGAAGCCGCAGCCCCCCGCACCCGGTCGGCCACGCGCCACACCAGGCTGACCACCCGCACGACGAGCAGGCCCATCGTCAGGTACAGCAGCAGCGCGAGCCCGCACAGCAGCGGCACGGTGACCAGGCGCCAGGTGTCGGGGGACAGCGAGGTCCGCGAGATCCGGATCGACGCGAAGCAGGCCACCATCAGCACGGCCACGACGGGTGCGACGATGCGCGGCACGGGGCGGCGCCACCGCGGCGCGAACGCGAACGAGTACACGTACAGCACCACGCAGGCCGGCAGGCCGATCGTCATCATCATCGAGATGTATCCCATGCGCCACCTCCGTCCTGGTGGCAGCCTATCCGATCCGTGCCGACAAGGACGGACGGACGAGCGCGGACACAGCAAGGCCGGACGAAGCGATGCCCCGTCCGACCTTGCTGTCTCCCCGTTGTAGAAGCGCTCAGCGCCTCCGCATCAACGGCGCGCCACGCGCACCGCTGCACAAACGATGCCCGCCACCATCAGCAGCCCGATCAGCAGCAGGCCCGGTGCGGTGGTGGACGCCACCGAGCCGCCCGTCGCCGCCGTCGCCGTCACCGTCACCGTGGGCGCAGCCGGCGCGTTCGCCGGCGCGGCCGCAGGCGGCCCCGCCACGACGATCGGCACGGGCACCACGGTCACCGTGACGGTGCCCGTCGAGGTGACGCCGAGCGCATCGGTGATCTCATAGGTGAACGAGTCGGACCCCGTGAACCCTTCGGCCGGCGTGTAGACGACCTGTCCGTCCTTGATGCTGGCGGTCCCGTGGGACGGCTGGTTCACCCCGGTCAGTTCCAGGCCCGTGCCGGTGTCGTTGGCCAGCACATCGACGCTCGCCGACGAGCCAGCCTGCGCCCACGTGGTGTCGCCGACAGCCGCCGGCCCGGGCGCGATCTCGACGTTCACGGTCGCCTGGGCCGTGCTACCGATCGCGTCGGTGACGGTGTACGTGAACGAGTCGCTGCCCACGAATCCGGCCGCCGGCGTGTAGACGACCTTCCCATTCTGGACGGATGCCGTGCCGTGAGCCGGGGTCGACACCTGCGTGATCGTCAGGCCCGTGCCCGAGTCGTTGGCCAGGACGTCCGCAGTCACCGGCGCGCCCGTCTCGGTCGAGGCCGTGTCGTCCTTGGCGACCGGCGGGGCCACGACGGTCACGCTGGCGGTCGCAGTGGCCGTCTGGTCGCTCGCGTCGGTGACGGTGTACGTGAACGTGTCGGTGCCGGTGAAGCCCGCGGACGGAGTGTACGTGACGGCGCCGTTGCTGGCGACCGTCGCCGTGCCGTGGCCGGGCGTGTCGACCGAGGTGACCGTCAGGCCCGTCCCCACGTCGTTGCCCAACACCGGGATGGTCACCGCGGTGCCCGGCTTCGTCGTGGCGGAGTCGTCGACAGCCATCGGCAGCACCGTGACGGCGACGTTGGCGGTCGAGGTGACGCCGTCGCTGCCCGCCGCGGTGTACGTGAACGCGTCCGGGCCGCTGTAGCCGCTCGCCGGCGTGTAGCTGACCATGCCGTTCTGGATGGACGCCGTACCGTGCGACGGCGTCGACACCGCCGTCAGCGTCAGGCCCGTGGTGGTGTCGTTCTTGAGGACGTCGATGGTCGCCGGCGTGTTGGCGTTGGTGGTCGCGGTGTCGTCGGTCAGCTGCGGGAACTGCGTGACGAACGAGTTGCCGACGATGAACACGCCGCTGTCGTAATTCGCGTCGCCCTGGTCTTCGATCGCGAACTTGATGTGGTTGACCTGGCCCTGGTTGACCGGCGCCTGGCAGGTCAGCACCGTGGTGATGCCGTCGAAGCCCGTGTCGACGGTGTTCTTGCTGTTGTCGCGGTAGTCGGTGCTGTTGGTCTTGTCGTTGACCGTGTCGATCGACACGGGCTGATTGTTGGCACCCACCGTGGCGCAGTTCTTGCCGTTGACGAACAGGCCGAACACGTCGTTGAAGCCCTCGTTCACAAACTCCGGGTATTCCTCGGACCCGAAGATGTACGTGAACCGCACCTGGTTGCCCGTCGCCACGAAGTCGAACTGCAGCGACGCCGCGTCGTACGTAGAGAAGCTCGACGCCGGCTTGCCGGTCTCCTGGGCCAGCAGCGCATCCAGATCGGCATCGCCGGGCGTGCCCATCTTGGTGCTCGTGTCGGGCTCGTCGTTCGGCCCGGGCACCGCCGAGCCTCCCGTGCCCGTGTCGGGGGTGTTGGACACCACGCCGGTGGACAGCACGACGCCCGAGCTGGCACCCAGCGTCGAGAACCCGCTGAACGACCCGATCGACTGATTCGAGCCGGACACCTGCACATTGCTGATCTGCGTGCCGTCGCCGATCAGTGTCTGGGCCAGGTTGGTTGCGGTGAGCGTGCCCGACGCCAAGTTGGTCACCTGTTCGCCCGTCGATGCCATGGCCGGCGCGCTGAACGCCCCCAGCAGCGTGGCTGCCGAGACGGCGACAACGGCGACGGCTCCCCAATGAGCCCGTTTCATGCTCTTTCTCCTCTCAGAACCTGAGGAGCCACTGGGGTTCGCTGCCCGTCCCAGGAGTGTGAACGGCACGAGTTTACAACTGCGCATGCACCTTTGCCGGAAGTTTGCGCGATTATGGAAGGGAGCCACGCTGATGGTTCGCTCACAGCGCATCCGCGACGATTCCGGGCCCACGATCTTGGCACATTCCCACAACGGGCCGGACGGACGTCGCCGCGTAGGTTGGGCCGCATGACCCAGAACCTTCGCAGCATCGTGGCTAGTCACACGCCCGGCGACATCATCGGGCGCACCGCGCGCCGCGTGCCCGACAAGGTCGCCCTGATCGACGACGCCGACGGGACGACCTTCACGTTCGCGCAGTTGGACGCCGCCGCCGACGGGGTCGCCGCCGCGCTGCAAGACGACGGCCTGGTCAAGGGGGACATCGTCCTCACGTTCGTCCGCAACTGCTGGCAGGCCGCGCTGCTGCCGTTCGCCGCCCCGCGCGCCGGCGTCGTCGTCGCCCCGGCCAACCCGCTGCTCGGCCCGGGCGAGATGGCCGCGCTCGTCCGCCTCGTCCGTCCCCGCGCGATCCTGGCCGAGGAACACTCGGTGCCCGCGGCCGCCCGGGCTCTGCGCGAGTCGGGACGGACCGACGTCCGCACGCTGTGCCTGCGCCCGCCGCACCGCGCCCTGCCGCGCGGGTGGCGCGACGCCGCCGTCTGGTTCGAGCACACCGGCCAGCCCACACCGGTCGAAGTGGGCGACGACGACCTCATCCGGCTCATGTTCACCTCGGGCACCGAATCGGGCCCCAAGGCCGTGATGCTGTCCAGCCGCAACCTGATGTGGCAGTACGCGACGTTCATCCACAGCGCCGCGATGACCGGCGACGACGTCGAGCTGCACACCATGCCGCTGCATCACTGCGGCCAGCTCGACTGCTTCCTCGGCCCCGACCTGATGCTCGGCTGCACGTCGGTGGTGCTGAACACGCCGACACCGGCGCGCATCGCCGCGGCGATCGTGCGCCACGGCGTCACCCGGATGTTCGCGACGCCGTCCAAGTGGATCGAGCTGCTGCACAGCGACGACCTCGCCGCCCTGCGCCAGCTCACGAAGGGCTGCTTCGGCGCCTCGGCGATGCCGGTGCCGGTGCTGCACGAGATGGCCCGCACACTGCCGGGCCTGCGCATGTGGAACCTGTACGGCCAGACCGAGATGTCGCCCGCCGCGTCCATGCTCGGCCCCGACGACCAGCTGCGCCGCGCCGGCTCGGTGGGCCAGCCGGTCATCGACGTCGACCTGGCGATTCTGGACGAGCAGGGCCGCGAGCTGGGCACGGACGCGGTCGGCGAGATCTGTTTCCGCTCGCCGCAGGCCTGTCTGGGCTATCTGGACGACGAGGCCGCGACCGCCCGGCTCTTCCGCGGCGGATGGCTGCACACCGGCGACGTCGGCTACCGCACGGCCGACGGCTACCTGTGGTTCGTCGACCGCATCAAAGACACGGTGAACGTCGGCGGCGAGAAGGTCGCCTCGCGCGAGGTCGAGGACTGCATCTACCGCCTGCCCGCCGTGCACGAGTGCGCCGTGTTCGCCGTGCCCGACCCTCACACCGTCGAGGCCATCGTCGCCGTCGTCTCGCCGCGGCCGGGTCTCACGGTCACCGAGGACGACGTCCGCACGCACGTCCGGCACCATCTGGCGCCGTTCAAAGTGCCCCGCCATGTCGTGGTTTGGAATACGCTTCCAAAGAATGCGACCGGGAAAATCCTGAAACGAGCCCTCCGGGAGCGGTTCGCCAGCGTACCCTTGCATACAAGCGTGGCAACGGGCAATGCGTCTGTTGCCGCGCCCACCCATGAGCCCGCCGAGCCCGGCGGCGCGACATCCCGTTGTGATCGCTTGGGGTCCGTTGTGATCCCCCGAGGTCACTCCAGGTGAGTCGGGACACGCGACCGCACAGCCAGGTCAGACAGCTGGTTGCGACGGCGTGTGAGGGAGCGCTGCCGGGCTCGGCGCCTTATTGCGCGCGGGACGGCCGCGTGGGCGGACGCATATAGTCGCTCACCTCGACCGGCGGGGCGAACACCTGCACCGGCACGATGGCGGACGGCGCGGGGGTCGCGGACGGCGCGGGGATCGCGGGCGGCGGCATCGGCGCGGGCGTCGGCATCTGTGCTTGCGGACGAGCGTCCTGTTCGCGCACCCAGCCGACGTACGCCAGCACCGCGCCCACCAGGCCCGCCAGCGCGCCCAGCATCGCCAGCCAGAACCCGCGCAGCAGCGTGAAGTCGACGACCTCGCTGCTGAGCGTCGCGCGGAAGACGTTGTTGGGGCCGACCCGTCCCGACGCGAACGCGAGCACCGCGGCCCCGCCGAACCCCGCCATGAGCACGTACTTCGGCCAGGGCGATGGCTGCGCGCCCCGTGGCCTGGGCACCCACCGCATGTCGAACAGCGCCAGCCCGGCCGCGCACAGCAGGATCACGGCCGCGGGCCCGGCGTACGGCACCGCCCATCCGGGCCCGGACATGGCAAGCCCGAGGTTGTCGGTCATCGGCCCTCGGCCGTCGGGAATGGAGATCTGGTAGTACCGCGAGCACACCCCGATGAATCCGACGATGCCGCCGGCGACCATCAGCACCGTGGCCGACACCGTGAGCGCCGGATCGAAGACGGGCGGCTGCGTGGGGGGTGTGTAGACCTGCGCCGGCTGCGTGCGCAGCGGCGCCACCGGGTGTCGGCCCCGGCCACCGGCTGGCCACTGCGCGCTCATGATAAGGGGTCCCCTCTGCGATGAATGGGTCTCTTCATCGTATCGCCCCGCCGACCCACTGCCGGTCAGAAGAGCGCAGACGCCGCGCGTCTGTTCTCACCTGTGCCGTGGTGCGCGACGCAGGATCAGCCCAACTCCGGCAAAGATCACTGCGAGGCAGCCATACCCCAACGCCGTGAGTTCTTGTCGCGCCTTGAGGCTGAGCGATTCCATGACACTGCTCGGGTCGTAGGTTCGCCAGTTGACCACCATCATGACGGCCATCACAACAACGCAGACGAAAGCTGCACAGAGGAAGACCGTCCCGATGATGATGCGCTTACTGGTCGGCTCTTGAGTGGACATCCTTCACTTCACTTCTGGGGGTGCAGGCTGGGCGTGTCGGCTTGCGGTATATCGAACTGGACATTGGCTGCAGCTTGGTCGGCCAGGCTGATTGCTTCGTTGGGGGTCTGCCCTATCGTCATCACGTAGCCGATGCGGGTGCCCGAGGATGTGATGTCGCCGATGTGATCGCTGGGATGCACATCCAGGTGCAGATCGACGACGCCCGGGCTGGTCCTGGCTGTGGCGAGGCCTTCGATGCCGCATAGCGTGCCGGCGGGGGCCGTGAAGTAACGGATCGCGGCGGCGTGGTTCGGGGTGTCGCCGGCGCGCTCCGGGGGTTCTTGCCCGCAGCGGATGGCGATGGCGATGTCGAGCAGGTCCACGTCGTAGGCCTGTCTGACCAGATCGACGATGTGGTCGCCGCCGTTGCGGGTGTGCGTCTCCACGATCACCATGCGCTCGTCGGTGACGATGACCTCGGTGTGCGTGAGCCCCCACCGGATGCCGAGCATGCACAGACACGCGCAAACACACCGTGCGATCCGCTCGCGTTCGGCCGGTGCGATGGGCGCTGGCACGCAGTGCCCGGCCTCCACGAATCTGCCAGCGCCGTCACCGAACAGCGTCTTCTCGGTGATGGCGACGATATGGTGGTGGCCGTCGTACGACCATGCCTCGGCCGAATACTCCCTGCCCGCATAGAACGTCTCGGCGAGCACCGGAAACCGGATCACCGCATCGGCACGGTCGATGTCAGCTTGGGTTTCGAGCAGCCGGACGCCCACACTGGCGGCTCCGTCCACGGGCTTGACGATGACGGGGAACCCCGCCTGCGCGGCAAAGCCTGTCACCGCCTGCGCGTCGTCCGCCACCCGGAACGGCACCGCAAGCTGCGGATCGCCAGCCAGACGGGCGCGCATACGACCTTTATCCACAACGCGTCGTACCGCGGCGACATCGTTGTCGGCGTACCCGAGCACGGCGTTCAGGATCGCCTGCGGCAGCAGCCCCTTCTCGGTCAACGACAGGACGCCGACCAGATCGAAGCGCCGTCCGAAATTAGCGATGATATCGGTGACCAGACCGGTGTCGGTGTAATCGGTCAGCAGCACGTGGTCGGCCAAACCGACGACCCCGGGTGCCAGACTCGCCTGGTTGTCGACGACGATCACCCCCAGGCCCCGGGCGCGCGCCCGCTCGCACAGCGCCGCGTTGGGCCCCAGAAGCACCACGTATCTGTCACATGCTCGCCCCATGCGCCTTGTCTCCTTCCTTGTCGACGGTGAGTTCCGGCGCATCCAGCGGCCGCAGCGTCAGGGCACCCACAACGCCGAGGACGAGGTTGACCGGGCCCAGGACGAGCCACCCCGCACCCGCGCCACCCGGCACCGACCCCAGCGCCGTCGCGCCGGCGTACCCGCCGCCAAGACCGCCGAAGGCGTTCGCCAGGCTCGACAACCCGAACACGCGCGCGGATCGGGTCGGCGAAACAACGGATATGCGAATATCGATCAGCAGGCTCAGGATCACCTCGCCAACGCTAAACACGATCACGCCTGCGATCCAGACCCAGATCACATGGCCCGGAGCGGCGAAGCTGGAGTAGCCGAGCCCGTAGCAGATGAAACCGAACACGCAGCAGGTCCGGGCCGACAGTCTGCGGATCAGCACGGCGACCACCGGCTGGGCGGCGACGACGACCACGGCGTTCACCGTGAACATGACCGGCAGGAACCAGGCCTGCCCGATGGCTCCGAGGAACAGCGGCACCGTGGACTCGAAGTGGATGTAGGCCAAGCCGAAAAGCAACGAGACCAAACAGACCGAGATGACGGGCACGGTGAACAGTCGGGACGCAGCCCGTCCCGGCACAATGTCCTGCTCGTGCGGTGCGGCCTTCGGCAACGACACCACCGCCAGCAACACCGCCAGTGCCGCGAAGATGGCGCCGGAGACGATGAACAACAGGCGCGGTGACACCGCCAGCAACCCCGCACCCAGAAGCGGCCCCACCGCAACACCGACATTGGCACACATGTTGCGGGTCGCGAAGATGCGCAAGCGCGTGACCGGCGTGGTCAGCAGCACCAGCGCCGCCTTGGATGTGGGGAAGAAGAGCGCGCCGCCGAGGCTCACGATGATGCACGCGGCCAGCAGCGCGGCATCGCGGTCGGCCCACAGGAACAACAGATAGCCCGGCACGCGCAGCAGAATGCCGAGCAGCATGACGGGTTTCACGCCCCACCGGTCGGCCAGCGCGCCGCCGAACACGCCGCCGCCGGTCAGGCACCAGTACATGAGACCGATATACGTACCCGCCATGCCGGGGCTCAGATGCCCCTGGTTGACCAGATACACGGCCAGGAACGGCGTCACCAGGAACCCGCTCAAACTGGAGCAGAACGACGCCGCCAGCAAAGCGAGAACGGGCCGGGTGATCCGGGTCGGCGACTGGGAACGACTGGCAGGCGGATGGGTCAAGGCGTGCTCATCTCGCAGGTCAACTCCCCAGAGGCGGAGAGGGCGTTGTGCATGGCGATCTCGGTTGTGGGCCCGGATGTCAAGACGCTGCCCACCAGAGCTCGGTCGTTCTGGGTGCCAGGCATCTGTGTTCCCGGTCGTCGCAGAACTGCGACATCGGGTTGGCCTGGGTATTCTCTGGCGACGTCTTGGCCGTTGATGGCGACGAAGGATCCTGCTGTCGGGGCGTAGACGGCGATCTCGGCCCAGGCGCTCAACACGGGCAGCGGGAGGTCCATCAGGCCCGGCCGCCGGCCCGAAGCGAGATCGAAGAAGGCGTCGTAGATGTTGACTCCGAGGCTGCGGCACATCACTTCGCCGATCCGCATGCCGCCGAGGCGGGGGTTGACCTCGACGATTTCGAACCCGTCCTTGGTGGTGATGAATTCGCAGTGGGCGAATCCGTCGGTGTATCCGATGGCCTCTAGGACGCGGGTGATCCATTCAGCGACGGCGGTAGCCTGCATCTGACAGGGGAAGGCGAGTCCGTCCTCCCTGAATGAAGGCGGCTTGCCAAGCAGCCGGCTCGTGACCCCCAAGAGCCGGGTCTCCCCGTGCCAAGTGAGAGTCTCGGCGCTGTACAACGGGCCCCGGAAATACGGCTCGACAGAAAGATCCCCAGCAAGGGAGGCTGTACGCACCTGCTCGACGATCCGGGGAACATCCTCAGGCGCGAACGCCGCCCAGACGTTCCGGCTTCCT
>Ga0209738_10000285_pt1 | contig 10718 bp, 7 predicted proteins | sample TergutNc150P5_FD_187289 | JGI IMG/M metagenome (GOLD analysis project Ga0209738, IMG submission 187289) | Nasutitermes corniger P5 segment gut microbial community from laboratory colony in Florida, USA - Nc150 P5 (SPAdes) (version 2) | ecosystem: Host-associated > Arthropoda: Insects > Digestive...
AAGCCGCTGGTCATCGGCGTGCTGGTACTGGCGGTGGTGCTGTTCATCTCCTGGCTGGCCATTCGCCGTTGGGGCTGGGCGCGTGTCACCCCGGTGTTTACCGGGCTGTGGTGCGTCATCTGCGCCGGTGTGGCGCTGGCGCTGATCGCGCGCTATGTCAACCTCGCCTATATGACGCCGTTGCCGCCGGTAACGGCCACCGTCTTCGAGGCAAGGCCCTACCCCTCCACTGAACACGGCCCCGGCGGCGCCGTGACGTGGCTCACCCCGCCGGCATCCGGCGCACAAAACGGCGCCAGCGCGCCCGCCGACAACAGACCGTGGCGCGTGCACATCGAAGGAGCGGACTTCCAGGCCATGCCCCCAGGAACGAGCGTGACGCTGCAACGCGCACGCGGCGCGCTGTGGGGCACTTACATGACCAACTCCAATGCGCCCCAAGCACTGCCGTTTTCGCCGATGCCCGCGCCCGGCCAACCCGCGACGACCGCCGATCCGTCATGAACGCCCTGCGTTCCGTGCTGCTGTATCTGTGGTGGAGCGTAACGGCGGTGCTCTGGGCTGCCGTGGCAATACCCGTTTCGCTCTTCATACACGGCACGCCGCTGTACCGCTTTTGCACGGCGTGGCTGACGGTGGCCTTGCCCGGAGCACGCGCCATCCTGGGCATCCGCATTCGCGTCACGGGGCAGCAAAATGTGCCCAACAGCCCGGCCGTGTTCTTGGTCAAACACCAGTCGGCTTGGGAAACGCTGGTGCTGCCCTACTTTGTGTCGCGGCCGTTGTCGTTCGTATTCAAGCGCGAAATTCTGTTCATCCCGTTCTTCGGCTGGACGTTGGGCCGGCTGGACATGATCCACATCGACAGGAACCGGCGCGTGGCCGCTTATGCGCACCTGTTGCGGCAAGGCCAGCAATTTCTGGCGCAAGGTAACGGCGTGGTGATGTTCCCGGAAGGCACGCGCGTGCCGCGCGGCGAACGCGGGACGTATCAAAACGGCGGCGCGCGGCTGGCGATCGGCGCGGGCGTGCCGGTGGTGCCGGTGGCCGTGGCCTCGGCGCGCTGCTGGCCCAAAGGCTGGATCAAACGGCCCGGCATAGTGGATATTTCTTTTGGCCCGCCCATTACCAGCAACGGCAAGCGCCCAGACCCTTTGATGCGCGAAGTGGCGGACTGGATCGAAACCGAAATGCGCCGCATCGACCCGCAGGCATATCCGATGGACGACGCAGCGGATAACGCGGCGGACGGCGCGCCCCATACAACCGCTGACGCCCCTGCCGACGATGCGGCGGCAAACACGCCCTTGCCCCCCACGCCGCCCCGCTCGCCCGACGCGGAACGGGCCGCGCACTGATGCAGCAGCTGGCGCTCGACCTGTTCGACTGCCCCAGCGCATCGTCCGTGCCACCGTCTGCCGTTGTGCCCGACGCGTCTCCCGCGCCCAACACCGCCGCCACGCCCGACTACAGCCACCCGCGCGCCAACCGCCGGGTACTGCTGGCAGGCGTGCTGGTTGCCTACGAGTTGTGCCGCCGCCGTCGCCGCACTATCGGCTTTTCCATCGGACCGGAAGGACTGACCGTCAGTGCGCCGCGCTGGACCACACTGGCTGAAGTGGACGCCGCATTGCGCGAGAAAGCGCGCTGGATCACCACCCGATTGCTGCAAGCGCGCAAGCGCGCAGTTCTGCTGGCGGCGGCGCGCATTGACTGGCGCGCAGGCGCCAGCGTGCCCTATCTGGGCGAGCCGCTGCTATTGGCCGCCGACCCGCACGTCTCCCGGCTCCTGGGCGGCGCGGTGCTCGACCCGGCCGCTTCGGCTACCGGCCAACCGCGCACGCTGCGCCTGGCCCTGCCGCCGGAGGCCACACCTGCGCAATGGCGCGACGCCGCCGGCGCTTGGCTCACGTGCCAAGCGCGGCGGCTGTTTACCGCGCGGCTCGATCACTACGCGCCGCAACTGGGCGTGCACTGGCAACGCCTATCGCTCTCCTCGGCGCAAACGCGCTGGGGTTCGGCTACCGACGCGGGCTGGATCCGCCTGAATTGGCGGCTGATCCACTTCAGCTTGCCGGTAATCGACTACGTGGTGGTGCATGAACTGGCGCACCTGCGCGAGATGAACCACAGCCCGCGCTTCTGGGCGCACGTCGAACGCATATTGCCCGATTACGGCGCGCACCGCGCAACATTGCGCGAAACGGTACTGCCGCCCTGGGCGTAAATATTTCATGATGCTGCATTGCACCAATTTTCTAGGTGTAAATCCCGAGAAGTACGAACCCGAAATGCCGGTACAGTTGTTGGCAAGTCGTTGCAAAATGCAAACGACAGGGCCGAGGAGACGACTGGAACCCCCCAACCAAAACAAAAATCCGCATCAACAAAACGAAGAAACCCATTACAAGCGCCGCAGCATCCCTGCGGCGTTTCCTTTTGGGCGTAACCTTTTGGGCGTAATAGTCCGGGGCGTGCGGCGGCGCGAAGGCAAGTTCTAAAATCCCTTGGCCCGGCCGATCAATGCCGGGCGGGGCCAGCGTCGCAAGATGAGGCTGCCTTGCCGGTATCTGGTCAAACACAATGCCGAACCGGCGCGGTACTCCCTCTCATCCAACAACGCACCGGACGTACCCGCAGCAACATCTCTTTCAGGACTCTTTTTTCATGGCTTCCTCCCTTCCCTCCCCGCTGGACGATCGTGACGGCAAAATTTGGCTGGACGGCCAACTGGTCGATTGGCGCGCGGCCAAAATTCATGTACTGACGCACACGCTGCACTACGGTTGCGGCGTGTTCGAAGGCGTGCGTGCTTACGAAACCACCGGCGGTACAGCCATCTTCCGGCTCGAGGATCACACCAAGCGCCTGTTCAACAGCGCCAAGGTATTGCGCATCAAACTGCCTTTCACGCCCGAACAGATCAATGAGGCGCACAAGACCGTGGTGCGCGCCAACAGCCTCAAGAGCTGCTATCTGCGTCCGCTGGTGTGGATCGGTTCCGAAAAACTCGGCGTCAGCCCCAAGGGCAACACCGTGCATGCCATGGTCGCGGCCTGGGAGTGGGGCGCGTATCTGGGCGCGGAAGGACTGGCGCGCGGCATCCGCGTATGCGTCAGCAGCTATACCCACCACCATGTCAACGTGTCGATGACGCAGGCCAAATCGGTCAGCAACTACACCAACTCGATTCTGGCCAACATGGAAGCCACCGAAAACGGCTACGACGAGGCAATTTTGCTCGACCCCGCCGGATTCGTCGCCGAAGGTTCGGGCGAGAACGTGTTTCTGGTCAAAGACGGCGTGATCTACACGCCCGACCTGTCGGCCGGTGCACTCAACGGCATCACGCGCAATACGGTGCTGTGCATCGCCAAGGATTTGGGCATTGAGGTGGTACAAAAACGCATCACGCGCGACGAGTGCTACATCGCCGACGAAATGTTCTTCAGCGGCACGGCGGCCGAGATCACGCCGATCCGCGAGATCGACCGCGTACCGGTGGGCAGCGGCGTACGCGGCCCGGTGACGGAGAAGGTGCAGCAGGCGTTCTTTGACATCACCAACGGCAAAAACGCCCATTACGCCCACTGGCTGACCAAAGTTTGAAGGGAAAGCAGCAGATCATGTCGCAACACAACAGCGCGCACGTCATCGAACTGGTCGCCGCGGATCTGACGCCCGGCGGCGAAACCTATTGCCCCAACCCCAAAGCCGGCATGCAACTGTGGAACGGCCATCCGCGCGTGTACCTCAACCTCGCCACCGGCGAGGCCAAGTGCCCGTATTGCGGTACCCTTTACCGGCTGAAAACGGCCCCGGCTCAACAGTCGGCATGATGGAGCACTGACACCCCCGATGACACGCCATGCGGCCAGCGCCGTAACAGGCCGATGCGGTATGGCGTACAGCCGTGAAATGCGGCGGTAAATCGCCAGCACAGTCAGTGGCAAGGGCGGCATGGAAACATGCCGCCTTTACTTTTGGGGCCGCCCCTGCCAACGCCCATTCACCTCAGGCGGCTCAGCAGCACGCAGCCCAATCCCGCCACGGCAATCAGCAGCGCCGGAAAAGCCGTGCCGGGCGATATTTGCAGCGCCAGCGCGCTCAAGGGCGGGGCCAACACGCCGCCCAGCGTGTACGCCAGCACCAGGACGGCCGTGCCGTTGACCAGGGCGATACCGCTCTCGCGCGACCCGATGTCCACCATGACCAATGTGTAGAGGTAGCCGCCCATGCCGCCCCAGATGAAAGCGAGCGCGCCGGTAGCCCAGGGCAGGCCGATCAGGAACGGCAGGGCGAGCGCGGCAATCAGGATCAGGCCCGCGCAATAGCGCATCAACCGCCGCCGCACCTGCGCGGGAGCGCCCCAGCGCTGCCCGGGCGTGTGCGCCATGCGGTCGGCCAGCCAGCCCAGCGGAAACACCAGCCCGGCGCTGCCCAGCCCGCTGGCGGAAATCAGCATGACCGCCGCCGCCGCGCTCATGCCCGCGGACAGGCCGTAGAGCGGCAGAATCGACGACAGGCCGCTTTCAAAAAAGCCGCCGACGAAGCCCACCGCCATGAACGCGGGCCGGGCGCGCAGCGCCTGCCACACGCCGCGCCAGCCGGCCGCGGCGGCGCCCGAATCGGCGTGCGGCATGGCCAAGGGCGGTATGGCCGCGCTGATGGCCGCCCCCAGCGCGATGCAAGCGATGGCCGCCCACAACGCGGCGGCATGTTGCGGGCCGATGGCGGCGAGCAATGACGGGCCGATGACGAAGGTCGATCCCAGCATGGCTTCGAACAGTGCCACGGCACGGCCCCGCCACTGCGGCCGCGACAGCTCGGCCACCATCGCTTCCGACAAAACCCAGCGCAGCCCCGCCGCCAGTCCCGCCGTCAGCGCCAGCGGAAACCACGCCGCCGGTGAATCGGTCAGTGCAAAGCCGACGGCGGTCAGCGCCGGCACCACCGCCGAAAGCCAGAACGCGCGCCGCCGCCCCAGGCGCCGCACGATCGCCGAAGCAAACGGCGTGACGCAGAAGATGCCGATCCAGTTCATCGCCGCAAACAGGCCCGCCAGCGCGGTAGGCACCCCCGCGCTTTTGAGCCGCAACAGCAACAGCGGCGAGAGCATGAAATTGCCCACCAACAGGCAGCCGGTCGAACCGAATACGGCGGCCAGACCGCGCAGGGTGTAGGCCAAAGGCGGGGGAGCGGCGGTCCTGGGGTCAGTCATGAACTTTGGGCTAGCGCCGCGTTTGCCGATGCAGCACCGCGGGGCGCTTCAAGGCCGGCTGCGGTTCGCCACGGCTCATCCTTTTTGCAAGGCCAGCCCCGCGTGCTCGCGCAGCGGGTGGAACGCAATGTCGGGGAACCGCTCCTGCGCCAGCCGCACGTCATATGGGCTGGTGCACAGGTAGGCCAGCGCCCCGGCGGCGTCGTGCGCCATGCGCATGGGGTAGGCCGCCTCGAATTGGCGCAGCAGATCGGGCGTTGCGGCGCTGATCCAGCGCGCGCCGGTGTAGGGACAGCCTTCCAGCCGCACGTCGCAGTCGTATTCGGTTTTCAGGCGGTGTTGCACCACCTCGAATTGCAACTGCCCCACCGCGCCCAGCAGCATGTTGCCGCCCGCGTCGGGCTTGAAGACCTGAATCGCGCCTTCCTCGCCCAACTGCACCAGCCCTTGTTGCAGTTGCTTGGTCCGCAAAGGGTTGCGCAGCACCACGGTCATGAACAGTTCCGGCGCGAAGAACGGCAGCCCGGTGTATTGCAGCGCCACGCTGCCGTCGGTAATGGTGTCGCCCAACTGCACGCCGCCGTGCGTGGTAAAGCCGATGATGTCGCCCGCGTAAGCCTCATCGACCGCCTCGCGCCGTTGGCTCAGGAACGTAACGACGCTGGTCGGGCGCAGTTCCTTGCCGGTACGCTGCACCTTGAGCTTCATGCCCGGCGCGTAACGGCCCGATGCCACGCGCACGAAGGCGATGCGGTCGCGGTGCGCCGGGTCCATGTTGGCCTGCACCTTGAAGACGACGCCGGAAAACGCCGGATCGTCGGGCGCAACGATCTTCTCCTCGACCGCGCCGCCAATCACCGCGGTACTCTTGCGCGGCTGCGGCGGCGGAGCCAGATCGACCAGCGCGTCCAGCACCTCCATCACGCCGAAATTGTTCACGCCGGAGCCAAAAAACACCGGCGTCTGCTTGGCCGCGAGAAAAGCCGCGTGATCCCACGCGGGCGACGCACCCACGGCCAGCTCCATGCTCTCCCCGGCGGTCTCGAACGTGTGGCCGAACCGCGCGATCAGCGCCTCGCGCTCACCCAGCGCAATCGTCTCGAAGTCTTGCGGACGGCGCTCGCTGCCCGCCTCGAACACCGTCATGGCGCGGCTGCGCAGGTTGATGATGCCGCCGAAAGTCTTGCCCTGCCCCACCGGCCAGGTCATCGGCACGCAAGGCATCCCCAGCTCGCGCTCCACTTCGTCGAGCAGATCGAGCGGGTCGCGCACCTCGCGGTCCATCTTGTTGACGAAAGTCAGGATAGGCGTATCGCGCTGGCGGCAGACCTCGATCAGCCGCCGCGTCTGGTCTTCCACCCCGTTGGCCGCGTCGATCACCATCAGCGCCGCATCCACCGCCGTCAGCACGCGGTAAGTGTCCTCGGAGAAATCCTTGTGTCCCGGCGTATCCAGCAGATTGATGACGTGATCGCGATAACTCATCTGCATCACGCTGGAAGCCACCGAAATGCCGCGCTGCTTCTCGATCTCCATCCAGTCGCTGGTCGCGTGGCGAGTTGCCTTGCGCGCCTTGACGCTGCCGGCGATCTGAATTGCACCGGAAAACAGCAGGAGCTTTTCCGTCAGCGTGGTTTTCCCCGCGTCGGGGTGGGAGATGATGGCAAACGTGCGGCGGCGGCGGACTTCAGCGGCGAGAGAAGACAAAACAGGGCTTTCTAGAACGGAACCGGGAAGTATAAAGACCTCGGTCCATGCTTGCCTCATCAAGACAAGTCAACGCAAACAAACTGGGCAGCGTATGCCCCAAAAAACTTAATTTGCACACATCCACAGGCATATATGAGATGACTATAATTCTAAGTCAGCCGTATTTTCCATTCAGCTAGAATGGAGTTAGCCAAACGCAGAAGTTTGCCTAAGTTCCGGTCAGAGCGCATTTTCTAATCTGCTAGAATGATTGCACTACGAACTATCGACGGCGCATGGTTCCGGTCAGAGCGCATTTTCCAATCTGCTAGAATCCGCTCGCAAAAGCTTATCCGTTGGGAGAAGTTCCGGTCAGAGCGCATTTTCCAATCTGCTAGAATGCCAATGGCCCACGGTGGGAAGGATTAGTCGTTCCGGTCAGAGCGCATTTTCCAATCTGCTAGAATCCTCCAACGGCTGGGCAAACTGTCTTTAAAGTTCCGGTCAGAGCGCATTTTCCAATCTGCTAGAATGCAAGGTCTGCCCGATACGCCCAAGCGGCTGGTTCCGGTCAGAGCGCATTTTCCAATCTGCTAGAATCAAGTTGCTGCGGCTGTACGGGTTGGGTGTGTTCCGGTCAGAGCGCATTTTCCAATCTGCTAGAATATATAGGCATGGCCATCCCCATATGGCCCAGTTCCGGTCAGAGCGCATTTTCCAATCTGCTAGAATGGCAATTGTGGTTATATCCGGGCCATGTGCGTTCCGGTCAGAGCGCATTTTCCAATCTGCTAGAATATTGGGGCTAATCGAGAGTTCGAAGGTGTTGTTCCGGTCAGAGCGCATTTTCCAATCTGCTAGAATCCCGATGCATTGGAGCAGCCACCGTTCGAGGTTCCGGTCAGAGCGCATTTTCCAATCTGCTAGAATCTATGAGCAAGCCAGTGGCAAAAAAGTACAGTTCCGGTCAGAGCGCATTTTCCAATCTGCTAGAATTTCATCTTCCTCCTGGCTACGAGTTGATGTTGTTCCGGTCAGAGCGCATTTTCCAATCTGCTAGAATCTATGTTAAATTCATGCAGATTAAATTTTAGTTCCGGTCAGAGCGCATTTTCCAATCTGCTAGAATTGATCTTCCTGTGGCTGGTGTTTGGCGGCTGTTCCGGTCAGAGCGCATTTTCCAATCTGCTAGAATTTTCGCCCGATGCGCAATTGATGTGCATCGGTTCCGGTCAGAGCGCATTTTCCAATCTGCTAGAATCAACTTAGCCATGGCGTCTTTGTCAATTTGGTTCCGGTCAGAGCGCATTTTCCAATCTGCTAGAATAGCGAGCGCCCTTAGCAGCGCCTGTCCCGAGTTCCGGTCAGAGCGCATTTTCCAATCTGCTAGAATGGCAGCCCGGAATGCTTGATTGTCGCAATAGTTCCGGTCAGAGCGCATTTTCCAATCTGCTAGAATCATTTCATTTTCCTTTCAAAAATTGTACAAGTTCCGGTCAGAGCGCATTTTCCAATCTGCTAGAATGTTGCGCTTTCGCGCCTACAGAACTCAGTAGTTCCGGTCAGAGCGCATTTTCCAATCTGCTAGAATGCAGCTGTGCTACGCGCAGCGTACAACAAGGTTCCGGTCAGAGCGCATTTTCCAATCTGCTAGAATATAGACATAATCCGCGCCGCAATATGTTAGGTTCCGGTCAGAGCGCATTTTCCAATCTGCTAGAATTCGAGGGAAGAGAATAGGCCAAGCTTACGAGTTCCGGTCAGAGCGCATTTTCCAATCTGCTAGAATCAGTGCGTGCCACTGGCGTCAACGCCGGTCGTTCCGGTCAGAGCGCATTTTCCAATCTGCTAGAATAAAATGACATTCGACGAACCAATCCCATTTGTTCCGGTCAGAGCGCATTTTCCAATCTGCTAGAATGATCTCACATGACACACTCAGACATCACTGGTTCCGGTCAGAGCGCATTTTCCAATCTGCTAGAATAGCCGCGCAGCTGCGCAAAATGTAATTGATGTTCCGGTCAGAGCGCATTTTCCAATCTGCTAGAATCAGAGAGTTTGGAATAATCAAATCCTACAGGTTCCGGTCAGAGCGCATTTTCCAATCTGCTAGAATTAGATGGATAGCGAGGGTAGCGAGGCGTGAGTTCCGGTCAGAGCGCATTTTCCAATCTGCTAGAATAACAAGCTCGTCGTTGCAAGTTATTGCAGTGTTCCGGTCAGAGCGCATTTTCCAATCTGCTAGAATGCAGGCGAGGAAAATAAACATAATCAGCGCGTTCCGGTCAGAGCGCATTTTCCAATCTGCTAGAATGAAAGTTTTGTGCGGATCAGCTACGCATTTGTTCCGGTCAGAGCGCATTTTCCAATCTGCTAGAATTCTTGCTGTCGACGCGCCTCAGCGGCCGAAGTTCCGGTCAGAGCGCATTTTCCAATCTGCTAGAATTAACGCGCGAATGCGCTTAAGTTTTGTTCCGTTCCGGTCAGAGCGCATTTTCCAATCTGCTAGAATAAAACTGCAATGAGCTCGTCTTTGTAAGTTGTTCCGGTCAGAGCGCATTTTCCAATCTGCTAGAATCAATCTGTTAGTTGATTGATGCTTGTATTAGTTCCGGTCAGAGCGCATTTTCCAATCTGCTAGAATTGCGGGCGTGACATGGAGAATGCAGGCTGGGTTCCGGTCAGAGCGCATTTTCCAATCTGCTAGAATGGTAGCGACAGATCACGACGGCAACGTCTAGTTCCGGTCAGAGCGCATTTTCCAATCTGCTAGAATCATTCGTTGTGCGCCGTGTAATATGGGCCGGTTCCGGTCAGAGCGCATTTTCCAATCTGCTAGAATGCTTAGAGAAATGTCCCGTGATTGAAATGAGTTCCGGTCAGAGCGCATTTTCCAATCTGCTAGAATTTATCGATTATCGATTGATAGTTTAGACGAGTTCCGGTCAGAGCGCATTTTCCAATCTGCTAGAATAAAAAATGACGGCATCCATTGGGCTACTCAGTTCCGGTCAGAGCGCATTTTCCAATCTGCTAGAATAAATGAGCGCTCTAGGTTTATCGGCACATGGTTCCGGTCAGAGCGCATTTTCCAATCTGCTAGAATGGCGCGAGATTTTTCCCAGTCGAAAATCAAGTTCCGGTCAGAGCGCATTTTCCAATCTGCTAGAATTTCCATTCATGATACAAGTAAACTCCGAGCGTTCCGGTCAGAGCGCATTTTCCAATCTGCTAGAATAGTGGCAACAGATCACGGCGACAATGTCTAGTTCCGGTCAGAGCGCATTTTCCAATCTGCTAGAATCCGTCTTGCTATTAATAAACACGCTCTTGAGTTCCGGTCAGAGCGCATTTTCCAATCTGCTAGAATCCGATTACTGTTTTATATGACTTAATCATGGTTCCGGTCAGAGCGCATTTTCCAATCTGCTAGAATCGGGTTGAAATTGATTACTGTGTTTCCGTAGTTCCGGTCAGAGCGCATTTTCCAATCTGCTAGAATGGCGCCTCGCAAACAAGCTTGCTGAATCTAGTTCCGGTCAGAGCGCATTTTCCAATCTGCTAGAATAGATCAACTGGAGTAGAGCCGGCTAGTCCAGTTCCGGTCAGAGCGCATTTTCCAATCTGCTAGAATTATGACAGCCTGCTACTGTCGCAGCATCGCGTTCCGGTCAGAGCGCATTTTCCAATCTGCTAGAATGCCTGGGAACTTATTGTTTATCATTTTAACGTTCCGGTCAGAGCGCATTTTCCAATCTGCTAGAATGATCCAGCAAGATGCAAAAGATTTTTTGCGGTTCCGGTC
>Ga0209738_10000286_pt1 | contig 10716 bp, 6 predicted proteins | sample TergutNc150P5_FD_187289 | JGI IMG/M metagenome (GOLD analysis project Ga0209738, IMG submission 187289) | Nasutitermes corniger P5 segment gut microbial community from laboratory colony in Florida, USA - Nc150 P5 (SPAdes) (version 2) | ecosystem: Host-associated > Arthropoda: Insects > Digestive...
AAACTTTTAATTGCACTATTGTAGAATTGAAATTGAATTGCCGGTGTCGGTGTATCTATTTGACGGAACTTTTAATTGCACTATTGTAGAATTGAAATAAATTGAAACCGTAAAGTCAGCTATCACAAAAGAGACTTTTAATTGCACTATTGTAGAATTGAAATCAAGAAGAAGAAGAAAAAGTACAGGAGAAAAGCGGGCTTTTAATTGCACTATTGTAGAATTGAAATATTCCTGTCGCAAGGAAAATGAAAATGTTCAACAGGTTTTTAATTGCACTATTGTAGAATTGAAATATTTATTAGAGCTGTATAAAAATCATGGCGACCCTTTTTTTAATTGCACTATTGTAGAATTGAAATACCATAGCGTTGGCGCTGAAATGGATGATGGATGAGATTTTTAATTGCACTATTGTAGAATTGAAATCAAGAATACGCAGACGCTAAAGAAGCGATTATGTGCTTTTTAATTGCACTATTGTAGAATTGAAATGCCCTAAGCACTAATACTACTTGATATATTAGTGCTTTTTAATTGCACTATTGTAGAATTGAAATCTGTCTGAATGCACTTTGAGCGATGAAGCCGTGATATTTTTAATTGCACTATTGTAGAATTGAAATTAACCGTTTTGTTGCGCTTCGTTTAAAATATTAATCTTTTTAATTGCACTATTGTAGAATTGAAATGAAGTACACGTGCAGCATCAACATTGTTACGTAGTTTTTAATTGCACTATTGTAGAATTGAAATATGAAGTACTATTCGGTGGTGGTGCTGGTGGTGGTATTTTTAATTGCACTATTGTAGAATTGAAATTTCATGCGCTCTTTTGATACGCATAGCTTCATCAACTTTTTAATTGCACTATTGTAGAATTGAAATAATCGAGTGATTTATCCGTTTGGCGATGATTTCCGATTTTTAATTGCACTATTGTAGAATTGAAATATGGGTAATTTCAATTCTTTCCTTACCACAACACAATTTTTAATTGCACTATTGTAGAATTGAAATTTTTATTTCGACAGCGATGATTCGGACGACGCTTTTTTTAATTGCACTATTGTAGAATTGAAATAACGAGAAGCGCGTAGCGATGCAATCAAGTTACGACTTTTTAATTGCACTATTGTAGAATTGAAATTAATTCATTATGTCACAAAGCTTTTGAGTGCTTAAATTTTTAATTGCACTATTGTAGAATTGAAATCTTTTTTCGTGAGGGGGTTTAAACAGGTAGTACTCATTTTTAATTGCACTATTGTAGAATTGAAATTTGCGACCTTTCGAGCTTCCGCCGCCGCGCGCGCTTTTTTAATTGCACTATTGTAGAATTGAAATGCGGTAAGCTTGGTCGTTATCACGCTGTTGAACATGTTTTTAATTGCACTATTGTAGAATTGAAATGCGGTAAACTTGGTAGGTATCACGCTGTTGAACATTTTTTAATTGCACTATTGTAGAATTGAAATAAGTGTGCAAGTATATGTTCGATATATCGAGTACCATTTTTAATTGCACTATTGTAGAATTGAAATAAGTGTGCAAGTATATGTTCGATATATCGAGTACCATTTTTAATTGCACTATTGTAGAATTGAAATTTTTGAGCGAAAGGCAATGCAGACGTGAAATAATCATTTTTAATTGCACTATTGTAGAATTGAAATTTAACAGATGAAGAGCATTGGAATTTCGAACAGAAATTTTTAATTGCACTATTGTAGAATTGAAATTCAGACGAATTAGGAAAAATTACATGTGTCTGAAGACTTTTAATTGCACTATTGTAGAATTGAAATAACGATTGTAAGGATTACTTCGAGCTCGATGGATTCTTTTAATTGCACTATTGTAGAATTGAAATAAAGTTCCTGACCTCGGCCAGAGTGCTATGAAAGGTACTTTTAATTGCACTATTGTAGAATTGAAATACAAAGAAAGTTCTTTAAATATTTCAAGAAAGGTCATCTTTTAATTGCACTATTGTAGAATTGAAATACAAAGAAAGTTCTTTAAATATTTCAAGAAAGGTCATCTTTTAATTGCACTATTGTAGAATTGAAATTAGAAAGGGGTGAGTGTGATTTAAATTTTTCTTTTGACTTTTAATTGCACTATTGTAGAATTGAAATGAAAAAATTATTGACAATATTAATCAATTAATAAAACTTTTAATTGCACTATTGTAGAATTGAAATAATCGTTTACTTTATAGACATTTGAATGACGGGTCTTTTAATTGCACTATTGTAGAATTGAAATTGAACATAGGGTGTAGCGTACTTTGACATTTTACGAACTTTTAATTGCACTATTGTAGAATTGAAATTTGTCTGTAATCAGCACACTGTGCGGGTTGCAGGCACTTTTAATCACACTATCGTAGAATTGAAATGTATTTGGGTGTGCTGTAAAAAGCATACTGTTATAAAGATATTATTTCTATAATATATAATATAAACGCTGCATTATCCAATTACCAAAAGATAAATAGAATATAACTCTCCAAAGTATAAAATTAACTGTACAAAGTTTTATTTATTAACTGCTGTACAATCAAGTCATAAAGATTCGTATTTGGAATTAAAAAATTGGCACATTAATTTTCAACTTTCGATTTTGAAAAAATCATTTGCTTTTTGTCGTAAAATATTCTGTTTTTTTGAACTACATTAGCGGCAAAATTTACTTTTTATTCTAAAAATTTTTCTATGAAATTCCCAAAGTTTTTCAGTACAGTTATTGCTGTAACACTGATGATGCCTATGTTTTTGCAGGCTCAAACAAAGGATACTTCGGCAAAAGCGCAGCAATCGCTTTATAACAGGCTTTCTGTTTTTGATCCTTCGTTTTTCACTTCTACCGGCAATGAATACCGCAGCGCCAACGGTGCGCCGGGTTCAAAGTATTGGCAAAACAGCGCCAGCTATGTAATTCATGCTACGCTCAATGAGCCGGACACTACTATTACCGGCGATGTATCTATTGATTATACCAACAACAGCCCTGATACGCTAAGCTATTTGTGGTTGCAAATAGACCAGAATATTTTTGATCCGCATTCGCGTGGCGCAGCTACCACGCTCGTTTCCGGCGATAGGTTTGATGTAAAAGGCTATCAAAAAGGCGGTGAACATATTACGGCAGTGTCGGTAGTTTATAAAGGAAAATCGTATAAAATTGATCCGGTAATTACCGATACGCGTATGCAAGTGCGCTTGCCTTTTGGCATTCATCCGAATGGAGATAAAATTACCGTTCAGGTAAGTTACTGGTTTTCTATTCCGCAATATGGCGCGGATAGAATGGGTAGGCTTTATACCAAAAACGGCGTGATATATCAAATTGCGCAATGGTATCCGCGTATGTGTGTGTACGACAATATGCGCGGATGGGGCATTCTGCCGTATTTGGGACAAGGCGAATTTTATTGCGAGTACGGCAATTACGATTATTACATCACTGCGCCGGCAAGTATGGTGGTGGTAGGTTCCGGCGATTTGCAAAACGGTCAGGAAACACTGACGGCAACAGAAATCAGCCGACTAAATCAAGCGAAAAACAGCGATAGCTCTGTACAAATTATTACGGAAAATGAGGCAGGACAAGCATCTACGCGCCCTAAAAATTCAGGAACTTTGACATGGCATTTTAAAATGCAAAATTCTCGAGATGTATCATGGGCAGCTTCTACGGCATTTCGCTGGGATGCAACACGCATCAACTTTCCATCGGGAAGAAAAGGTATTTCTATGGCAGTATATCCTGTTGAAAGTCAAGGTTACGAGGCTTACGGCAGAGCGGCTCAGTACTTAAAACAGAGTATAGAATTTTATTCAAAAACTTATTTTGAATATCCGTGGAACTCGGCGGTAGTAGTGGCTGGCGTAGCTTTGGGTATGGAGTATCCAGGCATCGTGTTTACAAGTTACAGAATAAAAACGCGTAGTCTTTGGGGCGATGTTACGCATGAAATAGGGCACAATTGGTTTCCGATGATTGTGGGCAGCGATGAAAGAAGATTTATGTGGATGGACGAAGGCTTTAATACATTTATCAATCAGTTTTCATCGGCATGGTTTAATCATGGCGAATATGCCCGCGTATTGAGCCGTTCAGCCAATATGTTTGGCGAAAAAACCGATCCGCTGATGACGCCGCCGGATGCCATGGACTTTCCCAGCGTAGGTTTGTATTATTCAAAAACCGCGCTCGGCTTGGATATTCTTCGCAATGACGTATTAGGCGCTGATAGATTTGATTATGCTTTCAGAACTTATATTAAAAATTGGGCATTTAAACATCCTTGGCCTGATGATTTCTTTCGTACCATGAACAACGCTGCCGGCGAAGATTTGAATTGGTTTTGGAAAGAATGGTTTTATACCAACGGAACCTTAGACCAAGCGGTAAGTAGCGTAAAGTATGTGGATGACAAACCTGAAAACGGCGCGCTCATTACCATCAGCAATCTGGGGCAAATGGTATTGCCGGTATCAGTGGAAGTTAAACAACAAAACGGCGATTCTTCCGTTGTGCATCTTCCGGTAGAAATATGGCAACGTAGCGGCGATTGGACATTTAGATACAATTCCACCACGCCTGTTACTTCCGTTGAGATAGATCCTGAACATCATTTTCCCGATGCGAATAGAAAAAACAATATTTGGAAAGGGCAGTAACATTATTTATGAAATGCTCGCGTAAGCGGGCATTTTTATTCATAATAAATACGACAATATAAAAGTAACGATATAGGGAGATAGTTTTTCTAAAAAAATTATTTCCCATATTATCTTTGCAGGAATGATGCAAGTGAAATTAAAAAATCATTAAACTAAAAAAATTATATAAATGAAAAAACTAATTGTATTGGCAGCATGCGCATCTTTTGCTATCAGTGCATTTGCGCAGCAGCTATACATGCCGCGCAACATCAAGCGCGCTTACGAAAACGGCACGCGCAGCATGGACGGTTATCCGGGCAAAAATTATTGGCAAAACAAAGGCGTTTACGACATTAATGTTTCTCTTGATCCCGAAACAAAAGTTGTTACGGGAATGGAAAATATTGATTATACCAATAATAGCCCTGATACGCTGAAAGTAATTGCCATTCGCTTTGTAAACAATTTGCACAAGCCGGAATCGCCGCGCTCAGGCTACGTAAACAGTGATTTTTTAGATTCGGGATTGACCATTACATCCTTTCGGATTGATAATTTACAGTATGATTTTGATGCAAAAAATTGGGGAACAGTTGGCGTTATACGCTTGAAAGCGCCCATTCCGCCGCACAGTACCGCTAATTTAAAAATTAATTGGAACTATCCTTTATCCAAACAAAGCGGTCGAGAAGGGCAAATTGATTCTACCACTTTTTATTGCGCTTATTCTTATCCGCGTGTTTCGGTATATGATGATTACAATGGTTGGGATTTGTTGCCGCACTCCGACAGACAAGAGTTTTACAACGATTTCAACGATTATACATTATCTGTCAAAGTGCCGAAAGATTATGTAGTATGGGCAACAGGCGATTTTCTAAATCCTGACGAAGTGCTGCAACCCACGATAGCAGCGCGTTTGAAGGCGTCTTATACTTCGGATAGCGTAATGCACATTGCTACACTTGATGAAGTTCAGCAGCAGCAAGTAACTCGCCAATACAGTTGGAACATCTGGAAGTTTAAGGCAAATGATATCACCGATGTTTGTTTCGGTGCAAGTAAAAATTATGTGTGGGATGCCACCAGCGTATTGGTAGATGCGCAAACCGGTCGCCGCGCCAGCGTACAGGCGGCGTATAATGATACGGCGCAAGATTTTCACCATTATGCGGCATGGGGGCAACATGCGCTCGGATTTTTTTCCACACAGTATCCCGGCGTACCTTATCCTTTTGTAAAAATGACGGCATTCCAAGGCTATGCCGATATGGAATATCCAATGATGGTTAACGATACGCACGATGATAATTTTGCTTTTGCACAAATGGTGGAAGACCATGAAATGGCGCACACATATTTTCCTTTTTACATGGGCATCAACGAAACGCGCTATGCTTACATGGATGAAGGCTGGGCAACTACTTTTGAATATTTGATAGGGCAAAAAGAAGTGGGAAAACAGCGTGCCGACAGCGTTTACAAAGCATTTCGTATAAAAAAATATATTAGCGATGCATCGGCAGAAGAAGACCAACCGATTATTTCCATGTCCACACAAGTAAGCGGTGCGGGCTACGGCAACAATTCTTACGGAAAAGCATCGTTGAGTTATTTGGCATTGAAAGATTTGCTCGGCGATGATTTGTTTAAAAAAGCTTTGCATCATTACATGAATGTTTGGCACGGCAAGCATCCTATTCCATGGGATTATTTCAATGCTATGAATACCGGTTCGGGAAAAAATTTGAATTGGTTTTTCAACAATTGGTTCTTTACCAATAACTATATTGATTTAAAAATTGATAAGGTAGAAAAGAATAATAATGCATATGCCGTAACCATTAAAAACATTGGCGGATTTGCCATTCCGTTTGATATAAAAACAACTTATGCAGACGGAACGACCGCTACCTTGCACGAAACGCCCGCTATTTGGGAAAGCAATCAACAAGTGCAAACGGTGAAAATACCTGCATCCAAGAGCATTGCATCCATTCAATTGGACGGCGGTATCTTTATGGATTATACGCCGGACGATAATGTATGGAAGGAATAATTTTGTCCTGTAAAGACGAGGATTTTCTATCATCATTAAAAGAATTTCCTCGTCTTTGCAGTTCTTTTTTCGTTAGCATCGCGGTAAAAATGACTTAATTTTGTTGTTTCATTAAAGACAGTATGTACAGAATTAAAATAATCATTTTTATATGTTGTACATTCGGATTATTGTGTTGCACCAATGTTTCGACACAAAATGACTTTCGGCGGCAACTGGATTCTTTGAATGAAAAAATCAATCAATCCAAAAACTACGATACGGTCAAAGAGCAGCAAATAGCTTCTTTGAAAGCGGTTCCATCAACCAATTTTTTTGACAAGTATTTGAAATTATACGAAGCCTACAAGTTTTACAATTTTGATTCTGCTTATCAATATGCCTCGCTGCTTTTAAAACAGGCTTCTCTGGAAAAAAACGATTCCCTGTACGAATGCGCGAAACTAAAACAATGTTTTATTCTTGTTTCGTCCGGTATGTTTAAGGAAGCGTTGGATTCGCTCAACACCATTCGTCCGGCGCAATTGAAACCTTCTTTCAAAATTGACTATTACACGGCTTTGATGCGCTGCTATTACGACCTTGCCGATTATGACAATGATTATTATTCAGCCGAATACAACAAAACAGGCAGTCAATATTTGGATTCATTATTGGTATGCTATCCTGCCGATTCGTTTGAATCTGTTTACTACAAAGGATTGAAAGAAATTCGCTTAGGAAATTTTGACGATAAAGCCTTGCAATATTTGCAACCATTGATAAGCAAACCGCTTTCGTTGCATCAAATGGCGCTCACCACTTCCACGCTTAGCGATATTTACATTCGGCATGGTGAAACGGATGCTGCCATTCGACTTTTGGCAAAAGGCGCTATTGCCGATATTGAATCTTCTACCAAAGAAACAACGGCGCTGTTTAATTTATCCACATTGTTATACAAAAACGGCGACTTGAAAACCGCTTCTTTCTACATCAAAAAAGCTATGAATGATGCTGTTTTTTACGGCGCTAAACAGCGAAAAGTGCAATTGAGTTCCGTACTTGCACTAATTGAAAACCAGCATGTGGCAAGCGTAGAACAGCAAAAACGCAATGCCATTATGTACGGAATACTTACCACGCTACTGTTGCTGATACTTGCCGGAGCCGTTGTTACGGTTATTCGGCAAATACGCAAATTGAAAAAAGCCGAGCAAACTATTAATAAAGTGCATCATCATTTGCAGGAAGTGAATGTAAAATTGGAGGAGGCAAATAAAATTAAGGAAGAATATCTGGGTTTCTTTTTCAATGGGAATTCAGAAGTTTATACCAAAGTAGAACGTTTTAAAAGAAATATAGAGAAAAAAGTTCGCGACCGAAAATTGGATGAAATTTTATTCTTGCTCAACAATTTTAACCTTAATGAAGATAAACATGAATTGCTGGATAATTTTGACCGAATTTTTTTGAAAATTTTCCCTCATTTTTTACAGGAATATAACGCTCTTTTTCCGCCGGAATGCCAAACCGCTTTGAAAGACGATGAACATCCGTTGCCAACCGAAGTACGTATTTTTGCGCTCATCAGATTAGGTATTCACGAAAATGAAAAAATTGCCGAAATTCTGGGTTACTCTGTTCATACCATTAATACCTACAAAACAAAAACCAAAAATAAATCGCTGGTAGAGAACGAACAATTTGAGAAAAAAATCATGCAGATTCCTTCGGTATAAATTCTCGCATTCACACAAAAACAGAGGCGATGAGGTGTTGCATGCAAAGGCAGTTTTTCGCTTCTCCCGAAAGAAAAACTCCTTTTTTTAAGAAGCAAAAAAAAGTTAAATTTTGCTTTTATGGCAACATTATTAATGTGTTTTGCTTAGTGCAATTCAATCGTTTTCACAGTTTGTTTTAGTTTAACAAATTGTCCAAAACTGCAATACGTATATTATCTTAACAAATTTAATTGAAAAAACGATTATCTTTGCACCTCGATTTTTATTGCTTGATCGCTTGTGTTGCTTGCAAGCTTTCATGTAAAGTAGATTATATAATTTAAACTAATTAAAAAATGAAGAATTTTTATCTTTTTTTATTGGTAAGCATAGTAGCTTTTATGCTACCCGGTAAGGGCGCGGCGCAGTGTACTACGCCTACAAGTATTACCTATACGACTGTGCAGGCAGCCTGCTTTGGCAACGGTACGGTTACGGTAACAACCGTCAACGGTGCAACGGCGCCCGATGATAGTACGGTGCTTTATCAGTTGATTTACGACTCTGCCAACAGTCCCAATAATTTGTTGGTCGTAAAGGATTGGCAGACAAGTCCCGTGTTTACGCAAGTAGCGCGCGGTTTGTATTTTATCAATGTACAGCAGATATGCACAAGTGGTTCTTCCAGCATATTCCGCTCTCCTGCGGTTGCGGTAAGCGGTACGGTAAACCCCGTGAGCATTAGCGCCGTTACCAAAGTGCAGGATGCTGTTTGTAATAACGGCTCGTTTAATGTAACGGCAACGGGCGGCAGCGGCACCTACCAATATGCTTTGGTGCCTACGCAAAATGCGCCGGAACCGGTAGCCAATTATGTGCGTCCCAAACAGGCAAGCAATACTTTTACGGGATTGGCAGCCGGTACCTACTATGTACGGGCATACGATACCTGCGACAGCTATGCCACTGCACCTATTACCATTAATGCCGTTACGGATAGTTTTAGAGTGAGTAATGGTGTTTTTGGTACTTATTCTTGCGATTCGATGAGGCTTACTCACACTATAATTAATTATAATCGCTCTGTAATGGGCGCTCCGGACCCTGCGGAAAGGTTTTGGTATAAAATAGGCGTCAACGGTACGGCAGATACCCTAACGGGGTGGAGCTATAATGCCACAACAGGTGGTAGTGTTGCTGAGGTTAGCACTATTAAGAGTTTTTACTTTACCGGATATCCCGATACGGTCTATTGGGGTTATCAAAGCGCTTGCGGAAAGATTTATAAAGATTCCATAATAATTAAGAAACCTGTTATAAGCATTGCTTATACACAGACAGGATCTTCGAGTTGTAGTAATAAAATAGTACAAGTTTCGCTTAGAGATATAGCGAATGGTACTATATCTTATTATAATGGGAAACTATCCCTTGATAGCGGTAGAACATGGTCAGCAGTCAATTATATTTTCACCGATACCTTGCTATCGGGGCAAACCTATTATGTATGGGCAACCGGCAGTTGCGGCGATACCGCAAAAAGTATTTTCCAAATACCGGCACCTTATATAACGCTTCACTTGACGGAGGCTAATGTCATGGCATGTCCGGGAAACAGCGGCTTTACCATTAGCGTAGATAATTATTCCGGCGCGGCAAACAAAATTCTCTTCACCGTTTTGCAGCAGCCTGCCGGCGCCAATTTACCCACATCATGGTACGATAGCGTGTATGGTTCGACTACAATTAATGGTATCAGCTCTGTCACTAATGAGCAAAATACCTATAATTTACCGTTAGGCACCTATATCATACAGGCACAGGATGCGTGTGGCAACAGTGCTACCGATACTATTAACATTGTAAAACCGTTTGCACAAACCATCGGCATACAGCTTGTGCCGAACTGCGCTATACCGAATCAAAACGGGTTTACATTGACGTCTAATATGCCCAATGCTGCATCCCCTAATTTTTATATAAATTTTTTAGTTAGCGCTTATCTAAATATTGTTGTTACCAATGTCGCTACCGGTGCAACAGACAGCACTTATACAACATATATGCAAGGTGTTGGTCCACGCATTGCTGCGGTAAACGGGAGTGTGCTTCGCGGTAAAACGAATTTGACGGCAGGCACCTATAACATAAAAGTAGTGAGAAATCCGATTTATCCTTCCTTGTTGTTGCCGTCAAATTACTATCCGGCTTGTTCATGGGATAGTACGATTACCATTACCAGCGGTGGTCCGCTTCAAGTAGCGGGAGCAGTAGCAAG
>Ga0209738_10000288_pt1 | contig 10622 bp, 10 predicted proteins | sample TergutNc150P5_FD_187289 | JGI IMG/M metagenome (GOLD analysis project Ga0209738, IMG submission 187289) | Nasutitermes corniger P5 segment gut microbial community from laboratory colony in Florida, USA - Nc150 P5 (SPAdes) (version 2) | ecosystem: Host-associated > Arthropoda: Insects >...
AAGCCATTTTACCTCGTTTATTGAAAGCAGGCGAAACATCATATCCCTTGTTGCTTTCGGTTAAATTTTTGGTTATGCCGCTTGCAATGTCATACGCAAAAATATCGGTATTGGTGCTAATGGCGTAATCCGTGCCGAAGGATTTTTTGGTAACATAAATAATTTTTTTACTGTCGGGCGACCAAAGAAAATCTTCATCTCCGCCAAAAGGCTGTTGCGGACAAAAATAAGGCTTGCCCTGCATAATATCTTTCTTTTCGCCGGCTTTGCCGTTTTCGTAAGGAGCAAAAAACACGTGGCTGAAACTGCCGTCAAACCATTTGTCCCAATGTCGAAAATTGAGCGAAGTATAAATGTGCGCCGAAGTTTTGTCCAAATCGGCATATTTATCCTTACCTAAAACAGTATCGAGTTTTACTTCTTCGCTGCTCAAAATATATTTTCCGTCCGGAGAAATTCGGTCGTTGTTCAATACCAAATCGGTATTCGCTAATTCAACGGCAGCGCCGCCTGCCAGCGGAATGGAATAAAATTTGGAATCCAATTTATTCTCCGAAATATTCGGCGTAGAAACTTTGTAGATTAAACTTTTTTGATCTTTTGAAATGCCGAGCGCGCTTACGCGACCAAGTTTTAATAAACCTTCCGGCGATAGATTTTGTTGTGCAAATCCTTGCAGCATGGTGAAAGTAGCCATGATAAATAATAGTTTCTTCATTGAATGAAATAATTTTTTTAAGAAACAAATATAAAGAAACATCGAAGATTTTGACTTCCGAATTTCCAAACTTTCTTCTTCAAATTTGCCGGATAAAACTTGCATTGACAACCTGAATTTTTCATTTTTCTAATTATATTTGCGAGATTTTTCATACCGCTAAATTCAAAGAAATGGTAGATATTTTTGAAAGACTTGTAAAAAATTACGGACCTATTGGTCAATATAGAGAAAGGGCGCACGGCTATTATGCTTTCCCGCGATTGGAAGGCGAAATCGGCAGCCGTATGATGTTTCGTGGAAAAAATATGATTGTGTGGAGCTTGAATAATTATTTAGGTCTTGCCAATCATCCTGAAATAAGAAAAATAGATGCGGAAGCCACTGCTCAATACGGTTTGGCTTGCCCGATGGGTTCGCGTATGATGAGCGGCAACTCTACGCTGCACGAGCAATTGGAAAAGGAACTTGCCGAATTTGAGCATAAGGAAGATGCTATTTTACTGAATTACGGCTATCAAGGAATGGTAAGCCTGATTGATACGGTTTGCGGCAGACACGATATTATTGTGTACGATGCCGAAAGCCACGCTTGTATTATTGACGGATTGCGGTTGCATTTGGGACACCAATTTACTTTCAAACACAACGATATTGCCGATTTGGAAAAACAATTGGAACGCGCAACAGCGCTGCTGGACAAGCAAGGCGGCGAGGGCGGTATATTGGTTATATCCGAAGGTGTTTTCGGTATGGCGGGCGACCAAGGAAAAATTAAAGAAATTATTGCACTGAAAAATAAATTTTCATTCCGCCTTTTGGTGGATGATGCGCATGGCTTCGGCGTTTTGGGCAAGCACGGCGCCGGCGTTGGCGAAGAACAAAATTGCCAAGACGGAATTGATTTATATTATTCCACCTTTGCCAAATCTATGGCATCTATCGGTGCTTTTGTTGCCAGCAATAAGATTATTATCGATTATATTCGGTACAATATTCGTTCGCAGATATATGCTAAGAGCTTGCCTATGCCTTTTGTAGTGGGCAATTTAAAGCGTTTGCATATGTTGCAAACCATGCCCGAAATGAAAGAAAAACTTTGGCACAATGCTTTGAAATTGCAAAACGGATTGAAGGCAAAAGGCTTTGATATTGGCAGTACCAACACGCCTGTAACGCCCGTGTACATGAAAGGCGGCGTGGAAGAAGCAACTGCTATGGCAATGGATTTGCGCGAAGCCTACGGCGTATTTGCATCTTTGGTGGTATATCCGGTTATTCCGAAAGGACAAATTATTTTCCGTTTGATTCCTTCTGCCGCGCATACCGATGAAGACATTGATATTACGCTGAAAGCTTTTACCGAAACCAAAATAAAATTAGACGAGGGCAAATATAAGGTAAGCGCCATTCCCGATGATTGGAAAAGAGAATCCGCATCTGTGGCAAATTAATTCAAACATATTTTGTCGCGAATACTCTCCATAGATTACGGCGGAAAGCGCACCGGCATTGCGGTTACGGATAGTTTGCAAATAATAGCCGGCGCGCTTACAACGGTTGAAACCCAAAATTTAATTTCATTTCTCAAAGATTATTTTTCAAAAGAAGAAGTAGAACTCATCCTTATTGGCGAACCTAAAAATTGGGATGAGTCCGACACGCATGCAACGCCATTGGTGAGAAAAGCAGTTCAAGAACTCAAAAAAAATTTTCCGCATATTCCTGTCCAAACCATTGATGAACGCTATACTTCCAAAATGGCTGCGCAAGCCATGAGGGATATGGGCATGAAAAAAAAACAGCGCCGACAAAAAGGTAATACCGACCAAATAGCCGCCACCATAATGTTGCAGGAATTTTTGGAACAAAGACATTAAGGATGAAGCGGAAAGAATAAAAGAAAGATGCCCGTTATGCTGCAAATTGCCTAATTTTGCAATATTGATTAATTGATTTTTAGCATATATGATTCTCCCAATTGTAGCTTACGGAACACCGTTTTTGCGCCAAATAGCAGAAAATATTACACCCGATTATCCTCATCTCGAGCAACTGATTGCCGATATGTGGGAAACGCTGGCAGATAGCAAGGGCGTGGGTTTAGCTGCTCCGCAGGTAAATAAAAGTATCCGTTTATTTGTTGTAGATAGCGAGCTTATTTTTAAGCGCCAAGATGCGGATAAAGAAGAAGAACAAGACCAATATCCCGATGCGCCGGGCGTAAAAAAAGTTTTTATAAATGCAAAAATTATTTCCCGAACCGGCGAAGAATGGGCATATAGCGAAGGTTGCCTTAGTTTGCCGAATATTCATGAAGATGTTTTCCGTCCCGAAAATGTTACTATTGAATACGTAGATGAAAATTTTCAGCCGCATACCGATACTTTCAACGGCATTACGGCGCGCATTATTCAGCATGAATACGATCATCTTGACGGTAAATTGTTTATTGATTACCTGAAACCTTTACGGAAAAAATTGCTGCAACGCAAGCTCAGCGATATTTCCAAAGGACACATTGAGGTGAAATATAAAATGCTGTTTCCGAAAAAATAAAATATCATTGTTTGGTAGAAAAGTCCAAACACAACTTAAAATTAATTCGCAGGGAGCGACTGTTTATATATGATCCACGTTGTTTTTGAGCCGTCGGGCGCGGATGCATTACAAAAGAGTTTTGAATTGGACAAATCATTGCAAGGCGAAATTGTTGTTATTGAAGATGATTATGCCGTTGGTCCGATTAAAGATATTGATGAAACGGAAGGTTGGCAACAGCGCAAAGCCTTTTGGGATGCGGCTTTGGAGTATTCGCCTTATGTAGAAAAAACGGTAATGGCGGATGATAAGAAGAAAATACTCCAATTAAAAAGGAATTTGGATGAAGATGAAAATTTGCATGCATGGATTTGGATGGGGCAAAATCAACATGACGTTTGCGGCTATTATTGGCTAATGTCGCAATTAGCGGAATATCAGGGTAGGATAGAAGTTTTGTATCTCAATAATTTGCCTTTTATGAATGAAAAGGGCGGCATATTTTATCCGACCAATTTGTATGAAGTTCTACCGAAAGAATTTGTAAAAGCAAAACGATTGGCAAGAGAAATTACCCTGTCGGAATTTGAACTTGATCCTGATGAATGGGAAAAATTGTGTAATGAAAATGCTTTGATAAGAACGTTGGAAGGCGGTAAAAAAATCATTTCTCAGCCGGATAATTTTTATGATAAGGATATTCTCTCGGTATTGGGAAATACCGAAATAAAATTGAATAGATTTTTATCCAATCTTCTTTCAAAAATAAAAATCAAAACAGGCGATGTTTTTTTGGTATGGCGCATCCGTCAGTTGGCGGAACAAAATCAAATTTCCATACTCGGCGATTGGCAAAAAGGATGGAAAGATATTACGCTGAAAGCCACGAATGGAGAGCTGTTTGTAGAAATTAATGAAGTAAATGAATAGTGATGAATGAAATTTTGAAGTAGGCGCTTAATCGCTAAGCGCCTACTTCAATTAATTTTTCACTCATTGTACTTGCAACTTGAATATATCCCTGTCGAATTTTTAAATTAATTATTCTCCGGTCGCAAACTCCTTACCGTTTTTCCTGCTTGCCACATTTCGCTATTGCGGAGGTCCTCCAATTCTTTGTTCAGCTTTTCGCGATAATCTGGTTGAGAATTACTGTCAATGGAGCGTTTGGATTCTTTGCCTGTTGCCACGCTTTCGTACAGTTCGTTAAACACAGGTAAGGTTGCATCGCGGAATTTTTTCCACCAATCCAAAGCGCCGCGCTGCGCCGTAGTGGAACAATTGGCGTACATCCAATCCATACCGTTTTCGGCAACCAAAGGCATGAGCGATTGCGTCAACTCTTCAATCGTTTCGTTGAAAGCCTCGCTGGGTGTATGTCCTTTGGTGCGCAGCACTTGATATTGCGCAGCGAAAATTCCTTGAATAGCACCCATAAGCGTTCCGCGTTCGCCGGTGAGGTCGCTATATACTTCGCGCTTAAAATCCGTTTCAAACAAATAACCGCTTCCAACGGCGATGCCCAATGCAATAGCTCTATCTTTCGCTTTGCCCGTTGCATCTTGATAAACAGCAAAGGAACTGTTCAATCCGCGACCTTGCAAAAACATTCTGCGCAAAGAAGTGCCGGAACCTTTCGGTGCAACCATGAATACATCCACATCTTTGGGAGGAATGATGCCTGTTTGTTCATTGAACGTGATACCGAAACCATGAGAGAAATATAGCGCTTTACCGGCTGTCAAGTGTTTTTTTACGGTTGCCCACAATTCAATTTGTGCTGCATCACTCAATAAGTAACAGATAATGGTACCGCGTTTCAATGCTTCTTCTATTTCAAACAAAGTTTTACCCGGAACCCAGCCGTCGGCAACAGCTTTATCCCAACTTTTGGAATTTTTACGCTGACCGATAATTACATTAATGCCGTTATCTCTCTGGTTTAGCGACTGTCCCGGACCTTGAACGCCGTAGCCGATAACCGCTACCACTTCGTTTTTTAATACTTCCTGCGCTTTACTAAGCGGAAATTCTTCGCGGGTTACAACACTTTCTTCAACACCGCCGAAATTGATTTTTGCCATTTCGATTTAAAATTTACGATTTATGAATTTTGATTTATAATACTAAGTTTTTACGTTTATAGGATAACAAAGCTTTTTTAAAATTGAATTTTACAAAGAAAATACTTCTCCTTGCTTGTTTAAAAATTCATTTTCAATCACCGTTTCCGATGGATCTTGATTTTCAAACTCTCTCAATTTTTCGTGGAAACCTTCGCTGCCCTTGATGATTGCTACGCGCGCACTGCGGACAAATTCTATCAAATCGTACGAGGCTAATTCCTTCAATAAGCCATCGGTTTCTTCGCGGTGTCCTATCGTTGTAAAGATGATGTAATCCTTACGAATGACAACTACCTGCGCACCGTATTCGCGCAAAAGCCTTTCTACTCTTACCTTTTCGGAAATCACGGAGGTAGGTACTTTGTACATGGCAAGTTCTTGCCATACGATTTCGTCGTTCGTATTGTAATAGGCTTTCAACACTTCTACTTGCTTTTCAATTTGCCTGCTTACTTTGCGCACCAAATCTTTTGTTTCGTTAATAACAATGGTGAATCGCGAAATACCTTCAATCTCCGAAGGAGATACGTTGAGGCTTTCTACATTAATTTTTCTACGCGAAAACATAATGGCAATGCGATTAAGCAAACCGATTTGGTTTTCGGTGAAAACGGTCAGGGTGTATTCTTCTTTCTTCATAATTAAAAAATAAAAAGTAAAAAGTAAAAGTTTAGTCTGTTTTTACTTTTTTGGAATTAATGATTATTGTTGCTATTATTTTTGAGATTTCATCTGTCTCTTTAAGTATTTGTTCAATTTCTTCTTTGTTTATATGCGCTATTGTTTCTTTTATCAAACAGAGCCAGTATTTTGTTTCGTTTGCAGACTTTAATGCTATTATATTATAGTTGATAAAATCTTTTTTCGAACTTCCTGCAACTCCTTCTGTAAGGTTTGCACCAATAGAAGTTGAGCATCTTAGTACTTGCTCAAACATTGAAAAATAAATACGCTCATATTTTGTTGACGCAATGAACGAAATAACTTTTTTCGCTAAATAAAAAGCTCGATGCCTGATATTATATGGAGTATTTTCAACCATTTTTACTTTTTATTTTTGCTTTTTTATTTTAAACGAATTTCGCTCACGCTGCTGCCTTGCGGTACCATAGGAAATACATTATTTTCTTTTCCTACCATTACTTCGAGCAAATAAGCGCCATCGTGGTTCAGCATTTCTTGCATGGCACTTTCCAAATTTTCGCGTTTATCCACTCGTTTGCCTTTGATGCCGTAAGCATTTGCCACCATGACATAATCGGGTGATTCGATATTAACGAATGAATATCTTTTATCGTTAAACAACTCTTGCCATTGGCGCACCATGCCCAAAAAATGATTATTCAAAATTAGGATTTTTAAATTGACTTTATATTGCAAAATGGTTCCCAATTCCTGTATCGTCATTTGAAAACCGCCGTCTCCGATAATGGCAATAACCGTTCTATCGGGCGCGCCGTACTTAGCGCCGATTGCCGCAGGCAATCCGAAGCCCATTGTACCCAATCCGCCGGAAGTAACGTTGCTGCGCGATTTCTTGTGATGGGCGTATCGGCATACAATCATCTGGTGTTGCCCCACGTCTGTTACCGTTATGGCATCGTCATTCGTGAGTTTATTTAATACTTTTATTACTTCGCCCATCGTCATTGTTTCCGTTGCAGGATTTAATTCCGGCTGAATTACCTGCGTTATTTCTTCCTGCTCCAATTTGCGGAATTGTTGCAACCATTCTTTATGTTCGGCTTTATTAATTAAAGCTGTGAGCATCGGCAAGGTTTCTTTACAATCGCCCCAAACGGGAATGGTTGTTTTTACGTTTTTGTCAATTTCCGAAGGATCAATATCCAGATGAATAATTTTTGCTTGTGTGGCATATTTGTCCAAACGTCCCGTAACACGGTCATCGAAGCGCATACCAACGGCAATTAATACATCGCATTCGTTGGTTAAAACATTAGGCGCATAATTTCCGTGCATACCCAACATGCCTACATTCAGCGGATGTGCCGTAGGAAGCGCGCATTCGCCCATAACCGTGTATGCCGCCGGCAATCCGCCCTTTTCGATAAACGCCGCAAACTCTTTTTCCGCGCCGCCTAAAATAACGCCTTGACCAAATAACACAAATGGTTTTTTAGCTTCGTTGATGAGCCGCGCCGCTTCTTCAACATAAGCGTTGCGCACCTTTGGCTTAGGCAAATAACTGCGGATGTGATGACAAGGTTCATAACCTTTGAAATCAAATTTTTCTAACTGCGCATTCTTGGTAATGTCCACCAGCACGGGACCCGGACGTCCCGAACGGGCGATATAAAAGGCTTTTGCAAGAACACTCGGAATTTCAGATGCTTCCGTAACTTGATAATTCCATTTGGTAACAGGCGTGGTAATGTTGATAACGTCCGTTTCCTGAAAAGCATCGGAGCCCAATAGTTGCGCAAATACTTGTCCTGTGATGCATACGATGGGCGTACTGTCAATCATGGCATCGGCTATGCCCGTTATGACGTTGGTAGCGCCGGGACCGCTGGTGGCAAAAACCACGCCCACTTTTCCCGAACTGCGCGCAAAGCCTTGCGCAGCATGTATCCCGCCTTGTTCGTGGCGCACTAAAATATGGTTTAGCTTGTCGGTATAATCGTACAGCGCATCATATATCGGTATGATAGAGCCGCCCGGATAACCGAAAACCGTTTTTACGCCTTCGGCTATTAAGGATTCCAACACTGCCTGACTGCCGGTAAGCATAATGCTTTGCGGCGTTGCCTTTGCCTTTTTTGTTGATGATGGTTCCATTTTTTATTTTGATTTATTGATTAATTGGATTATAGTTAATTTCTATTTTTTATTTATAACATCGTACCCAAATCTGTCTTTCAATTCTTGGTCTATTTTATTACCAACCTCGTTCATTTCCATAAGTGTGCCTCGCATATTCTGTATTAAAAAGTAAAGCATAGCATCGCTTTTTTGAATAAAATAAAATACACTCGGATCTTTCAAGTACATAGAGAGCTTTGGAAAGAAAAGCGATTTATTAAAACCGATTTTTACGCCTGCATATTTATCAAAATCATTGAATAGTTGAGTGAAAGTTCGCTCAATACTTCCCTCTCTGTAAGGTAATTCCGCAGCATACAAGTTAGTAATATCGGTCAGTAATTTTTGATTTTCGATTAGCCTTAAATTGCCTGCCGATTTAAAACTTTCAAAAAGTCCGAAATCAAGTTCAGCACTGTGAGAACTTAACAATAAAGAACTCTTTGAATTAATATATTGGGTATCTATTTTGTTCGTCTTTATTTGTACTAAAACGGTATCATAATAATGCAGCATAGAATCCGAGTAATAATTTATCATATCCTTCATCACCTCTGTATTATCATTCAGATTTTGTCGAAGGTCAATCAAAAACTGTTTCTCTGTTTCCCTGTCCTCCCGCCTGTCATTCCAATTATGAAACCAAAGCGTAATGCTCACACCGACAATGATAATCAGAATTTCCCACAGAAAGTCTTTTATTTTTTCTTTCCACTTTTTCTTTTTGTTCGTCAGTACATGTAATGCTTTTTTTGCGTGCTGTTCTATTTTTTCTTCTTCTGCCATTCGAATTATGAATTATAATTTTTGGTTTATGAATCATTATTTTTTAAAACCAATTCTTTCTCTGTTTTCCCAATTTTCTTTTGTGTTTTCTTCTTCTGCTTTTTTATCCAACATTTCTTCCAACGCATCATAAATTTGATTGAGCTGAATATCATGTCCATCAATTTTATTTTTCAGTTCATCAATTACTTTGATGACTTCGGAGTATTGCGAAATCATTTTGCGCATAGCGATAAATGTCCTTACAATAGCAATATTCATTTTTCGCGCTGTCAGACTTTTCAATACGCTTGCCAGCATCGTAACGCCATGCTCGGTAAAAGCGTATGGAAGGTTTCTTCTGCCGCCCCAACTTGACATCACAATTTGTGATGTCAAGTTTTCCCATTCTTCCTTTGTAAGCCGAAACATGAAATTTTCAGGAAAACTATTCAAATTTCTTTTGATAGCCTGATTTAAAATGCGCGTTTCTACTTCGTATAACTGCGCCAAATCAAAGTCGAGCATAACTTTTTGCCCGCGCACTTCGTAAATTTTATTTTGAATAAATCTTCCCAACTCCTCCGAAGGAGGAACTTTTACAATTTCCAATTGTTCCCTTTTACTCATCATTATTTTTATGTATCGTCAAATTAATCCGCATCCGTTACGCATCCTTCGCTTGCGGGTTTTACCAATTTTGCATACTTGTACAGCACGCCGCTTGTGGCTTTGAGTGCCGGGCGTTTCCACGCGGTTTTGCGGCGCGCAATTTCCGCTTCGGGAACTTTCAATGTAATAGTATTTTTTACAGCATCAATTTCAATGATGTCATTATCCTTCACCATGCCTATCAAGCCGCCTTCGCAGGCTTCCGGCGTAATATGCCCTACCACAAAGCCGTGCGTGCCGCCGCTAAATCTGCCGTCCGTAATCAATGCAATAGAGCTGCCCAAACCCGCGCCAATGATAGCGCTCGTAGGTTTCAGCATCTCCGGCATGCCGGGCGCGCCTTTCGGTCCTTCATTTTTTATCACCACTACATCGCCTTTTTTTACTTTGCCGGAAGAAAGTCCTTCTATCAAATTTTGTTCGCCGTCAAATACGCGCGCCGTGCCTTCAAAGCGCTCGCCTTCTTTACCGCTGATTTTTGCAACGCTGCCGCCTTCGGCAAGATTGCCGTATAGTATTTGCAAATGCCCTGTTTTTTTCAACGGTTTTTCCAGCGGATAAATAATATCTTGTTTGGTAAAATCCAAGTCCGGCGCGTCTTTCAGATTTTCCGCAACGGTTTTTCCCGTTACCGTTAAACAATCGCCGTGCAGCATGCCTTTACTCAACAAATATTTCATTACCGCCGGAATGCCGCCATATTGATGCAAATCTTCCATCATATATTTACCGCTCGGCTTAAAGTCGGCAAGCACGGGCGTTTTGTCGCTGATAGCTTGAAAATCATCTTGCGTCAATGCTACGCCGATAGCTTTTGCCATCGCAATTAAATGCAGCACGGCATTAGTACTTCCGCCCAATACAATGACGACTGTGATAGCATTCTCAAATGCTTTGCGCGTCATGATCTCGCCGGGCTTGATGTCTTTTTCCAATAAATTTTTTATGGCAGCGCCAATGGCAGCGCATTCTTTTTG
>Ga0209738_10000289_pt1 | contig 10608 bp, 10 predicted proteins | sample TergutNc150P5_FD_187289 | JGI IMG/M metagenome (GOLD analysis project Ga0209738, IMG submission 187289) | Nasutitermes corniger P5 segment gut microbial community from laboratory colony in Florida, USA - Nc150 P5 (SPAdes) (version 2) | ecosystem: Host-associated > Arthropoda: Insects >...
CCATCCCCAGGTCGTCGATCAGAACGTCCAGCGCGGGCTGCTGGTCGAGCGTGAGCAGGATGTTGCCCTCGACGGCGGTGATGCGCCGTTCCTGCGCAATCGGTTGGCAGCCTTGCGTGACGCGCGAGGCGATCAGTACGCCGCGCCCGAAGGCCACGCCCGACAGGCCGCCGGCGAACACGCCGGGGATGCAGTCGATGGCGTCATTGCCGGCATCATCGTCGCGCGCATCGTTATGGGGGTTGCCGTTCGAGCTGCCTTGGGCCGATCCTGACCACGCGAACTGCGGCGCATCTTCGACGCGGCTGGTAACCAGTCCGCCAAACAGGTAATTGTTTTCGGTGCGCTCGGCCAGTTCGTCGATCAACTCGGGCAAATCGGGGGTGTTGCCGTCGGCATGCACCAGTGCCATGCTGGGGCGGAACCGGATCGCAGCAGGCAGGGGCGCGACGCCGGACCAGACGCGGTATTGGTCGCGCGGTAAATCGCACAGCATGACCGAGAGCGCGGGTTCATCCAAATATTCGGTGTCGGCGGCACACACTCCAATACCCGTGGCGCCAGCCCAATCGCTCACGCCGGGCAGTTCGGCGGCCAGGCGCTCGAGGATGCTCGCGGCGTGTGCGGCGTAGTGATCGGTGATGTAGAGCAGCCCCAGCGCGGGTGCGCGCGCATAGTCCGGCAGCGCCATTTGCGCACGCAACTGCGCCAACACTAACTCGACGGCCATCGCCCACTGCGGATGCGCGGCGTGGGCACTGGGGAAACGCTTCAAACCGAACTCCTGCTGCGCGCACGCGGGGCAGACGGTTGGGATGATGCGGCGCGCTTGTTTGCTGGTTTGTTGACCGGTTTTGGGGTTGATCGGGTACCTGATTTGGCAGCGGATTGAGCGGTGGATTTGGCCGAAGCCGGTGGGCGCGCGGATGGACGAGATGCGGATTGGCGTGCGCGCTTGGGTTTTGGTGGCGTATCGGACGCGCCCGTGGATGCGCCGGGTGGCGCGGCTTGCGCCGCATCGCGTAGGGCGCGGGCGGCAAGGGTCTGGAACTGCTGCGTGAGCGCATTCCACCATTGCAACGGGTCGGGTTGAGCGGCACCACCGGCAGCGGGATCGAACGGGGACTCAGGCACCGATTCGGCTTGTGGCTTCGTGGCCGCCGAGGCGGACGGCGGCTCGGGCGTGGCGGCTGCGGCCGGTTCGGCGGCCGGGGGCGGTTGGGTGAACGCTTGGGCGATGTCGGCCAGGTTCACGTTCATATGCTGCAGCGTGGCCAGCGCCATCTTCTGCACCTCCAGCGCCTGCACCGTGGCGCGCAGGACATTCAGGTTTTGTTCGAGCCACAACTGCACTGATTTCAGCTCAGTGATGCGTTTGTCGATTTCTTCGATGCTGACGGCGGGTGGTGGCATCCACCCCGCTAAGTTTTGCGCGCCAAGCGGCCCTTCTGGGGCCGCCTGCGCGAACTGCCGCATGAAGTTGAAATCGGGCATTAACTGGGCAAAATCCAGAGGGTCGTTGCCGGAAGCCATGGCCGCCATTCCTTGCAGTGATGGTGAATATTCGCCAGCTTACCCTAATTGGGTCATCGGGGTGATGATCAGTAAGGCGGACGCGTTGTGCGCAGCTTGCCATGGGCGCTTTGCCGGGACGGTGGCAGCGTGCGTACTGGCCGCTTAATGCTCGGTCGCCCCGTCGTGTTCCATGTGCGCGGCATGATCGTCGTGCATCATCATCATGCCGCCGGAGTCGGCGCCCAGCGCGCGTACCGGCACCTCGACGGTGATGATCGCGCTAGGCTGGGAGCAGTGGAAGCGGTCTCCGAACAGATTCTTTCCTTGCACGGTCAGCATGACGGGTACCGACGTGCCCGCAACCGCGGGGCGGTTCAAGTCCATCAGCATCAGGTGTAATCCGCCGGGCGCCAATTCCACGGCTTGTCCCTTGGGCAGCGGCACACCGCCTTCGACCGGGCGCATCTGCATCACGCCATCTTTCATCGTCATGCGGTGGATTTGGGCCACGCCCGCAATGGGCGATTGCACGCTGATCAGCCGCGCGTCTACGTCGGAGGTCAGACGCATGAAGGCGCCGGTGCCTTTTTGCCCTGGCACGGTGGCGCGCATCCATGCGTTTTCCACCTTGAAGCCCGTAACCGCAGGCGAGGAGGCGGGGTGGGCCGTTGTGCACGACACGGTGAAGGGCACAGCGACGGGTTGGGGCGCTTGGGTTTGCGCTTGGGCTTGCGGCCAGCCGCTTAGCAGCGCCGCTGACAGCGCGGCAGTCAACAGAGGGCGGTTAAAGAATTTGCAATGCATGATTTGAATGTCTTGAGAGGGTGTGCAACACGACTGGCAACGGAGCGGGGGCATTCCCAATGAAACGAATGGACGAATGGCCGTGACGGCTGTCGCGGTCGGCATCCTCGTTTTTGATCGCCAGGGTCTACACGATGGTTTGCTCAATGGCGCCGAATACCGACACGCCGTCCACGCCTTTCATTTCGATGCGCAGGGTATCGCTTGTGCGGAGCCACGGAGTGTATGCCGCGCCCTCTTGCGCCAATTCGGCGGCGCGTTTACCGGCCAAACTGGCAAAGCCGCGCGCGTTGTCGGCATTGTCGATTACGCCGCTGCTGATGATACTGCCTGCTGTCAGCGGACACCAGCGCGCCGCATGCGCAATCAGCGCACCGAACGACCAGCGCATTTCGCCCGTATCGATCAGGCCGAACTTGCGGCCATTGGCGGTCACGCTCAAGATCAGCCGCACGCGTCCGTCTTGCCATGCAGCGCCCAGTTCGTCGGGCGTGACAACAACGGGGCCAAAAACTGCGCCGGTTTGTACGTCACCCTCGGCGGACGTGCGCAGGTGGAGCGCGTTGGCGAGCGTGACGAGCCGGATCGCGTCCTGCCCCTGTTCGGGCGTTGCGCCGAGGGGCACGTGGCCGGTGATGACCGCCAGGCCCGCGCCAAAGTCCGGCCCTTGGGCTTCTGCGGCGGCGCCGATCGGGTCGCAGGCAGCCAGCAGCGCATCGCTGGCACGATGGATGATGTGCGGCTCGGTACCGGTTTGCACGCCTTCCAGCCGTTGATATGCGCGCGGCAACGGCGCCAGGCAGCGCGCCGGATCGAATGGGAAGGCGTGATGCGCGCGGCCCGCGTCGAGTTGTTCGGCCAGCGCTTGCAACTGTGGAGCGTAGAAGTTCCAGTCGTCAAGCGCGGTCTGTAAGCGCCCTGTGATGCCGCTCGCATAATGGGCTTGCGCCATATCGCGCGAGACCACCACCAGTTGCCCGTCGCGCGAGCCGTCGGAGTAAGTTGCCAGTTTCATGAATGCGAGGATTCTAGGGATGCCCTGCATGAACCGAGCGGCAAGCGTGCGCCGCAAATCGCCCGGTTCGGCAAATGCACAGGGTGCGGTCATGTTGGCGCGCCCGATGGATGAAGATGGAATGGTTCCCCATGTCCGCATTGCTGCCTGCACACACCACGCCCCCTCCTGCGCCGCGCTGGCTGGTGCTGCTGGTGTTGACGTTGGTGGTCACGGCGGCACACCTGTGGTTGCTCGCGCCCGATACCGTGCGCGTGCCGCGTCCGCTCGTTTTGCGGGTGCGGTGGATCGGGTCGGCGCACATAACGCCGTCTCCGGCGTCCGTATCCGCGTCCGTATCCGCGCCCGCGCCCAAAACCGCCGCTGCACCGGCGCCGGCCGAGCAACCTTTCCCGGTGCACACCCAGGCACGGCATGAGCCGCCTAGGTCAGCATCGCCAAAACGCTCGCGCTTATCCCGCGCATCCGGCACGGCTTTGGCAGAGGCTTCTACTGCCGAGCCTGAGGCCGCCGCCTCCGCCCGCGTCGCCGGGGGCGCATCTTTCGCGTCGGCCGCAGCCGCGTTGCCGCCGCCCGCCGGTTCCCTTGCCGTTCCCGAACCGATACTGCTGCCGCCCGCTGTCACGCTGCATTACCGGGTTACCAGTACGCGGCGCGGCGAAGTGGAGCAGGGCGAGTCCATCTTTACTTGGTCGCCCGCTGGGACCCGCTACAGCGCAACGTGGGAGCTGACTTTACCGTTGGGCGCGCGCAGCCAAACCAGTGAAGGTGCGCTGCAAGCAGGCGGTCTTGCACCCGAGCGTTATGGCTATCGCCGAGGCAGCGAGCGCGCGGCGCACTTTGACCCGGAGGGCCGCCGCGTGCGCTTCAGCGCCAACACGCCGGATGCGCCGTGGCAACCCGGCATGCAGGACCGCTTGAGCACCGTGCTGCAATTGGCCGCGCTGCTGGCGGGGGCGCCTGCGCGTTACCCCGCCGGCAGCAGCATCCGTCTGCCTACTGCGGGCGCGACCAGGGCGTCCGACGATCTTTGGCAGGTCATCGGCGAAGAAACGCTCGATGTCAATGGGCAGCCTATCCCTTGCACCCATCTGCGCCGCGACCCTGTTGGGCAGTATGACGACGGCATCGATCTGTGGTTAGCCCCCAGCCGCGACTACCTGCCCGCGCGCTGGCTCATCACGCGTTTCAACGGCGATACGGTGGATCAAAAGCTGGATGCCCGTTGAACGTTACGTGTCGTTGAGCGTGTTTGTCGGCCATTTCCGCATCTCATCCGTTCTATGTTTTGCTATCGAGCAATGCCTGACATTTTGTCTGTTGGTGAAGGCGTTGGTGTGTTTTTGCTCTACAGTTCGGAACCATGCACATGAACATGAGGAATTTTCTACGCACCCCACAACCGGCGATGCAAACGCTCTACGACTCCGAGAGCTACGCCGTTGTGCACATGCACACGGTTTCTCAGTCCGCGCATCCGACCTCATCCGGCGTGCCGTCGTTGCCGGAACTCTCGCGCCACGGCTTTGAAATCGTCGACAAGCGCGCGGGCAAGGAGGTCTATCTGGACGGTTTGTGGGCAGAACTGTTCCAGCAACACATCGTTGCCTGGCAGGATGAAACGCCAACGCAGGAAGAAGTCGAAGACACTTTGGCCAGCTACGCCGCGCTGGCGCAAATGCCGCTGGGGGTGCATTGAGCATGCCTGCTGTCCCACGCTGGCGTGCATGGCGTGGGGGTGCAGAAGATCCGCGGTCCTATTTCTCCAGCAAGACGGCACATGTATAGCCGAGGCGGGTCGGCCGTTTCGGACGTATATGGGGGAAACACCCATTCGTCCTGATGGTGCACGTCCGGCAGGGGGGTGCGCCAACTCCCAATCATCGACGCCTGCCCCCTGTTAGACTTATACGTTTATCCGTTTGCCCGGACACGCGGTGAGTGCAGAGAACTGATCCGCGCCTACGGCGTCCACGATAAGCCGAGCCAAGTTCGTGCTGACGCGGCGTGGCACTCCGGCATTCGGAAAACCGATTACCCTTTCAACATATCCGCTTTTGTCCATGTCCGAACCCCAAGTTGAAATCCTAGAAAAACTCGAACGCAAGATGACGCTCACGTTGCCCGTGGCCGCCGTCCAAAATGAAGTCGATGCGCGCCTAAAAAAGCTCGCTCGCACCGTACGGATAGATGGTTTCCGACCCGGTAAGGTGCCCCTGAGCATCGTCGCGCAGCGTTATGGTTACTCGGTGCAATACGAGGTGGTCAACGACAAGGTGGGCGAGCTGTTCTTCAACGCTGCGAATGAAGCCAAGCTGCGCGTGGCCGGGCAGCCCACCATTACCGAAAAAAGCGGTGCGCCCGAAGGGCAGGTGAACTTCGAGGCGGTGTTCGAAGTATTGCCGGAAATCAAGTTCGGCGACCTGTCCGGCGCTGAAATCGAGAAGGTCACTGCCGACGTAACCGACGAAGCCATCGACCGCACGGTTGAAATCCTGCGCAAACAGCGCCGCAGTTTTGCCCAGCGCGCGCAAAGCGCCGCCGTCGATGAAGGCGACCGGGTGACGGTTGACTTCAGCGGCAAGATCGAAGGCGAGCCGTTTGAGGGCGGCAAGGCCGAAGACTTTGCTTTCGTCATCGGCGAGGGCCAGATGCTCAAGGAGTTCGAGGACGGCGTGCGCGGCATGAAGATGGGCGAGAGCAAGACTTTCCCGCTGGCTTTCCCGAGCGATTACCACGGCAAGGAAGTGGCGGGTAAGACGGCGGATTTCATGGTCACGATCAAGAAGATCGAGGCTCCGCACCTGCCTGAAGTGGACGACGCGCTCGCTAAATCGCTCGGCGTGACTGGCGGCACGGTGGCCGCGTTGCGCGAAGACATCGGCAAAAACCTGGCGCGCGAAATCAAATTCCGCACCAATGCGCGCAACAAGCAGGCCGCGCTTGAAGCGGCGGTCAAGCTCGCCGAACTCGATCTGCCCAAAGTCAGTGTCAAGGCCGAAATCGAGCGCATGACCGCCGCTGCCCGTGCTGACTTGAAGGCGCGTGGCATCAAGGATGCTGACAAGGCACAGATTCCCGAAGACGTCTTCCGCCCGCAAGCCGAGCAGCGCGTGCGGCTGGGGCTGGTGGTGAGCGAGCTGGTGCGCACGCATAACTTGCAAGCCACCGCCGAGCAAATTCGCGCGCAGGTCGAGGAAATCGCTTCCAGCTACGAAAAGCCAGAGGAGTTGGTGCAGTACTACTACGCCGATCAGCGCCGCATTGCCGACGTGGAGGCGATGGTGATCGAGAACAACGTTACCGGCTACCTGCTTTCTCAAGCCAAGGTCACCGAGAAAAAGCTCAGCTTCGACGAGTTGATGGGCCGGGCGTAATACCGCGCATACCGCCAGCGGCGGGTTGTTTACTGGCCGCCCCTTCGCTTGTTGCGCAACGCTGGGTAGGTTCGCCGGTTTCAGCCCGGAAGAAAAGTGGTTACGCCTCCCGGCGCCGCAGCGCTAGGCAGGCGTTGGTACCGCTGAAGCCGAAGCTGTTGGAGAGCACTTGCCGCAGCGGTACGGGTGGCGGTTACCGGAGGCAGGTTGCTTACTATCGGGTCGGGCGTTTCGACGTTGATGGAACCGGCGATGAAGCCGCCTTGCAGTATCAGCAGGCAATAGACCGCTTCCTGCACGCCGGTGGCACCCTGCGAATGGCCGGTCAGTAATTGGGTCGATGAGAGCGGCGGCACTTGCGCGCCGAATACCGCGCGCGCAGTGCGCCCAGTTCCGAAGTGTGCCCGGCCCTGTGCAGAACCGGCTAAACCCGCCCCTGTGTTTGGGGCACTTCCGGCACGATCGGCTTGCCGCAATGGCTGCAATACGGGAAAAAGGCGAAGTTGCGCGTACCGCACGCGCACGTGGCGAATAACTGCAAGCCGCAATGCACGCAGTAGGACAGCGCATCGTTCGACGTCCACGGTTTGTCACACGAGGGACAGAGGTGTTTCGTGTACGCAGTTACCGCCTTGTCGTAGCTGATGTGCTGCGCCCGCTCTTGCTGGCTTTGTTTCAACTCGGCCCGTTTGCGTTCGACATAGTGCTGGAAGGCGCGCAGCATCGTCACGCCGACGAACACCGTCAGCAAGATGGCGACCACTGCGCGCACGTACCCTCCGAAGCTCGGCAGATACGGCACCAGTTCAAAGAAAAATCCGGCCAGCGCGAACAGCGCGAAGCCATACACGAATGGCCAGTAGCGGCTTTTCCGGTGGCGCAACACCAACCAGATGGCAATCAGCAATGGCGGCAAGGTCAGACACAGGCGCCAGCCGAACACGACCAGCGCATAGTGATTTTCGGCGGCATTGAAACGATCGTTGGCAGCTTGCGCTAACGCATCCAGCTTTGCAGTGACCGGCGCGATGCGCGCATCAATGGCATTGCGCTGATCTTCGAGCGCGTGAATGGCGTTTTGTTGTTTACTGATGTTTGCGAGCTGGGCATCGAGCCTGCGGGTGCGTTTGAGTACTTCCGCGTCCTGCGCGCTGTTACCGGTAGCTTTACGGGTGTCTACCCAGTGCTGGAACGTTTCCTTGGCGTCGCTGTATGTCTGCTGCGTATTTTCGAGCCGTTCGTTGGCGTCGGAAAGCTGGCTGTCCACGCTGTCGCGTTCGCTTTGCAGGGCTGTTTGCTGTGCCTGCAACGGTGCGACAGCGGCCTGATCGACAAACTGCTCCGCCTCAGGTGGTCCGCCGTGCGGCATGAATGCCATATCGCGAATCAGCAGTTCGCCCAGCCAGGAAAGCGCAACGGCAAATGCAATGGCGAGCAGCCAAGAGGCGAGGTAAAGCAGGCGGGCCGGTCTTGAACCGGCTTGTGAGATGGTCATCTCATGGCATTACTGTCCCAGCGCCGCAGCACCAGGCAGGCGTTGGTGCCGCCGAAGCCGAAGCTGTTGGAGAGTACTTGCCGCAGCGGCGCGGCGCGGGTGGCGGTTACCAGGGGCAGGTCGCCTACCGCCGGGTCGGGCGTTTCGACGTTGATGGAGCCGGCGATGAAGCCGCCTTGCAGCATCAGCAGGCAATAGATCGCTTCCTGCACGCCGGTGGCGCCCTGCGAATGGCCGGTTAGTGATTTTGTCGATGAGAAGGGCGGCACGTGCGCGCCGAATACCGCGCGCAGTGCGTCCAGTTCCGGCGCGTCGCCCACGGGGGTGGATGTGCCGTGGGTGTTGATGTAGTTGATGGGGCCGTCGATGCCTTCGATGGCCTGGCGCATGCAGGCTACCGCGCCGTCGCCCGAAGGCGCGACCATGTCCGCGCCGTCGCTGGTCGCGCCGAAGCCCGCCAGTTCGCCCAATATGCGCGCGCCGCGCGCCTGGGCGTGTTCGAGCGATTCCAGCACCATCGCGCCGCCGCCGCCGGCGATGACGAAGCCGTCGCGGTCCGCGTCGTAGGGACGCGAGGCGGCCGCGGGCTGATCGTTGCGTTTGCTGGACAGCGCGCCCATGGCGTCGAACAGCATCGCCAGGCCCCAGGAGAGTTCCTCGCCGCCGCCGGCGAACATCACGTCCTGCATGCCCCAGGCGATTTGCTGGGCCGCCACGCCGATGCAGTGCGCGGAGGTCGAACAGGCCGAGGTGATGCTGTAGTTGATGCCTTTGATGCCCAGGTTGGTGGACAAACAGGCCGATACGGTGCTGCCCATGCAGCGCGTGACCTGATACGGCCCGATGCGCCGCACGCCTTTGCTGCGCAGCGTGTCGGCGGCTTCGATCTGGTTGGCCGGTGATGCGCCGCCGGAACCCATGATGAGGCCGGTGCGCGGATGCGAAATTTCGGCGCGCGTCAGGCCCGCCTGCGCGATGGCCTGCTCCAGCGCGACGTGCGCATAAGCCGCCGCATCACCCATGAAGCGCAGTTGCTTGCGGTCAATGCGCTCTTGCAGATCGATTTGCGGCTGCCCGGCGATTTGGCTGCGCAGCCCCATTTCAGCGAACTGCGGCATGGCGCGGATGCCGCTGGCACCTGCCCGCAGGGATTGCTCGACCGATGCCAGATCGTTGCCGATGCACGAGACGATGCCCGCGCCGGTGATGACCACACGGCGTGCACCATGACCCTGCGGAATGCCGTTCATATTGGGGATCCTCCCTAGGCTGCGGTCGTGTTTGCTGCGGCATGCGTGCCGAACAGACCGACGCGCAAATCCTTGGCAGTGTAGATGGTTTGGCCGTCGGCAATCAGCCGTCCGTCACCGATCACCATACTGAGCTGGCGCTGGATGACGCGCTTGATGTCGATTTCGTAGCGCACCAGCTTGACGGCCGGACTGACCTCGCCGGTGAATTTGACTTCGCCCGCGCCCAGTGCGCGCCCGCGCCCGGGCAGCCGCAACCAGGTCAGGTAAAAACCGATCAATTGCCACATGGCGTCCAGCCCCAGGCAACCGGGCATGACCGGGTCGTTCTGGAAATGGCAGGCAAAAAACCACAGGTCGGGCCGGATGTCCAGCTCCGCCTCGATATGGCCGTGGCCGTGTGCGCCGCCGTGGTCGTCGATGTGCGTGACACGGTCGAACATCAGCATGGGCGGCAGCGGCAGGCGCCCGGCCTGCGGCCCGAAAAGACGCCCCTCGCCCGAGGCGATCAATTGTTCATAAGAAAACGAGTCGGTCATTGAAGCTGTTCAACCTGAAATAGGGCCAAATTATTACCCCGAACCGCGGCGGCACAACGGACGCTTCAGGCGCATTCCCATCCGTGTCAGCTTGTTGCCGATCAGCGGGAACCCCCGTGGGGCTACCCGCGCGGGGCCGTCAACGCTTTTCGCGGTATTTGCGCAGGGCGGCGATTTGCGCGGCCAGTACGGCCAGTTCCGACGTGGCGCGGGCCATGTCGATTTCGCTTTTGGCGTTTTTGAGCGATTCTTCGGCCAGCTTTTTGGCGGCGTTGGCCTTTTGTTCGTCCAAGTCCTTGCCCCGGATGGCGGTGTCCGAAAGCACGGTGACGCGGGTGGGCTGCACTTCCAGAATGCCGCCCGCGACGAAAATGAATTCCTCGCCGCCGGCTGCGGTTTGCACGCGCACCGCGCCGGGTTTGATGCGGGTAATCAGCGGCGTGTGGCGCGGATAGATACCCAGTTCGCCTTCCTCACCGGGCAGGACGACGAAGGTCGCTTCGCCGGTGAAGATGGATTCCTCGGCGCTCACGACATCGACATGGATGGTGTTCATGGCAGGGATGTTGAAGATGGGGCGTTGGGATTAGGGGCTGGAGATTGGGCCTGGCGG
>Ga0209738_10000290_pt1 | contig 10600 bp, 7 predicted proteins | sample TergutNc150P5_FD_187289 | JGI IMG/M metagenome (GOLD analysis project Ga0209738, IMG submission 187289) | Nasutitermes corniger P5 segment gut microbial community from laboratory colony in Florida, USA - Nc150 P5 (SPAdes) (version 2) | ecosystem: Host-associated > Arthropoda: Insects > Digestive...
GTGCTGGGATCCCCCTCGGCACTCCGGACATTTTCAGCCGTCCAACGGGCAAGCGTGTTGACCGTGGCGTTGGGCAAGCCGAAATGCGCATACAGCCTATCCAGAAATTTGCCGGAACGCGCAGGCGTTTGCAAAGCCTGATAAAGCAGGTTGGCCTTCCCGGCGGCATCGGATTCGATCTCCCTGCGCATGTCGTATTCCCGCGCCTGCAAGGGCTGCCACGCCTCAGTCAACGCTGTCTGCCGCGCCAACGGCGGCCAATGCTCGATGGCATTGCTGAGCACCGCGTAATCGCGGCGCAGCAGGGCAACCGCCATCATTTTGGTGATGATCTGCGAACTGTCCGCCAGCAAGCGGCGGTGTACGCGAATTTCCTGCACCAGTATTTGCGCGCCCGCGGCAAGATCGCCGCTGTCGCAAGCCAACACAGCCTCCACCAGACGCATTTCGGCGGCTTGCATCAAAGCGGAGTCATTGGGCCAAGGTTCTTGCGCAGAGTGCCGTAGCGGCTCGACAAACACGGGGATTTGCGAAAACTGCCGGTAGCGCTGCCGCAGTACGGCCTGTTCGGCCATGCCCTGCAGCATCCGAGGCTTGGCGGTCAGGTAAAAGGCAACGCAGTCCACCCTCGTCCTCCAGGGACAGCGAAACTGGGACCAACTGCAAGCCGTGTCGTACCACGACGAACATATCGCTTTGTTGTAAGGCGGCTGGCTGTAATCGGTACGCGCCGGGTTCTCGCGGAACTGCCGATCGATCTCGGCACGAATACGCCGCCCCGCCGCCTGCGCATCCTCGCCATCGGGCGCATCCATGCCCAGCAACACGTAATAGGCATTGGGCGCATCGGACACGGGCAGCGCCGGCGGCGCAAGCAACCGCGCGGCTGCGGGCGTGAGCGGATCATCGCGCCAGTTCGCAGCGGCCAACGCCACAACGAAAATCGCCAACAAGGCCAACAGCGCCAAAACGATTCCGGCGCTCCAACGCAACAACGTTTTCATCATGTGCGTGCCTTCAGCACGCGGGCTGTTTCAAATCGAACGTGAGACATCCACCTGAAAACCGATGTGTGAATCCAGCGCGCATACGCCGTACGCCCATCCTTACGACACGTCAAGAAACACGTCAAGACCGATTGTCCGCCGCATAGCGGCTCACCGCCGCTACCACGGCTTGCACGATGCGTTGCTGGTTGGCCGGATCGCTGACCCAAGCTTCGTCACTGGGATCGACGATGACACCTACTTCCAACAAAACCGCAGGCATTTCGGTCTTGTGCAATACCACCAGATCATCGTAGCGGTAGATACCCAGCCCGGCATCCAGCCATTGGCGATTTTCACCCGGGATCGGCTCCGCGTGATGCACAGCCGGCGCGCGGCCCAGGGCGCGCATTTCCTTGCCCAGCAGCCGTGCAAAAGCGTAGCTTTGTTCGAAATGGGGGTTACGCTCCGAAACGAACAACGAATAACCCGTGATCGACTTGGTCGTGCGGTACGCCGGCAACGTTCCGACCTTGATTTTTTCCAGATACGGCAATTGCGCCGAATCATGGTGAATTGCCAAAAACAGATCAGCGTGCCGTGCATTGGCAAATTGCGCGCGGCCATCGAGCGAAATGTCTTGCTGCGGGCCGCGCGTCAGCTCTGCATCGAAACCGGCGGCTTTAAGCGCCGCGCAAATCTGCCCGGCCAGTTTATCGTTATAAACAACCTCATACTGACCGCGCACGCCGAGCGCCCCGCCTTGCGCCGGCGTGTGACCGGGATCGATCACAACGCGAAATGGCAACGCCCCAGCCGCTGCCGCACCGGTACAAACCGCCATCAATCCCGATAACCCCAGCGCTGCCAGCAAATAGCGGCGCCTGGCTGCACACACGTGTGTACTGGTCAGTTCCACGATTTACTGGTAATCATGTCGTTGCGGCAAGTTCCCGCTTTGCACTCACGCAGGCGGTCGCGCAGATATTCAGTGCGATCGTGGTTAACCCGGTAGTTGCAATCCACGTCTATGGTGCCGCCAGCCGAGCAGGTCGCGTCACGGTACTTCATCCACTCAAGCTGCGTGTCCTTGAGCTGTTGTTTGACGTCAGCCTTGAGTACGCCACGCAACTGGTTATATACAGTATTCAATTCTTGGTCGGAAGCGAGAAACAACTTAGCAAAACAATAGGTCTTATCATAGCTGCTGGGATACCGGTCACATTCGCCGTCGGCATATGCCGCGAAAGACGCAAAACCAGCCGATGCAGCAATCAATACAGGAAGAACAGCTTTCTTGAAAATCATGCAATGCCCCTGGATTTATTTAGGTACAGTACACCAATACGACAACCGCGCCGCACCACAAACTGTACGTAACAATTATATGCCATTTTCAGGTACAGCAAGGCGCACGCAACGCCGAACGCCCTGCCCCCGCCCAAAAATCACCCCGCTCCGGGCCGGTTTTTTGTTGGCGATAAAACAGCCGATGCCGTTAGCGCACAACCTCGAAGGTGACTCGCCCGGGATTTCCGTTGGGACCGTCAGCGCCATCAGCGCCATCCCGGCCTGGACGGCCGTCTGAACCTGCGCTGCATCCGGAATCCTCTCCGGCGGGACCACCACGGCCGCCACTGCCGCCGGGGCCGCCACGGCCTCCAGGGCCACCGGCTCCGCCCTGGCTCAACACAACGTTCCTGACCAGCGCGAGTGTTTCGTCGCAGTCGTATTGGCCGCACAAGACGCGCACACGCACGTCGCCGCCATCGCCGCCGGGGCCACCGTCACCCGCGTCGCCGCCATCGGTGCCATCGCCGCCGTTCTGGCACGTGCCGCCATTGGAACCATTCTGGCCCGGGGTTCCATCAGCGCCCGCGTAGCCTTGTGCGCCAACGCTGGCAACGCGGAATTGCCCGAGGTCGCTTGACTCCACGATGGCAAGATAAGTATTCGAGGACGCGGTGGCGTAGAAAATCAGGCGGGAGGGATGCGGGCGCTCGATGTTTACGTCCATATCCGGCCCATCGCTGCCCGCCTGCGCGCCCGATAAGCGCAGGTCCTCCGGCCGCTCGAAGGATAGGCCCCAGTTCAGCGTTGCAGCCTGGGTTCCGGCGATACGCACCGGCAGCGAAAAGTCATTGGCCGCGGCCAAGGGCACCACGCTGGACAGGCTGATGCCGTCGTGGAAATGAAATGTGGCGTTGCGGTCGAGGTAGGTAAAGGGGTTGTCCAGCGCAATATCGGAGACAGCAATACAGGGCGATGGGTCAAAGTTTCTCCGGCTCTCACAAACGCTGACGGGCCGTGAGACCGATTTCAGCTCGGCCCACAGCGCCCCCCGGAAGGACAGCTCGGGCAAAACCGACAGCGTGGGCCTTTGGGCAGCGGTCCCTAGCAGCTTGGCCCCTTGCCGCCACACATCCTGGCGCACCACGACATTGCGCATCAGCACGCGATCGGGATCGAACCACGCGCGCACGAGCGGATGCTGCGCCAGCGAGACACTGTTATGGCCCTCGGCCAGTACCCGTTCCTCGACGGGTTGTGCCACCTCGCGCACTTCAGGAAACGGCGAAAGAGCGATGTGCACCCGGATGATGCGCCGGCTTGCCTCGGTGCGCAACGCCGGGTCCGGCAGGCGCTTGGTCATGCGCTCAAGCGTCATCGTGTTGCCGGCGGTGCTCAACTCGTCCATCATGGCGACGTTCACATCGTGGCCTTGCCACTGGCCCTTGTCGAGATCGGCGCTGGCAAGCAGTTCGTGCCCCATACCTTGTGCCACGGGGCCGGGCTCCCACCCTTTGAACAACTGTGAGAATGTCCCAAACACGCCCGTCTTCTGCGGCGCAGCCGTAGCCTGTGCGTCGGCTTTTGCCAAGGCTTGACGCAATTCATCGAAGATGGGATCGATGACTTCGGGGTGCCCGTTCTGATCGCTCCTGCGGCTCAGATAGAGGCGCTGGAGCGTGACGAGCCTCTCACTGGCCCGGGGGTCTTCCTCGATGGCTGAACTGCGCAATAAGGTGCGGTATTCGCGCATCAATTGGTCGTAGAACAAGGCCACGCGATCGGCGGGCAAATTCCTGAGCACCCGCCTGACGCAGCGCGACCAGAGCGCGGGGGCAATCTTTCCCTGAGTGAAGCCTTTGATGAGGGCGTCCTGAAAATCGTCCGTGAATTGGCCGATATGCGCTCCTGCCGACCTTGTGTCGCAGACGGCGGGGCTGGCGTCCGGTTGTTCCAGATAGACGACCAGCGCTTCGCTGGTACTGGCGTTGGAGAGTTCCTGCGCAGTCATCGGCAGCGGGTAACGGGTGGCGCAGCCAGCGGCCAGGCAGCACAAGCCCGCCATGAGGATAAGGTGGGACCATCGCATCATTTGTGCTCCTTGACCTCCTGCACGTGCGCCAGAAAATCGTAGCAATACGTTTTGCGCTCGCGGCGCACGATCATCGGAATTCCAAGCTGGAAGCGCTGGCCATCCAGCGCGTGCGCCGCGTCGCCCGAAGGCGGGAGCACAAAGGGAATGAGCCGCGCGGACTGTTTCTGGCCCGGCTCGATCCAGCCGAGATCGGCATCGGGACGCAGCGTGACCGCCAGGCCATCGGCGCGGGTCAGGGTCAAGTCCTTCCATTCGACCTGCAACGTCTGATCGGTCTGGTTGGCCACCGTGATGAAGATCGCGTGCTCGCCGGTTGGATCCAGGCGCAGTTCAGTGCGCACGTCGGCATCCGGGGGCATTTGGCAGCCGGGTGCGGCAACGCCGTCCGCCGCGCCGGCCTTGATCTGGTCAAACCGATAGGCATACGGCGTGGCGCAGGATGTCAAGGCAAGGAGCACCGCGCAGAGCGCCACTGCGGTTCGCGGCAGCCGGACGCAGCCCGCGCGGAATGGTTTGGCCGCGGCGCAGTCCGTCACCTCATGAACAAAATGCAAGGACGCGTACTTTTTTGTGCTGGCGATTGGTTTCATAACTTGGGTTACGAGTCTTTGGCCTTGTTTTGCACAAGCTAATCCCTGCCGTGCTAAATCACAGAGCCTGTTTCTTTGCCCTTCAATTCTGCGTACTCAGTCGGGCCGCTCTTTGACGCGCCAATCAGCAGCTTCCCCCTGAAGTGCGTCGGGCGCGAACGAAACTCAATCCACTTTTGACCGCTGGCAATCAAACCAGCCCACGACTGACGAACGCTCAATGCTTTCATACACTCCTATCCAATGACAGGAGTAAGCATTATATACAATTAGAAATAATTATTCGCCTTAATATTGTTGCGCGTTTCCCTGTCAGGCCACGCCCCCCGAAGCCGAGCGCCGAGACAGGTACTGTTCGCCGAATTAATCCACACTCAATCTGCACACTCATGAAGGGAGCGCTGAGCGTTTTCTTCTTCTTGGGCCTTGAACGGATAGTTCCAATTCACGCGCCCGCAAGAAACGCAAGTGACACATACCGCAAGTTCCAGTCCGTGCGGCGCAGCGATGCGCGCGTGCTATTGACATGCACGCGCACAAATCAAGACACGAGCACGCCCCACAGCGTGCGGCGGCTTACCCGGCTCGCGCGGCCACCCATGCCGCGACGCTGCGCAGCGCGTCGGGCAGGCGCACGGGGTCGGTGCCACCCGCCATCGCCATGTCGGGTTTGCCGCCGCCTTTGCCGCCGACCTGTTGCGCGACAAAGTTGACCAGTTCGCCGGCCTTGATCTTGCCCAGCGCATCAGCAGTAACGCCAGCGGCCAATTGCACCTTACCGCCTTCGGCAGCGGCCAGCACGATGGCGGCAGTGCCCAGCTTGTCCTTGAGTTTGTCCAGCGTTTCGCGCAGCGTTTTGGCGTCCGCGCCGTCGAGCCGCGCGGCCAGCACTTTGACGCCGCCCACATCAACGGCTTGCGCGGCCAGTTCATCGCCTTGCGCGGAAGCCAGCCGCCCTTTGAGTTGGGCGATTTCTTTTTCTTGCGCCTTGACCTGATCGAGCGTTTGCGCCAAACGCGCGGGCACTTCCGGCACGGCTGTTTTGAGCGTGGCGGCCACGCCATGTAACGCCGCTTCCAGTTCTTGCAGATAGGCCAGCGCGTTGGCGCCGGTCACGGCCTCGATGCGCCGCACGCCCGCGGCCACGCCCGATTCACTGACGATTTTGAACAGGCCGATGTCGCCGGTACGTGCCACGTGCGTGCCGCCGCACAGTTCGCGGCTGGAGCCGATGTCGAGCACGCGCACGGTGTCGCCGTACTTCTCGCCAAAAAGCATCATGGCGCCGGTTTGCTTTGCCGCGTCGATGTCCATGACCCGCGCCTGCGTGGGCGCGTTGGTCAGGATTTCGGCATTGACACGCCGTTCGACTTCGGCGATTTGTTCCGGCGTAACCGGCGCGTTATGCGCGAAGTCAAAGCGCGTTTTCTCGGCATCGACCAGCGAACCTTTTTGCTGCACGTGCCCGCCCAGCACCTCGCGCAACGCCTTGTGCATCAAATGCGTGACCGAGTGGTTGCGCATGGTGGCCGCGCGCCGCTGACCATCGACCTGCGCCAATACCGCATCACCTACGCTCAAGCGCCCCTGCTGCATGACACCGTGGTGGCCGAATACGGCGGCCTTGATCTTTTGCGTGTCCTGCACGCCGAAAGCCACGCCTTCCGCGGTAATCACGCCCTGATCGCCGACCTGCCCGCCGCTTTCGGCGTAGAACGGCGTGGTGTCGAGCACGACGATGCCGGGCTGGCCTTCGCGCAGTTCGCCAACCGCCGTGCCTTCGTGGTACAGCGCGACCACGCGCGCATGTTTTTCTTCCAGTTGCTCGTAGCCGGTAAAGGTGTTGGCCGCGCCGGTGTATTCGACGGCGCGTTCCATCTTGAATTTGCCCGCCGCGCGCGCTTGGCTTTTCTGCTTGTCCATCGCGGCGTCGAACCCCGCCACGTCAACCGCGACGCCGCGCTCGCGGCACACGTCCTGCGTCAGGTCGAGCGGGAAGCCGTAGGTGTCGTGCAGCCGGAAAGCGACGCCGCCCGGCAGCGTCTGCGCGTCCCCGGTCAGTGCGTCGTCGAGAATTTGCATGCCGTTTTCCAGCGTCTCGAAAAACCGCTCTTCCTCAGCGCGCAGCACTTCGGTGATGTGCTTGGCGTTTGCCGCCAGCCGCGGATACGCATCGCCCATCTGCGCGACCAAATCCGGCACCAGTTTGTGGAAAAAAGGCGTCTTGTGTCCTAGTTTGTAGCCGTGCCGGATGGCGCGGCGAATGATGCGCCGCTGCACGTAGCCGCGCCCCTCATTGCTGGGGATGACGCCGTCGGCCACCAGAAAGGCAGTGGCGCGAATGTGGTCGGCAATGACTTTGAGCGATGGGTTGTCCAGATCGGCACAGCCGGTCTCCCGCGCGGCGGCTTTGATGAGCGCGACGAACAGGTCGATTTCGTAATTGCTGTGCACGCCTTGCAAAATGGCCGCCAGCCGCTCCAGCCCCATGCCGGTATCGACGCACGGCGCGGGCAGCCGGGTAACGCTGCCGTCCTCGTGCATCTCGAACTGCATGAACACCAGGTTCCAGATTTCGATGAAGCGGTCGCCATCTTCATCGGGACTGCCGGGCGGCCCGCCGGGGATGTCCGGCCCGTGGTCGTAGAAGATTTCGGAGCACGGCCCGCAGGGCCCCGTGTCGGCCATCATCCAGAAGTTGTCACTTTTGTATTTGCCGCCTTTGTTGTCGCCGATGCGCACCACGCGATCGGGCGGCAGGCCGATCACTTTCGTCCAGATGTCATACGCCTCATCGTCTTCGTGATAGACGGTCGCCATCAGGCGTTTGGCGGGCAGACCGTAAACCCGCGTCAGCAGCTCCCAGCCCCACTGGATGGCCTCGCGCTTGAAGTAGTCGCCGAAGCTCCAGTTGCCCAGCATCTCGAAAAAAGTGTGATGCCGCGCGGTGTAGCCGACGTTCTCCAGATCGTTGTGCTTGCCCCCCGCGCGCAGACAGGTTTGCACCGACGTGGCGCGCACATAGGGCCGTTTATCCGCACCCAGAAACACGTCCTTGAACTGCACCATGCCGCTGTTGGTGAACATCAGCGTGGGGTCATTGGCCGGCACCAGCGGGGAAGACGGCACGATGGTGTGCCCCTTGCTCTCGAAAAAATCCAGAAAGGTCTTGCGAATTTGGGCAACGGTGAACGACGTGGGGTTGCGGCTCATGGACTGGCGCCTGGGTAAAAGACGAAGTGCTGAATTTTAGAAGCGCTGCACGGCGCAGGCGCATGATGTAGTCTTTTCACTTTTCACCAGCAGCGATACCCGTTATGCAGTCTTCCTCCGCCGCCGCGCTTGACCCCGTCAAACCGCCCCGCACCCTTTGGGAAACCATCCGCGCCATCGTGCGGGTAACCAGCGGCAACTTCCTCGAACAATTCGACTTCTTTCTGTTCGGGTTCTACGCGGCGCAGATCTCGCACGTGTTTTTTCCCACCGGCAATGATTTCACCTCGTTGATATGGACCCTTTCCGTGTTCGGCGCGGGGTTCCTGATGCGGCCGCTGGGTGCGGTCATTCTGGGCGCCTATATCGACAAGGTGGGCCGCCGCAAGGGGCTGATCGTCACGTTGAGCATGATGGCGATGGGGACGGTGCTGATCGCTTTCGTGCCCGGTTACGAAACCATCGGCCTTCTGGCGCCGCTCCTGGTGCTGATCGGCCGGCTGTTGCAGGGCTTTTCGGCGGGCGCCGAACTGGGCGGCGTATCGGTCTATCTGTCCGAATTGGCCGGGCCGGGCAAAAAGGGGCTGTATGCCGCATGGCAGTCGGGCAGCCAACAGATTTCGATCATGGTCGCGGCGTTGCTGGGCTACGCCATTCACGCCTGGATGGACAAAGCCACCGTCGATGCCTGGGGCTGGCGTGTGCCTTTCCTGGTCGGCTGCTTCATCATTCCGATGATCTTTATATTGCGCCGCCGGATGGAGGAAACCCCGGAATTCGCCGCCCGCGCGCATCAGCCGCGCCCCACGCTGAGCCAAGTGGCCGCCACGCTGCTGCATGACTGGCCCATCGTGCTGGCCGGGATGTGCCTGGTCGCCATGACCACTTCGGCCTTCTATCTGATTACCGTGTATGCGCCGACCTTCGGCCGGGAACTCAAACTCAGCACCACCGATAGCCTGATGGTGGCTTTGCTGGTGGCCATTTCCAACTTCATCTGGCTGCCCATCGGCGGCATGATTTCTGACCGCTGGGGCCGCAAGATCGTGCTGGTGAGCATGACGGTGCTGACCATCCTCACCGCTTACCCGGCGCTGTCGTATCTGGCCGCCGCGCCCTCGTTCGACCGTATGCTGGGCGTGCTGCTGTGGCTGTCGTTCCTCTACGGCATGTACAACGGCGCGATGATTCCGGCGCTGACCGAAGTCATGCCGCAGAAGGTGCGCGTCGCGGGCTTTTCCATTGCCTACAGCCTGGCAACTGCCATATTCGGCGGCTTTACGCCGGACATTTCCACCGCGCTCATCCACTACACCGGCGACCGCGGCGCGCCCGGCTACTGGGTGAGCTTTGCCGCGTTGTTCGCGGTGTTGGCCGCGCTGTGGTTCTACCGCAAAAAAGCCGCGCCGCAAACAGCCGCCGAACAGTCATGACACAAACGCCCTCGCCCATCCGGCTATTCGTCGGACTGGGTAACCCCGGCCCGGAATACGCGGCCACGCGCCACAACGCGGGCTTCTGGTGGATTGAGCAGATCGCGCAACGGCTGGGCGTCACGCTGACGATGGAGCGCGCGTATCACGGCTTTGTGGCCCGTACCAATTGGCAGGGCCGCCCGCTGTGGCTGCTGGAGCCGCAAACCTTCATGAACCGCTCCGGCCAGTCGGTCGTGGCCCTGGCGCGCTTTTTCAAAATCCTGCCCGACGAAATTCTGGTCGCGCACGACGAACTCGATCTGCCCGCGGGCCAGGCCAAGCTCAAGCGCGGCGGCGGCCACGCCGGACACAACGGCCTGCGCGACATTCACGCGCAGTTGGGTGTGCCCGATTACTGGCGCTTGCGGATCGGTATCGGCCACCCCGGCATCAAGGCCGAAGTCGTGAACTGGGTGCTGCAAAAGCCGCCGCAAGACCAGCGCATCGGCATTGAACAGGCCATCGACCGCGCCGCCGATGCCTTCGATCTGCTGGCGGCGGGCGACATGGAAGCGGCGATGCAGAAAATCCACACCGCCCAACCGCCCCGACCCAAACCGCCCAGGCCGGACGGCGTTTGACGTGCGTGCATTTCACCAACCGTCTCGCACCGCCCCATCGGCATTCGGGCCGGCTGGGCATCATCAGCCATCCGGTGCATCCGGCGGCCCGGCGTTATCGCGGCGGCGCATCCATTTTTGAGCCAGCCGCGGGTGCGGGCGGCACCGGCGTCGATTCCTCATGCATCGGATCGACATCGAAGGGCGTTTTGAACACCAGCGAGGGCAGCGCGGTATTCAACACCGCATACAACAGCAAGCCGCCGAACAAGGCGTCATTGATGCCGAAACGCTCGTGCAAGATGCCCGCCAGTACCAACGTGAAAATCAGCGTCGGCGCCAACGCCACCGATATGCGCAGACTGCTGCGCGCGCCGGTACCGCACAGCCA
>Ga0209738_10000291_pt1 | contig 10556 bp, 9 predicted proteins | sample TergutNc150P5_FD_187289 | JGI IMG/M metagenome (GOLD analysis project Ga0209738, IMG submission 187289) | Nasutitermes corniger P5 segment gut microbial community from laboratory colony in Florida, USA - Nc150 P5 (SPAdes) (version 2) | ecosystem: Host-associated > Arthropoda: Insects > Digestive...
AGTGCAGCCAAACGAAAACTAATTGATTTATGGCATCGGAAGGAAATAGCACTTTATATAAAAACATCCCGCAATTAAGGGATGTTTTTATCGTAATAATAAAAACCGAATGGAATGCCGATTTGACGGACAAGTTGGAAAGCGATTGTATTGCTACGCTGGAAAAATACGGCGTGCGGCATAAAACGTTTACAGTACCCGGCGCAATAGAAATTCCTTACATCATAAAAATGTATGACCTAATTTCCCAAAAGCGGGCAAGTGCATACATCGCGTTTGGTGCGGTTATTCGAGGCGAAACGCCGCATTTCGACTACGTTTGCAATATGGTGAGCAATGGAATTTTACAACTGAATCTTTCCATATACAGCCCCGTAATCTTCGGCGTGCTTACGGTAAATAACAAGCAGCAAGCCATTGCCCGAATTGATGGCACGCACGAGCGTAAGGGTGAAGAAGCTGCTATTTCCGCCCTAAAAATGATTGCGCTGAAAAGAGAAATTTGATAATGTGATTTTTGATTTCTTCGCATCACTTCAATCACAGAAAAAATTTTATTTAAAAAATAAAAATTTCTCATTTTCAGGAATAACGAAGAAAAACAGTAATGAGAAAAATCTTAAATCCTACCTCAAAACTTATAATTCTCAAATACTACCGCTATCTTTGCTTATTATGAGCAAAAAAGTGAGAACACGATTTGCCCCCTCTCCTACGGGCGGCTTGAATTTGGGCGGTGTGCGCACGGCACTTTTCGATTATTTATTTGCAAAACAGCACGGCGGCGATTTTGTATTGCGTATCGAAGATACCGACCAGACACGCTTTGTAGAAGGCGCCGAAGAATATATTTACGAAACACTGAAATGGAGCGGTATTCCGCCGGATGAAAGTCCCGAAAAAGGTGGAGCATTTGCTCCTTATCGGCAAAGCGAACGAAAAGATTTATATAAAAGATATGCGGAAGAATTAATTGCAAAAGGTTATGCTTACTATGCTTTCGATACGCCGGAAGAGTTGGAAAAAATGCGCAATGATTTTAAAACCGATGCTAATCCTTCGCCGCGATACGATGTGCAAATTCGCGGCAAAATGCATAATTCATTGACTTTGCCTGACGAGGAAGTAAAGAATTTATTAAGTAAAAATACGCCGCATGTTATCCGCATAAAAATGCCCGAACAAAACGAAATCATTCGATTTACCGACATGATTCGCGGCGAAGTACAATTCAATACTTTTGAATCCGATGATAAAGTTTTGTTGAAAGCCGATGGTATGCCCACTTATCACCTTGCCGTTGTGGTGGACGATTTTTTAATGGAAATAACCCATGCATTTCGCGGTGAAGAATGGTTGCCGAGTTCGCCGGTGCATATATTGTTGTGGAAATATTTGTTTGGTTTGGAAAATATGCCGCAATGGGCGCACTTGCCGTTAATTTTAAAACCCAATGGTAACGGAAAACTTAGCAAGCGCGATTGTGAAAAATTGGGCTTTCCCGTTTTTGCAATGAATTGGACTGATCCGCGTACAAACGAGAATTCACAAGGGTTTTGCGAGCGCGGCTTCTTGCCGGAAGCATTTATCAATATGCTGGCATTGTTAGGTTGGAACGATGGAACGGACAAAGAAATTTTTTCTATAAAAGAATTAATTGAAAATTTTTCAATGGAGCGCGTTCACAAAGGCGGAGCAAAATTCAATTACGAAAAAGCGCTTTGGTTTAATCATGAATGGATAAAAAATTCATCGGCAGAAAAATTATTGCCTGATGTAAAAGCCGTTTTTGCAAAGAAAAATATTCCGGTAAAAAACGATGCCGTTTTATTACAAGTTATCGATTTGATAAAAGAGCGTTGCACTTTGTTGCCAGACTTTGTAGAGCAAGCCGGTTTCTTTTTCCAAACGCCTGAAACCATTGATATTGCTGCTATACAACCGAAATGGAGTGAGCAAAAAGAAACTTTTTTTGTAGAATTAATTCGCGCTTACGAGCTATCTGCCGATTTCGGAAATCCCGAAACTATGGAAATTTCGTTCAAAGAAATGGCGGCTGCTCATCAACTAAAATCGGGCGAATTGATGATGCCTTTACGCATCATGTTGGTAGGCGGAAAATTTGGTCCCAAAATATTTGATGTTGCTTCCATCTTAGGAAAAGAAGAAACAATAAAAAGAATCAAAAACGGATTAAGTTTATTAAATCCTTCTTTCATCCCTACAAAATAGAGAAACAAATGACTATTCCGTTCTATCCGCGCAAGCGAAAATCTTTCATCACAAAATCAAAGATGCTTGCTTACGTGAATAGGACGAACAAAATTTTTCAATAAAATTTTTTTATTCGATGAAACCATCTCTTGCTCAGGGCACACGCGATTTCAGCTCCGATGTAGTGCGGAAGCGGCAATATATCTTTAATACTATCAAAAATATTTTTGAGCTATATGGATTCCAACCTTTGGAAACACCCGCAATGGAAAATATAGATACATTGATGGGCAAATACGGCGAAGAAGGCGATAAATTGATTTTCAAAATTCTTAATAACGGATTGGATAATCCCGCAAAAGTCGATAAGCTGAAACGCGCATTTGACGCAGCTTTGCAAGGAAAAACAAATAAAGATTTAACGGAACGCGCCTTGCGTTACGACCTTACCATTCCGTTTGCGCGCTATGTTGCTATGAATCATGGGCAATTGACATTTCCTTTTAAACGTTATCAAATCCAGCCAGTATGGCGTGCCGATCGCCCGCAGCGCGGGCGTTACAGAGAATTTTATCAATGCGATTGCGATGTAGTAGGCAGCAAGTCTTTGCTGAATGAAGTGGAGTTGGTGAATATTTATGCAACTGTTTTTGAAAAATTGGGAATTGAAGTTGAAATAAAAATCAACAATCGAAAAATTTTAGCTGCATTGGCTGAAACCTGCGGTGGCGCTGATAAATTGACAGATATTACTATTGCGATTGACAAGCTGGATAAGATTGGTTTGGACAATGTAAAAGAAGAATTACGGCAAAGAAATTTGAATGAAGAACAAATTGGTATCATTGAACAATACCTTGCTATCAGCGGAGATAACGCGAATAAAATAAATGCCGTAAAAAAATTATTAGGTGAAAATAGCACCGGAAAACAAGGTATTGCGGAAATAGAATTTCTATTGAAAAGCGCGACAGTTGCGGATGAGCATCTATCTGTTGATTTTACACTCGCTCGCGGATTGAATTATTACACAGGAATTATTTTTGAAATAAAAGCCAAAGGCGTGCAAATGGGCAGTATCGGCGGTGGCGGCAGATATGATGATTTGACGGGACTTTTCGATGTGCCGAATATTCCGGGTGTGGGTATCAGCTTTGGCGTGGATAGGATATACGATGTAATGGAAGAATTGAAATTATTTCCGCCGGATGTGCAAACAGGTACGCAAGTTTTGTTTTTCAATCTTGGAGAAAAGGAATCACGTGTTGCTTACGAATTAATGCAAAAGCTGCGTGGCATGGGCATTTGCAGTGAACTGTTTCTTGAAAATCAAAAAATGGATAAACAATTTAAATACGCCGAAAAGAAAAATATTCCATACATCATCATCATCGGCAGCAAGGAAATTGAACAAAATATTTGTACCGTGAAAAATCTTAAAAGCGGCATACAGCAAGCATTTCCGCTCACGAGTGTAGATGATTTAGCTTCTTTGATTAGAAGTTAAAAGCATACTTAAATTAAATTTTAAAATGAAAAATTTATTATTTCTATTTTTAATTACTATATTATTTTTTGCTTCTTGCAGAAGAAAAAATGTACCGCAGCGAACCGTTACAACGACTGTTCACCCGAAGATTGCACCGGATAGAATTGAACAAAAACAATACATAAAAAGAGCTGTCGTTCTCGATTCCGCTGCTTATGCCGAAAAGAGAAACGGCACTTCGTACAACGCTTCTTTTCCTACGGTTGTGATAAATGGCAAAGGTGTTTTGCAAATAGACGCACAAAATTTACCGCCAAACGTATCCCATAATCTTGATGCGCTAAGTCGCGCCACGCCTGCTTTTACACAGGCACAAGCAGATAATTTAATGTATCGTTTTAAAGAAATTCCGCCGAGAGTTTTATTGGTTCCCGACAATCTTGCCGTAAAAGGCGTAAAAGGCTATTACTATCAATACGAAAATAAATTTTGGTATTGGAAGCGACAGGACGGCTATTTTTATTTGGATAAAAATTATTACCAATAACTTTAAAGCTATATTGTTTCCTTAATATCACCAATGATACGTTTCGCAATATTATCGGCGGTTGTAGGAGATGAACTTTCGGCGTAAATACGAATGATGGGCTCAGTGTTGCTGGTACGCAAGTGTACCCAATCTTTATCAAATTCAATTTTTAATCCGTCTTCTTTATTGATAGGATTATTTTTATATTTTGAAGTAATATGTTTGAATATTTTTGAAATATTTACGCCTTCCGATAATTCAATTTTATTTTTCGAGATAAAATAGTTGGGATATTGATTGCGCAAGTGTTTAGCGCTTTTATACTCTGTCAATAAAGACAGAAACAAAGCGATACCAATAAGCGAATCCCTGCCGTAATGCAAGTCAGGAACAATTACGCCGCCATTGCCTTCGCCGCCGATAACAGCATTTACCGCTTTCATTTTGTTTACAACATTTACTTCACCCACAGCGCTTGCAAAATATTCGCCACCTGCTTTTTCCGTAATATCGCGCAAAGCACGCGTGGAGGACATGTTGCTTACCGTATTACCCTTTTCGTGATGCAACAGATAGTCGGCAACAGCCACCAAAGTATATTCTTCGCCAAACATGCTGCCGTCTTCACAAACGAAGCAAAGCCTGTCCACATCAGGATCTACGGCAATGCCCAAATCGGCTTTTTGTTTTTTTACCGTTTCGCATAAACCGATTAAATGTTCCGGCAACGGCTCGGGATTGTGTGCAAATTCACCATTGACTTCTCCGTTCAAAACAATCACGTTTTGTTCCTTAATGCCCAATGTTTTCAATAGTTCCGGTACGGCAATAGCGCCTGTACTGTTGATACCGTCCACTACAATTTTAAAATTCTTTTTTTGTATGGCATCAATTTTTACCAAAGGATATTTTGCAACAGCTTCAATGTGTTTAGACAGAATGGTTTTGTCGGTACTTACTTCACCTAATTTATCTACGGAAACAAAATCAAATGCTTCCTTTTCCGCGATAGTCAAGACTTCCGCGCCGTCGGCTGCACTTAAAAATTCGCCGTTAGCATTTAATAATTTCAAAGCATTCCAATCTTTGGGATTATGACTTGCCGTCAAAATAATACCGCCCGCAGCTTTTTCAAAAATCACGCCCATTTCAACAGTAGGCGTAGTGCTTAATTCAAGATTGACAACATCCGCGCCCACAGCGCTTAAAGTAGCAATTACCAAGTGTTGCAGCATTTCGCCGCTTATGCGTCCATCACGTCCTACTACAATTTTGGGCGCAGTATTTTTCGCACATTTTTTCTTAATCCACGTGGCATAAGCCGCCGTAAATTTTACAATGTCCAACGGACTTAATGTTATTCCCGGCTTACCGCCAATCGTACCACGAATACCCGAAATGCTCTTAATTAAAGGCATAAACAATTAATAAATTTAAAAATAAAAATAGGATGATTTTGCAAGAATTAGTTCTTCACCAAGAAGCGACCGCTTTCCAAAATATTGCCGTTTGCATCGCAAAGCTGATACATATATAAACCTCTAAAATAATTGTCCAGCGGAATTCTGATAATAGAATTATTATTTATAACAGTCAGCACCGTCATTTTTCGCCCCGTAAAACTGTATATGGAAAGCGTGGACGATGCAGGAACCGTATTGTCGAATTTAAAATTGATATAAGAAGTTGCAGGATTAGGATAGCAAGTAACCAATCGTGCAGTAACAAGAGTTGGGATTCCGTACTCATTAAAAACTTTTACCGAATCATCCAAACCCCGCGTGCTTACAGCACTTGCGTTCGTTTGAATAACAAACACCAGCATTGCTGTAAAGATAAGTCGCACTATGAATTGTATATTTTTCTCCATATTTCTGTATTCGCTGTACAAAGGTAAACCATTTAAATAAAAAATACGGCAGTAAAAATAAGAAAATTTTAGTTAGAAAATGCAATAAAATTATTTTTTTGATTTAGCATCCAAATTTCTCATTCAGGAAAAAAATAATACTGGAAATTTTTATCAATTCACCACTGTGCAAGAATACATCCATCTCTCATTAAGAGATTATCAAATCCTCAAATTTTCAAATTATTTTTGCCTCATGAGTTTATACAATAAGCGCGGCGTTTCTGCGCAAAAAGAAGAAGTGCATCAAGCAATTCAGCGCCTCAATCAAGGCTTGTATCCCTTTGCATTCTGTAAAATGTATCCCGATTTTATCGGCAGCGATACTAATTTTATCAACATTATGCATGCCGACGGTGCAGGCACCAAAAGCATTTTGGCATATCTGTATTGGAAAGAAACAGGCGAAACTTCCGTGTGGCGCGGCATTGCGCAAGATGCTATTGTAATGAACCTCGACGATTTGCTCTGCGTGGGCATTTGCGACAATATTTTATTTTCATCTACCATTGATAGAAATAAAAAATGTATCACAGGCGAAGTGCTGGAAGCCGTGATAAACGGAACGCAAGACTTCTTTGATAAAATGAAAAAATATGGCATAAACATTCATTACCTAGGCGGTGAAACGGCTGACATTGGCGATGTAGTACGCACGATTGCCGTAAATGGAACCATGAGTGCGCGGCAATTAAAAACCCAAATTATTACCAATGAAAAAATTGCTGAAAACAACGTCATTGTTGGCTTTGCGAGTTTCGGAAAAGCTGATTATGAAACAGAATATAACAGCGGATTGGGCAGCAACGGGCTTACCAGTGCGCGCCACGATGTGTTGGAAAAATATTACTCCGTAAAATATCCCGAAACCTTTGAACCATCGTTGGATGAAGACGTAGTGTATATAGGTAAGCAGAAATTGACAGACGAAATCAATATTAAAAATTTCGGGAAAATAGCGGTAGGCAAGCTGCTGCTGTCGCCTACTCGCACATATGCGCCTATGATGAAAATTTTGCTGCAAGAATTTTTCAACGAAATAAACGGTGTAATTCATTGCAGCGGCGGCGGACAAACAAAATGCATGAAATATTTACCCAAGAATTTGAAAGTTATTAAAGATAATTTATTCAATCCTCCTGAAATATTTCAACTCATACAACGCAACAGTGGTGCGGATTTCAAGGAAATGTATCAAGTATTTAATATGGGACATCGATTGGAAATTTTTACAAATGAACATGCTGCCGATAAAATGATTGAAGCGGCAAAACAATTCGGCATTGAAGCAAAAATTATCGGACATACAGAAAGCTCCGACAAAAAAGAATTACACTTGAAAACCGTTAAAGGCTGGATTAATTATTAGATGAAAACCTTAGTGGTCATAGGCGGCGGAGCAGCCGGATTTTTCTGCGCGGTAAATGCAGCGCGGCTTTCGGCGGATATAAAAGTTATTATTCTTGAGAAAACAAATAAAGTTTTATCCAAAGTAAAAATAAGCGGTGGCGGGCGCTGCAACCTTAGCCATCATTGTTTTGAAATAAGTGAATTAATTAAGAACTATCCGCGCGGCAAACAATTTTTAAAAAAAGAATTTTCTCAATTCTCTCCGAAAAATACAATTGAATGGTTTGAATGGCACGGCATTCAATTGAAGACAGAAGCGGACGGAAGAATGTTTCCTGCAAGCAATTCTTCGCAAACAATTATTGATTGTCTATTAAACGAAGCGGAAAAATATAAAATTGAAATTCGTGTAAACACCTGTATTCATCGGCTTTTTAGAGAAAATGATAATTGGATTATTGATTTGGAAAAAGAAAAAATTGTTGCCGATTTTGTTTGCCTTGCTTGCGGTGGAATGCAAAAAATAGAACAATTTAATTGGCTGAAAAATCTACATCATTCTATTGAAACGCCCGTGCCATCACTGTTTACGTTTAACATTCCCGATAGTAATATAACACAATTACAAGGCATCAGTATAGATGCACAGATAAAAATTTTGGAAACAAAATTAGTTGAACGGAGCTCCTTATTAATAACACATTGGGGATTGAGCGGTCCGGCGGTATTGCGTTTATCGGCATGGGGCGCGAGGATTATGGCTGCAAAAAATTATCGATTTTTCATTCATGTTAATTGGCTGCCGCAATACAACGAACAAAATTTACGAAGCGAATGGAACACTATTCGTAACCGCATTTCTGCTCAAAAAATAGGTGATAAAAATCCTTTTGATTTACCGAAAAGATTATGGCTCTATTTTTTGAACAAAGCAACTATTGAAGAAACGATGTATTGGTCGAAGTTGCCGGCAAAGCAACAAAATAAACTTATTCAAATTTTAATTGCGGATGAATATCAAGTGCAAGGGAAAACCACTTTCAAAGAAGAATTTGTAACCTGCGGCGGCATGGCTTTACACGAAATTGATGCGCAGACCATGCAAAGTAAGTTGCACAAAAATTTATTCTTTACCGGCGAAATCATGGATGTGGACGGCGTTACAGGCGGCTTTAATTTTCAACACGCATGGTCAAGCGCATGGATTGCAGCAAAAACAATTGCTTCCATTGTGCGTAAATAAAAATCACCGAATGATTTTTATTTCAATTTAAACGTATCCATAAAAGCCGTAGTGAATTTTCCTTTACGAAAATTTTCATCCTGCATCAGTTGCAGATGAAAAGGAATAGTAGTTTTTACGCCGGCGCCTTCAATGACATATTCGCTTAGCGCTCGATACATGGTATCTATCGCTTCTTCACGCGTGCGGGCAACTGCAATCAATTTTGCAATCATGGAATCGTAATACGGAGGAATAGTATATCCTGCATAAATGTGGCTATCTACGCGCACACCATGCCCGCCGGGAACATTCAACGTTTTTATTGTTCCGGGTGATGGGCGGAAATTGTTATAAGGATCTTCCGCATTGATGCGACATTCGATAACATGCGCAGAAGGCTCGTAATTCTTCCCCAATATTTTTTCACCTGCCGCAATTTTTATCTGCTCTTTTATTAAATCAAAACCTATTACTTCTTCCGTAACGCCGTGCTCTACTTGAATGCGCGTATTCATTTCCATAAAGTAGAAATTGCGATGCTTATCTACCAAAAATTCTACGGTACCCATTCCTTCGTAACCAATGGATGCCGCAGCTTTTATGGCGGCTTCGCCCATAATTTTGCGCAATTGTGGCGTCATAAACGGCGAAGGCGATTCTTCTACTAATTTCTGATGACGACGCTGTATAGAGCAATCACGCTCGCTCATGTGGCAAACCGTTCCATACTGGTCGCCGGCAATTTGAATTTCGATGTGATGCGGTTCTTCAATATATTTTTCCATGTAAATACCGTCGTTTTTGAACGAGGTAGCGGCTTCCGCTTTGGCTGCATCATAGTTTTTCTCCATGTCTTCTTCGCGTGTTACAATGCGCATTCCCTTTCCGCCGCCGCCGGCAGTGGCTTTTAAAATAACGGGATAACCAATTTCTTTTGCTGCCGCTTTTGCCTGAGCCAAATTTTCCAAAAGTCCCTCCACGCCCGGAATGATAGGTACTCCCGATTTCTTCATGGTATTTTTTGCCGTTATTTTATCCCCCATCAAATTAATCATTTCAGCCGTAGGTCCGATAAATTTAATACCATATCCCGTGCATATTTCGGCAAACTTTGCATTTTCCGATAAGAAACCATAACCCGGATGAATGGCGTCGGCATTGGTAATTTCCGCAGCCGCCATAATATTTTTAATTTGAAGATAAGATTCTGAACTTTGCGGTTTGCCAATGCATACAGCCTCGTCGGCAAAACGTACATGCAAACTTTCTTTATCGGCAATAGAATATACGGCAACGGTTTTAATGCCCATTTCGCGGCATGTACGAATAACACGCAGTGCAATTTCACCGCGATTGGCAATTAATATTTTCTTGAACATTTTTACTTAATTTGATAATCCGGCAATTCAACAATTTGATAATTATTGTCGAATTGTCAAATCACTTAATTGTCTAATTTATTTCGGTTCTACCAAAAACAAAGGCTGGTCGTATTCTACGGGCGAAGCATCATCCACCAAAATTTTTACGATAGTGCCGTTTACTTCGCTTTCAATATCGTTGAACAGTTTCATTGCCTCGATAACGCAAACGCTTTGTCCTACGCTCACTTCATTGCCCACTTCAATCAGCATCGGTTTATCCGGCGCTGTGCGGCGATAGAAAGTGCCAATCATGGGACTTTTTATGGTAACGTAATGATTATTTTTATCTTCTTTTGCAGAAGACATTGCAGCTGTTTCAGGCGTTGAAACTGCCGGTACGGCAACAACAGGCTGTTGAACAGCTGCGGTTTGCGGCAGATATTGCGCATTAACGACAGGTGCATCTTTTTTTTGTT
>Ga0209738_10000292_pt1 | contig 10552 bp, 10 predicted proteins | sample TergutNc150P5_FD_187289 | JGI IMG/M metagenome (GOLD analysis project Ga0209738, IMG submission 187289) | Nasutitermes corniger P5 segment gut microbial community from laboratory colony in Florida, USA - Nc150 P5 (SPAdes) (version 2) | ecosystem: Host-associated > Arthropoda: Insects >...
ACTGCCCGTTGCTGCGCAGCTTCTCAAGCCTCTTGCTCCTGCTCCTGCGTTGTCAATACGGTCAGTTGCTCGGCGCTATCACCCAGCAGCAGATCGAACGCCGTGAGGCGTTTGAAATAGTCGCCGACTTCCAATTCGTCTGTCATGCCGATGCCGCCGTGCAGTTGGATGGCGTATTGGCCGATCAGGCGACCCGCGCGCGCGACCTCCAGCTTGGCGGCAGCGATCATGCGGCGGCGCTGGTGCGCGTCGGGTTCGGAAAGCGCGGCAACGGCCACGTACGCCATCGACACGCCTATTTCGCGCGCTACCGCCATTTCGGCGATGCGGTGTTGCAGCGCCTGGAAAGCGGCCAAGGGCTGGCTGAATTGCCGGCGCGTCTTGAGATATTCGGCGGTGATTTCCAACAGCCGTGTCATGGCGCCGGCGGCGTGTGCGCACAGCGCTGCCACGCCCCACTGCAACGCACTGGCCAGCGCGCCGCGCGCCGCGTCACCGCGCGCCAGAACGGCGCTGTCAGGGACGGGCGTTTGCTTGAAGTCGATGCGCGCACAGCGGGAACGGTCAAGCGTGGCGGTTTCGTTGACGGTCACGCCCGCCGCGTCGGCGGGCACGATGAGCAGCACCGGTTGGCCTGACGCAGCCTCCATGGCCGATACCAGCCACGCCTGCGCCGCGGCGGCGTGCCAGACCAGATGTTTGCTGCCGTTCAAGACCTGTGCCGCGCCGCGTCCGCTCAGGCGGCAGTCGCGCGGTTCGGTGGCGTAGCGGCGCCCCGGCTCCTGATACGCCAGCGTGACGATGGCTTGGCCGGAAGCGATGCGCGGCAACCAGTTGTGCGCGGCGGCGCTGGCGTGCTGGTGCGCGCCGTCACCGGCGTCACCCGTGTTATCTGCGCCGCAGGCGCCGAGTAACGCCGCGCCGATCACGCTGCTGGCGATGACCGGTTCATCGACCAGGCCGCGCCCCAGCTCCAGATGCACCGGCAGCAGGCTATCGGGCGGTTCGCCAAAGCCGCCGTATTCGGCGGGAATAGTCAGGCCGGTAATGCCCAGATCGGCCAGCGCCTGCCAGGCTGCCGGGTCTAGGCCACCTTGTCGTGCACGGCGTTGCGCTTGCGTCCAGCGCTCCGACACCAGACGCCGCAGGCTGTCGGCCAACATTTGTTGTTCTGGACTGTATTCAAAATTCATGTCTCGCTCCCTTGCCTGTCAGCCGAGGATCATGCGGGCGATGATGCCCTTTTGGATTTCGGTCGAGCCGCCGAAGATGCTGATCTTGCGCATGTCGGCGTAGCACGCGCCGGTGGCGCTTCTCTGGCCGTCCGGGCCGTGCCAGGGCGCTTGCGCCTGCATCCATTCGGGGTCGTAGGGCCAGGCGTCGGGACCGGCGATTTCCAGTTGCAGCGTCGCCAAGTCCTGCTGAATTTCCGAGCCGCGGATTTTCAGCACCGACGCTTCCGGGCCGGGCGCGGCGTCGCCGCGCGCAGCGGCCACGCGCAACAGCAGCATCTCCAGTGCCATCACGTCCACCTCCATGCGCGCGATGCGCTCGCGCATGTGGCGCTGTTGCAGTATCGGGCGGTCATCGGAGCCGACGGTGTGCTCGGCCAAGTCTTTTAGCAGGCGCAATTCGCGCCGGCATTGGCCCAGGCCGGCGATGCTGGTGCGTTCATGACCCAGCAGGTATTTGGCGTAGGTCCAGCCTCGGTTGGGCTGGCCGACGATGTTGTGTACGGGTACGCGCACGTTTTCCAGAAACACCTCGTTGACATCGTGCCCGCCATCGAGTGTTTTGATGGGGCGCACCGTTACGCCGGGCGTGCGCATATCGATCAACAGCATCGAGATGCCCGCCTGCGGCTTGACGTCCGTATCGGTGCGTACCAGACAGAACATGTGGTCGGCCCATTGCGCAAAGGAGGTCCAGATCTTTTGGCCGTTGACGACGTAGTGATCGCCATCGAGTTCAGCGCGGGTTTTGAGCGAAGCCAGGTCCGAGCCTGACCCAGGCTCGGAGTAGCCTTGGCACCACCAATCATCAAGGCGGATCATGCGCGGCAGCAATTCGCGTTGCTGCTCCGGAGTGCCGTATTTCATCAGCACCGGCCCAATCATGTTCAGGCCAAAGGGCATCATGCGCGGCGCGCCTGCCGAGAAGCATTCAACCTCGAAAATCAGCCGCTCAATGGCGTTCCAACCGGTGCCGCCGAATTCTTTGGGCCACGTCGGCGCACCCCAGCCGTGGTCGGCCAGGGTGCAGTGCCAGCGGACGTAATCGTCACGCTCAAGCCGCTGATGTTTGATTACTTTTTCGCGGATGTCGGCGGGCAGATGGGTGGTGGCAAAGTCGCGTACCTCGGCCCGGAAATGACGTTCTTCGGACGTCCAGTTCAATTGCATGTTGGTGTTCTCCTGATGCGGCAGGCGTTGGGCACGCACGGCACGAGGTTGCGGTCATCAAGCATGTGCAGCCTCGACAGCCCACGTTCTCTCCAACCCGCGTCCCACCGCATTCCCGCGCCTCCCCACCTTGACACAACTATCCTAGCCGCGCCCTGCTCTGTGCGGCAATCTGCTTTTACCTAACCCACGCTTTGGCAATTAGAAATAGCTGATTGCCCTCGGGTGGTGGAAACTGCGCGCGTCTGTTTTTGTCTACGATCGAAATAACCATGACCGAATCCAGTGCTAACGCGCAACCGGGCGGTGCCGACCTGCATTGGCGGCATGCGCTTGAACAAGGGCAGTTCCTTATTCAATACTGCACAGCTTGCGGGCGCGCTGTTTTTTACCCGCGCATGGTTTGTCCGCACTGCGGTGCGGGCGAGGCCAAGCTGGCCTGGCAAAAGCCTTCCGGCCTGGGCACTGTCTACTCCACCACCGTGGTGCGCCGCAAGCCTGATGCGGGCGGCGATTACAACGTGGCGCTGATCGACTTGGCCGAGGGTGTGCGCCTGATGAGCCGCGTCGAAGGCATCGCGCCCGCCGACGTGCGCATCGGCATGACCGTGCGCGCCAAGATCGTCACGCAGGATGACGGTCCGTTGGTGGTGTTTACCCCGGAAGGAGGCGCGGCATGACGGCCTCCTCAGACATGCGCCAGTTGCGCATCTTGCGCGGAACAGCGGCCATCGCGGGCGTAGGCCATGCGGGCCTGGGCCAGGCCCACGGCTATACCGAAATGGAAATTCTGGTGCAGGCGGCCCAACGCGCCGTGGCCGACGCGGGTTTGACGCTGCGCGACATCGACGGCATCTGTACCGCCAGCGTGTCCGCGCCGATGTGGGTCATGCCGGTCATTGAACATCTGGGCATCCGTCCGAGTTTCATCGACTCGACCATGATGGGCGGCTCCAGCTTTGTCGCGCACCTGTTGCCGGCCATGCACGCGCTGACATCGGGCCAGTGCAACGCGGTGCTGGTGTGCTACGGCAGTACGCAACGCACCTCGACCTTGAGCCGTACCGAAATGAGCCGGATACGCAAAAACCTCGACCCGCAACCGTATGAAACGCCTTATGCGCCGCTGGCGCCTTTGAGCTCCTACGCGCTGGCGGCGGCGCGCCACATGCACCAATATGGCACCACGCGCGAGCAACTGGCCGAAGTTGCGCTGGCCGCCAGCCGTTGGGCGCAACTCAACCCCGAGGCGCAGCGGCGCGATCCGATCACGCGCGAACAAATCTTGGCCGCGCCGATGGTCTCTGACCCGCTGACGGTGCGTGATTGCTGCTTGGTGACCGACGGCGCGGGCGCCTACGTGTTGGTGCGCGCGGACCGCGCGCGTGATCTGCCGCGTCCGCCCGTTTACGTGTTGGGCAACGCAACCGCCGTGTGGCATCGCCAGATCTCAGCCATGCATGATCTGACCGTGACGTCGGCGCAGGAGTCGGGCCGTCGCGCCTTTGAGATGGCAGAGTGCACGCCCGCCGACATCGACGTACTGGAACTCTACGACGCTTTCACCATCAATCCGATCCTGTTTTTGGAGGATTTGGGCTTTTGCAAAAAGGGCGAAGGCGGTGCTTTCGTCTCCGGCGGCCGCATTGCTCCCGGCGGCGCGCTGCCTGTCAACACCAACGGCGGCGGCTTGTGCTGTGTGCACCCGGGCATGTATGGCGTATTCATCACCATCGAAGCGGTACGCCAATTGCGCGGTGACTGCGGCGCCCGGCAGGTAGCGGGCGCTCAACTCGCGCTGGTGCACGGCAACGGCGGCACACTGTCGAGCCAATCGACGGCGATTTTGGGAACGCGCGAAACGTTGTAAAGGACAGACCTCGGGCGGGGCCTGCCAGCGTTGTGCGCGGCGCCCGTCAAGCACATGCATGCTATCTTGATGTCGTCTCGATCAATTGAGGGGTCGAGAAATTCACAGACTGGGTTTGGGTTGCGCATGTCAATCCAGTCCCTCCAAGGATGACGCCGCCATGAACTTTGAACTGAGCCAAGAACAAACCTCCATCATCGAAGCCGTGCAAGCTGTCTGCAACGGTTTCGACTGGGCCTACTGGGACCGGCTGGACGTTGCGGGTGAATTTCCGCATGATTTCTATAAGGCGCTGTGCGAAGGCGGTTGGGTCGGCGTGGCGATGCCCGAATCGGTCGGCGGCGCGGGGCTGGGCATACAGGAAGCGGCGCTGGTGATGCAGACCATCGCGCAATCGGGCGCTGGCATGAGCGGCGCATCGGCGGTGCACATGAACGTGTTCGGCCTCAATCCGGTGGTGGTGTTCGGCACGCAAGAGCAAAAGCAGCGCTTTTTGCCGCCGCTGATCGGCGGACGCGAGAAAGCATGCTTTGGCGTGACCGAGCCGGACGCGGGGCTGGATACCACCAAACTCAAAACCTTCGCGCGCCGGGTGCCCGGCGGGTATTCGGTGACGGGGCGCAAGATTTTCATCTCCACCGCGCAAGAAGCTGACCGCATGTTGCTGCTGGCGCGCACCACGCCATTGGATCAGATCAAAAAGCCGACGGAGGGGCTGTCACTGTTTTACACGCAGGTGGATCGCAGCAAGATCGAAATTCGCGCCATCGACAAGATGGGGCGCGCGGCTGTCGATACCAACATGCTGTTCATCGACGATCTGTTTATTCCCGAAGCCGACCGCATCGGCCAGGAGGGGCAGGGTTTCGGCTACATCCTGCACGGACTCAATCCGGAACGCATTCTGATTGCCGCCGAAGCCATCGGACTGGGGCGCGCGGCGCTGAATATTGCCGCGCGTTACGCGCGCGAGCGCGTGGTGTTCGGCCGCCCCATCGGCCAAAACCAGGGCGTGCAGCACCCGTTGGCACAGGCGTGGATGCAACTGGAATCGGCGCAGTTGATGATGCTCAAGGCGGCTTGGCTCTACGACGCGGGCAAGCCTTGCGCCGCCGAGGCCAACAGCGCCAAGTACCTGGCCGCCGAGGCCGGGCACAACGCTTGCCAGACCGCGATATTGACGCTCGGCGGCATGGGCTACGCGCGCGAAAGCCGCGTCGAACGGCTGCTGCGCGAGTCCTATATTCCGCGCATCGCGCCGGTCAGCCCGCAACTGATCCTGTGCTTTATTGCCGAGCGCGTGCTGGGGTTGCCCAAATCGTACTGATGGCCGGCGGGCGCACCCCGGCAAGCGCCGGGGCGTTTATTTAAGCGCCGTCCCAGTTGAAGGCGTGGCAAATGCCCAGGCCGTAGTTGTTGGTGCCGTCCAGCCGCTGGTAATTGGCGAACAGGAAGGTGCGCTTGGACATGTTGTACTTGGCTTCCAGCATGCCGTTGGTGTACTTCTTGTGGTTGCCTGAGCTGTCGGTATAGATATCGTTCTTGGTATCGTGCGTCAACTCCAGCGTCAGGACGAACGGGCCCAGAAAGGCGCTGCCGCCCAATGCGTAACCATAGCGCTTGGCAAATACCGCCGCGCCCGCGCCGTTGGCCAAGTTGTTGCTCCACTGCTGCGCCGTGTTGGCGTGGTGATAGGACGCCGTCACCGCAAAGCTGGTGCCGAACTTGTATTGCCCGCCCAGGGAATAGTTGGTCCGGTCGCTGCCCGGAGCGTTTACCCGGTCGGTCTTGTTGGCTTTGTTGATGGCCAACGCCACGATTGCCGGGCCTGCTTGATACGACAGCCCCGCGTCCCAACGGTTGGTCCGGTTGGGTATGGCGTAACCGCCTTCCAGCAGCCCCGCGTTGGCACTGGGCACGTAGGCGATTTCGGCTTTGAAACCGGCAAGGTTCGGGGACAAGTATTCAATCTGCGCGTTGTTGCGCAAGAACGGTGAGCCGCCGAAACCGTAAGTGTTGGCGATGACGGAGTAATTGGCTTCGTCGGTCAGCTCCCACAGGTCATCGGTATCGAACCCCGGCGCGAAGGAGCGGCCCAGTTTGAGCGTGCCCGTGTTGTCGCTGCTGATATAAACGTTGGCTTCGCGGCTCCAGGTTGTCGGACCGTTTACAGGCCCGCCGTTGCCCGCGGCGCCGGTAGCGAGATTGACATTGCCTTCAAAGCGGAAGCCGACCTTTACGCCGCCGCCCAAGTCTTCCGCGCCGGTCAGGCCGATGCGGCTGTTGCTGTTGTTGACGATGCCGTTGCTTTGTACGCCTATCTTGCTTTGGCCGACCGCGGGTGTTTGACCCAAGCCGACATCAACGATGCCGTACAGGGTAATGGAGGAAGAGGGGGAAGATTGGGCCATGGCAGCGCCGGAGGCGGCGCCCAAGAGGGCCAGTGCGATTAAGGTTTTGTTCATGACAGATAGTCCAGACGGTTGAGCATTGGGGAAACTGCAAACCGCTCACCACACTGCTTGTGCCGTTGCTGGCGTGAGGCCTACAACGCTGATGGCTGGCCATCCTTCGAACGGGTCAGCCCTGTTGCTCAAAAACCAAGCCGCGTTTTGCAGTTTGCCCCGCTCCGCAGCGTTTCCTTGCTGTTGCCACTGAGGTAGAGCATTCTTTGGCAATCATATGAAATAGGTCACTTTTTCCAAAGGGAATAACGTTGTTTGACGACCCAAGAGGAGCAGAGTGTCGTGAAAAGGGAACGAACGGCCTGCCGCTCAAAATTTCGCGCGCAACCCAAGGCTGACGCTGGCGATGAGATGTTCCCGGCATTTCCGTGCTTGGGCAAGGCCCGTCCGGAAAGCCGGTAATCACCTTGCCTTTACCCTTCGGCCAATACCGCTGCCGGGTCGGTCGCTTCAATCACGCGGTGTGCCCAATCGCTCAGCGTGCGGGTGTCGGCGTTGAGGATTTCCTGCTTGACTGCCAGCAGTTGTGCCGGGTGCATGGAAAAGCACCGCAGCCCCAGACCGAGCAATAGGCGTGTGAGGGTTGGGTCGCCCGCCATTTCGCCGCACACGCTCACGCTTTTGCCCGCCGCGTTGCCGATGGTGATGACGTCGGTGATGAGGCGCAGCACCGCCGGATTGAGCGGATCGAACAGATACGCCACGGCTTCGTCGGCACGGTCGATGGCCAGCGTGTACTGGATCAGGTCATTGGTGCCGATCGAAAGAAAGTCGAAGTGCGGCAGGAACAGACGGATCGACAGTGCGGCGGCGGGCACTTCGATCATTGCGCCCAGCGGCAGCGGGCCGTGCTTTTGGCCGCGTAGGTCGAGTTGTTCGCGCGCGCGCGCGATGAGTTCGCGCGTGCGGCGGATTTCGTGCAGTTGTGCCAGCATCGGGATCAACAACCGCACCGGTCCGTACGCCGCCGCGCGCAGGATGGCGCGCAATTGCGTGAGAAACATCTCCGGCTCGGACAGGCTCCAGCGGATGGCGCGCAGCCCCAGCGCCGGGTTCAATCGCGCGCTCAAGCGCTCGTCGTCCAGCGGCTTGTCGGCGCCGATGTCGATGGTCCGGATGGTGACAGGCAAGCCCTGCATTCCGTCGATGGCCTGACAGTAAGCCGCGTATTGCTCCTCCTCATCAGGCAGCTTGCCCTGCCGCCCCATGAACAGAAATTCGCTGCGAAACAGCCCGATGCCCATGGCGCCCGCGGCCAGCGCGGCGGTTGTGTCTGCGGGTTGCTCGATGTTGGCCAACAGTTCCACCGGCTGGCCGTCGCGTGTTACGGCGGGGGTGTTCCTGATCTGCGCCAGCTGCACCTTTCCCTGTGCAGCATGCCGCTGCTTGTTGCCGTATTCAGTCAACAGGCTCGGCGCGGGATCGACGATCAGCACGCCAGCGTCGCCGTCGACGATGACCCAGTCGTCCTGCTGCACCGTTTCACTGGCCGCGCGCGCGCCGATCACGGCGGGAATCCCCAGCCCGCGCGCGACGATGGCGGTGTGACTGGTTTTGCCGCCCACGTCGGTGACGAAACCGGTGAACACGTTGGTTTTGAATTGCAGCATGTCGGCAGGCGAGAGGTCGTGCGCTACCAGCACCAGCGGCGTATCGTCATAACCGGACCGCGCCTGACGCGCAGCAGGTGCGGTCAGCGCGGCGTCGCCTTTGAGGTGGCGCAACAGACGCTCGACCACCTGTTCCAGATCGGCTTTGCGCTCGCGCAGATATTCGTCCTGCATGCTGTCGAACTGGCGCGTGACGATTTCCAGTTGCGTGGCGACGGCCCATTCGGCGTTGTAGAGGCGCTCGCAAATCCACTGTTGCACGGCGAGGTTGAACTCCGTGTCCTGGAGCAGCATCAAGTGCACATCCAGCAGCGCGGCCAATTCGCCCGGCGCATCGGGCGGCACCTCGCGCTGCAAGCGCTGCAACTCACGCGAAGCCGCCGCAATGGCGCGCTCCAGACGTTTGAGTTCAGCAGCCACTTGATCGGGCGCGATGAAATCATGCGTCACCCCAACGCGGCTGGAGGCAAACAACACGGCGCGCCCGATGGCGATACCGCCCGAAACGGGTAAACCGCGCAGGCAAAAATTACGTGGGGAATTTGCAGCACCGGCCATAGAGGGTTCCAACAACGATTCCATGGGACGCTACTCACCTTCGCCGAACTTGTCGGCAATCAGCGCCAGCAGCGCCTGCATCGCCTCTTGCTCCTGCGCGCCGCTGGTTTCCAGCGTAACGTGGCTGCCGATGCCTGCCGCCAGCATCATGACCCCCATGATGCTTTTGCCGTTGACGCGTCGATCACCCTTGCCGATCCACACCTCGCACGGGAAGCTTCCGGCCAGCTTGGTGAACTTTGCCGATGCCCGCGCGTGCAGGCCCAACTTGTTGCTGATGGTGGCGTCGTGCTCAATCATTGTGAATCGCTTTCACTTTCAGTCAGCGAATTGGGTGAATGAGGTAAATCGGGCGCGGCGGCGGCGGGCAAGTTTTGCGGCGTGGCCGCTTTCTTTACCGCCACCGGCATGACGATACCTTGCGTGCCGCCCAGCACCGCACGCGCGGCTTGCTCGGCCAGCGGCTTGTCGCGGTAGGTCAGCGCGCGCAGCAGCATCGGCAGGTTGGCTCCCGTGACCAGCCGCATGTGCAATCCATCGACGAGCTGCAGCGCAACGTTGCAGGGCGTGGCGCCCAGCACATCGGTCAACACCAGGGTATCGGTGCAATGCAGCCGGCTCAGTGCCAGCCGCGCCGCCGACAGGGTGCTTTCGGGCGGTGCACGCGGATGCACATTCACGGCTGCGATGTCCGCCGCCGCGTCTGGAAACACATGCAACGCGCATTGCCGCAACGCATGGGCCAGCGGGGCATGGGCGATGATGAGCACGGCGTTGGACATATCGTTTGGATTATCCGGGAGGATGGGGGTTGTGCGCCGGACACCGGGCGAAACGGCGTTCTCAGGAACAGAAGTCGTTGCTTCTAGAATGCCTATCCCTTGCCGCCGTAGTTCAATGGATAGAACGAGCGCCTCCTAAGCGCTAGATGTGGGTTCGATTCCCGCCGGGGGCGCCAATTGCGCACTTCAACCTGCCGCATCCTGTCTCACAAACCCGCATGGTTACTGGCTTTGCGGTTTTTTTGTGGTACGAAGCCTGCGTAAGTTTTGCCTACAACGTCGGCAGCAGTGGGGGCGGCAGATGGATCCGACATCTTAGTAACCAGTGGCTGACCTGATTGCAACAGCGGATGCGTGTCCACAGAATCAGTGCGTAATTCTGGGGACAAACATTAGCCAAACCTCTCCAAGGCCCGCCCGGTCAGGGTCTGCGCAAAGGTGCCTGCAATTTAGGCATCAATCTGCGATCAGGAATTGGCTGCGTTCCTTGCCTTCGATCCACTTGGGCGTTTTACCGCGCCGCCCGCCGAGTGAAACACCTCGCTGCCCGTAAAACCATGCCGCTGCACCAGCGCGCGCACTTTTGCCAGTGCGTCCAGCCTATCGGCATGGCGTGCCTGCTCTATCTGCTGCGCCAACATGAGCTGCTGATCTAAAAGTTCCCGTAGGGTCGGCATGATGTTCCTTGCGTATCAGCACTTCAAAACTTAATCAGATTGCCCGAAGGCAGCGCGGCGGTTATGCCCTCTATCGTTATCGGCGCTGGAGGTGCTGGCCGCAGCATCCGGCGCGGATGCAGGCGCGGCGTCACTGGCCGGGGATTGCGGCTGTGGGGCGGACACGGTGCTACTGGCCGCACGGGCCG
>Ga0209738_10000293_pt1 | contig 10532 bp, 9 predicted proteins | sample TergutNc150P5_FD_187289 | JGI IMG/M metagenome (GOLD analysis project Ga0209738, IMG submission 187289) | Nasutitermes corniger P5 segment gut microbial community from laboratory colony in Florida, USA - Nc150 P5 (SPAdes) (version 2) | ecosystem: Host-associated > Arthropoda: Insects > Digestive...
CGCGCCGCACCCCTCCGACAATCCCGACGCCACGGCCCAGACGGTGCTGGCCGGGGTGTTGGCCAACACGGGCGCGGAACTGTCCGCCCACCAGATGGCCCAGGCCGAGGCGGAACAGTGGGGCAACACCGCGCAGCTGCGCGCCGAGGTCGAGACGCTGATCGCCGCCGCCCAGCACGACCGGTGGACGGCGCTGGTCCAGGCGTGCGGCCTCACCGACGGTCATGCCGCGCAGGCGCTCGACTCGGAGGCGTTCGGGCCGCTGTGCGCGCAACTGCGCCGCGCCGAAACCTGCGGCATCCAGCCCGAGGACGCCCTGCCCAAGCTCGTCGCCGCCCGCAGCGTGGACACGGCCGCCGACGTCGCATCCGTCCTGCACGACAGACTCGCCCGCCACGTCGACAACACCATCGCCAGCCGCTATGTCCGCGCCACGCCCCGATACACGCTCGGCCTGATGCCGCACATCTCGACCAGCCGGAACCGGCGATGGCCCACGCCATCCACGAGCGCCTGGATGCGATGCACGCCCGGGCGGCCGACGTCCTCGACCAGGCGATCCGCGACCACCAGCCGTGGGTCGCGCACCTCGGGCGCCGGCCCGCCGACCCCGCTGCCGGGCGGTCGTGGCAACAGGCGGCACTGGCCGTGGCCGCATACCGCGACGCCTGGAACGTCACGGCCGACACGCCGTTCGGCGACCCGGCCAACGCTGTCCAACGCGCCGACGCCACCCGCATCCAGGGACTCCTCGCCCGCACTAGAGTCGGCACGGACACGCCCACGTCCAGGACGCCGTCGTCAGTGTCGGCCCTGTAGCCGCGCCACCACGCCGACGATCCGGTCAGCACAGCCTGCTCGAAACGGTCGTGGCGAATCGCCACCACCGTAGCTGTGACACACGAGACTGAACGACTGCCACACCAAACACGCTATATCGCGTTATCTCACGGAAACTATGAGAATAGATCATGTGACGATCACTGCGACACCAGAGACTTCGGTGCGCGGCCCCCAGGCCGCGCACTGGGCGTTGTCGCGTGGGATCTCGTCCATGACCACCGTCCAGGTCGGGGAACTCCTCGACGTTCCCGCATCCCAGGTTCCGCAACGGATGGCCGCGCCCAAGCGGCGCGGGGAATGGATCACGCCGGCGCGCGGGCTGTGGGTGCCCGTGCCACCCGAGTTCCGCACATGGGGCGGGCCGCCCGCCGTCGAGTTCATCGCGCCGTTGATGGCCCATCTCGGCGTCGGCTACTACATCGGGTGGCTCGCCGCGGCTGCCGTCCACGGCGCTGCGCACCAAGCGCCACAGGTCACCCACATCGCCACATCACGACTCGTCCGCGACCGCAGGATCGGCAGGGCCGACCTGCGGTTCCACGTCCGTGAACACATCGGTGTTCTGCCAACCGTGGAGCGTGTGGCTCGCTCGGGCACCTACCTCGTGTCGTCGCCGGAAGCGACCGCCCTCGACATCGCGACCGACATCGGCCTGGCCGGCGGCCTGGACAACGCCGCCACTGTCGTCACCGACCTCGATGACGAGACCGGTCTCGACGATGCCACGCTCGCTCTGCTCGCGCCCTTGTACCCGCAGGCCACCGCGCGACGGGTCGGCTGGATCCTGGAGACCAACACCGAGCACCGCCTCGACCTGCTCGCCGCGCACGTCGCAGCTGGATCGTCCACCCCCGCGAGGCTGCACCCCGCGCTGCCGCTGACTGGCGCACTCGACCCGCGCTGGCGGCTGCGCCTCAACACAACCGTCGAAGTGGAGTGAGCCACATTACGATTCCGCGCGACTCGTTGGCCTGAGCTCCAGAACCCCTCCACCGGGGCACCCCGGTGAATGCGCAGATCTGGCGTGACCGGTCAGCTCTGGCGCTCGAGCGTGACCCAGGCACGCTCGGTGGGCGACCAGGTCTTGCCGACGGTTTGACCGGTGAGCACCGGGTCGGCGAACGCTACGCAGGCGTCGACGAGGTCTTGGAACCGTTCCGGGGTCGTGTCGTTGAGGCGTTGCTTGCGCCGCCAGGCGGCCCACTTGGGTTGGGCAACGGTGGCCATGCCTGCCAGGACGTCAACCAGCGGCACCAGTGATGCTGCGCGGTGATCGGCGACGGTGGCCATGGCCGTTGCGAGGTCGTCGGCGTTGATCGGCGTGGTGGCGGCGATGCCGACGATGTCCACGAAATCGCGCCATCGGGTGTTCGCAGTGCCGCGCTCGATGGCCGTGACGATCTTCTCGGCCAGCGCCATGTGCGCCGGATAGCCGCGAAGATCGACAGTGCCGCCGAGCAGTCGGGGCAAGCTCACGGTGACGGGTGCGGGCCAGATCGGGTCCCCGAAGTTCACGTCGACGTGGAAGGCAATGACGGCGCTCGCCAGTTGGGCGGTCAGCTGGACCCGGACGCCCTGGTAGTCGGCCTCGTCCCGGATCGTCTCCGCATGGACGCTGCCGGGGTCGAACACCAGCCCGTCGTCGGCGGGGATCGCCGCGATGGAGCCGACGATGGTTTCGACGGCGGCGATATCGTCCGCGAAACCGGTGGCGCGAAGGTCGATGTCTCTGGTGGGGCGGCGGGCGGAGAACGCGGCCAGAAGCACACCGCCTTTGAGGACGAGATCATCGGCATGCGGCGAGCGGGTCAGCCGGTCGAGGAACCCCTCCAAGGTGTACAGGGCCAGGTATTCGGCCACGTCGCGGCGGTCGCGTCTGGCGAGGTTGCGCAGGTCGTTGTGCGCGCGGCCTGCGGACGTGTCGCGGGTTGGCGTCGGGCTCACAGGAGAACCTCCAGCACCTGCCGGATCCGTGTCTGGGCAGGTGGAAACGCCGCGGCTGCTGCCAACAGTACCGATGGGCTGTGGCCAGGCTGGCGCAGCCAGCGCTTCAGCGCGGCGGTGGCGGTGTCGGCTCCTTCCAGGTGCGCGAACCGGAAGCAGTCGACGACCGTGCGTTCCGCGGAGTAGACATGCAGCGTCATCCCGCACGCATCGAATGATTCGCGCCCGATGGTGAACATGTCCGGGCAGAAGCTGTGCCATGTGGCATGGTCGAAACCCGCCGGATGCCGAACCCCCCGCGGCAACGCGATATCGGTCACCGCCAGGATCGCGTCCGACAAATCATGGCGAACCAGAGCGGACGCGAGGCACAGTGTCGCCATCGGCTGCACAGCCGTGGCTCCCGCCAGCACCGCCAGTGCTGGGTCGATCCGCTCCAGATCGGCGAATACCCCTCTGCCGACCCTGTCGAGCCGCCCCTGGTCGACCAGACGGTAGACGGCGTCCTTGCCCCAGCCCCGCTCCCGGGCCTGCGCGAGCGTGAACGCCGCAGGCAGATCACTCGCCATCGTCGCCTCCTAACTGCACACAGTATAGGCCATGGTGTAGTCACTTAGGAGGAGGCGCGTCCTGCCACGGTCGCTGCCAGCGGTCGATGCACGAACGCCGGATACGGAAAACCCCGGGCTCGGTTCACCGCTCGAGGCGGGAGAGGACTTCCCGGGGATTACCGCAGCAGTCTATCGCCTGGAGCCGCTGCAGAGCGCCTGGACACTCACCGCAGTTGCCCCATCCGGTCATCTTTTAGTCATGTAAAACAACCCGTGAAAACCGGCGAAAACCGGCACTGATCGGGTATGATTTTGGACGCAGGGCATCAACTGATGCCCAATTGACAAGGGAATATCTGGCAACAACGGGGCACATTCCGAGTCATCCAGAAAGGCGGGAAGTCCGCCAAGGGGTCGCAGGTTCAAATCCTGTCAGCCCGACCATTTGGGGTTGCGAATGGCCTGGTCAGGCCGGGTTCCTCTCGTTCGAGAGGGGCTGCGAACCGGGAGTTGTCGTCGGCCTTGGGCGTGCCAGTCGGCACGATCTATGACTGGCGCACGCGCGGTGAGGGGCCGGTGGCGCACCGGTTCGGCAAGCATCTCAAGTTCGCCGTCTCGGACATGCGCGCCTGGATGGCCACGCGGCGCGACCCTGCTGCGACGACGGTGGTAAGGAATCCGCACCACCGTGCGCAGGGCGGCTCGGTTCCGGGGAGACCTCGCCACCGTATGGGCGGAGGCGTGCGGTGAGCCGGCCGCGTCTGCCGGGCGGGACGTTCGGCGAGATCATGTTCATCCCCCGCGAGACGGGCCGCGTGTCAACGCTGCCGGGTTCATTTCGCCCGCAACATCACCCAACCACTCGGGGCGAAGCACTCCGAACCAGTCAACGCGCTCATCTCGACAGTGTTCGCCCAGGAAACCCCTGAAGCGGTCACCGCGACATACCACCAAGTCACCACAGCATTGTCTGGCCCGTTCCCCCAAATTGCCGCGATGCTCGACGATGCCGAACCCGACCTGACCGCGTTCGCGGCCATGCCGGGCGAACACTGGCACAAGATCTGGTCCAACAACCCCATCGAACGTCTCAAGCCCGAGATCAAACGCCGCTCCGACGTCGTCCAGATCTTCCCCGACAGACCATCCGTGGCCAGGCTCGTCGGCGCCGTCCTCATCGACCAACACGAAGAATGGCAATACGGGGAACGCCACTACCTATCCGAAACCTCCATGCGCCGACTCATCCACACCCTCACCAGGCACCAACCCGACAACCCCGCAGCACTACCCCTCGCCGCCCAAAGAACACCACACCCCGGAACTTGATCCGCTCAGCGAACAGACTCCGGGGCGTCTCAGTGCTCTGGAGTGTCGCTCGCGGCAGTTGGCGCGTGCGCTGTCAGTGGCCAAGGCGTCACGCACGGCTCGGAATGATCCTCCAACCCGGTCTTCCCGGACGCGCGCTCGTATCCGTGACAGGATGATTCTCTGTGATGACTCCCCACGACGACAACCTCAACTACGCGCAGCCAACCGATCCCGCGCATGACTTGCGATCTGCAGACGAGGATCTCAGTGCATGCAAGAACAATCGTGCATTGTCCATGTCCGCGGCCATCGACGACCTACTCTCCGGTGACTGGGACGAACGCTGGAGACTGCTCGGCACGGATAACCGTCTGCTTGATTCAGCTGTTGCTGCTCGGGTCATCGGCACCGACCTGCTGCTTGGGCTGGTCATCAGGCAAGCCGCCAGTGCGGGGCTGAGTGCTACCCATGAGCAGTTTTCCGATGCGGAGAAGGTCGCTCACATTGCCCAGACTCCGACCGTGTGCGACGTCAATGAAGGTCTAGCCGCATGCCGCGCCGTCCTCGGCTGTGACACTCCTTGGGCGTGGCCGTTGGTGTGGCGCGCGATCCCCGCCCTCGCATCCCAGGCAGGCAAGATCGAACATCGAGAACTCCTTCAGATGGCCATGGTGATTCAGGCGGGATCGCACGCTCTGAGCATCGACGCGCTGCAATTTGCCGCACGTCTAGCGTTCAGTGATTGGGACGAAGTATGGCGGCAGTTACCCAATCTCACGAACCTCGTTGAGCTGAGTCGAGCTGCCCGATGTCTTCCAGGCATCTGGCAAACCGTTGGAACTGCTGATGCCCCAGGCCAGTGGGCCCAAGATCTAGCCGACCTCCTGGACGCGACCCGCTTACGAGGCTCGCAGATTGCCGTGCGGGAGCACCAACTGATCCTGACAGCTCGGCATCTTGCCGAACAAGAGAGTTTATCGGCTGAAGAGATCGCTTACACATCCCATCTTCTCGCAGAGATGAAGCGGGAATTTGACGCTGCACCTGCACAGGCAGTGTGGCTGCTCTCAAGCGCCATTACGCTCGCACGGCGATGGCTTGTACTCGCCGAGCACGATCGCGCCGACTATCCAGGTCATGCTTCAGACCTGGGCACTTTGATAGCGTGGGCGGTACAAGCGGCTGTTCTTCCTGTCACAAACCTGGCAGAAGCAGTCAAGTGGCAGCGCCAGAGTCTCTTGCTGCTTAGTCCTGACAACTCCGCTTATCCCGCATACGCGTCGAACCTCGGCAACTCGCTGGCTGAGTCCGTTCGCGCTCGCGTCCTACCTAAGCAGTATCTAGCCGAAGCCATCACGCGGCTGCGAGAAGCCGTCAAACTCACCAGCTCTGATCATCAGGACTACCCGGGCTACGCGTCGAATCTGGGTGCGGTTATCTCCTTCGCGGTGCAAGCAGCCGTTCTTCCCACAACGGATCTCAATGAGGCCATCACATGGCAACGTGAAGCAGTTTCCCACACTAGCTCTGATCACCGCGACTATCCAATGTATGCGTCGAACCTTGGTAGCCACATCGCCGGGGCGATCCATGCCGGAGTTCTACCGAAGCAGCACCTTGCAGAAGCTGTCGCGCAACTACGCGAATCGGTTCGTCTTGCTAATTCTGGCGATCTCAACTATTCAATGTATGCGTCGAACCTTGGAAGCGTGATCCGAGAGGCGGTCCATGCCGGAGTTCTACCGAAGCAGGACCTCACAGAAGCTGTCGCACAACTCCTTGATGCCGTCCGGCACGGCACGCCCAGCCACGTCAACTACGCGGGATATCTGATGAACCTCAACAGTGCGGTCGCCGAGGCGGTCCAAGCTGGAGTCCTGCCCCAGCAGCACCTCGCGGATTCTATAGCACAAATGCGTGAAGCGGTTCGTCTAACTAGCTCTGACGACATCAACTATCCACTTATGGTCTCTAATTTGAGCTCTCGAATCGCCGAGGCCACTAAGATTGGAATGCTGTCAGAACGGGACCTCGTCGAGGCCATTGCGTTGCAACGGACGGCTCTTCAACTGACCGACTCAAGTGATCCCAACTATCCAATGTATGCATCGAACTTGGGCTCTCGAATCGCTGAGGCTTTCATGGCCAGAGTTCTTCCCAAACAGCACCTGGCCGAAGCTGTCATACTACAGCGCCTGGCAGTTCAGCTCACTAGTCCAGACAACCCCAATTATCCCGGATATGCGTCGAACCTTGGCAATCAGATCGCTGATGCCGTCTGGGCTGGAGTGCTGCCGAAACCGTGCTTGGCTGAGGCTGTTCGGTGGCAGCGCGAGGCCTTCACTCACACCGAACCGGACCATACAAGCTATGCGGGATTGGCATCGAATCTGGGTAGTCAGATCGCTGAGGCGGTGGAATGTGGCGTTCTACCTGCGGAAAATCTGACTGAAGCCGTTGTGTGGCTGCGCGAGGCAGTCAGGCTCACCGCGCCGGATCAACCCGACTATCCGGGGATCGTGTCGAATTTGGGCACTCGGCTTGCTCAGGCCGTGGAAGCCGACGTACTGGATGCTGAGTCGGCCGCTCAGGAGTGTGTGGCTCTCGTCGACAGGCTGTGGCAGATGTTGCGTTGGCAGACGGCGACGCCGACCGAGCGCCGGGCTGCGATCAATCATGTTAAATCATTTCTGGCATCAGCCGCATGGTTGGTGCTAGGGGGGGCCGACGCGGCAGCGGCTCTCGTAGTCATCGAAAGTCTGCGCGGCCTGCTGGTGTCGGGTAGGCGGGCTCCTGAGCTATCTGATGAAGCTGCACTACCTGAAGGAGTCGTCCTGGCCTACCGAGCCGCCGCGACCGAATACGATCGAGGCCAGTTGCTCGCTCGCGAAGGAATTGTTGCTTCAGTAGATGCCGCACGGCGGCTAGAGGGACTGCGCAGCGCGATCGAGCAGGTGCGCGCGCAGCCCGGCTGGGAAACCTTCGCGGGCCAACCGACGGTATCATCAATCGCAGCTCACTTGCCGGCCGAGACTGTGTGTGTCTATCTGCTCGCTGGTCCGAACGCTGGGGCGGCCGTGGTCCTGTTGCCAAACGGGAGCGTCCAACAGTATCCGCTGGTTGAGGTGACCGAAGAAAAGGCGATTCGAGCAGCGAACCTCGTTGTGAGCGCATCCCCGAACCCGCTGCCGGTTGCCATGTGGTTGTATCGCGTTCTCAAGCCGTTGCTGTGCAACGACGAGATGACTCAGGCCTGTTGGTGGATCGTCCCCACAGGCAAATTGAGCGCGTTGCCTTGGCACGCAGCAAACCGTCCTGACGGTGCAAGCCTCGATGATCACGTGCGTGCCTGCATCGTACCGAGCCTTACACGAGGCCCAGTCGAGGCATTGCTTGAGACTTCGGGACAGCCGTTGGTGGTGCTCACTGCGCCGGACCTGATCTATGCGGAGGGTGACCTCGCTGTCGCTCAGCGGTTCTGGCGCGGATCCAGTGCGCTAGAGGGACGCGTGAATGCCGACGCATTGCTGGAAGGCTTGCGAGATGCACCCCGAACGTTGATCTCCGGTCATGCGAACACCAACAGCCGCGAAGGCAGTGCCCTCTACCTTGGAGGGGCGGATGGCGAGTCACTGGCCATCACGCCTGACATGATCGACCGGCTACCAGCGCGATCTCGCGGAGTTGCGATCCTCTCTAGCTGCTTCAGTGGCGTGCCCGGTGTCGAGCTGAGCGAGGAGTTTCTTGGTATCCCCAACTCGCTGCTGGCAGCCGGATTCCAGGGCGTGTTCGCGACCGGGTGGCCAGTGGCCGACCGGGTCGCATTCGTCACACTGGCGCGTCTGCTTCAAACTTGCGCCGAACACCCCGACGCCGACGGCGCAGAGTCGATGCGTTCCGTACGACGTTGGTTGCGAGGCATCGACACCGATTCACTACGAGCCTGGTTCGCTGACCTAGTCGGCGATGTCGAGCTTCCAGTCAGGCTCAAGGATGACATGACGCAGTGGCTCGACGCCTGCGCGACGACACACCCCTTCGAGGACCCCATCGACTGGGCTGCCTTCTTCTATATTGGCTGGTGAACCTTCGCATGAAAGGAGCGACCGTGACCGAGGCCGACGCTCTGGCGCTACTTGCCAAAGACCCCGACGATCTGTTGGTGGAGTTCGGGGCCCAGCTAGCAGGTCTGACTGCCGACCAAGTTCGGGCTTCTAGCGGCAACGACTCGCAGCTTGCTCGTCTGCGGCACCGCGCTCAGGACTGGTTCCAGATCCATGCAGCCATGCTGCATCGTGCGGCGCAGGACAGCTCAGTCGTTACGGCGTTGCACTCCGGTCAGGGTACTGCACTGTTGGCTCTCGCGGCGTTCATGATGGGCAATCTACTTTCGGAGCAGGCCGCCTGCACCGCTGCGGCACTCGTCATCAAGCTTGGCGTGGAGGCTCTTTGCGACGACGATCCCTTCGCCGGAGTCACCGGTCGCAAGCGGATCTAGGGCATCCTTGATGCGTATGACTTGCGTCTCATTGGCGACATTCCGCACGACTGTTGGTCGGAGATCACACATTCTCCCAAGTCATCCTAGGAATTCGGACGCGACCGGAGCCGTCCGGCAACGTCCCGAAATCGGGCCAGACCCGCCGAGGGGTCCCAGGTTCAGATCCGGCCAGCCCGACAGATTCGGTGGTGAAAGTCCTAGTCGTAGGCGGTGTTCGTCACCGACAGGGTGGCGGAGGTTTGAGTAGGCCCTGGAATTGCCCCGGACGTGGCGTCCGCGGGAGCTGACCCTGGTCGTGGGCACCCCGCGAATCATCCTGAATCCTTGTGCCCTTGCGGTGTCGGCCTGCTAGATGAGCGGTAAGTGGCGGATCTAGATCGGCAGCTCTCGAACGAGAGTCACCCGAAGCGCAGCGCCTCGGCGGCACAGTAACTGGCGAAGGTGGTGGCGAAATTCTTGAAGCTGGTGGTCGTGCTGGTGTCGCCGAAGACACCGCGGCTGCCCTCGTCGCGGGGCGAGGTGACGACGGCGGCGTAGGAGTAGAGGTTCTCCAGCATGAGTTTGCGGCACAGGATGTCGTAGCGCTCCAGGTAAGAGGCACCCTTGAACTCAGGGAACACGGCGAAGTGAGGGATGTCGAGGCGCTGCCCAGGCGCGCGGGACGCGGGCGCGTCCTCGACGAGCATGAGCCAGCCGACGAACGGGCGAGGCAGGTCGGCCCCGTAGGCCGCCTTACGGTAGGCCGTCCAGAAGTCGTGAGCGGTGCCGATGGCCTCTTCGGCGCGGTTGTTGAAGTTGTTGCCGAACGATGGGCCGACCTGGCTCTTCAGCTCGATGGCAGCGAGCAGGTGCGTGCCGTTGAGGATCAGCAGGTCCCAGTTCTTCGTGGCGCGATAGTAGCCGGGAAGCGTCAGTCTCGCTCGCTCGGTGCATACTTCGGCGTCGACCAGCCCGTTCGCGCGGGCCAGTTCGGTCAGCAGGTGGATGAAGCCGTCCATGTTCTTGCCCGCCGTGACGCCGGCGCGCTCGCCCTGATCGGCGTTGCCGCTGGCCTGCTGTCGGGCGGCTGCGTCGGTTCTGGTGGCCCAGAACTGGGCGACCGCGTTGCCCGCGCCGCGCTCGAACGGACCAAGGTCGAGACTCATTGCCATTCCTCCATGAAGCTCAGGCATCCCGCATCAAGACCACACATCGCCTCGACTGCGGATGGTATCAGCTTGGTGCCTGCGGTCCCGGTGGCAACCAGTTCGTCCTGCTGATCGTGGGAAAGCGCATCCCAGCGGGGGATGCGGATGCGGCGCAGGTACTGTGCCTGGAACCGCAGATATCCACCACCGATCTTGACGGCGTAGGCGTCCACAAACAGATGGGCCAGCCCCGAC
>Ga0209738_10000294_pt1 | contig 10493 bp, 8 predicted proteins | sample TergutNc150P5_FD_187289 | JGI IMG/M metagenome (GOLD analysis project Ga0209738, IMG submission 187289) | Nasutitermes corniger P5 segment gut microbial community from laboratory colony in Florida, USA - Nc150 P5 (SPAdes) (version 2) | ecosystem: Host-associated > Arthropoda: Insects > Digestive...
CCCCCGCCTGGACCTACGGCATGCCCGAACTGCTGGTCGGCCACGACCTCGACCACAAGCAGCGCGACGCGCTGCGCACGACTCGCCGGATCGCGGTGCCCGGCTGCAACGTGACGGCCATCACGCTGGCGCTGCAGCCCGGCCTGGCCGCCGGCCTCATCGAGCCCGCCGACCTGGTGGCCGTGCTGGCCTGCGGCCTGTCCGGGGCGGGCAAGTCGCCCAAGCCGCACCTGCTCGCGTCCGAAATCCTGGGCGCGGCCAGCCCGTACTCGGTGGCCGGCGTGCACCGTCACATCCCCGAGATCGAGCAGAACCTGGCTGGCCCCAGCGGCGGTGAGCCGGTCACGATCAGCTTCACGCCGACGCTGGTGCCGATGAGCCGGGGGATCCTGGCGACCTGCACCGCACGGCTGGCGTCCGGCGTGAGTCCGGACGACGTCCGCGCGGCCTGGCAGCGAGCCTACGTCGGGGAGACCTTCGTCCAGTTGCTGCCGGAGGGCCAATGGCCGTCCACCGCGATGACGCTGGGCGCGAACACGGCGCTGATGCAGGCGGCGGTGGACGCGCGCGCGAACCGCGTGGTCGTGGTCTGCGCCATCGACAACCTGGTCAAGGGCACCGCCGGTGCCGCCATCCAGTCCCTCAACCTCGCGCTCGGCCTGCCGGAGGACACCGGGCTTTCCACGATCGGAGTCGCACCATGAGTGTCACCTATCCTGTCGGATTCAGTGCCGCCGGCATCGCCGCTGGGCTGAAGGCGTCGGGCGCCAAGGATCTGGCCGTCGTCCACAACGAGGGCGACCAGATTGCCGCTGCCGCCGTGTTCACGTCCAACCGGTTCGCCGCTGCGCCGGTGCGCTGGTCGCAGGCGGCGATGGCGTCCGGGGCGGTCCCGCGCGCGGTCGTCCTGAACTCGGGTGGCGCCAACGCGTGCACCGGGGCCCAGGGCGACCTCGACGCGGCGGACACCGCGCAGGTTGCCGCGACGGCGCTCGGCCTGGACGCACAGGAGGTGCTGGTCTGCTCCACCGGCCTGATCGGTGAGCCGTTACCGATGGACGCGCTGCTGCCCGGCGTCGCCTCGGCCGCCGCCGCGCTGTCGACTGACGGTGGCCCGGACGCCGCGCTGGCCATCCTGACCACCGACACGCACCCCAAGACGGTCGCGATCACGTCTGGCGGCGTTCGCATCGGCGGCATGGCCAAGGGCGCCGGCATGCTGGCCCCCGAGCTGGCCACGATGCTGGTCGTGCTCACCACCGACGCGGTTCTGGACGCCGACGAGGCGCAGCGGTATCTGGAGCAGGCCTGCGAGCGCACCTTCAACCGGATCGACTCCGACGGATGCATGAGCACCAACGACACGGTGATCCTGCTTGCCAGCGGCGCATCGGAGGTTCGTGACCCCTCGTTCGGCTGGATGCTGACCGGTGCCTGCCAGGATCTGGCCAGCCAGCTGATCGGTGACGCCGAGGGTGCCAGCCACGACATCGCCATCACGGTGACGGGGGCCATCTATGAAGACAGCGCGCTGGCGGTCTGCCGGGCCGTCGCGCGCAGCAACCTGCTCAAGGCCGCGATCTTCGGCCGCGATCCGAACTGGGGACGCATCCTGTCGGCTGTGGGCACCGTGCCGGCCTACATTGCGCCCTTCCAGCCGGACTGCGTGGACGTGTCGATCAACGGCGTCCGCATCTGCCAAGGCGGCGGCATCGGGGAGGATCGCTCGCTCGTCGACCTGTCCGCCAGGAAGGTTGACATCGTGATCGACCTGAACGAGGGCAACGCGCAGGCCACGATCTTGACCAACGATCTGACCTATGACTACGTCAAAGAGAATGCGGAGTACAGCTCATGAGCATCCGGCGCCCGGTGGATCCCGAAACAGCGATGCGCAAGGCCGGCGTGCTGATCGAGGCGCTGCCGTGGCTGGAGCAGTACCGCGGCGGCATCGTGGTGGTCAAGTACGGCGGCAACGCGATGGTGGACGACGACCTGAAGCGCGCGTTCGCCGCCGACATCGCCTTCCTGCGTCTGGCCGGGCTGCGCCCGGTCGTGGTGCACGGCGGCGGGCCGCAGATCTCGTCCATGCTCAAGCGGTTGGACATTGAAAGCGAGTTCCGCGGCGGCCTGCGGGTGACCAGCGCGGAGGCGATGGACGTCGTCCGCATGGTGCTGGTCGGGCAGGTGGGCCGCGAACTGGTCAACATGATCAACGAGCACGGTCCGCTGGCGGTCGGCCTGTCGGGCGAGGACGCCGGGCTGTTCACCGCCGAGCCCAGACATCTGGTGCTGGACGGCGAGGAGGTCGACCTCGGCCAGGTGGGCGACGTCGCCAAGGTCAATCCGGCCGCCGTGCTCGATCTGATCGAGGCCGGACGCATCCCGGTGGTCGCCACGGTCGCCCCCGGCGAGGACGGCCAGGTCTACAACGTCAACGCCGACACCGCGGCATCGGCGCTCGCCGTCGCGCTGAGCGCCGAGCGGCTGGTCATGCTGACCGATGTCGCGGGGCTGTACGCCGACTGGCCGAACTCCACCGAGGTGGTCACGCAGATCAGCGTCGACGAGCTGACCCAGCTGCTGCCGAGCCTGGAATCGGGCATGCGACCCAAGATGGAGGCCTGCCTGCGCGCGGTCACGCAGGGCGTGGCGAAGGCCACCGTCATCGACGGGCGCGTGCGCCACTGCCTGCTCCTGGAGATCTTCACCGACGAGGGCGTGGGCACGATGGTGCGCGCCGACGACGCGGACGGCGCGGCGACAGGCGGCCAGCGATGACGCATGATCTGCTGAACACGAGCATCGGCCAGTCGGAGGCCGAGTGGCAGGCCCGCTACGACCGGGCGCTGGCGCACACGTTCGGCCCGCCGCGCCGCGTGCTGGCCCGGGCCGAGGGCGTCCACGTCTGGGACGTGTCCGGGAAGCGCTACACCGACTTCCTGTCCGGCATCGCGGTCTGTGTGCTCGGTCACAACCATCCGGCGGTCACCCAGGCGATCGCGCGCCAGCTGGGCACGGTCGACCACATCTCCAACTTCTTCGCGACTGTGCCCCAGATCGAGCTGGCCGAGCGCTTGGCCGCGTTGGCTACCGCGTCCGCACCCGCGGGCACCCCGGCGCGCGTCTTCTTCGGCAACTCCGGAGCCGAGGCCAACGAGGCGGGCTTCAAGTTGACCCGGCTGACCGGACGCACCCGCGTGGTCGCCATGGTGGACAGCTTCCACGGCCGCACGATGGGGGCGCTCTCCTTGACGCACAAGCTCGCGTATCGCCAGCCCTTCGCGCCGCTCGTCCCGGGCGTCGACTTCGTGCCCTTCGGCGACGTGGCCGCGCTGGAGGCGGCGGTGGACGGCCAGACGGCCGCGGTCGTGGTCGAGCCCGTGCAGGGGGAGAGCGGCGTCGTGCCCGCCCCGGCCGGTTACCTGGCCGCGGCCCGCGAGATCACCGCCCGGCACGGCGCGTTGCTGTGGGTTGACGAGGTGCAATGCGGTCTGGGGCGCTGCGGTGAGTGGCTGGTCAGCGTGGCCGACGCCGTCACGCCCGACATCGTGACGCTGGCGAAGGGCCTGGGCAACGGCTTCCCGATCGGTGCCTGCATCGCCACGGGGCGCGCGGCCGATCTGTTCACGCCCGGCTCGCACGGCAGCACGTTCGGGGGCAATCCCGTCGGGGCGGCGGCCGGCCTGGCCGTGCTGGACACGCTGCGCGATCAGCATCTGGTCGAACGCGCCCGCCAGCTCGGCGATCACCTGGTCGGCGCCATCGAGGCGCTGCAGCACCCGCTGATCGTCCAGGTGCGCGGACGCGGTCTGCTCCGCGGCGTCGTCTTGTCCCAACCGGTCGCGTCGGCCGTCAACGACGCGCTGCTGGACGCCGGCTGGATCGTCAACGCGCCGCGCCCGGACGTGCTGCGCATCGCCCCGCCGCTGATCGTCACCGAGGCGGATCTGGACGCGTTCGCGTCCGCGCTCGGCGAGGCGTTGACGCGGGGCAACGAGGGCGCAGGCCCGCGAAGCGGCGGTGCGGCATGACCACGCCCCAGGCCGAGCGACGGGGATCGCCCGTGTCGCGCCAGCGTCGGCAGGAACGCATCCTGGCGCTGGTGGGGTCCCGCGAGGTCGCCTCGCAGGCCGAACTGTGCGACCTGTTGGCGGACGAAGGCATCGTGGTCAGCCAGGGCACGCTGTCCCGCGATCTGGTGGACGTGGGCGCCGTCCGCGTCCGCACCGCCGGCGGCACGCTGGTGTATGCGCCTCCGGGAGCGGCCGGTGGCGCCGACCGGGCGGCGGGTTCGGACAGCCTGGCGCGTGCCGCCGCGGACGTCCTCATCGGTGCGGAAGCCTCCGCCAACCTCGTGGTCGCCAAGACGCTGTCGGGCGCCGCGCCCTACTTCGCCTCCATGATCGACCGGGCCGCCCGTCCCGAGGTGCTGGGCACCATCGCCGGCGATGACACCGTGCTCATCATCGCGCGGGCGCCGCTGGGTGGGGCCGATCTGGCCGACTGGCTGTGCGGCCTCGCGGGTGCGGCCTGACCGGTGCGGGGCCCGGGTGGCAGCCGGTCATTGGTCCATCGAGCCGGGCAGCGGCTGAGGGTGGCGGGCGCGCAGCCAGCGTTGCCCGGCCAGTTCCGGATGCAACCGGGCCGTGCCCAGCTCGTAGAGCGTGCACCGCAGCGGCCGGTATCCGAGGCGGTGGATCTGCTCGGCCACGGGCCCCGTGGCCGCGGGCAGGTGCACGACGATGCCGTGGGTGAGGCGGGCCGTCTGCCCGTCGCGTCCGCGCCAGACGATGTCCGAATCGAGAATCACCGGCTCCCCGTCCGGCAGTTGCAGCGCGCTGCGCGCGAGTGTGACGTTCAGCTGGGGATGCAGCTGGCCCGCCACGCGCGCATCCTGCCTGATCCGGGACAGCCGGGCACCCAGCCAGGCCTGCTGGCGTCGAAGCGCGCCGGTGCCGTCGTCGGCGTCCATGCTGTCCCAATCCATGCGGACGCGGTGCGAGCGCACCGTCCCCGAACGCGAGTAGGTGGTCAGCTCCAGCCAGCAGGCCCCGGTGTCGCAGAGGCATCCGACGCGGGCCTCGAACCGCGGCGCCCGGCGATGGATGGCGCGGCGAAACTCGCGCAGCTGCGTGGTGTCCAGGTAGGTCGCGTCCAGGCCGAAGCGCCGCCGCCCATGCACCTGCCCGATCCGTGTTCCGGACGGCAGCGCGCGCAGGAGGCCTGACAGGAGCTCCTGCGGCAGCACATAGGTCAGGGAGCCGTGGGCGGGCAGCAGATTGACGCCCCTGACACTCGGCAGCATGTCCAGCCGCCCCCCGATCTCATCCGCGCCGACGGTGGCCCGCCGGGGCGGCCCGGCCGGCCGTTGCTGCGGGGGACGGGACGGATTCGTGAGGATCGTCATGTCATCCAGTGCACCCCCGAGCCGTGAGGATGCGGCCCAGACATGCTGTGTGGCCTCTGTGGCTCCCGAAGAGGTCGAGATGAGCGGGGAAACCGGGAAGAATGGGACGCATGGGTTCCGATCATCATGACGGTACAGAGCGCCGGGACGGCATGCTCTGGGGCGGCCGTTTCGCCGACGAGCCGGCCGTGGCCATGTTCGCGCTCAGCAAGTCGACGCAGTTCGACTGGCGGCTGGCACGCGACGATATCGCCGGTTCGCGGGCGCATGCCCGCGCGCTGCGCCGGGCCGGCCTGCTGACCGACGCCGAGCTGCGGGAACTGGACGCGGGTCTGATCCGGCTGGACGCCGATGTCACGTCCGGACGATTCGTGCCTGCGCCCACCGACGAGGACGTGCACGGCGCCCTGGAGCGCGGCGTGATCGAGCGGGTCGGGCCGGTCTTGGGCGGCAAGTTGCGCGCCGGGCGCAGCCGCAACGACCAGGTTGCGACGCTGATCCGGCGCTACCTGCGCCGCGAGATCCGCGCGGTGGGTGCGGCGGCGCTGGACGTCGTCGCGGCGCTGCGAAGTCAGGCGGACGCCCACATGGGTGCCATCATGCCTGGCCGTACGCACATGCAGACCGCACAGCCGGTGCTGCTCTCGCATCACCTGCTGGCGCACGCCTGGCCGCTGACCCGCGATGTCGACCGCCTGGTCGACCTCGACAGGCGCCTGGCCGTCAGCCCGTACGGCTCGGGCGCGCTGGCCGGCACGTCGCTGGGGCTCGACCCCGTCCCGGTGGCGCGCGACCTGGGCTTCGCGTCGTCCGTCCCCAACTCGATCGATGGGACGGCGGCGCGCGACCTGGTGGCCGAGACGGCGTACGTGCTCGCCCAGATCGGGGTCGATCTGTCCCGCCTGGCCGAGGATGTGATCATCTGGACGAGCCAGGAGTTCGGTTTCGCCGCGCTGGCCGACGAATGGTCGACCGGGTCGAGCATCATGCCGCAGAAGAAGAATCCTGACGTCGCCGAACTGGCCCGCGGCAAGTCGGGACGCCTGATCGGTCACCTCGCGGGCCTGATGGCCACGTTCAAGGGCCTGCCGCTGGCGTACGACCGCGACCTGCAGGAGGACAAGGAGCCCGTCTTCGACGCGATCGACCAGCTGCTGGTGCTGCTGCCCGCGGTGGCCGGCCTGGTGGGCACGCTGGCCTTCGACGAGCAGCGCATGGCCCAGGCCGCCCCGCGCGGCTTCTCGCTGGCCACCGACATGGCCGATTGGCTGGTGCGTCAGGGCGTGCCGTTCGCGCAGGCTCACGACATCACGGGCCGGGCCGTGCAGGCCTGCGAAGCCTCCGGCAAGCAGCTGTCGCAGCTGGACGAGGACGAGCTGGCCGCCATCGACCCGCGCCTGACGCTGGCCGTGCGCGACGTGCTGACGATCGAGGGCTCGGTCGCCAGCCGCAACGGCCGCGGCGGCACGGCCCCGGATCGCGTGCGCGAGCAGCTGGCCGAGCTGGACGAGGTCGTGACCCGCGAGCGCGACTGGACGGCCTCGTCCAGCGATCGCAGCGCGCCGTAGCGGGGCGTCAGATCCCGGGAAGCCGGGCCACGAGCAGAAACCGATGCTCGCGCATGGGAATCGTCTCGCCGTGCTCGCACCGCGCGTGCAGGGCCAGCAGGCGGTCGAGGCAGGCGTCCACGCTGAAGCCCGGGAACTCCCAGCCGACCGTGCTGGCGTACCAGACGATCGCGCCCACGTCGGTGAATCGCGAGGTCGGGAACGCCTCCTGCGCCTGCAGGACGGTCAGTCCCGCCGACTCCAGCTGCGTGCGGCACGCGGCCAGCGTGTGCTCCGAGGTCGGCGCGTCTCGCAGCAGGAACACGGCCAGGTCGCGGCCGTTGGACGCCCCGACCTGCTGCGTGACGAACACCCCGCCGCGACGCAGCACGCGCGCCACCTCGGCGGCGTCGAACGATTCGTGCCGGTTGAGCACGACGTCGAAACGGCCGTCTGCAAAGGGAAGGTGGTCGTCGGCGCCGGTCACGCCGAGCGTGACGCCCAGCGGCGTCAGATGCCGCCGGATCAGGTCGACGTTGGGTGGCCACGCCTCGGTGACGCATGTGCGTGCGTACGGATGGTGCAGACTGAGCAGGAATTCCCCGCCGCCGGTGCCCATATCGAGCAGCTCGTCGTCTTGGCGCAGGTGGGCGGCGACGATCTGCCGATAGTCCCACGGCAGCGGCTGCTCCAGCATCCGTCCGTCCAGGCGCGACCAGTCCCAGCCGACGACGGATTCCTGCGCCTGCGCCTGCCAGGTGGCTCGCAGTGTCGCGATCTCGTCCATGCGCATCTTCTCCCGCGCCCACGCTAGCCCGCGGCGCTGCGTGGCGTCCACGCCTGGGTATCGGCATGCGGCCTGCGCGGCACGGCCGCTAGGCTTTCAGATCATGAATGCGCTGTTGGATGAACTGGAATGGCGAGGTTTCATCGCCGACTCGACGGATCGCGAGGCATTGGCCGCGCACCTGGACGCCGGGCCGATCCGGTCGTACGTGGGCTTCGACCCCACCGCGCCGAGCATCCACATGGGCAATCTCGTCCAGATCATGCTGGCCCGTCAGCTGCAGCGCGCCGGGCATCAGCCGATCCTGCTGGTCGGCGGATCGACGGGCCTGATCGGCGACCCCAAGCAGACCGGCGAGCGCGTGATGAACGCGAAGGACACGGTGCTCGAATGGGTCGAGCGCATCCGCAACCAGGTGAGCAAGCTGGTCGACTTCGAGGGGCGCAACGGCGCGATCCTGGTCAACAACTACGACTGGACGGCCGAGCTGTCCGTCCTGGATTTCCTGCGTGAGGTGGGCAAACACTTCCCGGTCTCACGCATGCTCAACCGGGAGATCGTGCGCACCCGCCTCGAATCGGGCATCAGCTACACCGAGTTCAGCTACGTGCTGCTGCAGTCGCTGGACTTCCTGGAGCTGTACCGACGGTACGGCTGCACGATGCAGACGGGTGGCTCCGACCAGTGGGGGAACATCACGGCTGGCGTCGAGCTGGTTCGCCGGGCTGAAGGTGCGCGCGTGCATGCCCTGGTGGCTCCGCTGCTGACCAAGGCGGATGGGACCAAGTTTGGCAAGACGGAGTCAGGCACGGTCTGGCTCGATCCGGCGATGACCAGCCCGTACGCGTTCCACCAGTTCTTCTTGAATGCCGAGGACGCGATGGTGGGGCAGTATCTGCGCATCTTCTGCGAACGCAGTCGGGAAGAGATCGAGGAGCTCGATCGGCTCACGGCCGAGTCGCCCCATCTGCGTGCCGCGCAACGCGCGCTGGCCGACGACCTCACCGACCTGGTGCACTCGCCGGAGGAACGTCAGGCGGCCGAGCGGGCCGCAGCGGCGCTCTTCGGACGAGGCGACCTGCACGCCCTGGACGATGCGACCCTGCGTTCGGTTGTGGCTGAGCTGCCCGGAGGCGAGCTCCACGGCACCTGCGACGGTCTGCCGCCGGTCATCGACGCGCTCGTGGCCTCGGGAGTGGTCGAGTCCAAGGGCGCCGCTCGGCGCGCCATCTCCGAGGGAGGGGCGTACGTGAACAACGCCAAGGTGGACGGCGTGGACGCCCGTCTGGACCCCGCAGATCTGCTCGCCGGCGGGTGGGTCATCCTCCGCCGGGGCAAGAAGACCGTGGGTGCCGTCAGGGTGGCCGCATGACCGATCTGGCATCTGTGCTTGTCACAGCCAGAAGGCACCCTCGATTTGCGTTGTGCGCCAGAACCCGGTAGTGTTCTTTCTCGCGCCGCTACGGAGGTCAAAAACAGGAAACTGTTAGAGATTCCAAAGGCGCAGACAACTAAACAGTGGGTCGGACAAGCCGATTTGACTCGACGAGAAAGATCCACTAAGCTTTTACGAGTTGCCCCAAGTTGTGGCTCCGAAAGGAAATACAACGCAGGACGCACCCGAAACTTGAGAACTCAACAGCGTGCTTAAAAGTCAATGCCAAATAATGTACAAAACCGTGCTTGAGAGGCTGACTTGGTAACAGGTCGGCTTCGAGAGTCTCGGATTTTCCTTTGATGAAATTGATAGATCTAGCAATAGATCCTGTCAGGACATCAAATCTCAATTGACTTGGGCCTCGTGCTTGCACGAAGCTCAAAAAGATTTCAATGGAGAGTTTGATCCTGGCTCAGGACGAACGCTAGCGGCGTGCTTAACACATGCAAGTCGAACGGTAAGGCTCTTCGGAGTACACGAGTGGCGAACGGGTGAGTAACACGTGAGCAATCTGCCCTTGACACTGGGATAACAGTTGGAAACAGCTGCTAATACCGGATATGACCTGAGGAGGCATCTCCCCAGGTGGAAAGCTCCGGCGGTCAAGGATGAGCTCGCGGCCTATCAGCTAGTTGGTGGGGTAATGGCCTACCAAGGCGACGACGGGTAGCCGGCCTGAGAGGGCGACCGGCCACATTGGGACTGAGATACGGCCCAGACTCCTACGGGAGGCAGCAGTGGGGAATATTGCACAATGGGCGCAAGCCTGATGCAGCAACGCCGCGTGTGGGATGACGGCCTTCGGGTTGTAAACCACTTTCAGCAGGGACGAAGCGAAAGTGACGGTACCTGCAGAAGAAGCACCGGCTAACTACGTGCCAGCAGCCGCGGTGATACGTAGGGTGCGAGCGTTGTCCGGAATTATTGGGCGTAAAGAGCTTGTAGGCGGTTTGTCACGTCGGGAGTGAAAACTCGGGGCTTAACCCCGAGCCTGCTCTCGATACGGGCTAACTAGAGGAAGATAGGGGAGAATGGAATTCCCGGTGGAGCGGTGGAATGCGCAGATATCGGGAGGAACACCGGTGGCGAAGGCGGTTCTCTGGATCTTTCCTGACGCTGAGAAGCGAAAGCGTGGGGAGCAAACAGGCTTAGATACCCTGGTAGTCCACGCCGTAAACGGTGGGTACTAGGTGTGGGGACCATTCCACGGTCTCTGTGCCGTAGCTAACGCATTAAGTACCCCGCCTGGGGAGTACGGCCGCAAGGCTAAAACTCAAAGGAATTGACGGGGCCCCGCACAAGCGGCGGAGC
>Ga0209738_10000295_pt1 | contig 10492 bp, 11 predicted proteins | sample TergutNc150P5_FD_187289 | JGI IMG/M metagenome (GOLD analysis project Ga0209738, IMG submission 187289) | Nasutitermes corniger P5 segment gut microbial community from laboratory colony in Florida, USA - Nc150 P5 (SPAdes) (version 2) | ecosystem: Host-associated > Arthropoda: Insects >...
GACCCTGGTCATCGGTGACGCGCGTGCGCTGCGCTTTGCCGGGCCGGTGCTGCCGCAGGCGGGACATTTGACGCGGCTGCTGCAAAGCCTTGGTTTGAATGCGCAAGGTTGATCCACATGCGCACTGTCGGCTGCGTATTCAGCGTGCAGACATCGGGTTGGTAATTGACTACATCTGAAGTCATGAAGCTGGTGCGGCATACTCGAACCATCATCTGTTTTCCTGAGGAGTTTTTTTTCATGTCGTTGCCCATGTCCGTCAGCAAAAGGTATGTTCTGCGCCTGAGCGCGTTGGCGCTGGTTTCCGGCTTGATGGCAGCGGCGTCGCTGGGCGCCTTCGCGGCGGATATGAAGTCCGTGGCGGTCACCGCCATCGTCGAGCACCCGGCACTGGATGCCACGCGCGACGGCATCAAGGAAGGGCTGAAAGAAGATGGCTTCGTGGTGGGCAAAAACCTCAAGTGGGAATACCAGAGTGCCCAGGGCAACCCCGGTACGGCCGCGCAGATCGCGCGTAAGTTCATCGGCGACCAGCCGGACGTGATCGTCGGCATTGCCACGCCCTCAGCGCAAGCGCTGGTGGCGGCGACCAAAACGGTGCCGATCGTATTTACCACGGTCACCGATCCGGTCGATGCGCAGCTCATCAAGTCGTGGGGGCCGTCGGGCACCAACGTCGCCGGCGTGTCCGACCGGCTCGAACTGGACAAGCAGGTTGACTTGATCCGCCGCATCGTACCCAACGCCAAGCGCGTCGGCATGGTCTACAACCCCGGCGAAGTCAATTCCACGGTGGTCGTCAAGCAACTCAAGCAAATCTTGCCCAAGTACGGCATGACGCTGGTCGAAGCCGCTGCCCCACGTTCCGTGGATGTCAGTTCCGCGGCGCGCAGCTTGGTCGGTAAGGTGGACGTGATCTACACCAACACCGACAACGCGGTAGTGTCGGCCTATGAATCGCTGGTGAAGGTAGGTAACGATTCGCACATTCCGCTGATCGCATCGGATACCGACAGCGTCAAGCGCGGCGCTATTGCCGCGCTGGGCATCAACTACTTTGACATAGGCAAGCAGACCGGTCACATGGTGGCGCGCATCCTCCGGGGCGAGAAACCCGGCACCATCGCTCCGGAGAGCAGCAACAATTTGGAGCTTTACGTCAACACCAGCGCAGCCGCCAAACAGGGGGTGAAGCTGTCGAGCGATCTGCTCAAATCGGCCAAGGAAGTCATTCGGTAAAATCCGCTCCCGCCTTGTGTGCCGCCCGATTGAACGATCGGGCTATCGGCCGCATTCCTCGACACGTACCCTCTCCCGATCTAACACGAGAAGCATCGGACGTTAGCGGCGCTTGTCCGTGGTGTCAGACGATGGATGGTCGAGGGCTTTTGACCGTTTTGACTGTTTATCCATCCCTTTGTCCGCCGAAGTACCGTGAACGCGAGTGAACGTTGCGTGCCGACTGATACGACGCACGACAAAAAACCCGGTATCCAACCCAAGAGTTCCATTTCATGTCCGTTTATTCCCTATTAGGGGCATTGGAGATCGGCCTGATCTATAGCCTAGTGGCCTTGGGTGTATTGATCTCGTTTCGGCTGCTGCGCTTTCCCGACCTGACCGTAGACGGCAGCTTTCCGCTCGGCGGCGCGGTTTGCGCGACGCTGATCGCGCATGGCTGTGATCCCTTCGGCGCCACTTTGGCGGCCATCGCCGCGGGCGCGCTGGCGGGCTTGGCAACCGGGTTGCTTAACGTCAAGCTCAAGATCATGGATCTGCTGGCCAGCATCCTGATGATGATCGCGCTGTATTCGATCAACCTGCGCATCATGGGCGGCCCCAACGTGCCTTTGATCACCGAACCCACGCTCTTCACGCGCTTACAGCCTGCTGCGCTGGCCGACTATGTGTTCCGCCCGTTGCTGCTGCTGGTCATTGTGCTGGCCGCCAAGCTGTTGCTGGATGCCTTTTTTGCCACGCAGCGTGGCCTGGCGATTCGCGCTACCGGCTCCAACCCGCGCATGGCGCGCGCGCAAGGCATCAATACCGGCGCGGCGGTGCTGTTGGGCATGGCGGTATCCAACGCGCTGGTAGCACTGGCGGGCGCGCTGTTCGCGCAAAGCCAAGGCGGTTCGGACAGTTCAATGGGCATCGGCACCATCGTTATCGGACTGGCCGCGGTGATCGTCGGCGAAAGCATCTTGCCTTCGCGCCGACTGGCGCTGGCGACGCTAGCGGTGGTGCTCGGCGCTATCGTCTATCGGTTCTTCATCGCACTGGCGCTCAACGCCGATTTCATCGGCCTGAAGGCGCAGGATTTGAACCTCGTAACGGCCGTGCTCGTTGTCATTGCGCTGGTACTGCCGATGCTGCGCAAACGCATCTTCGGCAATGGCCGCCGCAATCCAACATCGAAGGGGAACTGAAATGCTGCGCGCCGTCGACCTGCACCTGACCTTCAACCCCGGCACGCCTATCGAGACACGAGCGCTGCGTGGCCTGTCGCTGGAGATTCCGAACGGCCAATTCGTCACCGTCATCGGCTCCAACGGCGCCGGTAAATCAACTTTTTTGAACGCCATTTCGGGCGACCAGCCCATCGACAGCGGGCGCATTGAAATCGACGGCCGGGACGTAACCCGCGAACCCGCATGGGAGCGCGCAGGTCGCGTCGCGCGCGTTTTTCAAGATCCGATGGCCGGTACCTGCGAGGACCTCACCATCGAAGAGAACATGGCATTGGCGTACCAACGCGGCGGACGGCGAGGCTTGGGCCGCGCCGTCAAACCGGCGCTGCGCGAAATGTTCCGCACCAGCTTGACGACGCTGGGCCTGGGACTGGAAGAACGCCTGGGCGACCGCATCGGTCTACTCTCGGGCGGCCAGCGTCAGGCGGTCAGTCTGCTGATGGCAACGCTGCAACCCTCGCGTATCCTGCTACTCGACGAACACACCGCAGCGCTTGATCCGCGCACCGCCGACTTCGTGCTCAAGCTCACCGCCCGCATCGTCGCTGAGAAGAAGGTGACGACGATGATGATTACCCACAGCATGCGCCAAGCACTGGATGTGGGGGAGCGTACCGTCATGCTGCATCAAGGCCAGGTCGTGCTGGATGTCAGCGGCGATAAGCGCCGTGGCCTGGACGTGCCTGACCTGCTGGCAATGTTCGAGAAAGTGCGTGGAGAAGAATTGGCCGATGATGCCCTGTTGCTAGGCTGAGTGCGCGCGTGATCGTTGACGCGCTTGTGCGTGCGCATTCGACACCTTATATGAAAATGCTCGCATCGATGCACAACAGACCCGAATCTTTGCGCCACACGCTCATGGCACTGTTGTGCCGTCTCGTGACTCCTTTGCTGGCCGGCTTGCTGCTGTGCCTGAATGCGCAGGCGCAGGACTGCCCGCCGCCCCCCCAGCAACCTACTCAAGCCGAGCTAACCCAGCTAGCCAGTCACGCACAGGACCGGGGGTTTTTGTGGGCTATCAACAAAGGCGGTGTCACCTCGTATCTGTACGGCACGCTGCACGTGCAAAAGCTGGACTGGCTCGTGCCCGGCCCGCGCCTGCGCAAGGCGATGCAATCAGCCAAGATGTTGGCGCTGGAGTTGGATTTGAGCGATCCCGACGTGCTCAATCAGATCCGCACGCCGCCCGCGGAGGATGCGGACCGCTCCTTCGTCATCTCCACGTCCTTGCGTGCGCGTCTGTACGCCCGCATGAAAGCCGAATGCGTCGATCCGCCGACCGCGTCGGCGTCACAGACATCGCAGGCACAGGAGCCGCAACAGTCATTGACGACACAACTGGCCGTACTGGATCTGCTGCAAGCACGGCGCGACGGCTTAGAAGCCGCTTTCGGCAGCGAGATGATGCTGGCCTCCCTCGCACATGCGCAGGACAAACCTATTCATTCGCTGGAAACCGTGTCCGAACAGTTGCACGCACTGGAACCGCGCAGCCAAGCCGAATTCACGGCCTTGTTCAAGCAAGGTCTGGACGATCTGGACAGCGGCAAGGCGCGCCGCGTGATGAATCGCATGGCCACCGCTTGGTCGACCAACAACGCCGATACCCTGCTTCACTACAAGGATTGGTGCGAGTGTGTGGAAACCGACGCCGACCGCGCGCAGCTCAAGCGCGTGTTCGACGACCGTAATCTGCTGCTGGCCGCACGCATCGACGCGCTGCATGCCCAGCACGGACCGCTGCTGGTCGGCATTGGCGCATTGCACATGTTCGGCCCGGCTGGCTTGCCCAATCTGCTGCGCAAGCGCGGCTTCAAGGTCACGCGGGTTTTCTGACGCGCTGTTTGTGTCTTCTGCACCACGCCGGTTAGGTGCCCCACGCCGCTGGTGATGCTGGCCTACTTCGCCGTCTCTACTATCGGGATCGCGTGAACCTGGGCTTTGCTAAAGCCTTAATGTCCAAAAACATGGGCATTTCACACACAACAGTTGTCCGCAAGAGGACGCCCTCATGATTTCAGTGCGGCTCATCAGGCAAAGGCAACCGACGCGCTCAGCGCAGCGGTATGGGCGGCATGCCGCCGCCGCCCACAATGAAAACGCGGCCGCCTTCTGGCTGGCGCAGCCCGGCCAGAAAGGCATCCACGGCATCTTTGGCGGCGCGTTGCGGCTGTGCGCCCGCAGCCCAGGTGTGGGCCATGGCCTGCAATGCCTGCCGGGTTGTGCGCGACCACTCGCCGCCCAGAAAGTCTTCGGAATCGGCGAGCAGTTTGGCGCAATACAGACGCCGGGCCGAATCGCTGTGCGATATCAAGCCCAGCAATGCACGGGCAGCGCGATCAAAGGCGGTGGCGTTGAGCTGGCCACGGCTGCCAGGCTGTGCGTGCCAAGCGCACAGGTATTCAATTGGTCCCATTGTGCGGGTGGCCGCGCCATACGCGGATCCCCAGGCGGCCTGTCGGCCGGAGGGCAATCGGCCACTTTGCAGTGCCAGCACCAAAACATCGGCCACGGCTTTTTGTGCGCCGGAATCACCATACTCGCCGATGTGGCACAACACATGGAGAAAAGCCGGATAAAGCGCGTCGCCCAATGACAAACACAACCGCTCAACCCAGCGCACGCGGTCTTCAAGTGTGGGCAGATAGACGCAGCCTTCAATCAGCGCCTCTGCGGCGCTGTACCAATCGGGATCGGCGCGCAGCGCGCGCGATTTGATGCCATCACTCATAAAACGATGCTTGTTGTCATCGCAACACGATCAGGCACTGAGGCTAGCCCGCCCCTGGCGTACTTTTATTGACCGATCAGATGCGCGCGCCTTCAAACAGGCTGTCGAGGAAACGCGCCTCAAGTTGCGCCGCGCCGTCGCCGCTGGCTGGCGGCACGGAGAGCACCCGGGCCGCTTGACTGGAACCGTTGAAGCCGAATGCATCGGCTGCTTCGTCACCGTTTAACGCTTGGCTTGCCGTGCTCGTGGCGGCGGAACTGCGATTCCAACCGGCAACTGACGTGTTCAGGCCAGAAGGCAGCGATGTCAGGGATGGAAAGGAGGTCACAGCGAGGCTCGGTTGAAATCGGTATAGGTGTGAATGATAACGCTATCGGGTGAAACAACGGCACTACAACTGTCAGTGCCACTAAAGTTGTGTAAATGGTACCACATTCGATGCGCCATCGGTGTCGCTCGCGTTGCTTCATTAAGGATGCTCTGCGCAAGTAATCGCACATTAGGCATCTTGCGGACTCATGCAGTCTGCGGTACGTTGCAAATCCTCACCATCATTACGGTTATAGCTGCGGTTGGCGCATTGCAACCCATCCCGATCCGCAGCGCCCACTTGCCGCAGAACATCCTTACCGGCCAGGCGGTTCGATCAAGCAGCCCAAGACTGCTTCCAGAGAGACAGATGACGCGCCCTGTGCCGGGTCAATTCAACAGCGATTGCACTTGCGGCAGGATGTTCGGCAGCAGTTCAGCCAGGTTGTCCAGCAGCGTCTGAACCAGGGTTGACAGCAACACGAGCCATATCAGCACGGCTGTCAGCGTTTTGAGTGATGCCGAGATCGAGATCAAATTGAGCTGCGGCGCATAGCGGTTCATCAGCCCCAGGGACAGGTCAATGGTGTACAGCACGACCAGTACCGGCGCCGCCATCATGAAGGTTAAACCGGCAAAGCTGGCAAAAGCATGTTCGAACAGCGTCACGCCGACGTGCTTGATGGACAAGCCCTCTTGAGACAGCGGCCAGATTACGAAGCTTTGCATGAGCACGCCGATCCACAGCATCAGACCGCCGGAAAACATAAAGACATATATCGCCAAGCGCCCCAGGAAAGCGCCAGAGACCGATGTTGGCAGGCCCGACAACGGATCGGTTACCCGGGCTTGGCCCATGCTGCTGGCGCCGTCGACTACTTCGCCCGCGGCATCGAACGCCCACAGCACCGCCGCCAGCAGCAGTCCCATCGCCAAACCGAGAAAAGCCTCCTTGCCAAACAGCATCAACCAGTCGGATAGTCCCCAAGTGCTGATGTCTACCGGCGGCTGCATCGCCAGCGTGATGACGCCGAAGGCCAGGAAAATAGCGGCGCGCACCATCTGCGGCACGGTATCCGGGGACAAGATCGGCAACAATAAAAAAGCCAGCGCGAAGCGCGTGCTGGCAAGCGCGCTCAGCAGCGCCAGATCGCGCAGATTGCTGATGGTGGCGATCGTCTCACCCATGTCGTCAGCCTCAGATGCCGGACTGTTTCCCGCACACGGCTTACGGTCTCACCAGTATCGGAAACTCCGACATGATCCGGTCGGTAAACTGGTACAACGAGCCGCCAATCAGTGACGCGGTGATAAAGATCGTCAACACGATGGCGAAGAACTTCAGCGCATATTGCAGCGTTTGTTCCTGTATCTGCGTGGCCGCTTGAATCAGCGCGATCACCAATCCCACCAACGCCGCCGCGATCACGGGCGGTGCCGACAGCACCAACACCAGCCACAAAGCCTCATGAATCAGTTGCAGAGCTTGACTGTCTAGCATGTTGAAGTATGACTACTATTAATAAGAAAGCACCAAACCGTGCGCGATCTTGGTCCAGCCGTCCACCAGCACAAACAGCAACAGCTTAAAGGGCAATGAAATGGTGGTGGGTGACAGCATCATCATCCCCATTGCCGTCAGGATGTTGGCGATAACGAGGTCAATCACCAAAAACGGCAGGAAGATCAGAAAGCCGATTTGGAACGCCGACGACAGCTCGCTTACCGTGAACGCCGGCACAACCACCACAAAATCATTCTCCGCCAATTGGGCGGCGCGATCGGGCGGCAGGTTTTTTTGCGCTGTTTTGAGGAAAAACGCGCGTTGCGCGGGATTGGTGTGTTTGACAAGGAAATCCCGTAGCGGCTCTTTGGCCGCATCGGCCATATCCATGATGCCCTGCGTGCTGCTCATGGAGCTTTGCACCGTCTTGACGCGCGCGGACATCTCCAGGCCCACCGGGAACATCACGTATATCGTCAGTATCAGTGCCATGCCGTTAAGTACCACGTTGGGCGGAACCTGTTGCAGCCCGAGTGAATTCCTAAGCAAACTCAGCACCACAATGATTTTGGTAAACGAAGTCACCATCACGCCCACAAAGGGCGCCAACGCGACGACGAGGATCGTGATCAGCGCCGACGACGGGGTAAATTGGCTTAATTCCATGAGTACACGCTCTGACGGAGCGTCCGCGCCAATACATCCGTATCCGCGCAACGCCGACTGAACTTCCTTTCGCTAATCAGAACAGCCCCCTAAGTCGATGATTCTTGAACCTTCGTACCACCTTCGTTACGCTACACGCCGGCAACTGATTGTCCCCAAAATGCGCATGTTCTTTGCCCGTATCAATCTCTAAAACTTCATCTCATAGCACCGCTCAATCTTCAAGCAAACGTTCTCGCGCACTTGATCAAGTTCATCATCAAACTTTTGTACTTGGCTGGAAGCGTCAAATGATACATCAGCACCGTAACGTCGTGGTTCTTGTACAAGCATTTGCCCATCATCCACGAAACTTACGCTGCAAGCGGCGGGGATTATGCCCCCGGAACTTGTAGCTGACAGCCATTCATCATCATATCCACCGGCGGGAACTACAGTAAGCAATTGCGTTCGCTTCCCGCATCCCCCCTTATGCTGCGCTGCTTGCCCGCTCTTGCACGGACTCCAGCAGCATGCCATATCCCTGGCCTATCGGAAGCAGCGCGCCGCACGCGCGCACAATGCCAGCGCAGCACAACTGCGCTGCCCAAGGCTGCGGCACCGGCCAACGAAATGGCAGATTGGCACGCTCAAAGCCCATCCAGCAATCCAGCGGTACCGGTACGCCCTGCACCAGCCGCACCAAGGGCTGTGCTTCGTCATCGGGTTGCGCTGGTGGTGCCTCTGGCGGTGTGTCGGCAACCGCGCTTGCGGCTACCTCCAGTTGCTGTGCCGTCAAATCCAGCCGAGCAAGGCGTGTCGGCAAGCGCCCGCTCAAATCGCGCAGACGCACCATCCACTGCGGGCTAAAAGCCTGCGGCAACAAAACCAGTGCGCCCGGCTCTAATTGTTCAAGCACCGGCAGGGGCACATTGCCCAATATCAGATCGGCCGTTTGTGCCGCCCAGGTCATTGCCGGAGCACAAAGAATCTCTGGCGGCGGCGCCAGCAGCGCTTTCAATGGCAAGTGCAAGAGGGTGCCCGGCGGAGCCAGCACCGGGTTGCGCACCACCGCCTGATAACCATGATGCACCGCTTCATCGCAACTGCCGCAGGGAACCGGATCCCAATCTGACCGGAGCCATTGTTCGACCGCGCGTATCAACTGTTCGGCCTGCGCCAACTGCAATACCTGCTCGATTCCTGTCACAGGGCCTTTAACTGCTGTCTCGCGCGCCAGCGTCAGGCCCACCGCACCACACGTAGTAGCACCCCGAAAAAACAACTTAGCACTCACATCCGCTTGTTCAGAGAGGCTGTCGGTTGCGTCTTCAGAGAGGTTGTCGATTGCGTCCACTGGTTCACCAGAGAGGTTGTCGGTTGCGGTGGCTGGCTTGCATTTCCCGGTTTTCGTAATGCTTTTGCTGCCCCAAGCTTTTCTTGGCTGACCAAAAATCAAAGTGTATAACACGCTCCATGAAAACTAAAATTGGAACGCTTGCACTCGTCCAGTATGGCGCGCTCATGGCCGCCATGCAGGTAACCTTGACGGCCTGCCAAAGCAGCGCTTTGCCGCAGCCTCAACCCCTTTTGGCGCATACCCAAAAAGAAAGCGCATTGCTCCAAAAGGAGCAAAAGGAGCGCACTGACGCAACGGCGGCCTTGGCGCCAGTGGCCGGGGTATCTGCGCCGCAAGCGGCCGCATCCGGCCCGGCCGCAGCCAAGCGCGACTACGCCGTGCGCTGGTTGCGTCCATTGCAGGGCCGCGACAAAAACGATGACGTAGAAGCTATCTATCACGGATGGCAGCGCGGCATACAACTGATCGTCACATCCAAATCCGGCGCCGGCGAGGTTGAAGTACAACCCACGAACGCATTCTGGCCGCGCCATGTCCAGCTGCAATTTCAGTACGCATCCGGCAAGCCATTTAATGAACTGGAAAGACTTTACGTGCAAGTCGATCCGGATGCTTGGCCTGGCGACCGACAAACTGATCTATATCCCATGAACAATTTCGTGGTCTGGCAACGCGACGGCGTCATGCGCGTTGACTTGCCTGCCGGCTGGCTGCACGACCAGCAAGTCCTGCATATGGCCTGGGCAGATCACCTCAGCTCCTCGCTTGTCCTTCCAAATCCGCCCAAAACGCCCGCAGCTAAATAGCTGTGCGTGGTTCAATTGGCTGCGGCACTTGCTCTATGAATAATGCCATAACTCCTTCGCCTTGGACCGTCAACAACCGGCTGCGGTTACGCGAATTTGCCGCTCATGATGTTCAGCACATCATCGACATGCACACTCAGCCGCGCGTGCGCGCCCAACTGGTGGACGATTACCCCCTGGATGAACCGGCTTGTGCACAAAAATTCATTGCCGGAATACAGGCGTTCTACCGGAGCCACGAAGGTGCAGGCATTTGGTGCGCCGAGCGCGCCATACCGCCCGCCCCGCAAGACGTGGCCGAAGCGCGCGCTGCCCATGCCGCCGGGGAAATCAGTCATGCGTTGCTGACACTCATATCTTCGCCAACCTGGCACTTTATCGGCTGGTTCAGCCTGATGTACGTAGCCGATGATCCGTCTCAAATGGAAATTGGCGCACGCCTATTGCCCGAAGCCTGGGACGGCTCCACCGCACTGGACGGCGGCGAGTGGATGTTGACGCGCGCTTTTGAGCAACTAGGACATGACCGCGTATTCGGCTACTGCGACCCAGCCAACCGTTCCGCCGCGCATTGCCTGCGCGTACTGGGGTTTGCGCCCACCGGATTGGCTCCCTACGACGGACGCCAAGCCGCACAATTTCTTTTGCACCGCGAACATTGGAACAATT
>Ga0209738_10000296_pt1 | contig 10429 bp, 4 predicted proteins | sample TergutNc150P5_FD_187289 | JGI IMG/M metagenome (GOLD analysis project Ga0209738, IMG submission 187289) | Nasutitermes corniger P5 segment gut microbial community from laboratory colony in Florida, USA - Nc150 P5 (SPAdes) (version 2) | ecosystem: Host-associated > Arthropoda: Insects > Digestive...
TTTTGTAGGACCGCAGCACGATGTGGTAGTGATAAAATTAGTATCAGGTCTTGCACAGAAAATGGATTCATATCCGCCTTGACCATTTGAAATGTTTGGTTCGCGCCCGTTATAAACCGTTTGTAAAAGATATTGCCATGCCTCATTCAAAAACGGATTATCTTCCCCATAACGTGCTGTGATAAATGTCTCTAATTTTTTTTGTATAAATGAAGTGTCATCCCAAGCCCCGTCCAGCGCCCATTGATAAACGATAGCATTATTCTCAATTCCTTCTGGAAGAATGCCGACACCTTGCAATGTAGAAGAATTGCCGAAAATTCTTTCGGCTTTTTTCGGTTCATTCAATACGCGCAGCAAAGCGCTGCCGGTAGTGGTTTTACCGCCGAAATTGCTAACAGTACTCCATATCCAAGGGAAATTATTATACTGATTTCGTTGTAACCAAATTTCCTCTTGATCGCCCAAAAGATCGATGATTAGCGTGTTTTGTGCATTAAGTCCCTGTAAAATTTCTTCTTTCGGATTATTTCCCCAACCTTGCAATACCCAAACGGCATTCGGAAAATTTGCCTGCATATTTTGTTGCACCGATTTTGCATTCTCTGAAAGATTGACACCACTTGTGTTTCCGCCTTCGTGAAATAAATCGCCACCTAAATATTTAAAATCGTTTCCGTATAATTGTTTGAAATTTTGGTAGTACAATGAAGCTGTTTTTTTAAATAAAGTATCATTTGCCAATAATATCGAAGGTCGCCGAAATCCGCACCAATTGCCTTGTTCAACGATTTTAGCATTCGGGAAATGATTTTTTAAAGTACTTGGAACTAAACCTTCAAAGCCTTGTATCACCGGCTGAATATTGAGTTCTCTCATTCTTGCTAAAATCTTTTTTTGCAAATTTGTCCAATGTTGTATCATCCGGTTGCTTACGGGACCGCCCCAGCCTTCAAGATTGCCCATCAGCCACCATGCATTAAAAGCCGGTCCGGGAATAAAATCGCGAATTTCTTTATCGCTGAAACCAAGTTGCAACAAGGTTTTTTGCCAAACTTCTTCCGTACCAATCGGTGCAAGCATCAGGTTTACGCCGTTCAGCGACATCCAATCCAATTCTTTTTCCCATTGTTCCCAATTCCAAAAACTCATCGTGTAATTAATGGTGCAATAATTCAACGCATAACGCAGCGGAAAAACAGCCGAAACGCTTTCTACATCATTGGTTGCAGGCAATGCATCTGGAATTTGCATATTGTCGCCGGTATGTGAAAGTGAGGAATGACAATACTTTTTTACATAATCATATAAAGCGTAAGCCGCCGCATTAACCGTATTGGCATGAATAAAAAGTTGATTATTGACCGAATAATAACTTGCTGTATCCTGTTGTACATTCTCAATTTTTGCAAAAGATACTTTCCTTTCAAGCTTCTGAAAACGGCGTGCAATAAGGTTTTGAATGGATTGAAAATCTTGGGCAAATCCGTTTTTACTCATTAATAATAATAGTAAAAAAAAGATTACTCTGTAAAATTTGATGAACATGATTATTCATTTATCAATTGAAAATGCGCCCGAAAAGTAATACTTTTGGGCATTATTATTCAACTATGAGTCAAGAATTATTTAAACCCGTTATCGGTATTACTTGCGGAGACCTTAATGGTATTGGCATCGAGGTCGTCATTAAATCACTTGCCGATAATCGAATTCTCGATATTTGTACGCCCATTATTTACGGCAACAGTAAGTGTATTAATTTTTATCGCAAATTTATTGAAGGCGGAAATTTTCAATTTTCCATTATTAAAGACGATGGAAAAATTAATTATAAACAGACCAATATTTTAAATTGCTGGACGGAAGATGTAAGTATTCATCCGGGTTTGCTGGACGAAACTGCCGGTAAATACGCACGGATAGCGCTGGAAACCGCCGTAAGAGATTTGAAAGAAAATAAAATTCAGGGAGTGGTAACAGCGCCTATTAATAAGAAAACCATTCAATCCGAGCATTTTCATTACAGCGGGCAAACGCCGTATTTCCGCGATGCTTTTGGCATGGACGATGTTGCTATGCTGATGGTTACCGGCAATATGCGCATAGCCGTTTTGACGGAGCATTTGCCTATTTCGGATGTTGCCAAACAGATAACAAAAGAAGCTATCATACGCAAATTGGAAGTTATCAACAAAAGTCTGGAAAGAGATTTTAATATTACAAAACCGCGCATTGCCGTGCTGGCGCTTAATCCGCACGCCGGCGACGACGGTTTGATTGGCGATGAAGAAATAAAAATCATCGCGCCTGCCATTACCGAAGTAAAACAAAAAAACAATATTCATGCATTCGGTCCGTTCAGCGCCGATGCGTTTTTTGCGCATTCGCAGCACAAAAAGTTCGATGCCGTATTGGCTATGTACCACGATCAGGGTTTGATACCTTTTAAATCGTTGGCTTCGAGCGAAGGTACCAATTACACAGCCGGATTGCCGATTGTGCGTACCAGTCCCGATCACGGTACGGCTTTTGATATTGCGGGCAAAGGCATTGCCAATTACGAATCGATGTTGCAGGCAATTTTTACATGCGTGGATATTTTGCGCAGCCGAAAGGAATATGATGCTTCGCACGAAAATGCCGTACAAAAAAGAAGTCAGCGCGTTATTGATAATATGGAAGATGAAGCGGTAACGGAAGCGTAATATTTTGTAGTGAAGAAATCTTTTAGTAAGAATAGAAAATCATTTTATTCTCCTGTTTCGTAATCGAATTTCCGTTAGACGGAAAAAATAACCTAAGCATATATAAGCATATACTTGCAGCTATTGCCGGCGTGCTGGGGATGCTTATTTCTTATGGAATAGAATTGTAACCCTTCCCATTTATCTATCTAATTATTTTTAACATTTTATTTATCTACTAATATTGTCTGAAAATAAGTTGTAGTATATATACTATACAATATAAATATACTTTATAATTAAAATTAAATATAAAATTTTGATGAAATTGCCCTATCTTTGCAACGCTTAAAAAGGAATAATGTCAATGAAAAATTATTTTAAGCTTTCAGCGATGCCAAGGGGGTAGAGGGTACTAAGTGCTTAAACCTGAAAATGTAAGGCATCAAAAAATAAAAAACTACTTAAATTATTTATCTCTATGTTCCTTATGCAAGTCATAAGAGGATGATAAAATTATTTTTGGCATACATATAAATCTTATTATTTTTTTAGTTCTTTACATTCATTATATAGTTTATTTATATAGAATATTATTAAACAAATGATATGCTTCGATGCGTTTGCGATGATGAAAAATATAATGTAGCATATTTTTTAATTATTTAAATAAATAAAGATGATGAGAAAAATTTATCTTTCTATTTTAGCGCTGGGCTTGGCATTTCAAGCCGGCGCGCAAGCGACTACTCCATTTACTTGTACGAATGGTGTTGTTTATCAAGTTGTCGGCAATGCGTTTTATGAGTACACGATTATTCCGGGGCAAGCGGTAACCGGTACTTGGATTGCTAATATAAACAATAGTGGTTTGACCGGTACCGTGGCGGTGAATGCTATGGGGTATGATACAATCAGCAATATGTTGTGGGCATTGGTTTGTAACGGCTCTCGCACATATGTAGTAGAAATAGACGTGAATGGGCATGCAAGTTATCTTCCCGTATCAAATGCGTCAGGGGCAGATGACGATTTTTTTGATGGTGTACAATCGCCGTATTTTAATGTAGGCGATGTTCATGACGGTTATCTCTATGCTGCGGTGGGAAACGGTATTAATGGACCTACCTACTATTGTGTGATAGATATTAATAAAAATAGAAGTACCTATTTACAACTTGTAGATCCTACTAATTTAACGCAGGCAAGCAATAATACGTATGCAATCAGTACTCCTGATGGTCCTATTCAAGACTGGGTATATACCCAAAACAATACCTTGGTATCCGTCTCTGTTCAGGATAGTATTAATCATAAATATTTTGTCGTAACATATAGTCCGACTACCGGAGATGTACAATCAAGCATACCCATAACAGGCGATGCGGCAAATTACACGGAAAGGGGTTTCGGTTCCATGTTTTATGATGCCAGCGGCAATTTTTACATTATGGGAAATAGTACCGGCAATCTTTACAGGGTAGATATTACTAATGGTGCTACCACTCAGGTTGCCAATATAGGTGCGAATAATAATAATGACGGCGCGAGCTGCCCCAATTCTTATGTGATACCGCCTAACAGCTTGCCGATAACGCTGCAATCTTTCACAGTGAAGGCTAACGGCAATACGGCTTCTGTGCAATGGACATCAGCGGTGGAAAGCAACAATAAAGGTTTTTATGTAGAACGCAGCGCCGATGGGCAAAATTGGAAGGATATAACTTTTGTTGCCACCAAAGCTGCCGGCGGAAACAGCAGCGCTCCGCTGAATTATCAATATACCGACCAGAATCCGCAACAGGGATACAACTATTATCGTTTGAAGCAAGTAAGCTTGGAGGGAACAGCAACCTTCTCCGGCGTGCAGAGTGTAGTATTCAGCAATATCGGAACACGCATTTATCCCAATCCAACGAATGGAGTATTGCATGTGAATGTAAGCGTTTCGGGTACTTATCGCTTGGTCAATGCCGGCGGCGCAATAGCATTAAAAGGTAGTTTGCAATCGGGCGATAATTTATTGAACGTTACCGGATTATCAAGCGGCATTTATTTTATGCAAATCATATCCGGCAATAATGTAAAAAATACGTATGAAGTAGAGATAAAGTAAGAAGTTCTAAGTTCTACGTTTTAAGTTTTTTAGAGGGATAATATTATTATTGACATCTAAAATTTCATTTTGAGATTCCCGCGCTTGCGCGGGAATCTTTTATTTACGCTATCACCCTGCTGAACTTGTTTCGACATCATATCTGACATGAAAGAGATTTTTTGAATATTTTTCTTTCTTTCCACAATGAAATTTACCCCTAAATTTAATTTTTAACATTTTTATTTTCTATATTAAAAATTTGAAAATAAATTATAGTATATATTGTATGTATATATATGTGTATATAAAGATGAGTTTTTAATTGAATTACTGTATATTTGTAGCACTAAAAATGAATAATATCAATTGAAAAAATGTTTTAGGCTTGCAGCGGTAGCGGCGGAGGAAAGGGTAGATATGTAAGCTTAAAATTTGAGGCGCGAAAAAAACAAACTATTCAAATTTTATTATCTGTGTTACGCAAATCGTAAGGTCATTAGCGCATTATTTTTAGGGTGGTTCTGGTTGTTTTTTTACGTCTTTATATTATCGGAATTTCTTATACAATAAGAAATTATTAAACAGATGATGCACTTGGGCATATATGTTCCGATAAAGACAGCATGGGATTTTTTAACAATTTAAACAATAAAATGATGAGAAGGTTTTCTTTATTTATGTTGGCGCTGGGCTTGGCATTTCAAGTAAGCGCACAGGCGCCGTTTAACTGTACAAGCGGCAGTATATTAACTATTTCTAATGATACGCTTTATTCGTACATCATTAGCGGAAAAAAACTTACTTCCAACGGAGCAGCTGTTTATATAGATACTACCGGTTGGAATATTCCCAGCGTGCCGTTAGCGGCAGCGGCTATCAATGCTATTGCTTATGATACCATCAGCAATACGGTGTGGGGCGTAATTTCCAATGGTAGTAACTATGTGGGATTGGTACAAATAGGCTCAGACGGTAAAACAAAACTTTTGCCCATAGCCAATCCGAACTTTACGGTAGAAACAACGCTTGGTACTACACCTCCTAATATATCAAGCTTTACAGCTATCCGTTGGACGGTTGGAGAGATTCATAACGGGTATCTCTACCTTTCCGCAGGCGGATCTAATTACAGCGTTTATCCGAACGCAAGTCCTTTTGTTATCATAGACATTAATCCGAGCAGATCTACTTATTTGAATGTTTTACTTCCGCTTAATTTAGGAACACCGATAGCAAGTGGCACTGAAGCGCAGTTTAATATAAACAGCTCGTATGGCGCTCTCGGGGATTGGGTATATATGCCTGCTAACGGCAGCACGCTCATACAGGATGCTTTGGTATATATTAGTACAAATACTTCCAACGTTTCCACACTAACAGCGATAGCTGTGATTAACGGCAGTGCTAGTGTAATGGCGACTTCCCCACAGATTGTACTACCAAACGGTGTAATCGAAACAAGTTTCGGCTCCCTGTTTACCGACGGCAAGGGAAATCTGTATGCTAAGGGAAGTACAACGGGCAATCTTTATCAAATCAATATGCCGACTTCAACCACAGCAACAAGCGTACAAGCTACGCTTATTGGCAATATAGGCACTACTACAATGAATATTAAGGGAAGTGGTCTTCTTAACGACAATAATGACGGCACCGGCTGCCTTGTATCTTCCAAGAGCTTGCCGATAGCGCTGCAATCTTTCACGGTAAAGGAAGAGGGCGATGACGCTTCCGTACAATGGACAACAACTATGGAAACCAATAACAAAGGTTTCTATGTAGAACGCAGCACAGATGGACAAAATTGGCAGGATATAACCTTTGTTGCCAGCAAAGCCGCTAACGGCAACAGCAGCGAATTATTGAATTATCAATATATTGATGAATATCCGCAGCAAGGTTACAATTATTATCGTCTGAAACAAGTAGATTTGGATGGTACGGTAACCTTCACCGATGTGCAAAGCATAGTGTTCAGCAATACCAAAACGCGCATTTATCCTAATCCGGCAAACGGCGTATTGCATGTACAGGTAAGTGCTTCGGGTACTTATCGGTTGATAAATACAGGCGGTGCAATAGTCTTGCAAGGTAGTTTGCAATCGGGCGATAATTTGCTGAATGTTACCGATTTGGCAAGCGGTATTTATTTTATGCAAATTGTATCTGGCAATAATGTAAAAAATACATACAAAATAGAAATAAGGTAAGAAAGCTTGGTTTTTTAATAATGGACATAAGATTCCCGCGCAAGTGCGGGAATCTTTTATTTATACTATATATCATGCGGAACTTGTTTCAGCATTACGTTGAGTAAAGCCCACTATGACGTAAAGCAAATTCACAAAAAAATCATTTTCAAATTAAATTTTTAACATTTTGTTTTTTATCTTAAAAATTTGAATTAAATTATAGTATATATGCTATATGTATAGATATGGCATATAAAATAAAAAAGGAGATAAGTTTTTAGCTAAATTACTGTACGTTTGCGACACTAAAAAATGAATAATGTCAGTAGAAAAAAATTTTAAGCTTGCAGCGATAGCAATGTGTAAAGGAACAGGCGTGTAAGAATGAAATTTGGGGCGCGAAAAACAAAAGGGCTACTCAAATTTTATTATCTGTATTACGCAGTTGTAAGGGAATTATTTTGGGGGATAAATCTTATTGTTTTTTACGTCTTTACATTATTTGAAATTCTTATTATCATAATAAATGATGCATTTAAGCATATCTGTTATGATAAAAAACAGTATAGGATATTTTTAATAATTTAAACAATAAAAAATGATGAGAAGGTTTTATTTATTTATCTTGGCGCTGGGCTTAGTATTTCAAGTCAGCGCACAGACACCTACGCCTTTTACTTGTACGAGTGGCACGTTTTATCAAGTTTCGGGCAACACGCTTTACAAGTACACTTACACGGGAGCCGGTTCGTTTAGTGTTACTACGGTTGCTGCCATCAATACCAGTAAGAGTACGGTGGGTGGTACCAGCCAGCGCATCAATGCTATCGGGTACGATACCATCAGCAACATGATATGGGGTACCATATGGGGTACCGGTACCGGCAGTACTTCGGTGCAATTAGTGGAAATAGATGCAAATGGAAATGCAACTTATTTGACTATAAAAAATCCGCCGTCTTCCTATACATTTGCAGCATCAATTGGATTTACTATTGGAGATATTCATAACGGTTACCTTTATCTTACATCGGGCAATAACGGCAGCGCTACTGCCTCTTATTATGTAATAGATATCAATCCAAGCAGAACCGCTACCTATTTAAACTTTGTAAACCCTGCTAATTTAACACAGGTATCAAATAAAGGTATCACAATCAATTATACAAATAACAACATTGCCGATTGGATATATAATAGTAATACCGGTATGTTGGTGGCCGTTTCAAGTACTGCTCAGTCTTCTTCCGGTACTTACAATCTGGTATCTTATAATCCGACTACCGGCGCTCTTGCATCAACTGTAAAGATAACCGGTATAGCAACGGGAAGCGAACAAAATGGTTTCGGTTCCGTATTTATTGATGCAACCGGTAATCTATACGCTTTTGGAAACAGTACCGGCAATTTTTATCAGATAACGCCTGCCGGCGTTGCCACTACAATTTCCTATGCTTTGCCCGGAAATACCCAAAATGACGGAGCCAGCTGCCCAAATGAGATTATTTTGCAAGTGCCGGCTGCCATGCCGATAACGCTGCAATCTTTCATGGTGAAGGAAGAGAGTAATACGGCTTCCTTGCAATGGACAACCGTTACGGAAACCAATAACAAAGGCTTTTATGTAGAACGCAGCACAGATGGACAAAATTGGCAGGATATAACCTTTGTTGCCAGCAAAGCCGCTAACGGCAACAGCAGCGAACTGTTGAATTATCAATATATTGATGAATATCCGCAGCAGGGTTACAACTATTACCGCTTGAAACAAGTAGATTTGGATGGTACGGTAACCTTCTCTGACGTGCAAAGCGTAATGTTCAGCAATACCAAAACGCGCATTTATCCTAATCCGACTACCGGCTCATTGCATGTAGTATTAAGTACTTCGGCTACTTATCAATTGGTCAATACAGGCGGTGCGGTAGCTATGCAAGGCAGTTTACAGTCGGGCGATAATTTGCTGAATGTTACCGGATTGGCAAGCGGCATTTATTTTATGGAAATCGTATCCGATAAGAATGTAAAAAATACGTATGAAGTAGAGATAAGGTAAGAAAGTTTTAAGTGCTACGTTCTACGTTTTTTACGGAGTAATTTTATGAATGACATTTAAAATTCTATTTTTAAGATTCCCGTTTTCGCCGTCATCTCTGCGAAAGCGGGAATTTTATTTGCAAAAAGAGGATGTATCAATCCCGCAAGGACATATGGCAAATCCACAATGAAAATTATCCTTAAATTTATTTTTTAACATTTTGTTTTTCCATATTGGGAATATGGAAATAGGTTGCAGTATATATTTCATTTATGCATATGTATATATAAAGATAAGTTTTTGACTGAGTTATTGTATATTTGCGGCACTAAAAAATGAATAATGTCAATGAAGAAACATTTTAAGCTTGCAGCGATAGCCGTGGGTAAAAGAATAGGCGTGTAAGCCTGAAATTTGAGGCGCAAAAAACAAAAGAGCTACTCAAATGTTATTACCTATGCTATGCAAATCGTAAGATAATGGGAGCATTATTTTTGGGATAAATCTTGTTGTTTTTTACCTCTTTACATTATTGAATTTCTTAGTACACAGGAAATTGACGTAACAGATATACTTAAACGCATCATCTGTTACGATAAAAAACAGTATAGGATTCTTTAATAATTTAAACAATAAAAAATGATGAGAAAGATTTATTTATCTATTATGGCGCTGGGCTTGGCATTTCAAGCCGGCGCGCAGGCAACTACGCCGTTTACTTGTTCAAACGGTGTGGACTATCAAATTGCCAGCAATGTGCTAATCAAATACACGGTTACGCCGACTGCTGGTTATTCTACAATCGCTACCATAACGCCGAGCGGGACGACGAATACGGGTGCAAGTGTTATATCCAACGGGCTTATCAATGCTATTGGATATGATGTTAATTCTAACATGATATGGGGCGTGCTTAGTGTTGGCGGCGGCTCCACTGTCCAATTGGTGGAAATAGATGCCAATGGAAAGGCAAGTTATTTTACGATAAAAAATCCGCCGGCTTCTTGGAGTTATTCATTGGCAGGCTCATCGTATGTTAATTATAATGTAGGGGATGTTAATAACGGATACCTCTATTTTGCATCGGTAAATGCCAGCGGCGCTTATTATTATGTGGTAGATATTAATCCAAAAAGATCCACTTATTTACAACTTGTAAATCCTGCTAATTTAACACAGGCATCAAATACTGCTATCTCACTCAGTACTTCATATGGTACAATTGCGGATTGGTCATATACCAAAAACAATACCTTAGTATCGGTTTCCGTTTCTAATGGTACATTTTATTTAGTAACGTACAACCCGGCTACCGGCGGTATAGTAGGAACGCCCGTGCAAATAAAGGGTGCTGCGGTAAACGCCAGCCCTGCGGAAACCGGCTTCGGCGCCACGTTTTATGACGCTGCCGGCA
>Ga0209738_10000297_pt1 | contig 10410 bp, 4 predicted proteins | sample TergutNc150P5_FD_187289 | JGI IMG/M metagenome (GOLD analysis project Ga0209738, IMG submission 187289) | Nasutitermes corniger P5 segment gut microbial community from laboratory colony in Florida, USA - Nc150 P5 (SPAdes) (version 2) | ecosystem: Host-associated > Arthropoda: Insects > Digestive...
GCGGCGGAAAAACTCAACGCCACTGTCGTCAACATGCGCTGGGCCAAGCCGCTCGATCTCGACCTGCTGCAAACCGTTGCCCAACAGCATGCGGCCATCGTCACGATAGAGGAGGGCGCCATTCTGGGCGGCGCCGGCAGCGCGGCGGCGCAGGCCCTGGCCGCCTTGCGCATTACCAAACCCTTTTTGCATTTGGGGCTGTCCGACCGCTTCATCGAACATGGCGCCCCGGAACGCCTTTTGGCACTGCAAGGACTGGATGCAACCGGCATTGAGGCGGCGATAAGGAAACGGTTTGGGGAGCTGTTGACGCGTATATGAAGTGCAAACCTGCAATGCGCGTGCGAGTAAATTCATTGAAACGCCGGTTGATTTTGTGTTTGTGTTTGTGTTTAATTTCATCCTTGTTGGGTGTGATTTGTGTGATATCTGTATGAAAATTTAAAAGTGCTTTATGAATCCCGATAATATAGAACTGCATGATGCACTGTTGGAAAGAATAGAAATATCTGTTGGGAAAATTTCCATTTCCATACAATATTTTCCGGACATAAGTATTTTGGCAAAATGCCATTCAGATGAAATGAGATCGAAATACAGAAAGCCGCTTCTATTGGAGTTTGACGGTGTGCAGGAATCAAATTTATTGACAAGCCACTCAATTCTGTTTAAAAATAAAGAACCCGGCAATGTGGTTTCTTGGTCACCTAATTGGGGCGACGTAACTTATATAGTTTTAGAGGAGGGCTTTATTTCTGTCAAGGCAAAAACTTTGAATGTTCTTTTCCCGGAATCCACCGTACCCAGCGCCGACATCTGTGGCGGAGATAGTTGAATCAGCAGAAAAGACTAATTAACGTCATGAAATTAAAAAGCACTGTTTTTATTTGTTGTCATTCATATTCAGTTTTGGATTACTGCTTATGACAATGACAAGCGGACCTATGGGGTATATAGATTCGCATGTTATGTTTTGGGGATTTTATCTGTCGTGGGGCGCTTGCTGCGGTCGTCAGTTTTTTGGGGAAATTTTATATTTCCTTGATATTGTCAATTGTTTTGATGGGATCTGTTGTCGTTGAGCAAATAGTTCGATGGCCGGCAATTTCAATAGACGTTGTGATATTGATGATAGTTGCCCAGGGCGCATGGATTGATTATAAAAATATTAAATCAAAAAATGCATGTGTTTAGAGTCAACGGCGATGGAAGATTTGAAAAATTGACGGCCGCTGACAGAGCGGCACTGTATTGATGTCCTCTACGCTGCGGCCTTGTACCCGTCTGCAAGTGTTGCCGGCGGCTGGCCGCGGGTAAAACGCCATCCCGCAAAGCACTTTGCAAGATCTGGCCTTTGCGTGGTTGGAACACACAGCGCCGCCACTGAACAGAGCGCGCGTCATCTACCGCACCGACGGCGGCGTGGCAGGCGATCAGCACGACGCCATGGGGCACAAGGGCCCAGAGTACCAACGCGCTGGGCATCGTCATCAAGACGCGTCATCAAGACAGAACCCGCCCGCGCGCCATCGCCTGCGGCGCGCGAGCCCGGCAGTAGGCACGGTAGGGCATGACATGGCATAATCGCCCATCCTTTGGAGACGTGACCGAGTGGCCGAAGGTGCTCCCCTGCTAAGGGAGTATGGGGTGTAGAGCCTCATCGAGGGTTCGAATCCCTCCGTCTCCGCCAAGAACACATGCAAGATCAACCGTAACGGCCCCATCAGGGGCCGTTTTTGTTTATCAGACTCGTGGCACCCTGTGGCGCGCGTGCCGCCCGGACGGGCCGGCGCGGAGGCCGTATCCGGGTCAATGGCGGGAGAGGCTGGTGGCTTGCCGCCTTACCGTATCCGTATCACGCGCTCGGCGGTGCAGGCGACGCGCTTGCGCAGGCGGGCCTCGATCGCCGGGTCCAACACGCTGGGCAATTCGGTGAGTACCGCTACCGGGCCGATCATCTGGTGTGCTGGTCTGCCGGGACGGTATCATCAACACGGTTATCGCTTGGGTACAAGGGCGGCAGCGCGGTCGCCATCGCGCATCTTTTTGACCCGCGAAATCCGGCGGGTAAAAAACGCGATTACTTCTATTTGGTTGTGTACGATAGATTCATTGCCCGTGTGCGGCACGGTGTCGAGTTGCTCGACTCAATCCTGCGCATCACCCTCAGGCGTTGTCGCTGGTGCTTACCGGCCGGGACGGCAGTTGCGCGCACGGGCGCATACGCGCCCGCTGCCAGTCATTGGCATATCGACCGCTTTGAGTGGCTGCCCGACGATCAGCGCTTACATGTGGCGGGGTGGGCATGGGGCACGCGGCCGCCGATCAAGATCGCGGTGATGGTCGGGGGGCGCCTGATCGCCGAATTGGACCGTGGCCTGCTGCGTGAGGATGTGGCGGCGGCGTTTCCCGATTTTGCAGATGCGCGGTTTTCGGGCTTTGATGCGCAATTGGACATCGGCCCGCTCGGCTCGGACGTGGGCGTGGTTGCCATCGTGGCGAAAAACGCCCGCGGCGCTCAGACCTCTTTGCTGCGGCAGAGCGTGTTTGTGCCGGCTTGCAAGCAGCGCTGGTCGGCGCTGCTGGATCAGCACGGGATTCAGGAGGACGATGTTTTCTACGTTCCCATCGCCACCAGTCACGTTGCGCAAGGCGGTGCGGAAGGTATCAAGGAGACCTTCGGCAGATACGAAAGCCGCACGGTAAAAGTCGGCTTCCGTGTTCAGATCCTTTACCTGCGGACCACCCGCGGCGCGGCGTTGGACTACGTGTTCGATCCGGATTTCGTTGCCGATAAACGCTGCGGCGACAGGCTGATTGCCGAAGATGGCCTCAACGACGCGATTCGGTATGCCGTTGAACAGCAGATGCCTGTGCTGTTTACGCTCAACGGCGGCATCTGGGCCGATTCCGCTTGCGAGGCGGTGGATTGGGACGTCAACGATGCGCTCGAACGCGACGAGAGCTTGTGCCAATGGAACGAGAAGAACCAGGTCATGCCCGATACGGCGCTGGCCGATTTGCCGGGTTCGGTCGCATCGCCGGAACTCGGCCGGTCCTTGAGCCTGAACGTCTACATGACCAAGGCGCGGTTCTACAAAAAGCGCAATCTGCAACAGGCGGCGGCGCTGGTCGCGCGTTTCGCTGCGCAGTACCCGGCGTTGTTTATCGGTGTGGCGCTCGATCCGGATGTTTACATCAATCCTTTTTTTGAGGGAACGCAGTGGTACGACTACAACCCAGCTACCTTGCGCCAGTTCCGGCATTGGCTGCGCGGCGATGGGCCTTATGCCGGTGATACGGGCGGGGACGACGATGTGCCGGATTTGTCGGTGTATCGCCGGGCGTCGGTGTTCACGCTCGATGAGATCGACGCGCTGGTCGGCCGGCACCACGCCTCATGGGACGAGGTTGATCCGCCGCGCAAGTTCCCGACGGAGCTGTTCGGACGGCCGTTTTGGAAGAGTCCGTGGTTTGCGCTGTGGGAGCAGTTCAAGCGGCATCTGGTGAAACTGCATTACGACGAGTTGTCGCAATGGGTAGCCGAGGCTGGCATTAGTCCCGGCCGCATCTATTCCGCGCAGGGTTTTATGCAGCCGCTGGAAAAGATTGATCCGCTGCCGGTACGGCTGGACAGCCCGGCTAAAAATTACGACGCGGCCGGCGTATCGATCGAAGGCGCCGTGCCTGCGCATGGTCGGCTGGGGGCAATTCTCTACGGCGAGAGTGCCGCCAACAGTATTCGCATGGAAGGTGCGGCGTCGTTGTTTGCCGAGTTCAGGGCCTACAGCGCCGAATGGGCCGTGGTCGAATACAACACCACGCATTTACTGGCGTCCCAACACCTGGGCACTTATGCGGAAGGTTACCGGTCTTTGCGCGACATAGCCAACTATGGCGCACGCTTTGTCTCACCCATGGCGTGGAACGGCAGCCCAGGTGAAACGGCAGGCCGGAGCGATTTTCGGGGCTATACCGCGCTACGGCGCACGCCTTTGGAAGAAGCCATCACGCATTTCATGCTGGCGCGAGCTGATTTGCCCCGGCGCGCGCGCCTGTGGACTTTCGGCGCTGCGGAATATGTTGACGGCGACGGCTGGCAGGTCAATGGCGAGCCGGTGGCGCCAAACCCGGCGGGCGTGTTGTCCCTGCCCTTGGACCGCCAGGGCGGCGCGGCGCTGGTTTCCCCCGCGGAACTGGCTTGCCGCGCGGGCGATTACCAGGCGGTCGTCGTTCAGGCACAGATGCCGGATGCGGCAGTGACGCTCGAAGTGCATGGGCAGGCCGATGACGGACACTGGATTACCCTGTGCACGGCCATGGCATGGCGGCAGTTCAAGCAGACTGCGGCGGGCGCTTGGGTGCCCCTGGCCTGCGCAGAACCGGCGGCGGATGCGCAACAAAGTCAACTTCGGTTGCAACGCATCCGGCTGTCCTGGCGCGGTCAGCCTGGAGCGGCGTTGACGGTCAGGTCCGTCGCGCTGTATCCGCGCTCGCGCGGCCGGTGATTCCATCTGATTGCGTCTGATCCCGGTGAGGTGCCGGGACTTTGCCGGCGCCAGCCGGTTCACGCGGCTATTCAGACCGTTTTTGCCGACTGCTCCGCCGCCTCAATGGTGTTGACCAGCAACATGGCGCGGGTCATGGGGCCGACGCCGCCGGGGACGGGCGTGATCCAGCCCGCGACTTGACTGACGCCCGCAAAATCCACGTCGCCGCAGAGCTTGCCGTTGTCGTCGCGGTTCATCCCCACGTCAATGACGACGGCACCGGGCTTGACCATGTCGGCGGTCAGCACGCCGCGTTTGCCGACGGCGGCCACGATCACGTCCGCCTCGCGCGTGTAATGCGCCAGATCGCGCGTGGCGCTGTGGCAGATGGTGACGGTGGCGTTTTGTGCAAGCAGCATCAGCGCCATGGGTTTGCCGACGATGTTGCTGCGGCCGATGACGACGGCATGCTTGCCCTTGAGGTCGTAGCCGATGCTTTCAAGCATGCGCATGCAGCCGTAGGGCGTGCAAGGGCGAAAGCCCGGACGCCCGACCATCAGCGCGCCGGCGCTGGCGACGTGAAAACCGTCCACGTCTTTTGCGGGCGCGATGGTTTCGATGACGGCCTGCGCGTCCATCTGCGGCGGCAGGGGCAGTTGCACCAGGATGCCGTGTACGCCCGCGTCGGCGTTGAGCGCGCGGATGCGCGCGAGCAATTCAGCCTGCGGCAGCGTGGCCGGATAACGCTCCAGCGTGGCTTTGAGGCCCGTCTGCTCGCTGTCGGCAACCTTGTTGCGCACATAGACCTGGCTGGCCGGGTTCTCGCCGACCAGGATCACGGTCAAGTGCGGCGCTATGCCGCGTTGTTTGAGCGCTGCCACGCGCCCGGCGATTTCGGCGCGCACTTGGCGCGCGAGGGCGTTACCGTCGATGAGTTGTGCAGTCATGATTCGGAACCGAGGACAAAACGGAACAAATCGGCGGCCTTGTCGGCGCCGAGCTTTTTCATTATGTTGGCACGGTGCGTTTCCACGGTTTTGGCGCTGATGCCCAGATCGTGGGCGACTTGCTTGTTGAGCCGCCCGGCGACGATGCGCTCAAGCACCTGCGTTTCACGGTGGGTCAGGGTAGCCAACAAGGTTTCGCGGTTGGTGTTTTGGTGCTGCTGTGCAAAACGGATGGACGCGGCGGCCAGCAGCCGCTCAACGGTTTGAATCAGCGCGATTTCGTCGAAAGGCTTCTGGATGAAGTCGAGCGCGCCTTTTTTCATGGCTTCGACGGCCATGGACACGTCGCCGTGGCCGGTGATGAAGGCCATCGGCAGCGGGGAATCCCGTTCGGCCAGGCGTTTTTGCAATTCCAGCCCGTTCATGCCGCCCATGCGGATGTCGGCCAACAGGCCGGCGACTTTGTGCAGATCGTAGTGGGCCAGGAACGCCTCGGCGGAGTCGTAGCACTGAACGCGAAAGCCTTGCCCCTCCAGCAGCCACTGCACGGAATCGCGCACCGCGTCGTCGTCATCGACGACGTAGATCAGCCCGCGCGCGGAGTTCGGATTCATGAATGTCAGGGGTTTCCCGTGGGAGCGGCAGCCGGTATCCAGACGGTAAACCGGCAGCCGGTAACGGCTTGTTGATTGTAAAGATTCTCGGCTGCGATCCGGCCCTGATGCGCCTCGACAATGGAGCGGCACAGCGACAGGCCGATGCCCAATCCGTCGCTTTTGGTGCTGAAGAAGGTTTCGTAGAGCCGCGCCTGTACCTGCGGCGGCAGGCCAGCGCCGGTATCGCCGACCACGAAGCGCACGGCGGCCAGGCCGTCGAGCGTATCGGCATCGATCTGCAAATCGACGATGCGCTCGGCGGGCGGGCGTTGTGCGGCATCGATGGATTCGGCGCCGTTTTTCAGCAGATTGAGCAGCACCTGTTCGATCAGAATCGGATCGGCCCATAGCGGCGGCAGGCCGGGCGCGCAGTGCCAGGTCAGGCGCACCTGGCGGCGGCGCAGCGCGATGCCGGCCAGCTCCACGGCTTGTTCGGCCACGGTTTCAGCCGACGTCCGCTGGCGGTTGGGTTCGCTGCGTTTGATGAAACCGCGGATGTGCGCGATGACCTGGCCCGCGCGCTGCGCCTGGTAGGCGGTTTTTTCCAGCGCGGCGAGCAACTCGGCGGTCTCGATCTGCCCGGCTTCAATGCGCGCGATGATGCCGCGGCAATAGTTGCTGATGGCCGTGAGCGGCTGATTGAGTTCATGCGCCACGCTCGAAGCCATTTCGCCCATGGTGATCAGGCGGCTGGCGGTTTCGGCCCGCTCGGCTTGCACGGCGGCCTGTTCTTCGGCTTGGCGCTGCGCGGTAATGTCGGTAGCGATGACGATCTGCGCCAGCCGCCCGTCAACCCAGGTGAGGTAGCGCGACCGTACTTCGATCCATCGTCCCAGGCGCTTGTCGCGGATTTCGACACGTCCGGTGCCGGCATGGTCTGCACTCTGGTTTTCCAGGTTTTCGGCCGGCAGTCCTGCCAGCGCATCGGCCATGTCGCGGTTTTCGTCGGCCAGACCGTGCAGCTGGGCCGTGCCGCCGCGTTCGAGCAGCATCCAATGCCCGGCGGCGCCATGTCCGAACCATTGGCGGTATTGCCGGTTGGCGTAGAGCAGGTCTTTGCTGCCCAGCGGCGCCACCGATACCGCCGCATCCAGCGCGCCCAGCACGGTGACGAAGCGTTCCTGAGCGGCGGCGAGTTCGCGCCGGATACCGGCCGGTTCGGTGATGTCGGTCATCATCGCCAGCCAGCCGGTTTGCTGCCCATCGGCCAAAAACAGCGGCGAGATGTACATGCGGGCGTCGAACAGGCTGCCGTCCTTGCGCTTGACGCGCAGTTGGATGCCGCGGCGCGGATCGATGTCGCCGTTCAGTTCGCGGGCCAGGTAGGCCGCGTATTGCGCATAGTTTTCCTGGGACCAATAAGAAAAGGGCGCGCACTGGCCGACCAGCTCTCTGGCCGAGCAGCCGGTCATCCGGCAGAAGGCGGCGTTGACGTAGGTGATGCGGCCGTGCAGATCGAGCACGCGCAGACCGACCGTCATGGCGTTTTCCAGCGCGCGGCGGAACGCGGTTTCGTTTTGCAGCGCCTGCAACGTTTGCGCGCGAGACGAGCGCCGGGCAGTCTTGGCGGGGCCTGTCCCGCTCACGTCCGGGGCATCCGGCGTCGGACAAAGCGGCACGGGTTCCGTGGGCGGCGCGGGAGGAGGGGAATCGGCCATTGAGAAATAGGGCAGAGACGTCGGACGTGTTCGCTGCGCGGATTGTCATCTTGCATCAGCAAAGAGGCCGGCCATGAGTGTGCAATCGTGCCACCATGTGGTTTCTTATTATGAAATTTGAAACCACTATTTGAAAATTTATGGAATCATGCGATCATCACAAATCATCACAATTTTCGGACACACTCGCTCACATCGGTACAGGAAAGGAAATTTAGCCATGTCCGCATTGCCTCAAAACCCGCCCACCAGTCAAGCAGTCGACGCCGACGCGCAGGAAACGCGCGAATGGACCGACGCGCTCGGTGCGGTGATCGAACAGCGCGGTTCCGACCGCGCGCACGGTCTGCTCGAAGAACTGCTCGACTACGCGCGGCAGTACGGCATTGACCGGCCTTTCTCGGCCAACACGGCCTACGTCAACACCATTGCGCCCGACCAGGAGGAACGTTGTCCCGGCAACATCGCGATCGAGAGACGCCTGCGCGCTTACATGCGCTGGAACGCGATGGCGATGGTCGTCAAGGCCAACCGGCTGCATCCGCCCGAAGGCGGCGATTTGGGCGGGCACATCGGTTCATTCGCCTCGCTGGCCAGCATGTTCGGCGCCGGGTTCAACCATTTCTGGCACGCCGAAACGGCAGAGCACGGCGGCGATCTGTTGTATCTGCAAGGCCATTCGGCGCCCGGCGTTTATGCGCGCGCTTTCCTCGAAGGGCGGCTGACCGAGGAGCAGTTGCTGAACTTCCGCCAGGAAGTCGGCGGCAAGGGCTTGTCAAGCTATCCGCACCCCAAGCTGATGCCGGAATTCTGGCAGTTCCCAACGGTTTCGATGGGGCTGGGGCCGCTGATGGGCATCTACCAGGCGCGTTTTCTGAAATACCTGCACGCGCGCGGCATCGCCGACACCTCGCGGCGCAAGGTTTGGGTGTTCTGCGGCGACGGCGAGATGGACGAAGTGGAGTCGCTCGGCGCGATCGGCCTGGCGGCGCGCGAGAAGCTCGACAACCTGATCTTCGTCATCAATTGCAATCTGCAACGGCTGGACGGCCCGGTACGCGGCAACGGCAAGATCATTCAGGAACTCGAAGGCGAATTCCGCGGCTCGGGCTGGAACGTCATCAAACTGATCTGGGGCAGCAACTGGGACCCGCTGCTGGCGCGCGACAAAGACGGCGCGCTGCGCAAGATCATGATGGAGTGCAACGACGGCGACTACCAGTCGTTCAAGGCCAACGACGGCGCTTACGTGCGCGAGCATTTCTTCGGCCGCGATCCCCGCACGCTGGAGATGGTCGCCAAGATGAGCAACGACGACATCTGGGCTTTGCGCCGGGGCGGGCACGATCCGCAGAAGGTCTATGCGGCTTTTTATGCGGCGGTGCATCACACGGGGCAGCCTTCGGTGCTGCTGGTCAAGACCATCAAAGGCTACGGCATGGGCAAGATCGGCCAGGGCCAAAACACCGTCCACCAGACCAAAAAGCTCTCCGACGAGGACATCAAGGCCTTCCGCGACCGCTTCGACATTCCTATTCCCGATAGCCAACTGGCCAGCATTCCGTTCTACAAACCCGCCGACGACACGCCGGAAATGGAATACCTGCACGCGCAGCGCAAGGCGTTGGGCGGCTATCTGCCGCACCGGCGCACCAAGAGCGACGAGCAATTCACGGTACCTTCGCTCGACACCTTCCACATGGTGCTGGAGCCGACCGCCGAAGGCCGCGAGATTTCGACCACGCAAGCCTATGTGCGCTTTTTGACCCAACTGCTGCGCGACAAGGCGCTGGGGCCGCGCGTGGTGCCGATACTGGTCGATGAAGCGCGCACCTTCGGCATGGAAGGGCTGTTCCGCCAGATCGGCATCTACAACCCGGTGGGCCAGCAATACACCCCGGTCGACAAAGATCAGGTGATGTACTACCGCGAGGACAAGGCCGGCCAGATTTTGCAGGAAGGCATCAACGAGGCGGGCGGCATGGCGAGCTGGATCGCGGCGGCTACTTCATACAGCAGCAGCAACCGCATCATGGTGCCGTTCTACGTGTACTACTCGATGTTCGGGTTTCAGCGCTTCGGCGATCTGGCCTGGGCGGCGGGCGACATGCAGGCGCGCGGCTTTTTGCTGGGCGGCACGGCGGGGCGCACCACGCTCAACGGCGAGGGTTTGCAGCACGAAGACGGCCACAGCCACATCCAGGCGGGCCTGATTCCCAATTGCGTGAGCTATGACCCGACCTTTGCACACGAGGTGGGCATCATCCTGCACCACGGCCTCAAGCGCATGGTCGAGCGGCAGGACAACGTTTTTTACTACCTGACGCTGCTCAACGAGAACTACCCGATGCCGGGATTGCAGGCGGGCACCGAGGAACAGATCATCAAAGGCATGTATTTGTGCAAGCCCGCAGCCGGTGGCGCGAGCGGGGCCGCGCCGACGGTGCAACTGCTCGGCAGCGGTTCGATTCTGCGCGAGTCGATCGCGGCGCAGGCGCTGCTCAGTCAGGACTGGGGCGTGGCCGCCAATGTCTGGAGCTGTCCCAGCTTCAACGAACTGACGCGCGACGGCCGCGATGCGCAGCGCTGGAACCATCTGCATCCCGCCGAGACGCAGCGCGTGCCCTTCGTCACGCAGCAACTGGCAAGCCACCAGGGG